>Ga0302324_100007118_pt1 | contig 23879 bp, 19 predicted proteins | sample Palsa_T0_1_FD_201949 | JGI IMG/M metagenome (GOLD analysis project Ga0302324, IMG submission 201949) | Peat permafrost microbial communities from Stordalen Mire near Abisko, Sweden - Palsa_T0_1 | ecosystem: Environmental > Terrestrial > Soil > Palsa > Peat permafrost | place: Sweden: Abisko... | reverse complement strand
ATCATGAATGTGATCCGGTATTGTTCGCTGATGGCGTTGCAGCGGAAGGAGAATATCATCCGGTTGCAGGATGCGGAGACGGGCATCCAGAAAGAGTTGGTTAAAGAGGGAAGGATATTATAATAATTATTATGCAAGGAGTCAAGCACACAGGTAAGACCAGTTCACAGCGGGCGGCTGCGCATACTGCTGGGAGAAAGGCGGTTGCTCTGGCGGCTCCGGGGGGGATGAAAACCCCGGGGGCGGTTAAGGCTCCGGGGGTGAAGGGACGGGTTGTGAAGGCGGCGCCGAGCGTGAAGAGGATTCCGGCGGTGAAAGGGGGTTCGGGTTTGAAGGCGGCGCCGGCGATGAAGGCTGCCGGGGTTGCGGCGGCAACGCGAGGGGTAGTGACTGCGGTGGGGGGAGGGATGGCTGCTCCGGATGTGGTGGCGGGTTCGCCGAAGGAGGGTAAAAAGTCATCGGCAGGGGTAATGGAGGCGGATAAAGGTTTCCAGGCGGTCAAACATAAAATAAATGAAGACGCCGGACGGGCACAGCATCATGAGGGGGCGTCCAAGAAGGTTGCTGACGCGCAGGGTGCGGCCAGGGGTCCGGCGAATGAGAAGATCAGTAAAGCAAAGGACAGGCAGTCGGATGAGATGGATCAGCAGGAGTCGGGTGTTTTCGATGCGGAGAAATTTAAAGCGGCGCTAAAGGAAAAGATCAGTTCGCTGAAGATGGACACGCTCAAAGATGCGGATGAATTCAAGGAAAATGATGGAGCGGCAGCGGTGAAGGGGGATATGACGGCGCAGGTGGGTGCGCAAAAAGATGCTGCTGCGGGTGGGGTAACGGATAAGGTAAAACAGGAGCCCGATGCCGGGAAGGAAGAAGCCAAGGAAGCGGGTCCTGCTCCGGTCATAGCTGCGGGTGTGTCAACGTCGGCGGTCAGCGGCCAGGCGGCTGCGCCCAAGCCGGTACCGGATGCGGACATATCCCTGCAGAAGGACAGCCAGGATCTGGACAACCAGATGGCCGGGGCGAAAATAACGGAAAAGCAGCTGACCAAATCGAATGAGCCGGGCTTTAATAAAGCGGTACAGAGCAAAAATGCCGCACAGAAAGATGCGGTACAGGAGCCGGTTCAATTCAGGAAAGCGGAGAAGGGTATCGTCGGCCAGTCGCAGGTGGCTGCGGCCGGGCTGGGCCAGACGCATCTGGGTGCGATGGTTGCCGGCAGGAACAAGCATATGGGCGTCGTGCTGGACAAGCAAGCGGCGGCGAAGGCAAAGGATGAAGAGAACCGCAAGACGGTGGCGGATGCGATCGGTCAGAAATTTGACGTGACGAAGAAAGAGGTGGAAGATATCCTGTCAAAGCTGGACAAGGATGTCAATAAGACGTTTGACGATGGAATAGCGGAAGCTACCCGGCAATTTGAAGACTATGTGAAAAAGGGGGTGGATGCTTTTAAGGATGACCGGTACAGCGGCATCACCGGTAAGGCCAGATGGGCGTATGATCTGCTGGCGGACCTCCCCGATGAGGTCAACGATATCTATAAGAAGGGGAAGGAGGTGTATGTGTCCTATATGGACGGAGTGATCAACCAGGTAGCCAAGACGGTAGCCGACGGGTTGAATGCGGCTAAAAAGCGTATCGCTGCGGGTAAGCTGGAGATCAAGACCTATGTAGATTCTCTGCCAAAGAACCTGCAAAGTATCGGGCAGGATGCAGCAAAGGATATCAGCTCGAAATTCAGTGAGCTGGAAAGCGATGTCAACAATAAGGAGAATGAGCTGGTGGATTCGCTGGCGGACAAATACAAGGCGGGGATGGAAGCTGTCGATAAGAAGATCGAAGAGATGAAGGAGGCCAATAAGGGATGGATCAGCAAGGCGAAGGCCGCTATCTCGGATGTGATCAATACGATCATTGCGATGAAGAACATGCTGCTCAATGTGCTGGCGAAGGCGGCGGCGGCGATCGAATTGATTATTGACGACCCGATCGGCTTTTTGGGCAACCTCGTGGCAGGGGTGAAAATGGGGATCAAAAACTATCTGTCCAATATTGTCGGGCATGTGAAGGAGGCTTTGATAGGGTGGTTATTCGGTGCTTTGGCGGATGCGGGGATAGAGATGCCGAAAAGTTTCGATCTGAAAGGGATCCTCTCGCTGATCCTGCAGGTATTGGGGTTGACCTATGCCAATATCCGTAAGCGGGCGGTGAATATCGTCGGAGAAAAGGTGGTGGCCACGCTGGAAAAGGTAGCGGAGGTCTTTATGATTATTAAGAACGAGGGGATTGGCGGGTTATGGACGTTTATAAAAGAAAAGGTGGAGAGTTTGAAGGAAACGGTGATGAGTTCTATCAGGGAGTTCGTTATTACGAAGATCATTACGGCGGGGATCACCTGGGTGATCAGTCTTTTGAATCCGGCATCCGCCTTTATCAAGGCCTGTAAGATGATCTACGATGTGATTATGTTCTTCGTAGAAAGGGGTAAGCAGATCCTGAGCCTTGTCAATGCGGTGATCGACTCGGTGACGGCCATTGCCAAAGGGGCTATCGGTGTAGCGGCGACTGCGGTAGAAGGGGCGTTGGCGAAGGCTCTGCCGGTGGCCATCAGTTTCCTGGCCAGTTTGCTGGGGCTGGATGGGATCAGTGAAAAGATCAAAAACATTATCGGGAAGATACAGGCGCCGATCAATGCGGCGATCGATTGGGTGATCAACAAGGCGGTGACGCTGGCGAAGGCAGCGGGGAAATTATTAGGGATAGGTAACGAGAAGGATCCCGAAAAAGATAAGGCGGATAAAGAAGAGAGATTGGAGAAGGGGTTGACGGCGGCGCAAAAGGCTGTCAACCGGTTTGCCGGGAAACCGGTTGGTAAGCTTGTATTAAATCCTATATTAGCCGGTATTAAGCTGGTCTATAGAATGCAATCCCTGGAGGCGGTTCAGATGGGAGAAAATTGGGGGGTTGAAGGGGTGGTTAATCCAAGAAGGACCGTAAAGACGGAAGCAAAATACCAGCTGTTAGCGCAAAAGCTGGATGACGGCGGGGGACATGGGTATAAGGATCACGGAGCGCAAACTACGGAGGCGCAGCAAGTGCAAAGATTAAAAACAGGGGTTGCGCCTGGTGGTGACCATCGGCCAACGCATAGAGCCAGCAAATTCACCCAACATGAATCACAGGTCAAGGCAAGTGAAATTGCCTTTCAGAAGCTGGCCTTTCAAAGTAAAAATACAAGACTTAACACCGGTTCATATGACAAATTCGAGAGGGTCACATTCAGTTTTTACAAGGCAGGATTATCTTATTCTCTTGATTCGTCAGGGAACAGCGTAGAGACGGTGCTTAATAATGTAACGGCATTTTTTGGCCTTACTGATTCAACAAAGGGGACTTATAGATTAATATCTATATTTCCGTCAACTTAAAATAAATTTTTAAAAATGAAACTGGAAGAAGTAATCAATCAATTAGCCCTCGCAACCAAAAACAGTTCCGATAACCTCCAATCGGAAATCAAGCGGATTGTGGCAAGTTGTGGAATCACAGGCGATGAGGATGATGCAGGATGGATTGGAGATTTTTTTGAGTTCATATTGGAAAGAAAAGAAATCAAAGAGCAGACTTTCCAAAAATCTAAAAATATCGATAAGTTTTATTCTTTGATCACGCGGCTGATCCAAAATGAAATATTCCATGTCAAAAGTCAAAATTTTGGCGAAAGCATGGATATCGAGTTCACGGATTTACATGTTTTTGTTTATATATCGTGGGAAGACGATTTGTTCAGCATAAAATTATTGAGTTGAATCATTTATTAACTATTTATAATGGAACACCAAAAGTCATCACCTATCACCGGCAAACCGGTAACCCCGGGTAAACACGGTAAGGCCGTCGAGCCTCCAAAGCACCATTCCTCGGTGCAACGCAGGACGATGGCGTCCGACGAGGAAAAAAAGGAAAAGGAAGCGCATGCGAAGGCTATGAGGGAGCACGCGGCGCATCACGATCATGACAAGACATGAACAGCACTAAATAGCAGGATATGGCACCAATTAAAAAATGGGTTTGCAAGACATACCCGGATGATCCGGCGCATATGTTCGACGAGCCGTCGGAGGATGGATTCTGTCCTTGTGATCCGCCGTGGCACGGCAAGCAGGAATACCGGGTCATCAATCCCGATCCGTTGCCGGGGATCAGGGTAAGTCTTTTGTCCCCAAAGGACCGGAGCGCTTTTTCAGAGCGGGAGCCTATCCGGATGACGGCCGAGGCGACCGTGGAAAGGGGTACTATTACCAAGGTAGATTTTCTCGTCAATGGGCGAAAGGTTGGGGAAAGTTATGCGCCGCCCTATTCCTTCTCCTGGCTGGCCGAGCGGCAGGGCAGCTATGATCTGACGGCGGTGGCGTGGGACCGGCAGGGCGCCAGTAAGGCTTCGGAGGTTGTCCGGATCGCCCTCAAATCGGAGTTGGTGCGCGAGATCGGGCTGTCTGTCTTGCTGATGGATGCCTCCGCGTCTATGACCGATCCTATTTCGGATCAGGAGCCAAAGACCAAGATGCAACAGGTCGCGGAAAGCGCTGCCAGCGGGATATTCGATTTACAGCGGTTGCAGAATAACCAGGATGCCTGGGTGACCGCGTTTAAATTCGATGACCGGGTCGAGAAAATGTTTGAAGAATCTGTAGCCGGGCTGATCCGGCGTTTCGACAAAGATGTCAGGAAATTTGCTGCTTATATCCATGACGAGCTGTTCGCCATGCAGCAGGGTACGGATATCAATGCGGCGTTGAGAAAGGCATATACGTATATCGACGGCTTCCTGCAGAAAAAGCTGGATTTCCCCGTGCGAAATTATATTCCCATGTACCAGCCTATCATGCGGGGGGATTCCGCCGCTTCGATCTCGATACCCAATATCCGGGTAATGATGTATACCGATGGAATGCAATACGACAGCAATGAGGGCCGGCAGCTGAAGCCGAACCCCTTTTTGCAGCCTCCTGCGGGGCTGAATCATGATGTCCTGATCGGCGCTTTCTTTGGCCGGTCTTCGGATGAGGGGTGTTCGGAGCTGAAAGATCTGCTGAGCAATTGTCCGATCCATGAGGATACGAAGCAGTTCTTTTTATTCGATACCGCAAAAAAAATAGATCATATGAAGCATCTTTTTCGAATGGCTTCGGGTGCTTCGGGGTTTTGCCCGCTGTGCCTGGGAAAAGAACTTAGACGATAACCTTAAACCATAATGACTATGAGACAGAGAAACTATCTGGTGATCCTGGGCGGCCTGTGTATGCTGGCTCAGGCTTGTAATGCCGATCATCGTCTTGGCCATCGCGCCAGGGGGGAGGCGCAGGCAAAGCGGGATTCCGTTGCCAATGCTGCCGCCGGCGGGGCTGCTGTTGAGGGGTCTGTTGCCGGTGACAGCTCCGTCGCGACGAGCGCAGAAAATATAATCGACTATCCTGCTGACTTGAAAGAGGTGGCCAGCGAATGCAGGAGCGAGGTGGCCGGCATCGATATCTCGCATTGGGATGGGGATATCGACTGGGCCGAACTGGACAAGGAGAGTATCTACTTTGTGTATATGAAAGCCACGGAAGGGGAGAGCTATGTCGATCCAACTTTCGAGACGAATTGGGCTGCTATCCGCAGGACCAGCCTGCGGCGCGGTGCGTATCTTTTTTTCGATCCCGGTCTGGCAACGGATCGGCAGGAAGCGCAGGCGCAAAATTTTATCAATACGGTGAAAAATGTAGAAGCGGGGGATCTGCCGCCGATGTTGGATGTGGAGGATGATCCGGAAGTATCGGTAGCTGTTTTTCAATCGAGGTTGTTGACCGTGACCCGGCTGGTTGAAGCGTATTTTCATGTTCACCCCATTATCTATACTACTACGGGGCTGTATAAAAAATATCTGAACTGGCACAACAGCTTCCAGGATTGTGAACTATGGATCGCTGATTATTGTTATCGGCGCCCCCAATTATGCGACAAGAAAGATATGCGGATCTGGCAGTTTACGGATAAGGCCAAATTAAGGGGGATACCGAGCCCGGTGGACATGGATATTCTTTATAATACGCCGGAGGATCTTGAAAATCTGGTTATACGAAAATAAAGCGCTTATCATGCGGAAGACAGGGATTTGTCTATTGATTTTTTTTGGTGTGGGGTTGCTGGCGAAAGCGCAGCAGGCGCCGATACAGAACTGGAAGGAGCTGGCAGCTGCGTTGGATTCGCTGGGACGGGATTCCACGCTGACGGATAGCGGCAGGCTTCGTGTCCACCTTATTGCGAAGGCTTATAAAGGGCTGGTGCAAAAGATGAGGGATTCTGCCGAGGCGGTCCGGAAAGCGGCGAAATCGAAGGATTCGGTGCTGGTGAAACGGGTGGCCGTGTTGGGGGGGGTAGATTTGGCGTTGGTAAAGCGGGGGGTGGATTCGCCGGTGAGGCGGCGGGTTGCTTTGCCGGGCCGGGATAGAGTGAAAGAGAAACCGTTGCCGCCCGGGAGTCAATCCTTGTGGCAAGCGGGCTGGTTGCTGTATATGGGGGTATTGGTGCTGTTGGCTGGTGGACTGGGATGGTGGTGGTTTCGGCTGTGGCGGCGGCGGAAGACGGCAGTGCAGGTGGGGGAGGCGGTTGTTTCGGAGGTCGCGGGGGTGGCGGATGTTTCGGAGGTCGCGGAGATTGCGGATGTGCCGGCGGAAGTGGTAGCAGGTGAGAAGGCGGTTGTCGGTGGCAAAGCCGGATTTATCTGTGAGATGATGATGACGGCGGGGCCCAGGAAGAAATTTATGAACGAGGAGAATGCGGATAAGGATTTGGGTGAGGATGTCTGCGGCTGTGTGATCCGGGGGGATAAGGCCGGGTTGTGGTTGTTGGATGGCACGTCGGACCAGTATTGTCTGAAACACCCGCTTACCGGGAAGGAATACTTTTCGAGCCGGCTGTTGGCGCAGGGTATCGGAGACCGGCTTCGGGAGGCCTTTACGTCGGATGGGGGAGATGGAAATGCGCTGGACGGGATGATGGCGGAGGCGATCGAGGGGGTGCGGACGGACTGGGTGCGCGGATTTCGGGAGCTGCCGGAGGAAGAAAGAATATTGTTAAAGGATAATATAAAAGATAAGAATTGCCCGGAATGCGCCAGTACGCTTTTGTCGGCGGTTCTTTCGCTGGATGGGGGGTTGTGGGCGTATCGCTCGGGGGATTCGAAGATGCTGACGTTTCGAAGCGAGGCGGGCGGGGATTTTTCGGGTTCATTGATACCGTTGGTCAGTTCTTTTACGACTAAGAATGCTGAAAGTAATGATCGCATTTTTTTCCGGATGGTCCTCGATAAGGCGGGGGAACTCGATATTCTTTGCAACAAGCCCGGGTATGAGGTTTTGAGACAGGAGAAGATAAATACGCTGATTGCTTTTTCCGATGGGATCGGTCCGGTCACCGAGGAGGTATTACAGAAAGAATATGGAGAAGATCCGATAGTTGTCCGTCGGCGGATCGTTACCGATTCGCAGGGGACGGCGGATGATAAATCCATTTGTTTTATCCGAATAAAAGAAGACAACTAAATCTATGCAAGTCATCATCAAAGAGCGCGAGTACGAATACAAGTCCGATTACAGTGCCGGATGGGTATTTTCGTCCGGTGACGATTTTAAGTTCCCGGTAAAGGTGGGGCGGTATTCGTGCTTTATCAAACGATTCGCCCGCAACCCGGAAAAGGTGTCGGGCTGGCGGTTGGTGCAGTCGTTAAGGGCGACTACTCAGCCGGGGTTGCCGAGGATCCACGATATAGTGCAGACGGAAGAAAAGGGAAGCAAAGTGCGGTATCTTTTCTATGAATGTATGGAGGGGGATACGCTCGACAACGTGATCAAGGATGGGGTGGTTCCCGATATCGGCAGGTTGGCGGATGAGCTCTTTAAGGCATTGGGGTCGATACACCGGCATGAGCACTGGATGTCGGATTTTTGCGAGAAGAATATCTTTTGTAAAAAGGACGGCGGTTTTTGCCTGATCGATCTGGACAGTACGCATCCTGCCGGTCTTCGTCCGGACAATGAGATGTATGGCAGCAAAGAATATTGGGCGTTGGTTTTTTCCTACCTGATCAACTGCGTGGGGTTGAAAGATTTCAAGCCGGGGGATATTCCCGGGCCGGTGCTAAACTATCTGCAGGTGGTCTTTTTGATCCTGCGGATCCGGGCGGGTTTGACGGAAGGGATCGGGAATTATAAATCGACGGAGTTTTGTGATAAATTGCCGGAATTATTGGATTTGAACATTTCAGCCTATCGGGAGTTGTTTTCGGATCTGCTGAACGCCGGGGTTAGCACGCCGGGGGCGGATGATATAAAACGGATCAAAGCGCTGTTGGTAGAAAATATGGTGGATGCGCCAGCGCTGCGGACGGAGCCTGTGCCAGTGCCGAATCCAGATCCAAATCCAGGTCCGCGGCCGGGCCCTGATCCGGTGAAGCGGCCACCTGTTATTGGTTCCTTTAGCTGTGATAAGAAGCGGTTGAAGAAGGGTGGTTTTTTTACCTTGAGCTGGGAGGTAAAATATGAGGAATCGGTCTCTATTTCCCGTAATGGGCTGCCTTATAAAATTGCGCCGAAGGGTTTGGGGGCGATGACACTGGGGGAAAGATATGACGGAAAGGAGAAGAAGGTTGTTTACTCTATGTCCGCGTCAAATAAATTCGGGACTGTCAATAGCGAGCCGCTTTTGCTTTGTGTAGGGCAGGCTGACCCGAAGCCGTTGCTATTGGCGGTTGCGGGAGTGCCGGTGCTGATCGTGTTAGTGCTGTTGCTGGTAAGAGGTATTCATGCGTTGTGGCCGCCTCAGCCTCCGCCTCCGATTGTGATTCAGAAGGTGCAGCCGGATACCGCAAAGGTTGGCCCATCTATGGTGTTAGGCGGGGATGCGTTCAAAAGAATGGAAGACAGTCTTACTGCGGACCGAAAGAAAAAGATGAAGGAGGCGAAGGATGCGAGGGACAGCGCGGCGGAGGAAGCAAAAAGAAGAGCTGCGGAGGGAAAATCGAGATCAAAGCTTCTTGCGGCTAATGCGCCTCCGGTTGTGAGGGATACTGTCCGGACACCGGTAATCGATGAGGCGGCTATACAGCGGGAACGGCGCAGAGAGCGGCTGTTGCTGGAGAAAAGGGTACAGGATTCGGTGAGTGTTATAGATTCGGTGTTTTTTAATAAAGTTCTTGGAGTTTTTCGCAGTGGGGTGAGGAAATTGGGGATACGAAACCGGTCCGGCTTTTTTCTCGACACGGTGGTGGTGGAAATTACGCCGGGGAGCGGCGCCAAGCCTTACCGAAAAGATTTTTTCAATATCAAAGCCGGAGCTTTTACCGTCGTTATCGATAAGCTGTCCAAGAAAGAAAGTTTGCAGGCGACGGTGCAGTCGGTGATTTTTTAACGGTGGATGGGCCGGGTTATTCGAGAATAAGGATTTCGTTTCCGTTCTTTCGTCTTATTGTTAAAACGCCGCCGCCCTGGTCGAGGGGAAGCCAGCTATAACCTTGCTCGGCTTCGTTTTCTTTTAGCGGGTTGTTATTTAGCAGTACGCCTGAGGGCCGGCCCTTTAGCTTTATCCGTTCGGTTCCGGTATTATCGAAGGTGCGATAAAAGATCAGCACCCGATTGGTATCCTGTTTGTCAAAAGCCGGGGTCCGATATTTTTTCAGGTGCCCCTTGTAGTCGGCTTGCTGGATAACCGAAGTAGTGGACAGGATATGATCGGCGACCGGGGCCAGGTAGGGATAGACGGCCATAGCGCGTAAATAATGTCTGACATAATCGCCGTAGCCGTCGGTGAGCCAGGGCTCATCGAAAGGGAAGCAGTTTTTGCCGTCTGCATCCACGGCATAGGTGGCCCAGTTCAATTCGCGGATGGCATTGGTATAAAGAGCCGTATCGCCGGTAAGAGCGGTGTATAGTAATTCATCGGCGGCCTGTCTGGCGCTATGGCTGTTGCCCGGTTCGGGATAGACCGACTGTTCGTTGGTGACGATCACTCCATATTTTTCCCATTGTTTGTTATTGAAGTTGGCATGAACCCAGTCGATGATGGATCTTACCTGTGTCTTCCATTGAGGAAAATATTGGGGATGTTCCATCATAAACCGGGCGCAGGTCATGGCATTGATCTGGGTCTGGCTCCATTCGCCGACGTCTTCAAAAAAAGGCCCCCACCGGTTATTGCGTATCGGGTATTGTTTGAGCCAGGTCAATATTTTATCCATGGCGGTTTTATAGGCCGCCGGTTTTCCCTGCTGTAATTGTATAAGGTCGATGAATAGCTGCAGGGTGGGGGTCAGGTTGCTGGTATAGCCCGCGGTATCGAGGGTCTGGCCGGCGCCGTCCTTTAGTCTTAAGAGGGCGGTTTTGCCGGTATATACATTGACTTTAAACGGCAGTGGTGAGTGGAGCTCGTTGCCGGACTTTGTTTTCGCGGCCAGAGTGTTAGCGATTTTTATGGCAGCGTCGAGGAATGTAGGGTCGTTTTTGATCTTGTAAAGATGGACGAGCTCGAGTCCCAGGGAACCCGCTTTATCGGGCTGGGTAACATCTTTACCGTTGCGCATATCGCCATCATAGATGCCGGAATAGATCAGGGTGTTGTAGGGGAAGGGGATGTCGGGCCATTGGCAGGAAGCGGGTGATAATCCATGGGTCAGGTAATAGCCGGCGAGAAAGCTCATGTTTTCCTTTATCTTGTCATTGCCGGTATAGTCGTACAGGAGGGCCCAGGACGAGAGCGCCATCATAAACTGATCGCCGCCGATGCCGCGGGGGTCATTCAAATTGGCGTTCCAGACCTGGTGGTTCATATAATAAGGAAGGCCGTTCAGGTCTCTGCGCATGGTATCCCAAAAATTCCAGATCGTGTAGAGATTATGATCATAGGCGATAGCGGGGTCGGGGTTATACCAGGGGATGATATAGCCGTCCTTATCTGTCTGTATGGGGTGATAGATGAGGGGTTCTCCTTGCTGGGCGAGGGCGTGGCGATTGGCGAGAGAGAGCAGCAGGCCCAGGAAAAACAATCGTTGAATGGAGTTCATTCGTTAAATTTAGTAAATATTGTCATGAGAAAAATTGCTATAGGGCTGATCTATTGCCTGGCCTGGCTGCCGGGGCGTCTGGGTGCGCAGGGGCCGATGGTTCCGCAGGGGCCGATGGGTGCGCAGGGGCCGACGATCAATCCTTCTTTGTTAAGCCAGGGATGGCCGGCCTCCTGGATCGCCTGCCCGGGTGCGGCTCAACGGGAGTATGGTGTTTATCATTTTCGGAAGTCATTTTTGCTGGACAGGAAGCCGGATAAATTCATTATTCATGTCTCTGCCGACAACCGCTACCGGTTGCTGGTGAATGGGCATGCTGTCTGTAGCGGGCCTGCGCGGGGCGATCTGGGGCATTGGAACTTCGAGACGATCGATATTTCGTCTTATCTGCAAGCGGGACAAAATGAGTTGGCCGCGTTGGTATGGAATATGGGGGTGTATGCGCCGGTCGCGCAGCTCTCCAATCGGACTGCCTTTGTGCTGCAAGGCGATGGGAAGGAGGAGCAGGGCGTGAACACGGACCAGCAATGGAAAGTGGCAGGGGATAGCGCCTACAGTCCATGTTCGACGGATAATGGGGCGCGGCTGCGTACCTATATGGTCATCGGGCCGGGGGATTCTGTGCAAGGCGCCCGATATCCCTGGGGCTGGGAGCAGCCGGGGTATGACGATGGGCGCTGGTTGCCCGCCGAGATCGTTGCCGGCGCTGTGCCCTGGGGGGTGGGGACGGACAATTTATGGACGCTTGTCCCGCGGGCCATCCCGTTGATGGAAGAGCGGTTGCGGCGGATCCCGCTGGTGCGCCGGTGGGAGGAGATGCCCGGTAATAATGGCGCTGGGGGCGCGGCGGGTTTCGGGGGAGCGGCGGCGGGTGGTCGGGCTGCTGAGGTGGGTGTCGGGGTGACTGAGGTGGGAGTCCGGGCGACTGAGCTTTTGGCGGGCGGGAAGTCCTTTGGCGTCGCGGCCCATACGAAGCTGACACTATTGCTTGATCAGACGTATAATACCGTCGCATATCCGGAGTTGACGGTCAGTGGCGGCAAGGGGGCGATTATCAGGCTGACCTATGCGGAGTCGCTGGTCGACAAAGGGGGGCAAAAGGGGGATCGTGGGGTGATCGACGGAAAGGAGATAAGGGGCAATTATGATGTCTATATTGCGGATGGCGGGGCTTCGCGGTTATTTCGTCCCTTATGGGTGCGTACTTTTCGTTATCTGCAGCTGGATATCAGTACCGGTGATGACTCTTTGCGGATCGACGATCTGTATGGGATATATAGCGGGTATCCTTTTGAGCGGAAAGCGAGTTTTACGAGCAACGATCCTTCGTTGCAGGCCATCTGGGATGTGGGTTGGCGTACGGCGCGGCTTTGTGCGGGGGAAACTTATTTTGATTGTCCGTACTATGAGCAATTGCAATATGAGGCCGACACACGGATACAGAGCCTGATCTCGTTGTATGTGACGGGAGATGACCGGCTGATGCGCAAGGCGCTCCTGGACTTCTATCATTCCCGGATACCCGAAGGGCTTACGCAGGGGAGGTATCCGAGTAACCGCCTGCAGGTGATCCCGCCTTTTTCTCTTTGGTGGGTGTCGATGCTGCATGACTATTGGATGCTGCGGAAGGACGATGCCTTTATGAAGCCCTTCCTCCCGGCGGTGAGGGGGGTGCTGGATTGGTATGAGGGGCATGTCGATACGACCATTAATATGCTTGGGCCAATGCCCTGGTGGGGTTTTGTCGACTGGGCCGATGCTTTTGGCAATGGCGTGCCGGCGGGTGCGACGGACGGGCATTCATCGGTTATTACGCTGCAATATGTGTATACGCTGAAGCAGGCGGCCGAGCTCTTCGGGTATTTCGGTGGCCAGTATGCCTATACGGCCGAGCGATGCCGGAAGCTGGCTTCGGCATTGAGTCTTGGAACTTATCGGGCTTGTTATGATAGCCGGAGGGGGGAGATGGGGAATGAGCCGGAGAAGGGTTCTTTTAGTCAGCATGCGGGTATCATGGCGGTGCTGGCGGGGGTGATTCCGACGGCCGACCGGCGGGCGGTGATGGAAAAAATCCTGGCGGACAGCAGTTTGCAGCAGGTGACGTTTTATTTTCGGTTCTATCTTCTGCAGGCGATGAAGGCGGCGGGATTAGCGGATCGATATTATTCGCAATTAGGTCCATGGCGGCAGATGCTGAAGATCGGGCTGACGACGTTTGCGGAGAAGCCGGAGCCTACCCGGTCGGATTGCCATGCCTGGAGCGCCAGTCCTGACTATGATTTCCTGGCTACGATCTGTGGTATTATGCCCGATGCGCCGGGATTTAGCCGGGTGTTGATCCGCCCGGCGCTGGGGGAACTGAGCGAGGTGGAGGGCAGCATGCCGCATCCGCGCGGGATGATCAGGGTGAAGCTGAAAAAAGTGGGGGCGGGGATCGAGGGTGAGGTGGAGTTGCCGCCGGGGGTGAGCGGGAGGTTTGTGTATGGGGGGAAGGAGGTGGGGTTGAAAGGGGGGGAGCAGCAGGTGGCCTTGTAAAGTTTGCAAATATATATATATGAACGCCGGGATTAAGATGACGATATTGCTGTTGCTGCTGGCTTGCGGAGGCCCTGTTTTTTCGCAGCGGGGTCCGGTGCGGGGCGGCGGGGGTCCGGTGCGGGTTATCTTCGACACGGATATGGGGCCGGATTATGACGACGTGGGGGCGATCGCGCTGCTGCATGCGTTTGCCGACAGCGGCAAGGCGACGATCCTGGCGACCATGGCCAGTAATAAATATGAAGGTGTTGCCGCCGTGCTGAACCTGTTCAATACCTACTTCCACCGACCGAATATTCCTATTGGCGTGCCAAGGGGCAATGCTGTCGATCAGCGGGATACGCAACATTGGACGGACAGCCTATTGCCCAGGTATCCGCATCCCATCGAGCTGAATGACGAAGCCGAGGATGCGGTTACTTTATACCGGAAGATATTATCGGTGCAGCCGGATCATAGTGTGGTTATCATTACGGTGGGCTTCCTGACCAATCTGCGGGGCTTGTTACAGTCGGCGGCGGATGAGTATTCGGGGTTAAGCGGGTTGGAGCTGGTACGGAAAAAGGTAAAGCAGCTCGTTTCGATGGCGGGAAAATTTCCTGCCGGTTGGGAGTTTAACGTCCTGAAGGATTCGGTGGCGTCGCAGGAGGTTTTTAGTCGCTGGCCGACGCCGGTATTGCTGAGCGGGTTTGAGATTGGAGTGAGGATCAAATGCGGGCTGCCGTTAGTTCGGGATGCGACGATACAAAACGATCCCGTCAAGGATGTGTTCCGGATCAGTCTGCCGCTCGCGGCGGAGGACAGTGCGGGGAGGAGCAGCTGGGATGAGACGGCGGTGCTGGTGGGGGTTTGCGGGTATGCACCGTATTATACGGTGCAAAGGGGGAGGATGGTGGTGATGGCCAATGGGAGCGATAAATGGGAGGATGATGCGGCGGGGGGGCAGGCGCATTTAGTAGAGGCGCGGCCGGTGGCGGAGGTGCAGGGGGTGATCAATGGGTTGATGAGGCATCAGCCGGGGAAATAAACCGGAGACAACAATAACGCAGAAAAAGTGTTACCATCAGCAATCTTAACAGGTAAATGGCAAAACGACTCCCGCTGATCCTTCTGCTGTGGCTGGCTTCCGATGTGTACTTTTATCAGGCTGTCAGCACCCTTGTACATTCCTCCTATTTATGGGTCTATTGGCTCATCGAGCTATTGATAATGACCGGTGTCGTTGCCGCCATTTTTGTGCGGCGCGGCTCACGCCTTCAGCAAAGGCTGATTGCCTGGCTGATGGGACTTATGCTGCTGGCCTTTATTCCGCGCTTATTTTCGCTGCCTTTTTTGTTGGTTGAAGATATTACTCGGCTGTTTCGCGGGTTCCCGCCGAGGGCGTTTTGGGTCAGCGAACTGACGGTCGGCACGGCCGCGGTGCTGTTCCTCGTCGTGCTTTTCGGTATTACGCGCGGGCGGCATTTCTATCGCGTACGGCGTGAAACGATCTATTTCCCGGATCTGCCCGAAGCTTTTGACGGCTTTTCCATAACGCAGATAACGGACGTCCATTCCGGCAGCTTTACCGACGTTGCGGGCGTGCAGAAAGGGCTGGACCTGGTCAATGCCCAGCAGAGCGACGTCATTCTGTTCACCGGTGACCTGGTTAATAACCATGCGACTGAAATGGACCGATGGATACCGGCTTTTGCCGGGTTGAAAGCGCCGATGGGGAAGTTCTCGGTCCTTGGGAATCATGATTACGGCGATTATGCCCGATGGCCGACGCCCGAGGCCAAGCGAGCCAACCTGGACCGGTTGAAACAGATACATGCCGAGATCGGCTTTCGCTTGTTGCTGGATGAGGCGATTACCCTTCAGAAGGGTGGCCAGGCCATTACTCTATTAGGCGTGGAGAACTGGGGTAAGGGCGGCTTCCATAAATACGGCGACTTACAAAAGGCCAGCGCGGGAGTGCCGGATGATGCGTTCAAGATCCTTCTATCGCATGATCCTTCACACTGGGAAGCGGTGACGCTCGATCATCACCAGCCTATACATCTTACGCTGTCGGGGCATACGCATGGCATGCAATTCGGCGTCGAGTTGTTCGGTTTTAAGTGGAGCCCTATCCAATATGTGTATAAGCAATGGGCCGGACTTTACCGGCAAAAAGGGCGTTTTCTGTATGTCAACCGGGGTTTCGGCTTCCTGGGATTAAAGGGGCGAATCGGGATGTGGGCTGAGGTGGCCGTGGTTACGCTGCGGAAATCGGGAAGGCCGGGTTGATGCGACCGCAGGTTCGCCTGCCAATTTCATTCCGACGATTTTTGGGGTCTGTTTGTCGATTATCGCTTCGGCGCGGAGCGCTCACCAGTATATTCGCTTACAAGCGAAACAAATCATCATGAAATATCCAAATCTGTCTTTTGCCTTCCTTTTCGGGTGCGGAATCTTGGCCGCGTGCATGGGCCCGAAGGGTAATACCCGAACAGGTGATGCTTCTGTCGTTGCAACGGATGCGTCAGCCGCCGATCTGCAAGCGAGCTTTTCCGCTTCCCTGGATGGAGTGTCCATCACCGGAAATGGCGTGGACGAAATGCAGCAGCAGAATGCCGCCTATATAGTACCCGGTCCGGACGGGGTCGGCAAGACGCTTCTGTTCTATCTTTGGGCGACTAAAAACGGTGCAGATATCAAAGCCAATTATTCCATCCGCTTTTACCTGCCGGCCGAACAGGGCCAACATTCGGCCAAGCGTTATGACGACCACTCCTGCAATTGCGGTATGACCCTGAACACAGACATTGCCACGAATACGGTCACCCGGTATGGCGGGAATGCCTTCACCATTACCATTACTTCGATGACCGCGACACGGATCACCGGCACTTTCTCCGGAAATTTCAACCTGAGTCCGGATACGCCTAATTCGCCCAGGAAAACAGCCACTATAACCGACGGGAAATTCGATATCCCGATGGCAACCTCCAAACTTATACCCAGTTGAACCCTCTTTATTATCATTAAAACTTTCTTTTATGAAGCAGCTTTTGTCTATCCTTCTGACAACGCTTGTTTTTTCCGTCATTGCCTGTCATTCGGGAAGCGACACTTCAGCAGGGCAGAACAACGAAAACGCAGGGCAAGCCAATCTGCTTGCGGCCAATGCGATAAACAGGGCCATCGAGAGTGGCGACGTATCGAATTTGGGTGATTACATATCAGTGGATGCCATCGATCATTCCGGCGAGCATGGGGATGTCAAAGGACTTGACAGTATCAAGGCGGGTCTTGCCCCGATACATAAAATGGCTGCAAACGATCTGAAGCTAGTGGTCATAAAAGAACTGGCTGACAGCGAATATGTCTTCCAATGGCTTCGTGCGACAGGAACTGCGGCTACCGCTGAAATGGGGGCGCCCGTGGGAAGTAAGTTTGAGCTGCCTATCGTCAACGTTACGAGGTTCAAGGATAAGAAGGTTACCGAACATTGGGAATTCATGCAACCAGGCGATGTGATGAAAATGATGGCTTCCCCAAAAGGCCAATAAGCTTTTCCGGAGCAGGGGCATTTGGTGGAGGCGCGGCCGGTGGGAGAGGTGCAGGAGGTGATGTCGCAATGTGTCGGGGCGCCTGCCACGGTGCCCGGAAAAAAACTTCCAAAAAAATTTGCGTAAGCAAATACTTACGCGTATATTTGTAAGTATATACTTACATATTTATTGCCATGCAAACCCGAAGAGATGTATTCCAAGCAATAGCCGACCCCATCAGAAGGGACATCATCGGCCTTGTCGCCCGTCAATCCTTGAATCTGAACTCGATCGCCGAAAATTTCTCCGTGAGCCGTCCCGCCGTCTCTCAGCATATCAAAGTGCTCACGGAATGCGGGCTGGTGACTATCCGTCGCCAGGGACGGGAACGATATTGCGAAGCCAGGCTGACCACGCTCAGCCAGGTGGCCGATTGGATGGAACCCTTCCGGCAGATGTGGGACCGGCAGTTCACCGCCCTCGACCAATTACTGGACCAACTGCAATCCGAACAATCAACTAAACACAATAAAAAGAAAAAAAAATGAACAAGACAATCTTAAAGGTAGAACCCGGAAAGCAGGAGCTCTTCATCTACCGCGAATTCGACGCCCCCCGCGACCTCGTCTTCAGGACATTTACAGATCCAAAATTGCTCTCCCAATGGATGAATCCTTGCAACATGACCCTCCACATCGATCAGTTCGATTCCGTCGATGGCGGCGCTTATCATTTTACACAAACTGATCCCATGGGGGGCAAACACGTCTTTCGCGGCGTGATGCATGAAGTAAACGCACCGGAAAGGCTCATACGGACCTTCGAATACCTGAACCTCCCGGAGAGGGGTCATGTCGTCCTCGACACCCTGCGCCTCGAGGCCCTGCCCGGCAACCGTACCAGGCTCACCATCCAGTCCGTCTTCCAGAGCATCTCCGATCGCGACGGCATGGTGGCGGCCGGTATGGAGGATGGTGTCACCGAAAGTCATCAGCTTCTTGATGAGCTCCTCGCAAAGCTCGGCACCCGAAAACAGGCAATGCCCAATCTTTGATCACCCTGTACTTACGCGCCCCGTCAAATTGGGAAATTTTGGACGTTGGTGAAAAGCACGCCGCCCAGCAACCCGTTGCGGGAGAAGGGACGGTCTTCGAATCAGCCAGGGAAATACCTGCAGAAAAAGTTTGATCTTTTTGCCAAAAATAAATATTTACGCCCTTGTTTTCGTCTATAGTTGCAATGTCAAGTAAACCATCTCCATCAAAATCTGCTACTGCTGCCATACGAATCGTAGCGTTAGATGACCCGAATGGAATGCGATGAGCGTCCGAATAAGCCATATCTGAACTGCCAAGGTATACGTAACTCTGGCCACCGTCACGATGCGGCACGACAAGGTCAATAAAACCATCTTTATTAATGTCCGCAGGGTATATTGTTGTGGCAGGGTATGGAGCAAATGCGATGCAATTAGCACTAAGCTGTCCTTTTCCGTTGTTTAAGCAGATATAATTTGATGTTTTTCCCGAATCACCTCTGTTCGCCAAAATGAGATCTGGCAATCCGTCGCCGTTGATATCAGCGATGGCCAAATTTCGCGTCGGCCATTCAGGATGCCCAAATTCAGACCCAACTGTGAAATTGCCCTTCCCGTCATTAAAATAAACCAGTTTCCGATCCGGGGCATCATTGCTAACAGCAATATCAAGGAAACCATCTCCATTAAAATCAGCCACACCGCCGGTGTATGAGCGGTCTGATACCTTCCCGAGGTCATAAGCCTTTCGTATTCTGCCTTTCCCATCACCAAGAAGAACCCGGTCAACAATAGGCCAGTGTCTTCCTTTCACCAACAGAATGTCAAGATGACCATCACCATCGAAATCGCCAAAACTTATATTCGCCGTTGTATCAGATGTCGCTTCCAGCAGTAAATAATGACCATAGTCGGGGAAATCATTACTATAGATTCCCTTTTTTTCTTGCTTGTGATCAGAAGCATAAATGTTCTTCTGAGCGAGAGCTTTCTGCGCCATAGCACCAACAAGGCACACAATAAAAAAGCAAATTTTCATGGCATTTATTTAAAGTTAAATTTCATTATTTCAGTGTAGGCTGAAAGTTCTCTAAAGTTGCGTACAATTCAAAAATATGCGAAACTTTTACCTCCTTAAAACTTTCGCTTTAACAGGATCTCTGCATTCGAATACAAACCGCCCAGTCATTCAAGTGGTACGATCCGGGTGCGGATTCCGGTGAAAAAGTTATTGGCGGCGAGGAAGCTGCGGATCAAAAACGATTTATTTAATTTTACTAGATGAAAAAGTCCATAAAAACGAAAATAAAGCCTAATCTCCATCGTAGGTTGTTTTGGGACGAGCGGTATGACGATACTGATTGGCAAGAGGGGGCACGTGGGATCATCGAACGGGTGCTTGTTTGGGGCGATGATGAAGAATATGAGGAAATCATCCGATGCTATGGGCGCGAAAGGATTGTGCATGCACTAACGAAGGAGTATGTTTACTTACCGAATTATGTGATGGACCGTGTGGCGGGGTATTTTGGGATACTTAAGGAAGAATTTACGATCTGGAAAAGGAAACAGCATAAGGTGCAGGTGTGGATATAGAGGGGCTGCGGTGGCAGCGGACAGGGCGGACCGGATTATCCAGCGGCTTCGCTGATATCTTCCATTGGGTTCAGTAGCTTTTCATTTTCATCCTTACCTCCTTCACAAAATCGACAGTGACATTTGCAAGACCGGCAATCTTTTCGTCAGAAAACTCCGTCTCTGATAAGAGGTTTTCGACAAAGGTCCGGCGTTCCTGATGTCGACCTTTCTCCATGCCTTCTTCTATGCCTTTCTCCATGCCGATTTCGATTCCCTCTTCCCTTCCAACCATTTGCATATATTCATCGATACCCATAATATGCGATTTATCTTGTGACTGAATTTGCTCCATAAAGATACGATTCATTTCCGGGTTGTCAAACAGTACAGAATTTTCCAGGAACCGAAGTATTGCCCTGACCTTTTTGCCGGCATAGCCCTTCGCTAACAGGCGGCGGGCGAGCGCCACTTTCCGCTCCAACAACTGGCGTTCCGGTATCTTTCCTGCCAGCAAAGCCGTTTTCGCGGCCAAGACGACCAATGCAAAAGGGTTATCCTCCATTTCCAGATGTGCGTCAGTAAAGTCAAGGATCGAAACGGAGTGATATTGGTAAGTAACCCTCGTCGTCCGATAAACATACTCGTACCGATCCGGCATCTTCTTCCCATCATGGCCCGTAAAAATGGCGATCGCCGAGACGGGCCGCCGGAACCGGTCCAGGATGCGGTAAAAATACCTGAACATGCGCTCGGCAAACTGCGAGCGGTTGGCAGTATCGCCTTGAATCTCGACGTGCAGCAAGACCCACTCTTCCTCACCGTCGCGATGATATACTTTGACCAATTTGTCGGCAAAACGCGTGTCGGAGCCCTTTTCCGGCTCCGGGTATAGCTCCGCCAGCTCCTTATCCATGAATTCAAAGCCACGCTCCAGATCATAAACCTGCGCGGCATCGGAAAAGCAAAATCGTAGCAGGTCGTCAAATACCTCCTCCATTACTACCTTCCACAAAATATCATGCTTCCGTCGCATAACCTTCTTTGAATGAAAAAAAAATAGTGGTAAGCCTGGACCATCATGGTCCGGCCTAAATGCTTGGGCTACCCAATAGCCTGACAACGAATAAAACATGGAGTGAGTGAACGGAGAAGTATCTAACGCAAAGTTACCGTATCCAATAAACGAACAAAATAAATCTTGTCACTTAATCTTGCAGTAATTTCAACAGCCTCATTTATTCGGTGCGCAAGGATTTTACCGGGTTGGCTCTTGCCGCTTTCAGCGCGTTGAGGCTGATCGTTATCAGTGCGACGGTGAGTGAAGCGGCGCCGCCGGCCAAAAAGATCCACCAGGTGATGGGCAGGCGGAAAGCATAATCCTGCAGCCAGCGGTGCATAAAATACCAGGCGATCGGAGCAGCGATGAGGAAGGCAATGGTAATGAGCACTGCAAATTCCCTGGTGAACAGATAAATTATATTTTGGATGGAAGCGCCCAGTACCTTGCGGATCCCCACTTCCCTGGTTCGTTGAAGGGCCATGAAGGAAGCCAGTCCGTAAAGCCCGAGACAGCCGAGGAATATGGCTATGGCCGCGAATATCTTATAAAGCTCGGCCTGCTGCTTCTCCTGACGATAGAAGGTTTCGATGGAGTCATCCAGGAACTTGTATTCAAATACGTAGTTCGGGAAGGTCTGGTTCCATAATTTTTCGATCGCCGCCAGGGTAGTGGCAGGATTGCCGGATGTTAATTTGATCCCGGCTTTGTCATAGGCTCGTTTGAACGGGACCATTATGACCCGGGAGTATTTGTCCTTGAAGCCGGTGGAATGGAAATCCTTCAGGACGCCGACGATCTTTCCTTTGAGGAAGCCGCCAAAAAGGCTCATGTCCTTGTTTACTGCGTCTTCGGGACGGCTGATGCCCAGTTTACCGAGGAGGTTTTCTGACACCAGGAATTCGTGGGCGGTATCGGACAAGAAATTCCTGCCTGCCGCCAGCGGTAGTCCGTAAGTAGGCAGATATTCGGCATCGGTGAATTTTACGATGGAATACATTTCCTTACCCATTGCAGGGTCGTGATCATATTCGAAATCGCTCCAATTGTTATCGTCTGTGGCGGGAGGGGCGGAGTTAAAGCTGACGTTTTTTATATCTGGCATGGCCATCAGGCTATTGCGGAGATAATTGATTTTGCTATTGCCGACGGTGTCCGGGGGGATCGGAACGGTGATAAGGGCATCTTTATCAAATCCCATGGATCCTTGGCTGAAATAATTCATTTGCCTGACGATGATGACTGTAGCGATGATCATGGCCTGCGCAATCACAAATTGAAATACGACAAGCCCCCGACGCAGGGAGATACTGCCTCTTTTGCTTGCGGCTACCTTGCTTTTCAGGGCGTTGACCGGGTTATAGCCTGACAACAGGATGGAAGGATAAAAGCCGGCCAAAAAGGTGACGACTACGGATAACGCCAGGAGAAATAAGGGAATGGCGGGCCCTTCAAAGATCCCGAAGGAAAGCGGTAGGTCCAGCAGGGCGCCTACAGGTTTTACGATAAGGGTGGTCAGGCCTGCCGCCAGCAGAACGGATACGAATACCTGCATAAATGTTTCCAGCAGGAACAGCTTTCTTAGCTGCCATTTGTTACTGCCCAGCACTTTTCTGACGCCGACCTCCTTGGCGCGATTTACGGCCTGCGCGGTTGACAGGTTGATAAAGTTAACGCAGGCAATCAACAGGATAAATACGGCGATGATCCAGAGGACCCGGATCACTTCCGGAGCAATGGTCCTTCCCAGAAAATTCCGGATATGGCTGTGGCTGTCGTAATAATGGACCTGGCTGAGGGGCTGTATGACCAGTTCGTCTTTGTCATCGGCGGCCCGGAATCGTTTTCCATAGGCCCTGAGCCTTTGATCGAATGAGGCTTGGGTCTGGCCTTTTGGCAACAGCAGGTAACAGTCGTGGCTACCGCCAACGCCTGCCCAACCGGCGCCGGCATAAAAGCCCAAAAGGCGGCCATAGGGGAGGACGATCTTAAACTGGAAATCCGTGTTGGCGGGTATGGTTGCGAGGATACCGGTCACTTTTACCAGCAGCGTGTCGTTTATTTTGATCGTTCGGCCCAGCGCATTTTTCCAGTCCCCGAAATATTTGATGGCGGTTTCTTTTGTTAGCACGGCTGAATGCGGGTCTTTCAGGGAGGAAGCGGGGTCGCCGGCGAGCCATGCAAAGTCAAACATGTCGAAGAATTCGGGTTCTACTGCAAAAAGGCCCGTCTTTTCCTTGAATTTCTTTTCTGTTTGCCCCTTGTCGTCCGATAGGATGATCTGGTCGTTGGAGGAAGCCCAGATCCCGGATGACTTTTGTACATCCGGGAAGCCGGTTTTAATCATACTCGGGAGCGGCCGTGGCACATCTGCTCCATAAAATATTCCCAGGTCGCCGGGGTGATGGTATTCTGTCAAGACCCGGTAAAGGCGGTCTGCTTTGGCATGGAAAGCATCAAAGCTTGTTTCAAACCGGATGATCACGAATATCAGGAGGCAGACGGCAATTCCTGTTGTCAGGCCTGCGAGATTGATGATCGTATAATTCAGGCGCCGGGATAAATTCCGGAAAACGTTGATGAAGTAGTTTCTGATCATAATAGCAGTGATTGGGGGGTGAGCGGTCGGTTCTCTTGGTTTTTTGCTAAAAGAGTGCCATTTTCCTAGGATATTATGAATCAAATAATTGTGTTTGGGGGCGGTCGCGCTGCTGTACGGTTTTGCTACAGGGGGTGTATCGGCTAAGGACGGCTAGGTGGAAGCATGTATAGCTTTAAAAAAACCTGTATCTTTTGCTAGGAATTAACAAATAGTTTCTCTTACTTCGTTTCAGCTAGTCGGCTATAGTCCTTCCCCCCTGAACGAAGATCCTGCCCAATCGCATTAATCATTCAGCCTTACACCCAAAACCCCCTAACCGCCATGAGACACTGTCTTATTCTCGTGCACGATATGCTGCACGCCTTCTTCCGAAAACCTTTTTTCCTTTCTTTCCACCGATCTGCTTTGCCCTATACTTTGCCGCTAGAGTTGCGCGCGGCCAATCGGTCGAC
>Ga0302324_100007116_pt1 | contig 23884 bp, 13 predicted proteins | sample Palsa_T0_1_FD_201949 | JGI IMG/M metagenome (GOLD analysis project Ga0302324, IMG submission 201949) | Peat permafrost microbial communities from Stordalen Mire near Abisko, Sweden - Palsa_T0_1 | ecosystem: Environmental > Terrestrial > Soil > Palsa > Peat permafrost | place: Sweden: Abisko... | reverse complement strand
CTTCTTGCGCCTTGCCGAACAGGCCGTGATTGTGGGACCGGCGCCCTACAGATCAATGGTCAAATGCTATGCCGATGCTGCCGAAAGCCGGCCACAAGCTGTAGGGGTCACCTGAGTGAAATGGATATCCCAATAACTTAACTATATGTGGTAGTAACTGGGCTTCCGATGGTACTCTAGCCCGGAGGACGATGTGTGGCAGACTCTATACACGCGTGTTCACCAGCGTGTAACAGCGCCACGCGCTACTCTGACCCCTCCTCAGGAGATTCGATATAATGTGCTCTCTTTATATCTTGGATTATGCTACTGCTGCCCGCCGCCGGCTTGGCGCAGCTCGACCGGTCGTCGTTGAACGCCCTCGTCAACTCGCACTGCCTGTTCTGTTCCTTCTTCTCCAGGTGCTAGGTCCGCTCGGCTTGCGAGCGCAGGTGAACCTTACGGCCGTCACGGGAACCGTCACCGACCAACAGGGCAATCGGGTCCCCGAATCCAAAGTGCGCGCCACCGAGACTGCCACCGGCTTCCAGCGCGAGACTTTGACAACGCCAGATGGCACATATGATCTGCCCGGTATCCCGCCTGGCATTTACACGGTCCAGTTTTTTAAAACCGGTTTCTCGGCCTTTACCGCGGAGCGCGTGGAACAGTTGGTGGGGCAAAACCAGGACGCTGGATGTCCGGCTCGAACTGGCCTCCGGAAGAGCAGCAACTCGACCAGGTGGACGCCACGATGGGCACCGCGATCGAGCGCGAGCAGGTTGCCGATTTGCCGATCAACGGCAGGAACTGGGCGACGTTGACCGCGCTTGCGCCGGGCGCTACCAATAGCGGCGCCGGCGATCAAAGAACCATTCGCTTCGCGGGGCACGGATTGGACGATAACAATCTGACGCTCGACGGAGTCGATGCGACCGCCGTTTGGAACCAGATGCAGATGGAGTATATGCGTCTGAACATTCCTATCGATTCCATCGCGGAATTCCAGGTGCAATCGCTGAATTTCGGCGCGGACGCTCAGACCGGTACGAATGGGTCTGTGCCGGGCGACTACGCGGTCAGCGGGGAAGAAAGGCCGGATTATGTGCCGGGTGTCCCGCTCACTCCGCCAAGCGGATCCACCGCGAACGATTGGGTAAACGCAGCCGCGTTCGCCACGCCAGCCTCCCAGACCTTTGGCGATCTGGGCCGCAACATCTTTCGCGCTCCAGGCATCGCGGATGTAGATCTCGCATTAGCGAAGGATGTCTTCCTTGGGGAACGCGTGAAGATGCGCTTTCGGGCCGATGTCTTCAACACTCTGAATCGCGCTCAGTATGGCGCTCCCAATGCCGTCTTAGGTCAGAGCAACTTCGGAGTAATTACCACCACGATCAGCAGCTATGCGACGGGCAACGGCACACCGCGGGAGTTTCAGCTTTCGGCCAAGCTGTCGTTCTAGGCCGCTGCGCGTTGCAACCGTCGGCCGGTACGCTCTTGCGGGCATGAGGGGGCGTTCCGTGGCGCCCGGACGCTTGTATTGTAAAAGTGTTCGGCTTCGTCAAGGAGGCCTGTCCGGAGCGTAGCGGAGGGAAGAGCGCCGCTAGCCAGGAAATTGGCTCGGTGAAAGGGGCGGTCGGCAACACAGTGGCCCGGAGACGAATAGCGCTCCGCATCGAGACTCGAACTGGAGATCGACGACAGCGCCCATTTCCGAGATCGCCGCTAGCGCCTGCATGGTCGCATCAATACTGCGGTCGGGCGCGGACTGGTCCAATGCGATTTCGATGATGCCGGAGCTGACCCGTTCAGCCAAGCGCTCAAGGGGCATCACGCAATTGAGGTCCTGCTTGGCGAACCCGGTGGCCAAACTGGACCTCGCTGGCCCGGGGCGATCCGCCGAACTCACGAGCGCAATCGTGCACTGGGCAGCGGCTTGGCGAGCGCGGGCGAAAGCCGGACCAATGCCGCATTACGCTTTTGGCGACACCATCCAGAAAGCGCTACGAATCCACCATCGAAACCATCGTAGCGCCGCGCCCCTGCAAGACCGGGAAAGCCGCTCAGCGGTTCTCACGCACGTAGTGCAGCTCCGGTCCCGAGTTCTTTCAACTGCTTTTTGATATTGGCAGGCGTTGAACCTTCATCGAGTCAAACACGGTGGGGATTTGCGTTTGAGGCGGGAACAAAAAAGCCCCCTCCCCGGTGAGCGGAGAGAGGGCCATTTACAGCCGGAACGCGATTTACTTGTCGTCGTCGTCGTCGGCCTTGGCAGGTGCTGCATTAGTGAAGTCGCTCGCCGGACGAACCGTCTTCTCGCCGGGGAACGGGCGCGTAAACCCGGTGGCTTCGTACCAGGTCAGATGGTTGGCGGTGTCCACGTCTTCCGCGTCTGGCGTGTGTTGTTTGCCAGCGAAGATCTCCGCCTTCTTCGCCATCCAGCCAGCCCGCAGAACTTTAGCCGCAGGGCTCTCCGTCTTGACGGACTGCGCCCTCAACGCAGCGGTCCCAGGACACGTGGGAATGGTCTGAGTCGGAGTCTGGGTGACACCGGTGTTCAGCGCGAGCGCGGCCGGCACGTGCGTCCACGGCAAAAAGTTGGCCGGCGGGGGGTTATTGGTAAAGAGCGTCCTCATCGGCGAAGCCACGAGGTCGAATTGGTTCATGGGCGGCAGGCCGAGAATTTGCTCGATCGTGCGGGTCATGTTGACCTGCGTGTAGAAGGTGCTGTCTTCGATGACCCCAGTGCCCTCCTCGGAGTTCACCTGTAGGACGTAGGGGCTGATGACATAGCCAGGGCTGCGGTGACCATCGACGTGGTCGACGCCGTTCTGCGCGTCGTCTTCCGTGACGAAGATCGCCGAAGAGTTCCAGATGGAGCTGTGGCTTATTGCGTCGACATAGCGGCCAAGGGCCAGGTCGTTGTCGGCCTGCATGGCTTGCCCGGTCGGCGGGCCGCCGGTGTGGTCGGAGCTGATCCACATGAATTCCAACTGGGGCACCGTACCATTCTTCACGTCGTTAGCGAAGACCTGATTCCAGATATCAAAGCGGAACTGGTCGGGAATGCCCAGGTCGAACTGCGGGTAGTTCTGGACCGTGTTGTTGATCAGGTTCGGGAGCGGGGAGTGCGAGGAGACCGTATTGTAGTTGTAGAGCTGGCTCTCCGCGCCACACTCGTAAGCCGTTATGTCGTTGTAGAAGTCGATCCATAGTGGCTCGGTGGTCGACTCGGTCGGTGTCAGGAACGTGTTGTACTCGATGTACTCGCCGAAATTCTTAAATGAGACGCCGGCCTTTGCAACCTGATCCCATAGGTGCCCGTTCTTCTGATAAGCAAGCGCCTCGCCGCCGTTGGAGGGGTAGTCGCGGAGCCAGTCTGGCGACTGGATGTCGTCGGAGTAGGGCGCCATTGCCTGCATGATCCAGTTGTGACCGTCGGCCGACTGGCGGCTCGGGTTGTAGTAGTTGTCCAAAAGCGGGAAGCGCTGCACCAACGCGTGCGCGTTCGGCGTGATCGGGGGGCCTGCCGCTGCGGTACCGTCGCCGAAGACCGCCAGGGTGGGGTCGCCGTTGCCACCGGCCACGTCCCCCAGGATCTGATCGTAGGTGCGGTTCTCACGGATGATCATGAAGACGTGCTTGATCAGCGAAGGAGAGCCGATATAGGCCGGGATTGCGGCCGGCGCCGCCTTCGGGTTGCCACCGCCGGCAGACTGGATATTTTCCGTGAGATCCCAGTGGTTGTTCTGGGAGACCTGCGTCGTCATCGCCGACAGGGTCGAACTCGCAACGGGAACGGGAATGATGCTCACGGTGCCGAGGTCCTCGTGGGTGTTCAAGTCGGTCACGCCCCAATACGTGTTGAATGAGTTTTCGTACGTATTCGTCGGAGGTGGTAACACACCGTAACCGGTGCTGCCGATGCCCTTGTCGTTGGCAACGAGCAGCACACCGTCCGCCGCGTCCAGCACAACCGAGCTCGGCGCATAGCCGACCGGGATCATGCCTGAGACTTGATCGGATGTGAGGTTGACCACGGCAACTGCGTTGGCATTGTAGAGCGCGACATAGGCAATGTCGTTCACAGTATCGACGGCGATCGAGTTCGGTCCGGCGCCATAGGCGGTGCCTTGACCGGGCACTTTAATCGGCAGCCCAAGGTTGATCGTCTTAGCCACCGTGTTCGTGGTCGTGTCGATCACCGAGATGCTGTCGCTATAAGTATTGGCGACCAGGAGGTTGGTCCCGTAAAACGCCATCCCCGTCGGGTGCAGACCGACCGGGATATTGGTGGTGGGCGTGAACGTGGACAGGTTCACCACGGAAATGGTGCCGTAGGTCGTGGCGCCAGTCGGATTCACGGCGACGACTGGCGTGCCGTTCGAGTATCCCTGGAAGTCCGTCGCTTGAGCGATTCGTCCGGCTTCGTTGGAGACGTAGGCGGTAGTACCATTCGGCGAGATCACGACACTGTTCGGGACGTTGCCGACGCGGATCTCCGTACCCTCCGTTGGTGTCGCCGCGGTCAGGTTGATCTGGGTCAGCGTATCGTTGTTGTCCAGCACCACGTAAGCAGTATTGGAATTCGACGTGACCGCGATGCCCAAGGGGTAGGGAGTATACGCACCATCGGACACAACCGAAACGGTCTGGCCGCAGGGGATTTCAATGCTGCCCGTGGTGCCCGGAGGGCTGTTCGGAAAGCAGGTAACGGTGGTCAGATAGCCGCCGGCGTTGACGTCCAGCGAAACGGGGATGTTCGCGTAGTTTGAGAGCAAGCCCGTCGTCGGATTGACGCTGGCCATCGCAACGTACCCTGACTTAGCCCCGTCGCCGCCGTCTTGGCTAAACAGCAGGTACTGGCCATTCGGCGTGTAGGTGATGCCGGTGGAGCTGCCGGTCCCGCTGGCGGACGGACTGTAGGTCTGCAGGACAGCGCCGGTCTGGGTGTTGAAAACGGTAACGGCCTGTGGGGCGCCCATTTGAAGGACGGCGGCGGTGTGCGTGCTGGTATTCGGGTTCAGCGCGATCGCCTTGGCCCGGGTCTTGATGCCCAGGTAGACCTGGGTGCCGGCCGGGGTGATGATGTCGCCATTACTGACGACCCACGGGTAGGGCAAGGTCGACGGGTAGCCCGGGCCTTGCGACCCGTTCTGGTTCTGGCCTACTACGTAGGTCGGGAACGGCACGGATTGACCCACGAGCGCCGGAACGCTCAGCCCGGTCGCCATCAGGCCGGCGAGCAGATGCCGAGGGTTAATCCAAGATCGAACGCGAGAATTCTTCTGGGACATGAATCGTTTCTCCTCTTTTTCTCTTCAATTGCCAGACGTAGCGCAGCGGTAGAGCTGCGAAAACTAGCAGGCCTAGTATATAGCCGCGAAATGACGCCAGCGTTACACGACAGTCACAGTTTTGTATCAGTTGCCAGTGCGTGGATGCGTCGATTAATACAGTTCCACGGCCGGGCTTCGATTGCGTTTTCTGTCTTGGTTGAACTCACAGAATTGGAGTTCAGCGCGTTGAGAGCAGTGTCTTAGCGATTGTGCTTTAGAGTGGGGCAGGCTCTCAGCCTGCGGCGGCCTCGCAGGCCGCCCAACGCGCGCAGCGCGTCTTTTTCATACCCCGTTGTAGCCGCACGCCATGTGCTCACAACGACTCCCAAGAAGTTTCCCTGCTTGCGGCTACACTAAAATAAGCGTAGCCTCCATGTCCGAACTTCAGTCCCTGTCTCCCGATCTTCTGATTCACGTTGGCCGCATGCTCCAGGTGCCCATGAAGGGTCTGCTCGCCACCGTCGGGTTGCTTGACGAAGGCTCCACCGTTCCGTTTATCGCTCGCTATCGCAAGGAGTCGACCGGCAACCTGAACGAGGTCCAAATCCGCGCCATCGAAGAAAAGATCCTATATTTCCGCGAGCTGTGTTCCCGCAAAGACACCATTCTCGCCTCCATTCAGGAACAGGGCAAGCTGACCGGCGCGTTGAAGGCCTCTATCGATCGGGCGCTCGATAAAAGCGAACTCGAAGATCTCTACCTCCCCTACAAGCCCAAGCGCCGGACCAAGGCCATGATCGCGCGGGAGATGGGGCTTGCGCCACTCGCGGACTATTTGTGCGCCCAACAGCCTACAGGTACGCCGCTCGAAACATTCGCCGCGTCGTTCGTGAACGCCGAAAAAGGCGTCTCCAACGTGGAAGACGCGCTCGCAGGGGCGCGCCACATCGTTGCCGAAACCATCAGCGACAATGCCGATATTCGCAAGCTCCTGCGCCGCGCCATGTTCGAGGAAGGTGTCATTGTCAGCAAGAAAGCGCCGGACGCGGTCGACGAACAGCAGAAGTTCAAGATGTATTACGACTACCGCGAACCTGTCCGGCAGATCCCCTCCCACCGTATGCTTGCGATCCGCCGTGGCGAGACCGAAAACGTCCTCAGCTTCCTCATCGAACTCGATCCGCAACGCCCGCTCGCCCTCATCAAGAGCAAGATCCACAAACAACCCGGCGACTGGGCTCCCCAATTGAACCTCGCGGCGGAAGACGCCTGGAAGCGCCTGCTCAGTAGTTCCATTACCGGGGAGGTCCGGCTCGAACTCAAACAGCGCGCCGACACCGATGCCATCCAGGTTTTCCGTGAGAATCTCCGGAATCTGCTGCTCGCCCCTCCCGCGGGCCAGCTCTCCGTACTTGGAATAGACCCCGGCATCCGCACCGGATGCAAGATTGCCGCTGTCGACGACACCGGCAGATTTCTCGGTCACGATGTCATTTATCCGTTCCAGCCCAAGAACGACGTGGCCGGCGCGGAGCGGACCTTGCGCGCCCTGATCGACAAATTCAACGTCCGCGCCATCGCCATCGGCAACGGCACCGCTTCGCGCGAGACCGATGCCTTAGTCCGCGCCGTTCTCAAGAAGGAAGGCCTCTCGTCAATCTTCTGCGTGATGGTCAGCGAGTCTGGCGCCTCCGTCTATTCCGCCTCCGAAATCGCGCGCCAGGAGTTCCCCGACCTCGACCTGACCATCCGCGGCGCCATCTCCATAGCGCGCCGCTTGCAGGACCCCCTGGCCGAACTGGTCAAGCTCGACCCCAAGTCCATCGGCGTCGGCCAGTATCAGCATGACGTCGATCAGAAGCATCTGCACAAATCGCTGGAGACAGTAATAGAAAGCTGCGTCAACCGCGTCGGCGTGGACCTCAACACCGCTTCCTGGGCCCTGCTGCGTTATGTCGCCGGCGTCAACGAACGCACCGCCCAGAAAATCGTCGAGTTCCGCAACGAACATGGCCGTTTCCGCTCCCGCCTTCAATTGACCGCCGTACCCGGCATCGGTCCCAAGACCTTCGAGCAGGCCGCCGGCTTCCTACGCATCCGTCACGGCGACCATCCCCTCGACATCACCGCGGTGCACCCGGAGTCTTACTGCATCGTGGAGCAAATCGCCACGAGCCTGAATGTTTCGGTCGACCAGCTCATCGCCCAGCCGGCGCTGCTGGAGAAGCTCGACAAGAGCAGTCTCGCGGCCGGCGTGTACACCCTGAACGACATTCTGGAAGAGCTTCGCAAACCCGGTCGCGACCCGCGTGACACCTTTGTGGCTCCCAACTTTAGCGACAACGTAAAGGAGATCGGGGACCTGCAGGTGGGAATGACGCTCGAAGGCATCGCCACCAACGTTACCAAGTTCGGAGTCTTCGTCGACGTCGGCGTTCATCAGGACGGGTTGGTGCACATCAGCGAACTATCGGATCGTTACGTCAAGGAACCGGGCGATGTGGTCAAGGTTGGCCAGATCGTGAAGGTGCATGTGCTCAGCGCCGACGCGAAAACCAAGCGCATCTCCCTGTCGATGAAGACGCCCGGTGCGACGCCGGTGCGAGGCGCGGCGCCCCCGTCGAAGAAGCCTGCTGCGGCGCCACAGCCGACGATGAACGACCAGTTGGCCGCGCTGACGGATCGTTGGAAGAGACGATAGGGAGCCCTCGCCTCCCATAGCCCTTCCGTCAGACCCTGGCCGAAAATCCCCGAAACGCGCCATAGCCCCATCTTGGCGAGCCGATTGCTAGGCGCGTTCAACACCTCGAAAAATTTCTATAACTAGCTGAAATACAAAGGCTTACAAGTAATTAAGCCGGGTTACAGCTATACTAATGGCCGCACCCTGTGCGATACTGATTATAGAATATTTCACGGTTGCGAATGTCCCAGTTAGACGACGCCATATCCCGGTACAACAGGCTCCTGGAAAACGGCCCATGCCGAGACCTTGCCTGGGTCGATGACCTCCACAAGCGTATGGAAGAGGAGCACCTCTCCGCCGGTGGACGTCTGATCTGCCCGTTTCTGCGCCCCAATTTCATTACCCGGCGCCAGTACGATGGCTTGGTCAAAACCGGCGAGTCCCTCATCAGCGCCATCGACCGCATGCAGCGCATGGTCCTCGAGAGTCCCAGCCTGTTGGCCCGCATGGAACTGCTGCCGGCCGAAAAGATGCTGGCCGCCATCGACCCCGGTTATCAGGTGCCCGAAGTGGCCGCTCGCCTGGATTCGCACCTCTACAACGGGACGCTGAATATCGTGCAGTACAATGCCGACTCGCCCAGCGGCGCCGCATACACCGAAGTCCTGGCCGATCTATTCTACGATTCGCCGCCGGTGAAGGAATTCCGCAAACGCTACCATCTGAGCCGCGTGGGCAGCAAGAAGAACCTGCTCGGGGCGCTATTGAAGGCCTACAAACAGTTCGGCGGCCACAAGAAGCCCAACATCGCGATTCTGGAATTTCGCCCGGCTTATCAGTCCGGCCAGAGCGAATTCCAGTTGTTTCGCGATTTCTTCCGTGAGGAAGGCTACGCAGTCGAGATTGTCTCGCCGGATCAGTTGGAATACCGCAACAAGGTGTTGTGCAAGGGCCCGTTCGAGATCGACCTGATCTACCGCCGCATCAGCATACAGGAGTTTTTGATGCGGTTCGACCTTACGCATCCGCTGGTGCGGGCATACCGCGAGCGCACCGTTTGCGTGGTGAACAGTTTCCGCTCCGAGCTGGCGCACAAGAAAGCCATGTTCGGGCTGCTGACGGACGACACGCTAACAGCCAAATTTCCACCCGCCGAGCGCAAAGCGATCCACGATCACGTGCCCTGGACCCGGCTGGTATCCGCCACCAAAACCACCTATCGTGAGGAAACCGTCGATCTACCGGACTTCATCGCCAAGAACCGCGACAAGCTGGTGCTGAAGCCGAATGACGACTACAGCGACCAGCACAGCTTCTTCGGTTGGGAGATGGACGACGCCGCCTGGGACCGCGCCCTGAAACAGGCCATGCGTTCGCCCTACGTGGTGCAGGAGAAGGTCAGCCCGGTGCGCTCCGTATTCCCCATGGTCACCTACGGCAACCTGGAGTTCAAAGAAATGCAGGTCGACGTCCACCCGCTCGCCTATCTGGGCAAAGTCCTGAGTTGCTCCAGTTGGCTCTCCACCGGCAATGGCGGCTTCTCGTCATTGGGCGGCTTGGTGCCCACGTTTATTCTGGACAGCAAGTCGTAATCGCCCCCGTCACCCCCAAAAAGCGCCTATCGCCGCTCCATCCGCGCAGTCGCCCGCAAATTCGCCACCCCAGCGGTATACCGGCTGTCCGCCACCGCGAACGCAAGAGCATCCTCCAGCCAGTCGTGCCAAACGCCGTCCGGGTCGTGCGATGCCACCGTCAGCGTGTACTCTCCGGCGCACAGCTCGCAGCGGAAGGCAAAGTCGAGTTGGAACACCTCGCCGCCTGCGCACGCTCCCAGCTTGATCCCCTCCAGCTCCGAGTTCGTGCCATACACGTTCAGGCCCGCCCGGCTCCGAATCATCATCCCCACCACCGGATCGGCAACCGCGCTCGTCACCTGCAACGTAACCCGCACCACCACCAGTTCGCCGCTGCGTACCACCCCGGCAGGCTGCCCCGATTCGCCCAGCAACTCCAGATTCTCGATGCGCGCGCGGCCATCGCCCCGCCGCCATCGTGGAGCCATTGGCGCCGCCCCCGCGCCCCATTCTCGCACGCGCCGCGCGATATGGCCGGCGTAAGCCCGTAGCGTCACCGCCGGGTCGCCCCTGCCGGCCAGCTTGCCCCCATCCAGCCACCATACTTCGTCGGCCAGTTGCAGCAGCAGTTCCTCTTCGTGCGAGATTAGCAGCACCGTAGTCCGCGCACGCCGCAACCGTTCCAGCGCCACCGCCGCGCGCTGCCGTTCCAGGGCGTCGCGCCGCGCCAGGGTGTGTTCCAAGGCCAGCACCGCCACCGGCGAGAAGTCCAGGGCGTCGTCCGGCCCCAGCAGCCGGCGCGGCTCGCCTGCCTCCACCGTGCCCGACACGGGTTTCTCGAACGCCGCCGCCAGCCGCAGCAGGCTGCCCTTCCCCGAGCCGTTCTCGCCCACAATCCCGATCACCGCGCCATCCGGCGCCGTGGCGTCCAGGCCCGTGAGCGGTCCGCAATCCACCTGCCGAAATACAATCGCCATTATGGATAGAATACCGGGTAGGCATGGCCTGCGGCGTACAGGATGCCTTGCCTCGATTCGCTCAGCTCTCCTGAAAACCGGCGCACATCCGGCATGTCCGCCTCGCCGCGGCCAAGAACGATTTCTTTGACGGAAGTCGGATAGAGTCCCGCCCCGCCGCTCCATGCAGACCAGCCATCCAGACTGACTGCGAGCCGCCCGGCAATGCGGCTATACCACACGTCCAGGCGGTACTCGCGGCCCGGCACGATGGTCGTCTCCGGGCCGAATTGCTCACCCACGGCCGCCTTCTCGTATCCGAATCGCAGACGGTTCGCGCCCGTGTATTGCACCAGTAGACAGTCTTCCGCGCCGGGCCGCCCGCTCGCGAGCAGCCCTTCCCGGATTGCGCCCGGCTGCGTAGGGAAGCGTATACCCACCGTCAAGGTCAAGCCATCCACTGGTAATCGGATACTCTCGGCGTTCTGGCCGAACCACCCCGCCAGCGTGCGAAACAAGCGGGGATTTCGGTCCCGGAATACGTCGTTGAAGCCCAGACTCAGCCCGGCGCCGGCTGCCGTACTCCAAAGGCTGCCGGCGACAATCGCGGCGGAGGCTCCACGCCGTAACCAGGCGCCGGATTGTGTTGCACACCAGAGCCAGCCAAACAGGGAGATCACCAGCAGGGCCGGAGAAAAATCCAATAAGTAGCGCCCGACTGCGAACCCCGTCAGCGAGATGAAGATCAGCGCCGCGACTGCCCCGCCGAATAGAGCGGAAAGAATCAGGCCGGTCGGCCGGGTCGCTCTGCATCGCCTAACCCAGCGTCCGATCCACAGCGGAAGTGCCAATCCAAATGCCGCCAACGGGCTGATGGCGATCAGTCCGACTGCGTTTTCGACGAACATGCGAGGATTAGGCCGCACATATCCGGGTATCAGGAAGGGAAACTGGTCCCACACGCGAGGAGGGCACAAGAGCAGGTAGTAGAGACCATCAGCCAGGTTCCGTAAGTGCAATGAGACACCCCGCGTAGACGCATCGGCAGTCAGTTGATAAGTGGTTCCGAACTCCAATGGATTTCCAAAGCGAGCGAAGTTATACCACAACAGCAGAGCGGCGCAAATTGCCATAGGGGCGCCAAACCAAACCGCCTCGCGTCGCGCTTCTCTCAGGCGCAGAGTGTACACAAGGCATAACACCAGCGCCGCCAGCGCATACTGTGGCCGGCAGCCAGGCGTCAGGCCGATCAACACGCCGGTCGCAGCGGCCAGCCGCCAATGGGAACTGCCGCTCAGCATCAGCCGCGCGAAGCAATACATGCCCGCCGCGAAGAAGCAGTAGCCCGAGGCGATGGCCACGCCGTACACGCCGGGGTCCCGCAGGACAACCGCGCCGTACTGTCCCAGACCCAGAGTCGCAGCCGCGGCGCCGCCGAGCAGCCTGCCGGGGCGAACGCCGTTCGCGCGCAGAAGCAAAGACAAGAGATGGAGAGAGAAAATGTATCCGGCTGTTACATATATCAGCGCCGCCAACTCCTCCGGCAAGGCCCTGCGCGTGACCACCCGCCACGGCAAAAACAAGGTAAGTACAGGAACCGGCCCGAAATACATGTAATACTTGCCTTGATACAGAGACATGTCGTGCACCCTGTACCGGGCGTTGGCCACGGGGTCGAATGGATCGGCCAGCTTCAGTAACTCCGGGACGGGCGAAACCTTCAGATACAGGTGATGGGCCAGAAAGCCATCAGTGAGCAGGTTATAGTAGCCGCCTTTGACTCCCGTCCACTCAAATGGATTTCCGGCCGGTGCCGCGGTCCAGATATAGAAAGCTACTACGGCAGCCGGTACGGCAATGGCAGCCATGCGCCGGCGCCAATCCACCTGCCGAAAAACAATCGCCATTATGGATAGAATACCGGGTAGGCATGGCCGACTCCAACGTACTCGACCGCATGCGCCACGACTGGAACCAGCGCGCCCTCGAAGACCCGCATTACTACGTCGCCTTCGGCCGCCGCGATCAGGACGATGCCGAGTTCTTCGCCACCGCCGCCGACGTACTCCGCGGCCTGCGCGCCGAGGTCCGCCATCTTCGCTCCCCCGGCCAGCCCTTCCCGCCCAACCTCAAGGCCCTCGAAATCGGCTGCGGGCCCGGCCGTATTATGCGCCCGCTGAGCGCGGACTTCGCCGAGATCCACGGCATCGACGTCTCCGATGAAATGATCCGGCTGGCGCGCGAAAAACTGCGCGGCATTCCCAACGCGCATGTCTATCACACCCGCACATCCGACCTCTCCCTGTTCCCCGCCGAGTCGTTCGACTTCGTCTATTCCTACGCCGTCTTCCAGCACATTCCCAGCCGCGAGGTCGTGCTCGGATATCTGGCGGACGCTCGCCGCGTGCTCAAGCCCCAGGGCATTCTGCGCTGCCAGATCAACGGTCTGCCCGAGGCATTTGCGCGCTACAACACCTGGGACGGCGTGCGCATTCAGGCGCCGGATGTCGCGAATTTCGCCTTGCGCCACGACTTCCAACTCTACGCGCTCGAAAACGTCGACACGCAATACCTGTGGACCACCTGGCGCAAACGGCCCGAAGGCTGGCGCGACGCCTTGCGCGCCCGTTGGAACGATGCTCCGCGCCCCGCGCCTTCCACCTGCATCCGGATCATCAGCAACGCGCTCACTGCCGATCCCCTCGTGCCGGCCTCCGGACCCCGCGCCTTCGCCGCACTGCGCATCGAAAACCTGCCGCCCGATTGCGATCTGATCAACCTCCAGGTCCTGATCGACGGCCGGCCAGGCACGCTCTCGTACCTCGGTCCGCCCGAGTGGGATGGCGTGGTTCAGTTGAACGCCGCCATACCGGCCGGAACCCGCACCGGACTTGTCCCAGTGGAGGTCCGCTGGCTGGGCGCGCCGCTCGCCTCCGCCTGGATGCGCATCGTGCCGTCCGGACCCGTAGTGCCGCGCCTTTGCGCCGTGCGCGATGGCGACAACTTGCTTTCCGGAACCCGCATCGTCAGCCGCTCCGTCAAGCTGGTCTTTGAAGAAACGTTACGGCCCGATCTGTTTCACGCCACCGTCGGCGGCATCCCGATCCGCAGCGCCCTCACCGTCTGCACCGACCCCGTCGAACAGCGTCACGAGATCAATTTTGCGCTGCCCGAGTCCATCGGTCCGGGCCGGCACGAACTCCGCATCTACATCGGCTCGCGCGCTTTCCCCTCTGTCGCTATCGAGGTAGCCTGACGGTGCCGCATGTCAGCCCCTCCGCCCCCCAATTAATCCTGATTTCCTGCCTCGTTCTCCTCCTCCTGGCCGCCTGCGCGCCGCACCCGCCCGACTTCTCCCGCGCCACCGGCATCGTCGAACTCCCCGCGGGAACTATCGTCCTGCACTACGGAATCACCCTCCCCGAAGGCGCCCGCCACCTGGAAATCCGTGGCAGTCCCTCCGGCTCCACGCTCGCGGCCGCGCCCGATTTCGAAGGCCGCGCCATCATCTACTCCAAAGGCGCGACCGACCTGCGCCTCACCGGCTTTCGCATCGTGGGCCGGCGGAACTTGCAGAAGCCCATCGGACTCCCGCCGTCCGGCGCCCCTTTCGCCGGCTATTACCGCCATAACGGCATCCTGGTCGAAAACGCCACCCGCCTTTCCATTCGCCACGTCTCGTTCAGTGAAGTGGCCAACTACCCGGTGCTGGTGAGCGCTTCTGCCGGCGTACGCGTCGACAACGTCCGCATAGAGGATTGCGGATCGCTATCGCCCGCCGGCCGCAACAACGCATCCGGCGGAATCCTGCTGGAAGAAGGCACCCGCGATTTTGAAGTGCGCCAATCGACCATCCGCCGCGTCCGCGGCAACGCCATCTGGACGCACTCCAACTACGGCTCGCCCCGCAACGCCGGCGGCATCGTCGCCCAGAACACCATCGAGGAGGTCGCGCGCGACGCCATCCAGGTCGGACACGCCACCCACATCCGGGTCGAAAACAATACCGGCCGCGGCATCGGCTACCCGTTGCAGTTCGTGGATCCGGCGGCCGTACCCGCCGCGCTCGACACCGCCGGCAACGTGGATCAATCCGTCTATACCGGCAACCATTTTGAAGACATCGACGGGAAATGCATGGATCTCGACGGTTTCCACGACGGCGAGATCCGCAACAACTCGTGCATCAGCCGCAAGTCGTCTGATCAATATCCCTATGCGCAGTACGGCATCGTCTTCAATAACTCCAACCTCGACATGCAGCCCGTCAACGTCACCATCGTCGGCAATCTGATCGATGGCGCCGGCTATGGCGGCATCTTCCTGATCGGGTCGGGGCACCTCGTGTCGGCGAACCGGCTGCTAGGTTTGAACCGCGACCACTGCACCGGCGACATGCGCCAGGCGCGCTGCAACTACGCTCCCGATCAGCCCGCATTGCTGCACAGCGGCATCTACCTGGGGCGCGGCGCCGACCGCCCGGCCCATACCGTGGGCAACCGCATCCAGGGCAACGAGATTTCCGGATTCGCCATCGCGCATACATGCGTCGTTGCCGCGCCAGGCGTCTCGCTAGCGGCGAATACCATCGCCGGAAATCGCTGTACCGAAGCCCCGCATTGAGATGTTGTGGGGCAGGCTCGCAGCCTGCGGCGGCCTCGTAGGCCGCCCCGCACGCGCTAGCTTTCTGGCGCCGGTGCTCGTCTCAACACCGTTGTCGGCCTGCACAGCCTGTTAGAGTCGCCAAGCTCCGTGACAAATACGGCCGTCGCCTCCTCGGACCGACCGTCGGCGGCCAAGCCGGGAAATTGCAATAACATCCCACGCCACTGACGCAGCACACAGCAAGCACGCATCCAGCAGCACATTGAAAAGGTACAAATGCTTGATCGTGTCGAATGCGTCGCCGTACACGGCGCTGAACAACGCCGCCAGGCAGCACACCGGAAGCAGCGCCAGCAGTTCCAATCGGCGCCGTCCCGCGACGTCCCGTTCGCGGATGCCGATGCGCACCCATCGCCATGCAGCCAGCAGCGGCCAGCCCGCCAACGCGAAAACGATCCACTTGTTCACTGGCGGCAACACCCGCTCGTGAAAGCCGCTCCACAGCGTGAACCCGCGGCTCTGCGCGCTTGGTGGCAGCCCGGCCGACGGTTCGAAATTCCCATATCCGTGCCACCGCAGGAACGTGATCTGCGGCAGTAGCCCGTGCAATCGCCGCCACATCCGCAGCGGTCTCAGCAGGTAGAAGCGCAGCACCGTAAACGTGTTCACGCGCTGCAGCGCTCCCGAAGCGGCCATCTGCGGGAAGTAAGTCCCGGCACTCCAGGCGCCGGTTCCCGCGTATTTGGCGAGTTGCGGATCGAGCCCCAGCGCCCGCAGGTCCGCCCCGGGGTCCTTCGAATCCCCCAGAATGCCCGAAAAGACCATGCCGTACGTGTTAGCCTGCCGCCCGTATCCAGGCATAGTGGTCACATTGAACGCCGCACACGCCCACATGGCGCACCCGCCCGCAACCGCCGCCGCCCGCCCCGGCTTCGACGCCGTCCACATCGCCAGGCGGAACGTGAATAGCCCCAGAATCAGCCCTATCGGCGCGTTCTGCGACTTCGCCAATATCCATAGGACCGACCATAGCGACCATCGCACGATACCCGCCAAGCCGATCTGCCCGGCTCGGCCGATCTCCACCCCTTCCGCCAGCAGTAGCAGGCAGAAGATACCGGAAGCCGGCTCCGCGTAGAACGAATTCCAATAAACGGCGTACCCCACATCCGTCCACGCCACCAGCCCTCCGATCCACTGCAGCGCGTACGCCCGCTCCCGCCGCGTAACCCACAACAGCCGCGCAAACGCCGCCAGGAAGGCCAGCGCGTGTACGAATCCGGCAACCGTGATATCCAGCGTGCCATCTTTGGAGATCAGCTTGTTCAGCGCCAGCGCGGCGCCCACGAATAAGTACTCGCTGTTAGCCTGCTCCCAGTAAGGCGAACGGTAGTGCGCGTCGGGAATATAGTTAGGCTCGACATAGACGTATTCGAGACTGCCGTGGTGTTGCGGCCCGTACCCGAACCGGCCGATGGTGCGGATGAAGTCGCCTTGATCCGCGAGTCCTACGATGGGCGGAATGAACAGCTGATAGGTGAGAATAGCGCCCGCGGCTAGTAAGACGGTGGCGCACGCACTCCTGCGTGCCGTGTCCCCACTCATGGGGACACCTACACCCGCCGCGCCACAATCAACGTAATATCGTCGGCCGGCGGCGACCCCGCCGCGAACTCCGTCAAGGCCTGATTCACCGCCGCCACGATTTCAACCGCACTCTTCTGCCGGTTGGCCGTCAGCACCTCGGCGAACCGTTCATCGCCGAACTCTTCTTCTTGCCCGTTGTTGGCTTCCGTCACGCCGTCGCTGTAAATCGCCAGCGCGTCATCCGGCTCCAGCTTCGCCCGATATTCCGAGTAATTCGCGATCGCCAGGATACCCAGCGGCGGACCGCCGCCATCCAGATACTCCACGCCGCCCTTCGCGCGCACCAGCACCGGCGGATTGTGCCCCGCGCTGCAATAAGCCAGCTCGCCCGTGGCCGGGTCCAGAACGCAAAAGAAGAAGGTGATGAACTTATTGCTCGGGCACTTCTTGCAAGTGATCTTGTTCAGCCGGTTCATGACGGCGGCTAGGTCCTGCGGCTCGTCCGCCAGCAACTGCACGCGCTCCTGCAGGCCCGCCATCATCAGAGAGGCGGGCATGCCTTTGCCGGAAACGTCGCCCAGCACCATGGCCACCCGCCCATTCGGATAGGTGAAGAAGTCGTAGTAGTCGCCGCCCACCGTGCGGCAAGCGGCGTTGTATCCGGCCAGGTCGGCGCCCGCCACCTCCGGCGCCTCGCCCGGCAAGAAACTGCGTTGGATCTCGGCGGCCTGGTCCAAGTCGCGCGCCATGCGGCGCTCAACCTCTTCCACCTCGGCCAGGCGCGCATGCTCGATGCGGATGGCCGCCACATTCGCCATCACCGTCAGCAGGCTAAGGTCGTCCTTCGTAAACACGCGAAACATATTCGGCGAATCTACATAAATCAAGCCGATCGTGCGCTTCTCCGTCTGCAGCGGCACCGCCATCAGCGTCCGCACTTTCTGCTCGACAATGCTCATGCGCTCGCGAAACGCCTCGTCCAACTGCGCGTCGCGCACCAGCACCGACGCCTTCTCGTTGATCACCCGGTCGCGCACCGCCGAGCTGATGCGGAAGCCCTCGCCCTTGTTGGCCTTCACTTCCAGGCGTTCGCCTTCGAGGATCATCACCACGCCCCGCTGCGCTCCCACACCTTCGATGGCCAGATCCAGGATCAGCGGGAAAAGATCGGCCAGAGTGCCGCGGCCGGCCAATTCCTGACCGGCGCGAATCAGCGCTTGCACCTGTTTGGCGCCATGCTGGCCCGGCCGGTCCACAATCGTCTGGCTGGACAGCGCGCCTTCCAGGCTGGTGAAGATGGTCGAAGTGCTCGGCGGATCCGGTTCGGCCGATTCGAAGACCACCACGCCTTCCGCCGGCCGCGCCCCGGCGCCCTTATCGTCGTAGACGATCGCCAGATGCCCGGCCGTGATGCGGTCGCCCGGTTTCAGCCGCAGCTTGGCGCGCAAGGGAATGTTGTTCACCATCGTGCCGTTCTTGCTGCCCAGATCCTGCACGTTCCAGTCGTCGCCATCGCGTTCCAGCATCATGTGCTGCCGCGACAAACCGGCGTCGTCCGGAAAACACAATTCGGCCATGCTCGACCGGCCGACTGTGAAGCGGTCGCCCTGTAGCGGTACTGTCTTGATCTGCCCGTCCGGGCATTGGATAACAATTTCCCTGGACATGCTTGGTTGGGGGTGTGCCACAGTTGATTATAGCGAAGTGGGGCAGTGGGGCAGGCTCGCAGCAAGTGGGGCAGGCCTCCAGGCCTGCGCGGGCTCTCCAGGACCCGCTCTTCGCCAATCGTCAGATAACCTGCTTCACCACCTGCGCTAACGCCGCCTTCGCCTTGTCTTCCTCCGCATAAGGCCCCATATACAGCGGCGGCTTCGCCAGTTTCGGCCGCAGATACATCGACCGCTTATCGCTGAACTCGATCAGGAACATCGACCCTCCGGTGCTCGTCGCGATCTTAAGCATTACATCCTTTGCCCCAGGGTTCTCATCGAAAACGATGTGATACACCGCCATGTCCTCCAGGTGGTCGTACGTAGTCCAATACGAGGGGTCGTAGAACTTGTTGCCGTACGGCACCACCTTATGGTTTCCCCAGCAATACAACGGCGACAACTTGGTGCTATGGTCCGGCATGCGATCGCCCGGGGGGAAAACGTTGGGCGGAAGATTCAGTATCCCATCCGCCGGGTGATTCGATATGAAGCCCTTCTCATTGCGGCCCTTGTAGGTGACCGGATTCGCCACATCGTTGGTGGAAAACGTGAGACCCATTCCGTTTCCGCAGGTGGCCAGCGTGCGGAAAGCCCGCGCCAGCGCCTGACACTCCCCTTCCATCTTGTCTCCATCCAGAATCTCGTACGCCACCGGGCACTTACTCCCTCCAAACCAGGTCCAGCCGTCCGCGGCGTGGAACACAGTACAGAAGTCATTCTGAAATTCAGCCAGGGTTGTAGACTCCCGGCTCCGGTTCCAGCGTTGGATCACTTTGCCGCCCGGCGTAGTGAGCCATTCCACCGGATCGACCGGAACCTTCTTGTCCGGGTACTCCTTCAGGAACTCGGCCTGCGATTTCAGTTTCAAGTTGTCTGTGACCTTGTTGCCCGTAAGCTGCGGATTCAAGATAGCTGGGACGTTGGCAATTTTTTCGAGCTTTTTGTAGCAGTTCGGCATGAGTTGGTTCCCTCCTCCGAGTCAGTCTATCATTCCGCAAGTGGGGCAGGCCTCCAGGCCTGCGCGGGTCCTCCATCCTCCAGGCACGACCCGCTCTTCGCGTAGCCAGTCACACATCCTGCAACTATTTCTTCCCCCTGCTTTCAGCCACTTGAGAGAATTGCGCCCGAATCCCCCAAATCCCCCCCGTAACATAGAACTGGAGACACCCACATGACCGAGGCCCAAATAAACGCCAACCGTGAGAACGCCAAAAAGTCCACCGGCCCCCGCACCGCCGAAGGCAAAAACGCATCCAGCCGCAATCGCCTCCTCCACGGCCTGCGCGCCAACAAACACATCCTGCTCGACGAGGATCCCGAAGACTTCCTGCTCCTCCTCCACGATCACTGGGATCGCTTCCAGCCCGTCGGCCCCGCCGAAGAAACTCTGGTCCTGCGCATCGCCAACGGCCAATGGCGCCTCGGCCGCGCCCTTCCCGCCGAAGCCGGCATCTACCGTGACCGCTTTCATGAAGTCTTCCAAAAGGACGAAGCCCGCTGGAAGCACTACGAGTACCAGAAAAGCAGCGCCGAGAAATACAGCGATCCGACGCCGGCCCCGCCCGCCACGCCCGTCCCGGGAGACCTCCTGGCCCGCGCCTTCAACGTGGATTGCGAAGGCCCCAACTCCCTCGCCAGGCTCGCCCGCTATGAAACCAGCATCGAGCATTCCATCGATCGCTGCATCCGTCAGTTGAAAATCTGTCAAGCCGCGCGCACTACCGCCAGCCCCTCGGATCCATCCCCCCAAGTACCGGACATGGCACCGCAGGCGGGTCCGCCGCCGGATCCACCCGCCGAACCCGTCGCAACCCCTTCAGATAGTATGAATTGCCATTCGAACCCAAATGCCGGAACCGCCCCCGTCGCGGCACTCTCCGGGGCCGCTGTCATGGCCCTGATGCTATACGCGCTCCTGCAAGCCGTCCCGGAACTCATCGCCGCGATCGCTTCGCTGCTAACTGGCTCACGCCTCATCCCAAACCGCGCCAAAATCGAGGCTTCGCCCCTGCCACGCCGTGATACCGTGAGGTGGGATGCCGTTCAACCCCGACCCCGCCATCTTCCGCGCCGTGGTTTCGACCATCGTGCCGGAAGCCGCGGCTCTCGATGCCCAAGGCTGGCATGATCTCCACCAGGTCGTCGAAGCACTGCTGCGCGACCGTCCGGAATCCCTCAAGCGCCAACTCCGCTTCTTCCTGCGCGCCATTCAGTGGCTGCCAGTTCTTCGCTGCGGCCGGCCCTTCACGCGATTAAATCCCGCCGCCCGCGCGCGTGTCCTCGCACATCTCCAAAACGATCGCATCCAAAAGGTGCGCGTCGGCTTCTGGGGATTGCGCACCATCGTACTGGCCGGCTATTACGGCAGGCCGCAGGCCGCCCAAGCCATCGGTTACGCCGCCAGTCCCCGTGGGTGGGAGGGATGTGGCGCACGCACCCCTGCGTGCCGTGTCGAGACTCGTCTCGACACCTGACCTATGCCGGCCCGCAACCTCACATACGACATCGTAATCGTAGGTTCCGGCGCGGGCGGCGGTACCGTGGCCCAGGAACTCTCGCCGCTCTGCCGCCAGGGCGTCCGCATCGCCGTCCTCGAAAAAGGTCCCCGCCTGCGCGACGAAGAGTTCACCGGCCGCGAACTGGAGATGGCCGGCGCGCTCTACGAAGACGGCGGCGGCTTCCTCACCGCCGATGGCGCCATGACGATTGCTTTCGGTTGCGCCTATGGCGGTTCCACCGTGGTCTACACCGGCACTTCCATGCTGCCGCCCGAGCGCGTCATCCGCGGTTGGAATGTCCCCGGCCTCACGCATGCCGACCTGGACTGCCGCGCGCGCAAGTTCATGGCCGAAAACAACGCGCACCTCGTAGAAGACGCCCTTATCAACGAGAATAACAAGCTGTTCGCCGCGGGTTGCCGCAAGCTATGTTACGAAGTGCAACAGTTTCCAGTCAATATCAAGGGCTGCCGCGGCTCCAGCCTCTGCAACCTGGGCTGTCCCAACCAGGCGAAACAAGGCACCGACCGCGTGCAGTTGCCCCGCGCCGAACAGAACGGCGTGGAGGTGGTCACCCGCTGCCAGGTGCTGACGGTCGGCCACCAGGCGCTCGCCGCGCGCGTCGCAGCTAAGCCCGCGGGCGCTAAGGGCGATCCCTCGCCGTGGGAACCGGGCGATTACCACATCGAAGCCCAAATAATCGTGCTCTGCGCGGGCGCCGTGAACACGCCCGCCCTGCTGTTGCGCTCCGGAATGGGACGAAGCCTGCCCCGGCTGGGTCATGGTTTCACCACTCACCCCGCGTTCATCATAGTAGGTGAGCACGCCCGCCCCATCACTAACTTCGTAGGTCATCCCAAGAGTTACTATCTCGATCAGTTCGCCGAAAGCGGCTATTTTGTTCTGGAAACCTGCATGTACTTTCCGTTTATCACCGCCAAGAGCATGGCCGGTTTCGGCGCGCAGCACAGCGCATTCATGCGGGCCTTCCCGCGCCTGCAGATGATCCTGGTGCTGGCCTGCGACGAAGCCGACGACTACAACCGCGTCGCCATCGACAGAGCCGGCCGGCCCGTGGTGCACTACCGCTTCCAGCCCAAAGCCATCTTTGGATTGATGTCCGGCGCCTTTACGGCAGCGCAAATCTTGTTTGCGGCCGGCGCCGTGCGCGTCCACATGCCCGTCGCCCAGGAAACCACCATCGAAGCCCGCGACGCCGCGCGCCTGCCTGAAATCGCCGCCGCCGCCGAATTCAAGCCTGGCAAGGTTCCCGTATCCGCCGCGCATCCGCAGGGCGGCTGTGGCATGGGCGTCGGCCCCGCCGACTCCGTCACCGATTCCTACGGCCGCGTACACGGCCTGCCCTGGCTGTTCGTGGCCGACGCCAGCCTCTTTCCCAATTCCCTCGAAATCAATCCCTACGTCACCATCATGGCGCTGGCCGATCGCGTGGCCCAGCGCATCCGTGACGATCTCCCCTCCCTCCTGGGGCGGCCAATATGAAAATGACCGGCGCCGATATCGTCGTGCGCGCACTCGAAGATGAAGGCATTCCCTTCACCTTCGGTATTCCAGGCACGCACAACATCGAACTTTATGACTCGCTCGCCCGCTCCACCAAGGTTCGCCCCATCCTGGTCACCGACGAGCAAAGTGCTTCCTTCATGGCCGATGGCGTTGCCCGCTCCTCCGGCATGTTGGCCGCGGCCAACGTGGTTCCCGGCGCCGGGCTCACGCACGCGCTGTCTGGGATTGCCGAGGCCTATCTGGATGGCATCCCCATGCTCGTGCTCGCCTGCGGCATCCGCCGCGACACCGGCAAGGCCTATCAACTGCATGCCGTCGATCAACAGGCCATCGCGCGTCCTGTGACCAAGGCGCAGTTCCTGGTCGAAAACGGCGCTGATCTGTACGCCACCATTCGCCGCGCTTGCCGCGTTGCGCGCGCCGCGCCCGCCGGGCCGGTGTTCGTGGAGGTCCCCGCGGAGCACTATATCTTCCGTCATGATGTGGACGACGGGGACATGGACGCCTACCGGGACGAGCCCGCCGCCGCGCCGGCTTTTCGCTCTGCCGACCTCGACCAGGCCCGCAGCCTGCTCTCCTCCAGCCGCCGTCCGCTCCTGTATTTGGGACTGGGAGCCGCTGCCGCCGGCGCGGATCTCGTCGCCCTGGCCGGGCGCCTCGAAGCTCCCGTAGCCACCACCTTCGAGGGCAAGGGCATCTTTCCCGAGAGCCATCCCCTCTGGCTATGGTGCGGATTCGGCGCCGCCGCGCCTCCGTTTGTGCGGAAGATCGCCGCCGATTGCGACTTGACACTCGCTATCGGCTGCCGCTTTTCCGAGGTAGGCACCGGAAGCTACGGTATGGAAGTACCCGGCAAGTTAGTCCACGTGGATATCGATCCCTCCGTGCTGGATAAGAACTATCGCGCCGACTTACCCGTGGTTGCCGATGCCGCCCCATTCATCGCCCGGCTGCTGAAGAATCTTCCGGCGCGTCGGGCCGACCCGGAACTCAGGGAATCCATCCGTGCGGGCCATGCCAAGGTGTGGTCCGGATGGGACGCTCCGGCCGATGCCCAAAAGGTTACGCCGCCCCAGTTACTCAAAGCTGTACAGGAGTTAGTCGGTCCCTCGGCGATTTATACCACCGACAGCGGAAACGGTACCTTCCTGGCCGTCGAGTGCCTGAGACTCGACCAGCCCCGCTCCTTCCTTGCCCCCATCGATTACTCTTGCATGGGCTACGCCGTACCGGCGGCTTTGGGAGCGGCGCTGGCATGTCCCGGCCGTCCTGTAGTTTCGTTGGCAGGGGACGGCGCCTTCCTGATGACCGGCCTGGAATTGTTGACCGCGGCGCAGCTCCAGTTGCCCATCATGGTGCTGCTGTTGCGCGATCGCGAGCTAGCCCAGATCGCCCAGTTCCAACAGACCGCACTGGGCCGCAAGAGTTGCAGTGAGTTGCCGGACTACGACTTACCCGCATTTTGCCGCGCCGTAGGCGTC
>Ga0302324_100007115_pt1 | contig 23884 bp, 23 predicted proteins | sample Palsa_T0_1_FD_201949 | JGI IMG/M metagenome (GOLD analysis project Ga0302324, IMG submission 201949) | Peat permafrost microbial communities from Stordalen Mire near Abisko, Sweden - Palsa_T0_1 | ecosystem: Environmental > Terrestrial > Soil > Palsa > Peat permafrost | place: Sweden: Abisko... | reverse complement strand
GTCTTAATGTGCAATCGTTGACAGAGTGTCAAGCTCTACCTTAAGGTAACCCGGCCATGAATGACCTCGCCGATCGCCGCAGCGAAGAAAAAGAGCGTCGGCGCGCAGAGATACTCGATGCCGCCGAGGCGGTCGCGGCCAGCGAAGGCTGGGACGACATGACCATGGATCAGGTCGCGCGCCGCGCGCGCCTGTCGCGCGCGCTCCTCTACGTTTACTTTACCGATAAGAACGATCTCTTATTCGGCGTAGGCGAACGGGCGACGGCGATCCTCATGCAGCGCTGCAGCGAGGCTGCGGGGCGCTGCGAGCGTGGTATCGCCCAGTTCGAGGCGATCGGCCGCGCTTATGTGGCGTTTTCCCAGGAGTTTCCGGTGTATTTTGGCGTGTTGGCGCGCTGCGAACTGCGTTCGCCAAGCGACGCGAATCCGCAGAGCAACAAAGGCGAACGCGCCAGCCACGGCGATGCCCTGCAAAGCATGATCGTCAATTCACTCGAGAGCGGGATGCGCGACGGATCCATCCGCGCTGATGCCGGGCAGCCGGCGGCAGTCGCCATCGTGCTGTGGGGATTTTTGCATGGAGTCATCCAGCTCTCCGCCAGCAAGGCAAACCTCGTGGGCCGCCGCGGCGTAAGCATTCGCAACCTGCTCGATCAGGGACTCAATCTCGCAAGCCGCTCAGTGGCTGCGGCCCCCTGAAGGCCGCTCTCGAAGGAAGGCATTTGACATCCGTGCAACGGCTGCACAGATGCCACGCCAGCTCCTAAGCTCTGCCCGCCGAGGCGCTTGCCTGTCAGGCGGCCTTGGATGCCTCGGAGGCTCGTGCGACGGCGTGCACCGTCGCCGCGATACGCACGGCGCTCTGTATCGTTTCCCTGCTCGTGCCGTGCTGCCGCAGCTGGCGCTCATGGGCGACGACGCACGTGCCACAGCCGTTGATCACTGAAACCGCGAGCGATAACAGCTCGAAGTCCAATTTGTCGATTCCCGGATTGCCGATCACGTTCATGCGCAACCGCGCCGGCAGCTGTTTGTATTCCTCGTCCTCCACCAGGTGCAGGAAGCGATAATAGACATTGTTCATGCCCATGATGGCCGCAGCTGCATGTGCAGCCTGCACATGCGCCGCGTCCAGGTGCACCGCAGCGAGCGCCTCGATCTCACGGGTGAATGCGGCGTTGCGCGAAGCGGCAGCCGAGGCCAATGCCACCGCCCAAATCTGCCGCTCGGAGAGCCCCGGCGCTCCCGCCGGGGTCAGCACCGTTCCAAGATTGAGTTTCAGATCGCGCGCGTAGTCGGGCAGCGCATCGCGCATGTTCTCGAGGGTCATATCAGGCCGCCTTCAGCGTATCGTCGCCCTGCTTCCAGTTACAGGGGCAAAGCTCATCCGTCTGCAGCGCATCGAGCACGCGCAGAACCTCATCCGGGCTGCGGCCGACGTTGAGGTCGGTGACGTAAATGAAGCGGATCACACCCTGAGGATCGACGATGTAGGTCGCGCGCTGCGCGACACCCGCCTGCGGGTCCAGGATGCCGAGCGACTGCGACAGCTCGCGCTTGATGTCGGAGAGCATCGGGAACGGCAGATTGCGCAACTCCTGTTTTTCCTTGCGCCAGGCATGATGTACGAACTCGCTGTCGATGCTCACTCCGAGCAGCTGCGCGTCGCGGGCCTTGAATTCCTTATCGAGCTTGCCGAATGCGGCAATCTCGGTGGGGCACACGAAGGTGAAATCCTTCGGCCAGAAAAATACGACCTGCCATTTGCCGGCGAAGCTGTCGTTCGTGAACGGCTGAAACCCCTTCGCGAGGTCGTTCGAGACGACCCCGGTGAGAGAGTACGCCGGAAACTTTTGACCAATGCTCAACATGTCTTTCTCCATAGACTGGTGTCCTGCGACACCTGAAAGGTAACTGTGCGCATCATGGGCGCCGTGCAGTCATTGGTCCAATCGATTAATGTGATAATATCGATAGATACTCTGAATGACAGTTACTGTATATGTCCGATTTAAAACTGAAGGACCTGCGCTATCTCGTCGCGGTAGCGGACACCCGGCACTTCGGCCGCGCGGCGGAGCGCTGCTTCGTAAGCCAGCCGACCCTTTCGACGCAGCTGAAGAAGCTTGAGGAGTATCTTGGGGTGCAGCTCATCGAACGCCAGCCCAAGCGCGTGGCTCTCACGGCTGCCGGCGAAGAGATCGTGGCGCGCGCGCGCCGCATTCTGGAGGCGAGCGATGAGGTGGTCACGCTCGCGCGTGCGCATCGCGATCCGCTCGCCGGAGCACTGCGCATCGCCATGCTACCGACCATAGGCCCCTATCTCCTGCCGCGCGTTGCGCGCGAGATCAGAAAGGCGCTGCCGCGGCTTGATCTGCGGCTGTATGAGTATCCCACTGCGGCGATGCTCGCAAAGCTGCGCGCCGGCGAGATTGACCTGGGCATCCTCGCGCTCCCTGTGGACCTTGATGGGCTCGAGGCGCGCGAGCTGTACGATGAAACCTTCATGGTCGCCGTGCCTGCCTCCCATGCGCTTGCGAAGCGTTCCACGATCCGCGTGCAGGACCTGCAGGGCGAGACCTTGTTGCTGCTCGAGGACGGCCATTGCCTGCGCGACCAGGCGCTGGCGGTGTGCAGCCACGCGAGCATGCAGGAGAAGCAGGATTTTCGCGCGACCAGCCTTGAAACCCTGCGCCAGATGGTTGCCACCGGCGCGGGCGTCACCCTGTTGCCTGAGCTTGCGACCCATGGTGCCTATCGCCATGCGCGTGGAGTCGTGGTCCGACCCTTCGCCCGTCCCGAGCCGCTGCGCAAGATCGGCGGCGTGTGGCGCAAGAGCACTGCGCGCCATGCGGCGATTGCCGCGGTGTGCGCACAGATCGCGCTGCATGTCGCCTAGGAGCGCGCGCGCTGCGCGAGCACAATCGCCGCGAGCACGATAGCGCCGCCGGCGATCTGCACGGCTCGCAGATGCTCACCCAGCAATGCCGCCGCGTAGACTGCGGCCGCGAGCGGCTGCACCAAGAGGGCCAAAGAGCCAAAAGTCGCCGGCAAGCGGGATAGCGCATAGGCAATGAGCCCCTGGCCCACGACTTGCGCGATGAGTGCGAGCGCCGCGAGCAGCACCCATCCATGCAGCGTATCGGGCAGAATTTTCTGGCCGATCATGAGCGGTGCCAAAAGCACGGTGAATATCAGCGTCGTGCGCAGCATGAGTGCGCCGGTGCCATAGGTCGTCGCGAGGCGCGCGACCACGATCATGTATGCGCCGTAGAAAACGGCAGTGGCAAGCCCGAGAAAATCCCCGACGAGCGCGCCGCGGGCCTGGCCCAGCTTCGGACTCACGATCAGCACCACGCCGACCAATGCGATCGCCAGCGCCGCGAGGAAGCGTGGCTTGGGCCGCTCGCGCCATACGATCCACGTGATCAAAGCCACGAAGACCGGGGCAAGATTCGCCTCGAGAGTCGCTGCAGCGACGGAGGTTAAGAGCAGCGCGCTATGCCAGAACGCAAGATCGCCGGTGAAAAATACGCCGGCCCAGAAGATGCGCGCATCGCCGATCCAGGCGTACCAGCGTGCACCGCTGCGACGCGCTTCCGCCCACGCCCACACGGCGAGGAACGGCAGTGCCAGGGCTCCGCGCCAGAAGCCGGTCGCAGTAGGGCCGGTTTCCGAAAGGCGCACGAAAATTCCGGAGCTCGCGATCGCGGCTGCGCCGGCAAAGAGCGCCGCCAGCGCCAGGGGCTCACGACGATCGAAGTGGCGTCGCATCCGGGCGACTTTGGCATAATCCCCCGTGCCGCGTGTGCGCACCCGCCGCGCACACCCTGAAGAGCATTTCTTGGCCAAGTCCGAAGTCTTGCCGCATCACATCTCGCCCTACGACCGCTTATCGTGGAGCGACGCCCAGGTGGAGACGCTGCTCGCAACCGGCGAGCATCGTCACGAGCTGGAAAATTATTTCGGCGCCGCTGAATATCGCGAGCTCGCAAGCCTGGTGCGCACCGCGCGCATCGCATCGATCCCGGCGAATGCCCCGCGAGTGATCATCGTCCCGGGAATCATGGGGTCGCAGCTGGGGCTCATGCGTCGCGCGCCGCTGCCGCCGGACATTCTCTGGATCGACCCGGTCGATATCGCCGCGGGGCGCCTTGAGCTTCTGAAGCCCGCGCAGGACGACAGCGTCGTCTCGCTCGGCGTCGTGCTGTACACCTACCTGCGATTGAAACTTTATCTGCAGGCGGCGGGGTTTCACTGCGCCTTCCACGATTACGACTGGCGTCTGGGTGTGGATGTGCTCGGGCAGGCGCTTGCCGCGCGCCTGCGCCTCGAACCTGCCAAACGCGTGATGCTTGTCGCCCACAGCATGGGTGGCCTCGTCAGCCGCGCGGCGCTTGCTAACGCGGGCACTGATTGCGTTGAGCGCATCGTGCTGCTCGGCACTCCCAATTTTGGCTCATTCGCACCGGTGCAGGCGCTGCGCGGCACCTACGCGGTGGTGCGCAAGATTGCGCGCCTGAACCAGGCGCAATCGGCCGAGTGGCTGGCCGAAAAGGTCTTCAACGCCTTTCCCAGTCTGTACCATCTTCTGCCCGCCCCCGGGCACAGCGCCGGCCTTGATCTGTTCGACGCCGGGCAGTGGCCGCAGAGCGGGCCGCGACCGCGCGCCCGGCTCCTGCGCGCAGCGCGCGGCCTCGCTCGCACGCTCGCAGCTGCCGACGAACGCTTCGTCGTGATCGCCGGTGTGAATCAGGAAACGGTGACGGCGGTGGCGCGCCGGCGCGATGATTTCGTCTACACGATCACTCGCAATGGCGACGGCACCGTGCCCACCGCTCAGGCGCTTCTGCCCGGTGCGCGCACGTATTTCACGTCGACCGCTCATAGCGAGCTCACTCGGGATCCCGGTGTCGCGCAGGCGATAGCCGATGTCCTGCGCGGCGGCAGAACGCGGCGCCTGCCGACACGCCGCGCTCAAACAAGTGCGGCCGAGGCGCGCATCAGCGATCGCCAGCTGCGCCAGACTCAAATACCGAAAGTCGAATGGAGCGCGCTGCCGCAGACTGCGCGGCGCATTTTTCTGCAGTCATTGAATGAACCGCCTGCACTTAAGCTGCGTCTGCCGGGGCGGGGCGCGCGTGCTGCAGCCCCGGAGCGTTAGAGAAGCGCCGCGTCGCTCTCCGTAACGCTGGGCGCGCCGCTTTGCACGATACGCGCCAGCGCCAGCGCCCGCGGCAGCACCTGCTGCGCGTAGAACCGCGCGCTCGCAATCTTGGCCTCATAGAAATCGCGCTCGGCGCCGGCCCGGCGCCCGAGCGCGATCGCCGCGGATTTCGCGAGCAGCCAGCCCCCGGTCACGAAGCCGCAGAGGTTGAGATAGGGAACTGCGACGGCGAGCGCGCGCTCCTGGCCGGCCGAGAAAGCCTCCAAGATGGCGTCCGTCGCTTCGCGCAAACGCTCGACGGCTTCGATGCTCGCATGCTTGATGGTGCGCATGACGGCATCGCTGCCCTCCAGCACCTCAAGCTCGGAATGCATCTCGAGGATGAGGGCATTCATGGCCGCACCGCGATCGCGCCCGAGCTTGCGCCCGATCAAATCATTGGCCTGAATGCCGGTGGTTCCCTCGTAGATCGTCGTAATGCGCAGATCGCGCATGTACTGCGCAGCGCCTGTTTCTTCGATGAAGCCCATGCCGCCGTGAATCTGTATGCCGGTTGCGGCCAGCTCGTTGCCAAGCTCGGTGCACCATCCTTTGACGATCGGTATCAAAAGATCGACGCGCGCCTGCGCGTGCAGACGCCGCTGCCCGTCCGGATCGAGCTCGGCGATATCAAGCTCGCGCGCGGCGTACATCGCGAGCGCGCGCATGGCTTGAATGCATGACTTCATGGTTAGCAACATGCGTTTGACATCGGGGTGATGGACGATCGTACCGGGAGCGCCGGCGGGCGCGGTGAGCGGTTTGCCCTGCACGCGACTCCTGGCCCACTCGAGCGCACGCTGAAAGGCGCGTTCCGCGACCGCATAGCCCTCGATGCCGACCGACAGGCGCGCGGCGTTCATCATGACGAACATATGCTCGAGGCCGCGATTGGCGGTGCCGATGAGATAACCCACGGCGCCGCGCGTGTCTCCAAAAGCAAGCATGCAGGTGGGACTCGCATGAATCCCCAGCTTGTGCTCGATCGACACACAGCGCAGCTCGTTGCGCTCACCGAGCGTGCCGTCGGCATTCACAAGAACCTTCGGTACGATGAAGAGCGAGACGCCCTTCACTCCGGGCGGCGCGCCCTCGATGCGCGCCAGCACCATGTGGATGATGTTATCGGCGCAGTCATGATCGCCCCAGGTGATGAAGATCTTCTGGCCAAACAGCCGGAAGTTCTCCCCATCAGGTACGGCACGCGTGCGGATCTGCGCAAGATCCGAGCCAGCCTGCGGCTCAGTGAGATCCATGGTGCCGGTCCACTCGCCGCGCACCATTTTCGGCAGAAAGAGCTCCTTCTGCGCCGGCGAGCCGCATAAGTCGAGCGCTTCGACCGCGCCCTGAGTCAGCATCGGACACAGCTTGAAGGAAAGATTGGCAGCGCCCCAAAGCTCGCGCACTGCGGCGCCGAGCGCCTGTGGCGCGGCCTGCCCACCGTATTTGGGATCCGCTCCGAGTTGTGGCCAGCCCGCCGCGACGAATTCCCGATAGGCCGCGGCAAAGCCCTTCGGCGTCACGACTCCAGCAGATGTCCAGCGCGCACCTTCGCGATCGCCGCTCTGGTTAAGGGGCTCGAGCACCTCCTCCGCGAAGCGCGCCGCCTCGCCCAAAATCGACTCGGCTGTTTCCGCTGAGTAGTCCGCGAGCGCCGGGTAGACGCTCAGATCCGCGACGCCGAGGAGCTCATCGAGTACGAAACGAAGCTCCCTGATGGGTGCGCGATACATCAGACCTCCTCACGATGAGCGCGGCGTAGAGAATGCCCCAGACGCAGGTACGGAAGCGAGTGCGGGCACGATATTAGCGGCAAGAAACTCGACGAAACGCTGCACGCGCGCGTCAGCTTCGAGCGTTGCGGCATAGACGGCATAGAGAATCGCCGCCGGCGCGAGCGTCCAGTCCGGCAGCACCAGCTTCAGGCGCCCCGTTGCCAGACCCTGGCGGCATAGAAATTCCGGCAGCAGCGCAACACCGAGGCCCGCGGCACAAGCCCCGTGCAGCACTGCCGGGTCATTGACCGTGAGCTTCGGGGCCACACGCACCTCGGCGCGCTGCGAGCCGCGCGCCAGTTCGAGACGATACTCGGGAGAATCGGCGCCCGGCGTCAGCAAGTCATGGCGGCGCAGATCATCCGGACGCACGGGCGAACCATGTTGCTGCAGGTAGGACGGAGTTGCGCACAGCACCGCGGGCGGCGCGCCCAGCAAGCGATGCGCAAGGCTGGCCTCTTTGGGCAAGCCGGCATGTATGGCAACGTCCCAGGAGTCCTGCACCTCTAACGACTGCAGCATCACCTCGAGCGGAACGTCGGGAAAGCGTTCGAGGAAGCGCGGCACCAGCGGTGCGAGCAGCGCGCGTCCATAGGTCGGCTCTGCCGCGACGCGCAGCGGACCGCCCTCGGGAGCATGCAATTTTGCGATGAGTACGCGCGCCGCATCCACCTCCATTACCACGCGTTTGGCGTAGGGATAGATCAGGCGGCCGGCTGCAGTGAGTGCGATGCGGCGCGTCGTGCGCTCCAGCACCCGCACGCCCAGCGCCTCTTCCAAGTCCGCCACCGAGCGGCTCACAGCCGCTTTCGGCACGCCTAAGCTGCGCGCGGCGGCCGAAAAACCATTGAGGTCGACAACCTTTGCCAGAAGCGCAAGCTGTGCCGGGGCCCAAAGTTCATTCATTGCGTCATCAATCAGTATGGATTCCGGGCTCATTGTTTCATCTGTGAAGCACCGATGCCAGAAAGTAAGTAAATTGTCTGTTGTCAGCCGCCTGGGGGTTCCGAAATGAAAATCTCGATGTATTCGATGTCAGTGGAGAGCTTCCTGCCGATGCTTGGGACTTTGGCGTCTAGTTGAAAAGGGGCTCAAGTTCGCGGCCGAGAAGAAATTCGACCCGGCGGTGCTCGTCAACGCGCGCCTTGCGCCGGACATGCTGCCATTGTCGCGGCAAATTCAGCTCGCCTGCGACAAGGCAAAAAACGGCAGCGCGCGGCTTGCCGGACAGGAAGCGCCGCGCTTCGAAGACAACGAGTCGACGCTCGAGGAGCTGCGCACGCGCATCGCGCGCACGGTCGAATATTTGAAGAGCATTCCGGCAAGTGCGATCGACGGCTCCGAGGATCGCGACATCAAAATTCCGCTGCGCGAGCGCTCTCTGGAAATGAAAGGGCTTGCGTTTCTTAGGATCTGGTCGCTACCGAATTTCTATTTCCACGTCGTCGCAACCTACGCGATTCTGCGCCACAACGGGATGCAGATCGGTAAGCGCGATTTCCTCGCCATGTAGGCAGCGATTTTACAAAACCGGCTTTTACAGAAACCGGCATACAGTCGCTGATCGGATACAAACGCGAGCGGAATCACGCTCAAGGCGACGCCGTCCTGCCATGCTGCGCGTGCCACAGCCACAGCGACGGAAAATTCTCCTTGCCACTGCCAAGCGCCAAAGCAGCTCCGAAGACTTCGATTGATGACCATGTCACTGCCGAGACGCTGGGGCGGCAGCTGCGCGCCGCGTTACCGCAAATGCGGGTGCATTCCCTCTCCATCTACGACGGTGCGGGCGATGTACTTTGGCTGAGTGAAGGCGCACTGGGGCCGGATGAACACAGCGTGGTCGTCGATGGCATGGACACGCTGCGCTCGGGCGAAAACAAGCTCATTTTGACGCGCACCCTCGATGACGGCCGCAGCGCCATACTGCTCGCGGTGCGCGCGCCCCGCGGCGACCTCGTGGGTCTGGTCATGATCCTGGCCGATCCCAAATCTTTGAAGGGTGAGGCGCCGATGCAGTCGGTGACTGCACCGCTACGCGCGACACTGCAAAAAATTGCGGTCCTGCTGCGCGTCAAAGCGGGAAATACCGGCGCCACCAGCGCGGTGGCGCAAATCGACGTTGCGACGAACTCCGGCACCGTGGCCTTACCTGACCTTGCGCTCATGTCCGGATCTTTGCCGGTGCTTACTGTCGCGCAGCCGGATGCGACCTCCGCCGTGTTCTCACCAAAGAACACCGATAATTTCCTGACTTTCGAGCTCATGCCCGAGCCCTCCTCAGCGCCACCCAAAGTTCAGCCCAAAGCGCCGCCTGGCGCCGCCGCGCAGCCCCAAGGACATTCGGCCGGCCGCACGCCGCCGAACGTGTTGCCCGCCGCATCCGCACAACCCAAGCCGCCTTCCGCCGCTCCCGCACAGCCCAAAGCGCCTCCCGCCGGCCGCACGCCTAGCGCATCCGCACAACCGCCCAAGGCCCCTCCCGCCGCCTCCATTCCAGGCCCCATGACTGATCAGGAGCAGGCGGCGGATCTGATTCTCGACGTGCAGCAGTTGACCCAGCTGCGTTCGGGTGGCCGCACGCGGCGCTACGAAGTGCTGGCGCGCTCCCGGCGTGACGCCGCGCGCAAGCACGTGCCGGCCGCATTCGTCGCTCCCGCGGCGCGTGGCCCTGAGGGCGCGGCGCTCGATAGCCTCGTGCTCAAGCAGCTACTGACCTGGCTCGGGGCGAATCCGGTGGTGTGGGAGGCGGAACCTGCGAGCTTCTCCATCAATTTATCGATCGGCGCGCTCGAGGATGCCCAGTTTCTGCATCGCTTACCTGCTGATCTGGCAAGCACCGGCGTCGCGGCTCAATGTATCGGCTTTGAGATCAGCGAGCAGGCCTGCTCTCAATGCCCCGCGCAGGTTGAGCGCTTTGTCGCTAGCGTTGAAAAGATCGGCTGCTTCCTGGTCCTCGATAATTTTTCGCTCGCGCCGAGTGCACTGCAGTTGCTGCGCTCGCCCGCGCTGCGGCTGGTGAAGATCGACGCGCGCCTGACTTCATCCGCGCTGCAGGACAAGCTCTCGCAGGCGCTGGTGGTTGCCATCGCCCAGGCTTGCAAGGTGCTGGGGATCCACTGCGTCGCCAAGAGCGTCGAAACCCAGGCCGCCCTGCAGTGGCTCACTGGCATAGGATGCGATCTTGCGCAGGGATTTGTCCTTGATCGACCGCTGCCGCTTGATTCGCTCGCGGCCCCGGCCGGCTGCGCCAAACCGCCGAGCGCCGCACTTCGCAAATCCCGCTGATCCGCGACGAAGCGACCGAACCGCGCGCTCGGCCCGGGCGCGACCCGCCCCCGCGTTTCGACTTGTGCCCTAAGCTTGGATATCGTGGGGAAGGTCCCCGCTTTTTTCCGTGCACTGGCAGTACAGCAGATGACGCTCGAACAGTTGCGTTCCAACCGCAACGCGCTTTTTTGGAGCCTGCACGCCGCCGGCTGGGGCGCGTACGCCATCAGCCAGTACTTTGGCGCCCTGCTGCAGGCCCAGCCGGTCGCCTACCAGCAGGTGATCGCGATCGCCGCCGTCTCGGGGTTCGTTCTTTCCATGCCGTTGCGCCCCATCTATCGCAGGCTTTGGGGGCGCCCGCTGCGAACGATGATCGTCGGCGTGCTGGCGTCGTGTTATGCGACCGCCCTGGCGCTGCGCGTGGTCATCAATCTCGCCTACAAGTATCTCGTCGAGCCTACCTGGCAGTTCAAGACCTTGTTCGAAGTGCTGGAAGGATCGCTGTCGACGACCTATCTGTTGCTGTGCTGGAGCGCGCTGTACTTCGGCATCAAGTATTACGAGTCGCTGCAGCAGCAGCGCGAAGCAGCATTGAAAGCCACCGCCCTCGCACAGGAAGCGCAACTGAAAATGTTGCGTTATCAGTTGAACCCTCACTTTCTATTCAATACGCTGAACGCCATCTCCACGCTTATCCTCGACAACCAGAATCGCATCGCGAACCATGCCGTCACGCGCCTGGCAGAATTTTTACGCTATACGCTCGACCAGGATCCGATGAAGAAGGTGACATTGCGCAAAGAGATGGAATCTCTCGATCTTTACCTCAATACCGAACGACTGCGCTTTGGGGAGCGACTGCGGCTCGAATACGCCATAGAAGAGAGCGCTCTTGAGGCTCTGCTGCCGAGCCTGCTGCTGCAACCCTTGATCGAAAACGCGGTCAAGCACGCGATCTCGCCACGCGAGAACGGGGGTATGATTCGTATCGAAGGGCGCACGCGCGCCGCCATGCTCGAACTTGCCGTAATCGATGACGGCCCCGGGATGCGTGAAGGCCTGCTGCAAGGCGGCAGTCGCGGTGTCGGCTTGCGCAACACGCGCGAGCGCCTCGCTGTTCTCTATGGAGCAGACCACCGCTTCGCCGTATTAAACTCCCAGCCCGGCTTGCACGTTGAAATGGCCCTGCCACTGGAGACCGCGCCAGGATGACTGCGAGGATCTCGACGCTTATCGTTGACGATGAGGCGCTCGCCCGCCGCGGACTTGAGTTGCGTCTGCAGAACGCTCCGGACTTCGAACTCGTCGCACAGTGCACCGGCGCGCGTGACGCATTGCCCGCGATCCGTACCCATAAGCCCGACCTGCTGTTTCTCGACATTCAGATGCCGGGCCTGTCGGGATTCGAGCTCCTCGCCCAGGTTCCCAGCGAGTCTATGCCGCTGATCGTGTTCGTCACCGCATACGACCAGTACGCCATCCGCGCCTTCGAGACGCGAGCCGTGGATTACCTGTTGAAGCCGATCGACGATGCGCGCTTCGACGCAACGCTCGAGAAGGTACGCGTCCATGTCCGCACCCGTGATGCGATTCAGCAGCGCGATCGACTCTTCGGTCTCATCGCGGAAATCACCGGCTGTGGAGAAATCGCACTCGAGGAGCTTCTCGAGCACGGCCGTGCGGCGGTTGCGCAGCCACGGGCAGAAATTCTGCCCATCCGGCAGGGCCGCGAGATCGTGCGCGTACCCATCGCATCGATCGAATGGATCGACGCCGCGGGGGACTACATGTGCATCCACGCAGCCGGTCAAACGCACATTCTGCGCGGCACAATGAAGGAGCTCGAGGACATTCTCGATCCGCGCCTCTTCCAGCGCGTACATCGCTCCACCATCGTCAATCTGCGCCGTGTCAAAAGTCTGCGCGCTCACATGAACGGCGAGTACTTCCTGACGCTCGAAGGCGCGCATGAGCTCAAGATGTCGCGCACCTATCGGGATAAGGTGGAATACTTCCTCAAAGGCTCAGCTGCGGGCTGACGGATTCACCGCATGCGCGCGATTGCAACGGCGGCCGCTAGACGCCGCTTTCTCAGTGTTTCGGTTTTCTGAACTTCAGCACGAAGTTGTCGGCCTCGCCGATGGCGACGTACTTAGCGCGGTCCTTGTCGCCAAGCGTCAGGGTCGGCGGTAGCGTCCATACGCCACTCGGCCAGTCCTTCGTGTCCTTGGGGTTGGCATCGACTTCGGAGGAGGCAACGAACTCAAAGCCTGCCTGTTTGGCGAGGTTAATCGCGTAATCCTGGCGCACGTAGCCACTCTTCGCCTTCGGGTCTTGTGGCTGATCGTTGCGGCCGCGATGGTCCTCGATCCCAAGAATGCCGCCCGGCTTCAACGCGCGGAAACAACCCGCTAGAGCTTCGGCGGCGTAGCCGCCCTCCATCCAGTTATGCAGATTGCGAAAGGTCAGAACGAAATCCGCTGATGCAGGCGGGGCAATGTCGAAATGGCCGGCGCCGAGTGTCGTCTCGTGGATCGTCCCGAAGCGCGCCGCCTGCGGTGCGATCCGTGCATGCCACTGCGCGACCCCGGCGCTTTCCTCGCCGCCGTCCTTGGTCGGCGGCAGCGCGGCGGTGTAGTGGCCGCGAGCCGCAAGGTAAGGTGCGAGGATCTCCGTCCAATAGCCGCCGCCGGGCCACAGCTCGACGACGTTTGAATCTGATTTGATGCCGAAGAACGTCAACTCCTCGGCGGGGTGCCGCGCGGCGTCGCGCGCGACAAAGCTTGCGGTGCGTTGGTTGCTCGCGATTACCGCCGCAAGCGCCGGATCGACAGCCGGGGGCGCAGCGGCCATGCTCGTCGCGGTGGCGAGTGCCATGACGAACAGCGAAATGATGTGGCGCATCGCGATAGATCTCCAAATGTGAGGCGGGGGATTCTACGTGATTACGAAGCGGGTATGCCGCCTGCGCCGGCGCGCCACTGCCGGGAAATACCGCCCGTTGAAGATGAGGGGTCGGCGGAGGGTGCATACTCTCGGGGTGATAAATCCAAGTGGAAATTCCTGCCATGATTTGAGGACAACGGCAGATCTTCGCACCAGGGGATTTGCCCGACGTAGGCGAAACTATTCGGGAGTGTGGTTAACAATGCATTTACCCATATTGCAGTGCAACATAAGTCGTCCGCCTCCGGTGCAGAATGCAGGCTGCGTCGCCGACGACGGCTTGCCGCCGGTGTGTTCTGTGAGCCATGCCGCAGGTCGCCCGGCGTCGACTCTGCAAGATACGATGATCATCACGCATGAGCCGAACGGATGAACCCTTATCTCGGCGAACCCCAATGAAAGAAGCTGCATCGCTCATTGACCCGCAGCCGCCGGTCGAATCGCCGGCGCGACTGACCGACCACGCTACTGAGCAGGCGGCCGGAACGCCGTCCGCCGGTGCTGACGCCAGTGCACCGCCGCTCATGGACCGAGAGTTCATCGCTCGCAACCAGATCGTCGAGCGCTATCTCTCCGGCAAGCTGCCCATCAAGGGTGCTACGGACTTCGAGCGCTTCTGCCGTGACGAACCTGAACTGCTCGACGAAATCGGCCTGCCCGAGCAGGTCAATGCCGGATTGCGGCTTCTCGAGGCCAGTGGCAAGCCTGAGCCGTGGCAGCAGGCGCCGAAGAAGCCGTGGGAAAAGCCGCAGCTGCTGATTGGTCTGGGCGCAGCGGTTCTTTTGTTGGCGGTGACGCTCGCGGTCGTCGGCAGCGCAAGCGCGGACAAGAGCCGCAGCATCGCGAAACTCAGGGCATCGATCGCCGAGCAGCCGCTCGAACCTGCCTCGAGCACGCAGACAATTCAGCTGGTGCCCAGCCGCAGCGGCAGCTCGAACGCACCGGCAATCACGATCGGCGGCGAACCGGCGCAACTTGCCGAACTGCACATCGACATGACCCATTCGCCGTATCGGGCCTTTCGGGTAACGATCGACCGGGTCGATCAAGGCCGTGTCGCGATACTTCACAACATCATGAAGGACTCCAACGGCCAGTTGCATCTCGCACTCAATAGCTCGGCGCTGGGACCGGGAATCTACGAATTTACGATTGACGGGCTCACCTGGCGCGGCGATCCGGAGCCGGATTCCTGGATCGCCATCCGCATCCAGCGTTAGACCGGATCAGCCGTTGGCGCGCAGTGTCGCAAGCGGCGGCTGATTGACGACCGAGCGGGTGGCAAGCCAGCCGCTAAACACCACCAGCACAGCGCCACCGATAAGGCCCAACGCCCACACCGACGAGTCGAATCCGTACGGCAGCCCGAGCACTTGCGTGGCTACAAAGTACCCCGCAATCGATGCACCCACCGACGCAAGCAGCCCCGACAACAATCCCAGCACGGTGAACTCCGCGAGCACTCCCTGCAGCACTACTTTGCGGCTCGCCCCGAGCGTGCGCAACATCGCGCTCTCGAAACGCCGCTCGTCGCGGCTCGACTGCACGGCAGCAAGTAGCACGGTAAGGCCAGCGAACACCGTGAAAACGAAAACACTCTGCACCGCGAACACCGCCTTGTCCACGACCGAGCGCACGCGCGCGAGCAGATCGTCGATATCAAATATTGAGACGCTGGGGAAACGTCGCGCGAGCTGTGCAAGCGCGTTCGCGCCGGCCGGCCGGAAGTAAGCACTCGTCATATAGGTCCCCGCCGTGTTATCGATGACGCCGGGGGCAAACTCGATGAAGAAATTCGGCTGGAAACTGTCCCACTTTACCTTGCGGATGCTGGCGACGGTCGCGGCGACGCTCTCTCCGCCGATATCAAAGGTAAGCCGATCGCCGACGCGCACGTGCAGCGACTCCTGAAACTCGGTCGCAAGAGACACCAGCGGTTTGCCGAAATCCTCGCGCGTCCACCAGCGGCCCGCGACTATGCTGTTGTCTGCGCCAAGGTCGGCTGTCCAGGTGAGATTCTGTTCGCGCGCGGCGAAGTTCTCGCCATCGCCGGCGGATTGCGCGCCTTCCACCGGACGATCGTTGATTGCGGTCAGGCGGCCGCGGATCATCGGCAGGACGCGCGAGGTTTGCGCGCCGCGAGCCTGTAGGAACTCTATGAACGGCGCACGCTCATCGGGTGGGATGTTGACGAAGAAGTAGTTAGGCAGATCCTCCGGCAAGCTGTGACGCCAGCTGTCCTGGACATGATTACGCACAATCCCAAGCATCAACAGAACCATGATCCCGGTCCCAAACGCCACGATTTGCAGAACGCTCGCCGCGCGCCGGCGGCTTAGGTTCGCAACCCCGTAGCGCCAGGCGACGCCGACGCTGCCGCGCAGGCGCCCCGCCAGATGCACGAGCAGCCAGCCGGCGCCGGCTACGAGCGCAATGAAGGCTGCTAGTCCCAGCGTGAACTCGAGAAACAGCTTCACATCGCGCACCACCCAATAGATGAGAAGTGCGATGACGGCGACCGCAGGGCCAAAGGCCAGCAGCACCAGCGTTGGCGGCGGTCCGACGTCGCGCCGCAGCACGCGAATGGTCGGAACGCGCGCGAGCTGCAGCAGTGACGGCAACGCGAAGCCCACGAGAAGAGCAATCGCTGCGATGAAACCAAGACCGAGAGGCAGCAGGTTGGCCGGCGGAAGCTGCGTATTGATTAGACCTTTCAACGCCCGCAGCAGCCATTCCTGGGCGAGAAATCCCACCCCGGAACCAGCCACGGCCGCCACGAAAGCGATCGCGATGAGTTGCAGCAGACTCACGCTCAGCGTGAAGGCGCTCGTCGCTCCGAGCGTCTTCATCAACGCGACGACGTCAAGACGTCGATGCACGTAGCGATGCGCCGACATGGCCACCGCAATCGCGCACAACAGCACGCTTACCAGGCTCGCCAGGTTCAGAAAACGTCCGGCGCGCTCGGTCGCACTTTTGATCTGCGGGCTCGCGTCGCGGATATCCCGCAGGCGCTCAGCGGGCTTCTTATTGAGAAGCAGCCAGGATTTGAATTCATCGACGCGGGCACGGTCGCCGGCGAACAGCACGCTGTAGCTCACACGGCTGCCCGGCTGGACGAGCTGCGTGGTCGGCAGGTCCTCCAGGTTCATCAGGAGGCTTGGGGCAAGCTCAGCAAATGTGCCGCCCTGATCGGGCAGTGATATGAGCACCTGCCCGACGCGAAAAGTCGCCGCACCGATGGCGAGCGATGATCCAATCCGCGCGCCGGTAGCGGCCAGGAGCCGCGAGTCCGGCCACACTTCGCCGCGCGGCGGGATGCCCGCGGCCGCGGCTCCCTTGGCGAACGGTTCACTGCCGATCAGCACGTGCCCTCTGAGCGGATAGCCCGCGCTCACCGCATGAATATTCGTCAGCTGGCTCTGGTCATCATGAAAAACGACGCTCAGAAGCCGCGTACTGCGCGCCGCCAGCACGCCGCGCCGAGCAGCCTCATCAAGAGAGGCCTGCGAGATCGGCTGCGGGGATCCCAGACGCACGTCGGCGGCCAACACCTCGGTTGCCTGCAGATCGACCGCCGCCCCGATGCGGCTCACTAGAAATCCGACGCCGGTGAGTGAGGCAACGGCGATGGTCAGCGCGAGCAGCAGCACGCCGAGTTCCCCGGAGCGCCATTCTCGCGCCAGCATTCTCACGGCGAGCGATAAGGCGCGCATGTCTTAGAGCAGCCGTCCAGCTTCCATCTGCAGCGTGCGCTGACAGCGCGAGGCAAGGTCCCGCTCATGCGTCACGAGGACCAGTGTCGTCTGCGAATGTGCATTCAGTTCGAAGAGCAGTGCGCCGACGCGCTCGCCAGTGGAGGTATCAAGGTTGCCGGTCGGTTCGTCGGCGAACAGCACCGCGGGCGCCGTGACAAATGCACGGGCGAGCGCAATACGCTGCTGCTCTCCTCCAGAGAGTTGGCGCGGGTAATGCCCTTTGCGCTTCGCCAGCCCGACACGCTCGAGCGCCGCGAGTGCGCCGCTGCGCGCATCCGCGCGGCCGGCAAGCTCCAGAGGCAGCATCACATTTTCGAGCGCCGTGAGCGCTGGCACCAGATGGAACGCCTGAAACACGAAGCCCACACGCTGCGCCCGCAAGCGCGCGCGCCCATCCTCATCGAGAGCGCTCAGATCCGTACCCGCAAGCCAGATCTTGCCGGAGGTCGGCGCATCCAGGCCCGCGAGCAGTGCGAGTAGCGTGGACTTTCCCGCGCCAGATGGGCCGACGACCGCAACCGACTCGCCCGCTGCGATGTCCAACGATACATCCTGGACAATGGTCAGCGGTCCTTCGGGACTGTTAACCTGCTTTGTGAGGTGATCGGTCTTGAGAACGCTTTCGCGAGTGATCTGCGCCTGGGCGCTTGGCATCGGATTATGGCTCATTGCGGTCCAGGGCGCGGCCACCCAGGCATCGCCCATACTGGTGTTTGGGGACAGTTTAAGCGCGGGTTATGGCCTGCGCCCCGACGAAGGCTGGGTGCCGTTGCTGCAAAAACGATTGCAGGCGCAAGGGTACGTAACCCAGGTCGTCAATGCCAGCGTGAGTGGCGAAACTTCCGGCGGCGGCGTGCAGCGATTGCCGCGCGCGCTGCAGCTGCACAATCCGTCCCTCGTCATTCTCGAACTCGGCGCGAATGATGGCCTGCGCGGGCTGCCGGTATCCGAGACCCGCGCCAATCTGGAAAAAATGATCGGCATGGTACGTGCGGCGGGCGCGCAGATCCTGCTCATCGGAATACGAATGCCACCCAACTACGGCCCGCGCTACACCACGGATTTCTATCAGATGTACACAGACATCGCACAACGCGATCATGTGCCTCTCGTGCCCTTCTTGCTCGAGTCGGTGGCGCTGAATCCGGCGCTCATGCAACCGGACGGCATGCACCCGAATGCGCGCGGTGCCCCGCTTCTGCTCGACACAGTGTGGACGCAGCTGCGTCCTCTATTACACGGGCATTGAGACTTATATGGACAAGATCTGGCTGAAGTCCTATCCGCCCGGAGTGCCAGCCGAAATCGACGTCGGCGAGTTCCAATCCCTCAAAGACATTGCCGAGCAGAGCTTTCACAAGTTTGCCTCTAGCGAGGCCTATGTGCAGATGGGGCGTACGATGACCTACGCCGATCTCGACGAGTCGTCACGGCATCTCGCAGCTTGGATGCAACAAGAGGCTGCACTGAAAAAAGGTGACCGGCTCGCGATCATGCTGCCGAATCTTCTTCAATATCCCGTCGTAATGCTCGCCGCCTTGCGCGTCGGCATCGTCGTCGTGAATACCAATCCACTCTATACGCCACCGGAACTCGAGCATCAGTTGCAAGACTCAGGAGCCGAGGCGATCGTCATCCTGGAGAATTTCGCCCATGTTCTGCAGAAGGTCATAGCGCGCACCAGGATCCGCGTCGTCGTCGTCACCGCGGTGGGCGATATGCTGCGCTTCCCAAAGTCGTGGATCGTGAATTACGTCGTGCGTCGGATTCGCAAACAAGTGCCGCCGTGGCACATTCCGGGGGCGCGCAGATTAGGAGCCGTTCTAGCCGACAGCAAGCGGCTTGGTCTTGCCGACGTCGACGTGCGCTCGGATGATCTCGCCTATCTCCAATACACCGGCGGCACCACCGGTGTTTCTAAAGCCGCCATGCTCACGCACGGCAATATCGTAGCGAACGTGCTGCAGGCGCGGGCGTGGGTCAATCCTGTGTTCTCTGGCGAGGCCGCAACCCTCATCACGGCGTTGCCCCTGTACCACATCTTTGCACTGACGGCGAACTGCTTGCTGTTCCTGTCGCTCGGGTGGCGCAACATTCTGATCGTCAATCCGCGCGATTTGCCCGCCCTCATCGACGACATGAAAAAATATCCGTTCACCTTCTTCAGCGGCGTCAACACGCTCTTCAACGCCCTGCTCAACGCACCGGCATTCGCGGGTGTCAATTTCAGTCGTCTTAAAGTGACTCTGGGCGGCGGGATGGCGGTGCAGGCCTCTGTCGCCGAGAAGTGGCAGAAAGTGACAGGAAAAGTGCTCACTCAGGCCTGGGGCCTTACGGAAACTTCTCCCGCTGGGTGCATCAATCGAGTTGAAGACCCATTTAACGGCTCGGTGGGTCTGCCCATTCCTTCAACTGAAGTCTCGATCAGGGACGATGACGGCAAAGAACTCGCCATAAATCAGATTGGTGAGATCTGCCTGCGAGGCCCACAAGTGATGCGCGGTTACTGGAATCGCCCCGATGAGACCGAGAAAGTCATGCTTCCCGGCGGCTGGCTGCGCACCGGTGATGTAGGCCGCATGAGCGAAAGTGGTTATGTGTACATCGAAGATCGCAAGAAGGACATGATCCTGGTTTCAGGATTCAACGTATACCCTAACGAAGTCGAGGCCGTCGCAGCAGCTCACCCCGGCGTTCTTGAAGCCGCGGCTATTGCCATGCCGGACGAGCACTCAGGTGAAGTTGTAGCTCTGTTTGTGGTACGCAAAGATCCAAGTCTTACGGAGGCCACGCTGATCGATCATTGCCATCAGTCGCTCACTGGCTACAAAGTTCCTAAACACGTGTTCTTTAGAACCGAGCTGCCAAAATCAAATGTGGGGAAAATACTCAGGCGCGGGTTGAGAGAAGGATTAGTTAAATCCTAACGTCCATTAGAGCTCGGTGTTCTAAGAATGCATAGGGTCACGGTCAATCTGGCGATCGCTCGCGTCAAGCTTCGAATCATCCTGGACCAAATAGACGCCCAGCCCGACACGAACACTTCCGTTCGATGAGCGCGGCGGTTTCCCCGTTACTCGGGTTTGACCTTTGAGCCACTGTTCGAAACTTTCAAGTAAGATCGCGCCCCGCTCTGCGAATGTATGCTGGAACAGGGCCGCCTGATCGACCGTAGGTACAACCGCGTCTTTAAATCCAAAATATCCTCGAGCATTTCCGTCACGCTCTGGCCCAGCTACTGTTGCCGCGAAATCTCTGAAGACAAGTGCCACATCCGACAGCTGTCGAATTAACAGGCTACGCGAGTGTAGGGCCCGGGAGTGCAACCGGAGCGTACCGGACCGTGTTTTTGTCACCACCTTAATCCTTTCGAGCTCTCGAAGTACGGCACGAGGGGTGACGTCTCCACCATATCGGCGTACTAGGGACGAGAACGTCCTTTGCTTTCCCGCAAACGGCAACGCGGCCAAGCGACCACTCTGCTCTCGGTACTTGGGATCGGTGTGCCAGCCACGGAGCACTCGCCAGGCCCGCTGTTCAAGCGTCGATTTTTGTGGAAGGGATTTGGTCTTCAAGCTTCGGCCAAGCAAACTGGAGATATCCTTGCGGGTAAGGCCGGTCGCTACAGATAGGCGCGAGACATTGATTCGAGAACCCAACGGAATGACTTCAATCAAAGCGGCTCTAACACTTGCTTGTTTTGCAGCGTGTATAAGTTCTCCTGCGCCAAAGCCACTCCGTAACAACATCCTAGCTATCGGCAACAGAATTACCGACAATAATTGAGTCGCGTCCGTTCGGTTGCCTGCCATTTTCCCTGTCAATGTAAATACTCGCGTCTCTACGCATTTGGCTCAGCGGCCGCGAGGCGTTTTTGAATGAGGTGATTCAAGACGGGAAAATATTGAAAAAACGCCTACGCCCACCCGACGGCAGTTCCTGCTTCTTGAAATACCTACTTTTCGCCGCCGATGCGCCTCCAACCATTCATCAATCTCGTTGACAAACGCAAGAGTGCGCTGCTTGCTAAACGCTAGAAATTGTTTTGCGGCCTCTTCGGAAAGGTCGGAATTCTCTGCCTTGCGCCAAAAAATGTTGGCATTTCGTGATCGCCCCTTGCGCTTCAGAATTCTTCCCAGTGTATCGCTCGCGTCCGACAGGAAGTAGGCCATGGGCTCGAAGGCGAGGCTTTTGGTTGAGCCAGTAAGAAAGAAAGGACTAATGAGTTTGTATTTGCCGTCGGCGGCCCTGCGTACATTTCTAAAGTACCTCAGAACAGATAGGGCAGCTCGGGGATCGATTCTTGGACTTGCCTCACGCACTAGGGCTGTGAAACTGACTCTGCCTTGGAGCGGAAGGGGCCGAGAACGGCCGGATCTATCAATGAAGCGGCGGTCACGTAACCATAGGGCGACAATGTCAGCGTATGGAGTTGGGTCCCCAATGTGCCTAAGTTGTCGTATACCTTGCTTATCTTGCGAATGTTCGAAGGCGCGCGAGAAGCTTCGGGCAGCATCTTTCTTGCTCCATCCACCTGCATAAAGGAAGGCCGCAATAGGAAACAGGAGGGCGTCAGCGCGCGACCGATCAATTTGAGTCCTCTTATTGGTTGATCGTTGAGTCATTGCTCGCGCTCTCGGGCTCGGCGGCGAATAGGCGAAAATGCCGATATATGGATATACCGCTTGTGTCGAAATCCCTTTGGACGCATTTATCCCCAGCCGGTAGGATAATTGGTTCGCTCCGAGTTCGAGAAAGCAGCGCTGGTCCGCTCTACTTAGACTAGTAGGCTCTTCTGCGCAAGGCGGGATAATTGGCCAATTAGGCCATTTTTCGGTTTGGCCGTTGGCTTTGACTGGTAAATCGATTGAAGACGCTAAACCGGCGCACACTCGGACCGGCGCGGAGCGATCTAGAATCCACTGTAAGTAGGCGATGCGGGCCCTGATCGGGGCCCGACTTCAGTGTATCGCCCAGCTGCAAGCAGGAGCGCGCGTTTAACTCTAAACCTGGGGGTTGCGGCTTCTGCGCCGCCTCGGGATCAGCCTGACCCGCCGACGCCAGCCGAGTTAACCTTGCCTGTACCACCGACTCCGATGACTGCTTTGCCGGTACCACCAACCCCAGTGGTGAGTACTTTCCCAGTGCCACCCACGCCAGCGCCAGCCGCCACGGCCTTGCCGCCTGCGTTCGCAATGCTAAGGGCCGCCAGAGCCGGCAGCACAACAAAGCCTGCGCAGAGAATAAGGGTGTGACGAGAAGGGGGTCGAGTTGCACGCATGTTGGATCTCCAAGGCGGACGTCATGTTGCGTCCGTTTAGTTATGTAAGAATGATGCTACCAGGAGATTATGACAGATTCAAAAGAAATGTTACTTAATATTGCTGTGCCCTTGGTATGGTGAGTCGCTACCACCGTACCGCTTTCTCACACCTAACACCCTGATAATGAAGGAAATTTACGGCTTACCCCGTAGCGTAGGCGTGGGCTGAACGAGATCTGCCAACGCCTTCTCGTCAGCAGGTGGATCAACGTAAAGGAATATATTCAGCCCGGCGGCTATTCGCGGGGAATCATCGGCTGAATTTGAAGCGGAGTACGGCGTTAGCCAATTGTCTAAGTCTAAAAGCAACTCGGTCGCTCGTTCTCGGGCATAGCTCTCGAACTTCGGCAGAACATCCGCGGGTAGCCCCCGGTCGGCGAGAACGAAACGCTCCAGGCGCTTTTTCGGATTTTTGGGGTCCATGTTGAATTCGAGTGTCTGCGCCAGCCGAGTGAGCGTGTTGCCGAAATTTTCAACCTGTTGAGGAGACATCGGTTCGGGCATCATGAAGTAGCGCGACACTGCTCGAAGATGTTGCTCGCCGGAGTACGTAACCGATCCGACCCTCAGGAGTTCTTCTAGGACAATTCCGGCGCTGACAGTCTCGTCAACCAAGCTGACGAGCGTGCGGAAACAACGGCCGCCCGACCCAACCTCAAATTCTAGTTCTAGCGGGATTCCGTACGGGCCGACGTATTGCGGGTCGGTGTGCCATTTCTGTAGGACCTCGACCATAATGCTGGCAAGTGTTGGCTTCGCCGACGGGATCGCGTCCTTATTATCGATGTAATAGTCCACTTGCTGTTTGGACACACCTGTAACCACAGAAACGCGCACCCGCGTCGGAATAGCCACGTTGTCCAGGCCATCACGAATTGCGGTCTCGACAAAGACGCCTCTCGCGAGCTCGGCAAATTCATCAAAACGAATGCCTGCGCGGATAAGCACCCTAACGACCGGTCGGAATACGCGACGCAAAGCGTGAAGAAGTTGATTCCTGGACGACGTAGGCATAATTAAACTTCTTCGCCTGCTTCCTCGAACCTTTGACAGTCAGTCCCGCCCGGCCCCCGCTCGGGGAGCCAGCAGCGAAGAAAGTTCTCCCAATGCAGGGGGATTACGATCATTTCTGCACTCCCGATTATGTCCTTTCCCCGGGGTCGAACAGCCGGCGGTGCTCGAGGATAGCGTATCGATCTGTCATACCCGCCACATAGTCCGCCACGGCGCGCGCCCGTCCCGAGATTCCGTGATCCCTGTCGCCACGAAGTGCAGCGTCCAGATGTTCCGTCGGCATCAGGTGGACATCATCGAAGAACGCGTCGAACAGCTCTTTCAACACGCGCCTCGCCTTGGTCGTCATCCGTAGCACCTTGTAGTGCTTATAGACCCGTTCCCGCAGGAAGGTCTTGAGTTCGTCATGCTCCGCGCGAGCGGAATCACTCAGACTAACTAGCGGTTTGCCGCGCCGCCGAATGTCTTCTATCGACCGAGGTCGTGCGTCATCAAGCCGGCTTTGCGTCGTGTTAATAAGATCCGTCACGACGTAATTGATCATGCGACGAACGATTTCGTACACGAGCCGCCGCTCGCCGAGACTCGGG
>Ga0302324_100007114_pt1 | contig 23886 bp, 19 predicted proteins | sample Palsa_T0_1_FD_201949 | JGI IMG/M metagenome (GOLD analysis project Ga0302324, IMG submission 201949) | Peat permafrost microbial communities from Stordalen Mire near Abisko, Sweden - Palsa_T0_1 | ecosystem: Environmental > Terrestrial > Soil > Palsa > Peat permafrost | place: Sweden: Abisko... | reverse complement strand
CTGCGAACGATCACATTTTACTTCTGACTTCAGGCCGAAACAACAAGCATTCCTCCGCCAGGATTCCTCGGCAGCCCAACCGACGCGGGAAGCCTCTATCGCCGATCGAGGGGCGGGCGCCTAGCGCGGTTCACCGGCTCTCGGCAAAGAATCTTTGTACCGTTTTTGAATGATATTTCTCTCCCGGCCGGAGAATGGTTGACGGAAATGCGGCTTGATTCGGCGAATCCGGAAAATGCTGCGTCTCGAAACAAACCGCAGCGCGCTGCTGGTAGACTCGGCCTTGCTTTCCGGTGAGCGTCCCGTTGAGGAAGTTTCCGGAATAAAGTTGCATCGCCGGTTCCGTGGTTTCGATCTCCAGGATGCGTCCGGTGATGGGCTCGTGGACGCGCGCCGCGAGTTCCAGCCCAGAGCCTCGGCGGTTGAGGATGAAGTTGTGGTCGTATCCGCGTGCCAGCAGCAGCTGCTCGTAGGGCTCGCCAATACGGGCGCCCAAGGGAGTCGACATTCTGAAATCGAGTGGAGTTCCTTCGACGGGCCGCGACTCGCTCGTGGGGATGAGATTCCCGTCCACGGGGGTGAAGCGATCGGCGTTGATATAGATCTCGTGGGCCAGCGCGCTGGGGCTCTGCCTTCCCGCAAGGTTGAAATAGCTGTGCGAGGTAAGATTCACTGGCGTGGCCTTGTCGGTCGTCGCCTGATAGTCGATGGAGAGCTCGTCGGTATCGGTGAGCGTGTAGACGACCTGGACATCGAGGTTCCCGGGAAACCCCTCCTCTCCATCTTTGCTCGTATATCGAAGGGAGAGAGCAACTCCGTTCTCGATCTCCGCCGAGGTCGCCTGCCATAGCACCTTGTCGAAACCCTTCACTCCGCCGTGAAGAGTGTTCGGGCCGTTGTTCTTGGCCAGGATATACTCCGATCCGTCGAGCCAGAACTTTCCCTTGGCAATGCGATTCGCATAGCGGCCGATGATCGCACCAAAGTGCGGCTCGTTCACAAAATAGGGATCGAGACTCTCGAAGCCAAGAACGATGTCGTCCAGCTTCCCGTCCTTGTCGGGAACCAACAAAGACAGCAGGATTGCCCCGAAATTCATGATGCGCGCTTCCAGGCCGTGGGGATTGGTCAACGTATAAACCTCAACCTGCTCCCCCTCGGGCGTCGTCCCAAAATCGGCCTTGCGGATGGAATGCTTGACGGCTCCCGAGATGGCGTCATGGGGCATCGACGGGTTCATAGTCATAAAACGCCCTCGTTCACAGCTTCGACAACGAATCGTTCAAACAACAATACTGGGCAGCGGTTGGCGTACGATCAACGCCGTACCCGTAAGCCGGCGCACCTCGTCTACGGTCGTGTCCGGGGCGATCTCCTCCAGCACCAAGCCAGCCGGCGTCACTCGAATCACCGCTAACTCGGTGATGATCGTCTCGACGACTTTCGTTCCGGTTAAAGGCAACCTGCAGGCATCCAGTATCTTGGGTTCGCCGCGACGGGTCGCGTGCTCCATGGCGACGATCACCCGGCGAGCGCTTGCGACCAGGTCCATCGCTCCACCCATTCCCTTGACCATCTTCCCTGGAACCATCCAGTTGGCAAGATTGCCTTCGCGATCGACTTCGAGCGCACCTAGAATACTCAGATGGATATGGCCGCCGCGGATCATGGCGAAGGAGTCGGCGCTGGAAAAATACGAGGTGCCGGCCAATTCGGAGATGGTTTCCTTTCCTGCATTGATCAAGTCGGGGTCTTCTTCGCCGGCAATCGGATAGGGCCCTACGCCTAACATGCCGTTCTCCGACTGCAGGATAACTTCTATGCCGGGATCAACATAGTTGGCGACCATGGTCGGAATGCCGATGCCCAGATTCACGTAAAAGCCGTCCCGCAATTCTTTCGCGGCCCGGCGGGCGATGAGTTCGCGCGGGTCTGGCTTGACGGATGTCCCAACCTGGGCTGAAGCGCTCATCTCGAAACCTCCGCCTCGAAAGGACGCGTCGTTCGGCGTTCGATTCGCTTGTCGTAATGAGCGCCCAGCAATATCCGCTGAACATAGATACCGGGCGTAGCCACGGCGTCCGGATCGAGGGCTCCCGGTTCTACCAGTTCCTCCACCTCGGCGATCGTGCAGCGGGCGGCGGTCGCCATCATCGGGTTGAAATTGCGAGCGGTCTTGCGATAGACAAGATTGCCAAGCCGGTCACCGCGCCAGGCTTTGATGAGTGCGAAGTCGGCGGTCAGCCCATGTTCGAGAAGATATAGGCGGCCATCAAAGTCGCGCACTTCCTTTCCTTCGGCGACGATCGTGCCGACCCCGGCTGGAGTGTAGAAAGCCGGAATCCCGGCGCCGCCGGCGCGGATACGTTCGGCGAGCGTCCCTTGCGGGATCAGCGTCAAGTTGAGCTTGCCGGCAATCACCATCTCTTCGAGCAATTTGTTTTCGCCCACGTAGCTGCCGATGTGCGAAGCGATCATTCCCGCTTCCAGAATTGGCCCCATCCCGAACCCATCGACGCCCACATTGTTGCTGATCGTATGTAGACTGCGGACGTTTTTCTTCACCAGCGCGGCAATCAGGTTTTCCGGAATGCCGCACAGCCCGAAGCCGCCCAGCATAATCGTCGCCCCGTCCGGGATGTCGGCAACCGCCTCGTCGAAGCTTTCTACTACTTTGTTCATCCGATATCCGGCGCCGCTACTTCCCGCTCTCCAGCGCCAACACAGCATACGCTGTGGCAGCATCGTTCATAAAGGGCCCGGCATCGCTGTTGGGGTCCCGCTGTTTATTGATCGATCGAGCGCTCCAGGCCCCGTTCTTCCCCTGGTGTTCGGCCAACCATTTCCGGCCGCGTTGGAGGGATCTATCGCGGAGCTTGGTTCCCGACTCCTCCATCGCCAGAACAGCAATACCGGTCGCATAACCGTCGCTCTCCATGGGTTCGGGAGAATGGTCGACCCGCTCTCTCTTATCGATGGCCATGGTTCGCCAGCCGCCGTCCGGCTGTTGCAGACCTCGGATCGTGCTGAGCAGCGCCTTGCGCTCCTGTCGGGTCAGTAGCCCAGGCTCCTTCACCGACATCCATAAGATATAGAGCTGATTCACCACCGGCTGTGCGGCATATCCGCGCCGCAGGTAATCGCGCTCCTGGTCGAGATGCCGGCGAACCTCGGGTTCGCTCGCGTAGCCATCCGGAGCGTTCAACGCCTGGATCATCAGCAGTGCCGCGCCTTGATAGCCGGATTCCGCCGCTTCCCATGGCCCCAGGTGAAAGTCCTGCCACTTCCAGCCTCCGGCAAGTTCTCCGGTTTGCTGCTGAAGGGTCCAGGCCTCATCAAACGCCGTCCGAGTGATCGGACGCAGATTCCCTTGCCGCGAGTCATAGCTGGCCAGAACCACTGCGTTCAGCACCGCCTCGGTCGCCCTCGACTCGACCGCCTTGCCTTTGCCGTATTTCTCGTCGGAGTAGAAGGGCGCCATCTCGGACCAATGGCGCACGCGCTTCTCCACGCTGTCCATCATGGTCTTCTCCGGAGCCGCGATCCCGGTTTCGCCCAACTTTTGAGTCAGCCAGGGACGCACCATCGCGTACGGCACAACCGTATGGCAGGAGATGCAAATTGTTCCCTGATCTCTCTGCGCGCGCGGCCACTGCTGCCACCAGATCTCGCGATCATCGAGATAGCGCGCCGCCGTCTGCCCGCTCCAGTCGGGCGCGGAGTCGGCCGACGCCCCATACACTGGCATGTCCATCCACCGGCCAATCGAAGCAAGATAACCCAGCAACAGCGATGCCCGAACGATTCTGCTCCGCAATCCGTCGCTCCTATTTGGCCTGGAATCGATTACCCGGGGAATAACTTAGCCTACCCCACTTCAGACCGTAAATGCACCGCCGAATCCACTTTTGGAAAGGGACGCCGCAAAACGATTCGGAAGACCTTCCCGCGCCTCCATCGGTAAGGCAGCAAATCTCCACTGGAAGTGCGATTGGCAAGAATGCTCTAATCTGGTTGGTAGGGAAGGAAATTGATTGAGCAGCGACCCCCAGCCGCCTCCTATTGAGACGATCGTCGAGAGCACCGGGGCGGACCGCGCCCAGGACCGCGGCTCCAACGGCCACGCCAATGGCTCGGGACACTACATCGCCTTCGATCACGTCACCAAGTCCTTCGGCAGCCTCAGCGTGCTCGATGATGTCAGCTTTTTCGTGATGCCCGGAGAGACGCTTTGCATCCTCGGGCGCAGCGGGGTCGGCAAGTCGGTCTCTCTGCAGCAGATCATGGGCTTCCTGAAACCCGATACCGGGTCGATCCTGGTCGCCGGGGAAAATATCTGCGGCTACACCGAGCAGCAGATGCAGGTCGTTCGTAAGAAAGTCACTATGGTTTTTCAGAACGGCGCGCTCTTCGACTCACTTACGGTCGGCGAAAATGTCGCCTTTCCGCTACGCGAGCGCGGCGAACTGGTCGAAGACCAGATCATTCAGATCGTGAACGGCCTGCTCGAAATGGTTGGGGTCGCCGGCATGGCCGACTTGCTGCCCTCCGACCTCTCGACCGGGATGAAGCGCTCCGAGGCCATCGCCCGCGCGCTCTCCTCACAGCCTGAAGCGATCCTCTACGACGAGCCCACCACCATGGTCGATCCGCTCATGGGACGGTTGCTCGGCGACCTGATCCAGAAGCTCAAACACCAGTTGAAGCTCACCAGCATCGTCGTGACTCACGACATGCGCTTCGCTCAAAAACTCGCCGACCGCGTCCTCTTCCTGCACGAAGCCAAAGCCCACTTTTTCGGAACCATGGCGGAGATGGAAATCAGCCAAGATCCCATCATCCGCCAGTTTCTCGACTTGGACGCGCTGGTGTTACCCACGTAAGCGGGTGGGTTTCATCGTTTTGGGTTTGGCGTGCGTGGGCCGGCCACGGGCCCTCCAATCCCGCGATTGCTACACTAAGACAGTGAAGATCGCGCTCGCTCAGATCAACCCCACAGTCGGAGATTTCCAGGGAAACGTCGCCAAAGTCGTCGATTTCAGCCGACGGGCTCAAGCGGGCGGCGCGGAGCTCGCCGTCTTCTCCGAACTGGTGATCTGCGGCTACCCGCCCGCCGATTTTCTCGAAAAAACGTCCTTTGTCGCCCGCGCCCAGGAGGCGGTGGAAGAAGTTGCCCTAGCTACCGCCGCCCTGCCGATCACCATCATTTGCGGATATGTCACTCCAGCCGAGCTGGGAAGCGGCAAGCACGTGCGAAACTCCGCCGCCCTGGTGAGGGGCGGGAGAGTTGAATTCACGCAATCGAAGGTACTGCTGCCGTTCTACGACGTCTTCGATGAGCAACGCTACTTTGCCCCGGCTGAACGCCAGGCCGTGATTCAGCTTGGCGGCGAGCGGATTGCGCTCACCATCTGCGAAGACGCCTGGAACGATAAGAGTTTCTGGCCGTCGAGGCTGTATGCGGTCGATCCGGTGGATGACTTGATGCGCAAGGCCGGCGACGGGCCGGGCTCGATCATTGTCAACATCTCCGCCTCGCCCTACTGGCGCGGGAAGCGGCAGATCCGCTTCGAAATGCTGGCCGCCATTGCCAGGCGGCACCGGGTTCCGGTCATCATGGTGAACCAGGTCGGCGGCAACGATAGCCTGATCTTCGATGGATCGAGCCTGGCCATTGGCGCCGATGGCACGCTGCTGGCTCAGGCCAACGCCTTTGAAGAAGACCTGGTCTTTGTCGATACCGTGGCCCGCAGCGGAGATATCCGCCCCAAAGACCACACTCGCGATGCGGGCATCTACGAGGCTCTGGTTCTAGGCACCCGCGACTACGTCCGTAAATGCGGCTTCTCGAAGGCGCTGGTCGGTCTAAGCGGAGGCATCGACTCGGCCCTGGTTGCCGCTATCGCCGTCGATGCGTTGGGCCATGAGAATGTCCGCGGCATCACCATGCCCAGCCAATATTCTTCCCCCGGGTCGGTCAGCGATAGCCAGCGACTGGCCGAAAACCTCGGCATTCGCCTGGATACGATCGCCATCGAAGGACTCTTCAAGGCTTACGAATGCGCCCTCCAAGAAGTATTTGCGGGAACCCGGCCCGATATCACCGAAGAAAATATTCAGTCCCGGATCCGCGGCAATCTGCTGATGGCCATGTCGAACAAATCCGGCGCGCTGGTGCTCACTACCGGCAATAAGTCGGAGATGTCGGTGGGCTACTGCACACTCTACGGAGATATGGTAGGCGCCCTCGCCGTTATCGGCGATGTGATGAAGACCAGGGTCTACGATCTGTGCAATTACATCAACCGTGACCGCGAGATCATTCCTGCCGCCATCCTCGAAAAGCCTCCTTCCGCCGAGCTCCGGCCCGGTCAGAAAGACACCGACTCTCTGCCGCCTTACGAGGTGCTCGATCCTATCCTCGAAGGCTACGTCGAGCGCTACCAGACGCCGGAGGCGATTGCCACGGAAAATGGCTTCGATCTCGATCTGGTCCGTTATGTCGTCAAACTAGTCGAGCGCAGCGAATACAAACGCCAGCAGGCTGCGCCGGTGCTCAAAGTCACAGAAAAGGCATTCGGTATGGGCCGGCGCTTTCCCATTGCCGTCAAGGTGCAGGTATAACCGAATATCAGCCCAGCATCAGGCTGGAAGCTGGGGCATCGGGCTCTGAACCAGGCCCGATGAGGCTGACCTTTAGCACTGGGCTGGTTGGTCCAATCAGCAAAGGATTCTTCAACTCAAAGGGGATTGAATGTCACACAGCTTTCTACTACGCAAGTCGAGCGGTGTTCTCGCGATCGCAGCCGCTCTGCTTATCTCTGCCCATTCTGTCGCTGCCCAGAGCTCTGCCACATCCGCGCAGTCCGACCTGCCCGCCGCTCCCAGCCCGACGGCCCCGGCTACCTTGACCTTTCCTCCGCCCGATCCCGCTAACTTTACCGCCGATAAGCCGACGAACGCCGAGGTTGAAGCCTTCCTCCAAGCGACCTGGGGATACAATCCCGATCTCGCCTGGCAAGTGGCGGCGATCGCCAAGACTCCGGTCGCTGGAGTCAGCAAGGTTACCGTCGCCATTGGCCAGAAGAGTAATCCGGCGCAGGCCGGCCAGCTGGTCTTCTTCGCGCTTCCTGATGGCCAGCACATCATCTCGCAAGACGAGCTGGTTCCTTTCGGCGCGCGGCCATTTCTTGCCAATCGCAAGATCCTTGAATCCGAGGCGAGCGGCCCGGCCCGAGGCCCGGCGTCAAAAGACCTCCTTCTGGTTGAGTTCGCCGACTTCCAGTGCCCGCACTGCAAAGATGCCCAGCCCACCATCACCCGCCTGGTTCAAGATTTCCCCAACGCCCGCTTCGTCTTTGAAAGTTTCCCGCTCCCGCAGCACAGCGAAGCTCCCAAAGCCGCTGCCTACGGAGTGTGCGTACAAAAGGCCGGCGGGGACGAGGCCTTCTTCAAATACGCCGATGCCGTCTTTACCAATCAGGCTGGCCTGACGCCTGATCAATCCGATCAGACGTTGAAAGACATCGTCACCAAGCTCGGTCTTGACCCCGCCAAGATCGCCGCCTGCTCCACTTCGCCGGTGGGCGCCGGCGGGGTTAAGACCTCGCTCGATCTGGCCCACAAGCTCGAGGTCCGGGAAACTCCAACCCTCTACGTCAACGGCCGCGGAGTGCCGATTGGAGGCATTCAGTACGACCAGCTGAAGGCGATCATCACCTATCAGGCCGCACAGGACGGAGTAGCTGCGGCCGCGCAGGCGAAATAGCCGGTTGGATCCAGCGCCAGAATAGCCGGGTCAAGGCTGCGGCTGGTTCTCGACCGTCCGCAGCAGCTCCACAATCTTCGGTGCTGCGATATGCTGATAATCGGTCGAAAGCAGGCCATAGCTTTCGAGCGAATCGTATTTGCGCCCTTGGCCGCTGGATTGAGTGCCATTCAGCGGCCAGTAGCTCCAGGCGAGCTGGTTTTCCTTCATGTACCGGATGTACAGGGCGAACCAATCTGAGTTCGCTCCACAATCGAGCCTTTGGCAGGTCCCAAACTCGCCGACCCAGAGCGGTACCCCGGGTTCTGCATGGAGCAGGAATCCGGCGCGGGCGTCGTAGACCTGCTTCAACTCGTCATAGCTTGAAAACGGGTGGCCGTCGATGTTGTAGGCGTGAGGAGAGTACACCAGCCGGTCTTCCACCTTCAGTCGCACCGGCAGTTTGTCGAAACCGGCGAAGTTGGTCGAATACTCAGGCCCCTCCACCATAATCAGCAGTTGCGGGTTGGCAGCCAGCACCGCATTGCCTCCGCGTTCGGCTGCCGCATGCCAGTCAAGCTTGGGATCGTTGCCGCCCCAGGCCGCACCGTTGCGAAGTTCGTTGCGCAGATCGGCCCCCACCACCCAGCGCTGTCTTTTATAGTGGCGCACTATCTTCTGCCAGTCGTGCAGCCACGAGGCCTCGGGATATTCGGCGTTGTACCAGAGCCCATTGCCATCCTTCTCACTGCAACACCAGTCGGCCCGGCTGACGTGATTGTCGAGAATCACCATGATGCGGGCTTCGGCTAAAGCGCGAATGACCGCGTCCATGACCTCCATTGCCCGCTTGCCTTGAAACTCCGGATTGGCCTTCACGGCATAATCGGGAACCGGCGGATTCCGTTCCAAAGTCTCATTCGCCCACGGCAGTCGCACCGAGTTCACTCCTAAGCCCACGATCTGGTGGACGATGGTCGAGAGCGGAGCGTGGTCCAGGCCGCCAACCACATACTCCTTTTGGTCGAAGCCATACCAGTTCACCGAAGTCAGTCGCACCGGTCGCCCCGCGGCATCCAAAATCTGATGACCCCGGGTATGGAGCGGCGGGCTGAACCTGGGCTGTTGTGCATCCGCGACCGTGGACAAGCAAGTGAGCCAAACTGCCGCGGTTAGCAGCCAACGCACAGCTGCGGAAGCTCTCATCCACCCAGCATATGCTGAGCGACAAGTGACTGCCAACGCGAAGATTGAGTCAGAGGATGCCACAGGGTGTCTACGCATTCTTTGGCGGAGACACCAGAATCGGCACGACCACCGAGACCGCCATGATCCCTGCGATGACATGCAAACCGCTCCTGTAGGTGCCGCTCGCCTGACGCAGGTGAGCGATCAGCAGCGGCCCGAAAGCGCTCGCCGAACCCCACGCCGTCAGCATCAACCCGTAAATAGGGCCAACGTTTTTCGATCCGAAATAGTCCGCCGCGAATGCCGGCATGGTTCCGAACCCGCCGCCATAGCACATCAAAATGACGAACGAGACCGTGGTCAGAGTCGTCGCGGTTCTCAGGCTGGGCAACAGCAGGAAAAGTCCAACCTGGATTAGAAACATGACCGCGAATGTCCATCGCCGGGTGAGGGTGTCGGAAACCCAGGCCCAGAAAATGCGTCCGACCGCATTGCCGATACTGACGATCCCGACCATGCCGGCGGCGACGATGGCGGTGACCTTAGCAATCTCCTGAAACATCGGCGACTCTTGCGAAATCAGCGAAATTCCCGCCGATGTGTTGAGAAAAAGCAGCAGCCACAGCGCCCACCACTGCCAGGTCCCTAACGCGCCGCCCAGGGTGTAGTCCGCCGTCGAGCGCTGCGCCTTCTGCGAGGCGCTGGGGGCCCATCCCTCAGGCCTCCAGCCATCCGGCGGATTGACCAGGAACCAGCCGCTCGCCATGCTCACGATAAGGTAGGCAATTCCGAGGTAGGCGAAGGTCTGCATCACACCCACACTCTGGATCAGCCGCGTGGCCACCGGGGCGGTCACCAACGCCCCGGCGCCAAAACCACCCACCGCAATGCCGGTAATCAACCCCCGCCGATCCGGGAACCACTTCACCAGGACGGCCACCGGAACGATATAGCCAAACCCCAGACCAATGCCGCCAATCACTCCATAGCTGAGGTAAAGCCACCACAACTCTCCGGAGGAAAAGCTGGCCAGAAAGACCCCCAGTCCATAGAGGAATCCGCCGGTCAGAGCGACCGGGCGCGGGCCGATTTTGTTGAGCCACAGCCCCCCAAAGAAGGCGGCCACGCCAATCACAAAGATGCAGATTGTAAAGGTCAGGGTGACCTGCGAAATACTCCAATGAAACTGCTTGGCGAGCGGTCCGCGAAAGACGCTCCACGCGTACACTGCGCCCAAAGCCATCTGCAGCAGGAACCCTGCGGCAGCAATGCCCCAACGCTTCGTACCCACGCAATTCGCCTCCGAAATGTAAATTCGCTCAACACTACGGCAGGAAAGCGCAATTCGGCAAATTCCACTTTCCGGTGAGTCAAGCTTTCCCCCAACCCGGCTACCGGGATGGCAGGCTCCATCGATCGGGAGATAGATGGAGGCAGAGAATCGGAATGTTTTGAGAGGATTGGGGTTCAGTCGTGCCGCGGCAACAAGATCTCTCGTCCAGCCAGTTCGATGTGGCTCTTGCGGACGATGTGCGGCGTTACCAGGACCACCAGATTCGATACATTCAGGTCTTTGGAATCATCGGTTCCGGACCGCAGGCCGGGCAGCTCGTTGAGGCCCGGCACTCCAGTGACCGCCTTGGTCTCTTGCTTGGAAAGATTGCTGACGATCAACGCGCTGGACCCCTCCTGCAGGGTAATCGTCCCGGTATATTTGCGGTTGTTCAGGATCGGGTTTCCATCCAGTGTGCTGCCCCCCAACGCGGTTAGCTCCAGCTCCATGTTGAGCGCAACCTCGGCACCGTGTTGCACCCGAGGAGTCGCCTTGAATGTCAGCCCAAGGTCCTGATATTGAATCTGCGGAATGGTCACCTGGGTGGTGAGGTTCGCGGGATTGATGCCCAGTCCGGTCAGCGAACTCGAAAGCCCGGCCGAATTGATGCCGGCGGCGTTCACTGGACTGCCGGAGGAAAACGTAGAGGTCACGATCGGGTACCGCTCGCCAACTTTGAAAGTGGCCGTCTCCTGGTCCTGGACGCGGAGGTGAATGTCATCGAGCGCCCGCGTATCGCTCGCATTCAGCGAAAGATTTCCGGTCACCGTCCCGAGGTTGTAGCCGAACTGAGTAAGTCCTCCGCCAAATGTGAGAAATCCCTGGGTGAGGACCCCGCTGGTGATTTGACCGGTGGCAATCAGGATCGCGAGGATGGCCCCATAGTCCCCCGGTGCTGCCAGGCCGCTGGCAATTATCTGGTTGATCGCCGCCTGATTGCCTTGCAAGACGCTGTTCAATTCACTATCCACATTGAAGATTGTGATCTGGTTCGGCAGCACCACCCCAACGTTGGTTGTTCGCGTCTTGTTGATGTCGTAGAGACGCACTTCGAGCATCACCTGCGAGCGCCCGTCGAGCAGTTCCTCCAGGGTCGCATTGAGCGCCTTGATTCGAGTCTCCGGTGCTCGTACGGTCAAAATATTTCTGGTGGGCTGCAACGCCGCGACTGGCGCTTCGAAGATGTTCTTCGCCAAGCTGCTGATATCGGTCAGCTCGGTCGCCGTCAGCCCGGGAAGGTAGATCGACTCCACCACCAGCCGCTCAAATTTGGTCCGGTTCTCCTTGGTGTCCTTCGCCACTAGAACTCGCTTCGGATCCAGGGGCACAAAAAAGGTGCCGCTCAGCAGTTTGGCGATCTGCGAGGCCTGAGCGTAGTTCACATCATCGGCATCGAGACGAATGTTTTGCTGTCCCACCGAGCTGTCCATCACCGCGGTGATCTGATAAGCCGACAAAACCTGGCGAAGAATGTCCTGCTGGGTTCCCTTCAGGTGAAAGCTCTTCTTGAGGTTTGCGGGAGTTAGCTCGATCGGCCCCTCGGCGTCAACCCCCAGTTCGTCGACCCGGTCTACCACCATTTTCTGGGCGTCGGCCAGGTCGTCGACATGCTGGGAAATGATCGGATTGGTCGGATCCAGGCCATAGGCTTCTTCCAGTTTCTGGCGCGCCTCTTGCGGATGCTGACTCAGCCTGGCCTTCTCCGCTTCCTGTACCAGTTCCGTGACTTGATGTTCGAGAGCGATCTCTTTTGCCGCTACATACTGCGGATTGGCTGGATCGATCGCCACCGCGGCCGAAAATGCCGCATAGGCTCCCCGGAAGTCGCTCTGATCGAGCGACTTCGCGCCCTGAATATAGAGTTTCTCGGCCTTGCGCGCCTGCTTTCCCTCGATGGGTTTGGCTGGAACAACGGCGGCAGAAGGGTTGGGCGCCGTTGCGCCCTGCTGTGCCGCCGGCGCGGGCGTCGGGGGCCCGAGTACCTTGACCGACCGGGTTTCGGTCAGCGAAGAATCGGGCGAATCCGCCGCAGCCTGAGCCAGGCCACCCAGGGGCAGGGAAGCGCCCAAGGCGAACGTGACCCCCAGCAGCCCCACCCGACGCTTCCAGCGCTTGCAGTCGCAAACCTGAGCATGCCCGCGGGTCATGCGCCGGGCTGCAGGTGTTGCAACAGAGCTTCGAGAGTGGTTGTGCATACGTCCGGATCCGAACTCAGCAGTTCCTCAAAGGAATAGCGCCCGGTGGCCACGGCGATCACCGGCAAGCCGTTCGCCTGTGCCGCCGAGACATCGAAGGGCGTGTCTCCCACTACGCAGACAGACGCATCCGTGCCGGCAATTGCGCGAGCCATCGCGGCGGCGTGGCCGATCATGTCGGCGCGGTCCGCGAACCGGTCGCTGAATCCGCCAAAAGGGAACCACTCTCGCAGCCCGGCGACCTCGAGCTTCAGCCAGCCGATCGCCTCCAGGTTGCCGGTTGCGACGCCGAGGACTTTTCCTTTGGCGCGTAGATGCTGCAGGGTTGCGGTGACGCCGGGCATGACGCGGACTTGCATTGCTGCCCGCTGAGCGAGCACATCGGCGCGCATGCTCTCAAGTATTTCCTCCAGGGCCGGATGCCACTCCGCATCCTCCAGCTTGGCTGCTCGAAACCCATCGCGCAGGATTCCCGGATCGGTGTTGCCATGGAGCACGACCTGGTCCAGCTCCAACTCCCGCCCCATCACCCTCTTCACGCTGGAAAAGAACGAGGTGTAGTGGATGCGGTCAAGGCTGCGAAGCAGCGTGCCGTCAATGTCAAAGAGATAAGCCGGCTGCTGGTCCCAGGCGAAGCCTGGGCGCAGATACACTTGAGGCTCCGGAATGAGCGCAGACCCTGCGGGTACAGCCGACACGATGGTGGAGGTCAAATTGAGCGGTGTCCCTTTCCAAGAAGGCGCCCCCACACCCGAAGGCGCGGCGCACTCTCTTCATTCTAAGCGAGAGGGAAGGGAAGACCACTGCCTAGGCTACGACCCGACCGTCTGACGCGCGTCCAGGGCAGGGCGATCGCTGGCCGGCGGACGCTTCAATCCGCGCCGTATCTGGGTCGGGTTCAGTTCCAGCTCCGCGATCGTCCGGCTCAAAGTATTGCGGTGCATTCCCAGTTCGCGGGCCGCCTTGCACTGATTGCCGCGGTGCCGTGCCAGCACTTCCAGGATGAAGCGTTTCTTGAACTCGCGCACACCCTCCGCATAGGTGATGCCGCTCGCGTGCATGTGGGCAACTAAATTATCCAGCTCTCGCTTCAAGGGAACCTCTCTTGCCGGCACTATGTCCGGCCTCTTTCTTGGTATCTTTTAACCACCCGTGTTACCCCGTAGTTCCACCTAGTCAACAAGCAAATTGTCCCAATGTAGGAAACATCGCCTGCGGCTTCAGCCATTCCGGCTGCGCATCTCGAATGATTCTTATTCCGTCGCGAATCCGTCCCCCCAATTCAGCGGGCGTGACGGCAGTTGTGGTGTGTGCAGCCGAGAAGAAATAAGGCGCCAGTTCGGAGTGATCGAGCCATCCGTTGTGGGGCAGGAACGCGGCCAGAGCTATAACCCCAAGGGTGACCAGCACGCATCCCTTCAAGAACCCGAAGAGGGCTCCTGCCAGGCGATCCAGCCAGCCCAGGCCGATCGAGCGCGCCGACCAGTGCAGCGCCCGTCCTACCAGCCCGCCAATTACCATAACCGCAATTGCAATCGCTAAGAACGCGACCGCCTCGGCAATTGCGGGAGTGTGAATGGCATGCATGATCCAGGGCATCAGCTTCTGAAAATTCCAGCTCGCAATCAGCAGTCCGAGGATTACCCCAGCCAGTGAAAAGGCTTCAATAAAGAAGCCATTCCTCGCCGCGCCCAATACGCTCAGGACCAGAATTACGGCGATTACCCAGTCGATTGGAGCCATTCAAAAGCCTTTCAGTCAGTCTTTCTCAGCCGAAACCCTCAGATATTCAAGGAATGTCCCGTTAGTAAACGGTACGCCTCCAGGTATTTTTCCTGAGTGCGGGCGATCACATTCTCCGGCAACGATGGCGCCGGCGCTTTCTTGTTCCAGCGAATCTCTTCCAGATAATCCCGAACATACTGCTTGTCGAAGGAAACCTGCGGGCCTCCAGGTTGATACCCGTCTCGGGGCCAATAGCGAGACGAGTCCGGAGTCAGGGCCTCATCGGCCAGCACGATCCCCTTGGCGGTGCGCCCAAACTCGAATTTGGTATCGGCCAGGATCAATCCACGCGTCTCGGCGTAGTTGGCGGCTTTGGTGTAAATCGCCAGACTGAGTTTCCGCAGCGTCTCAGCCCATTGCCGTCCAATTCGCGCCGCCATCTCGTCGAACGAGATATTTTCATCGTGTTCGCCATCCAGGCTTTTCGATGCAGGGGTGAAGATCGGCTGAGGCAGCTTTTCCGATTCTTTGAGGCCGGCAGGGAGGGCGATGCCGCAAATTTTTCCAGTTGCCTGGTAATCTTTCCATCCCGAGCCGGAGATATAGCCTCGCACCACACACTCGACGGGGAACATCTGCGCCCTGGCCACCAGCATCGACCGGCCCTGCAATTCATCAGCATGGGCGGCAACGTCCGGCGGATACTTCTGGACATCGGCGGTAATGAGATGGTTGGGGACAATGTCGGCGAGAAAATCGAACCAGAAGAGCGACAGCTGGGTCAGCACTTTGCCTTTGCCGGGAATCCCGCTGCCCAGCACATGATCGAAGGCCGAGATGCGGTCGGTGGCCACCATCAGCAGAAACTCTCCCGCCGCGTACAGATCGCGAACCTTGCCGCGGGCGTAAAGATGCAGGTCTGCTAATTCGGTTTGGAGTAAGGCTGGCAAGGGTGAGGCCTTTCGGATCGACTGAAGATTCGATTGTCCGGTGGCGGAGACACTTTGTCAACGAAGGAAAAGACCGCACAAATTGGCTTGCGCAGAGCAAGTCTCACGGTCCGTGTCTCATGTCAAGATGTGGGTCGACAGTTCAACAATTATTTTCGCCGCATGGCCAATATTCTTTCTCACGCAGTAGCGAGTTGTGCTTCTTCGGGTCGGCCGACCGGACGGTCGCCGCCGAATTCGCCCCGTCCGCGGCGTTCCGGCTTCTCACTCCGGCGATGGTCGCCAAGCCGCACCGAAACTACCTTGGAAACGCCCGGCTCCTGCATGGTGACGCCATAGATCAGGTCGGCTGCCTGCATCATGCGCTTGGAGTGGGTCACGATAACGAACTGTGTGGTCGCCGCCATCTCCCGGATCATCTCCGCAAGCCGGCCAACGTTGGCTTCATCCAGCGGCGCGTCGACTTCATCCAGCACGCAGAAGGGGCTGGGCTGATAGTGGAAGATCCCGATCAGCAGCGAGAGCGCGGTCAGCGCCTTCTCGCCTCCCGACAGCAGCAGGACATTCTGAAGCTTTTTGCCCGGAGGCTGGGCGACGATATCAATCCCGCTGTCGATCGAGTGTTCTTCGTCCGTCAGCCTCATGAACGCCTGCCCCCCGCCAAAGAGTTGGGCAAATGTCACGCTGAAGTTTTCATTGATCCTGGCAAACGCCTCCTCGAACTTGATGCGCGAAATTTGATCGATCTCCCGAATCGTCGACTGCGTATTCTCAATCGAGTCGAGCAGGTCCTTGCGCTGGGTCTCGAGGAACTCATGCCGCTGCGCTGCTTCCTGATACTCTTCGAGGGCCATCATGTTGACCGGCCCCATCGCTTCCAGCTTTTGTTTGAGCCCGCGGCAGGCTTCTTCTTCCTCAAGCAACGCCGCCCGGTCGATCCGCGCCAGCTCGGCGTCTTCGCGCAGCGTGGACGCCTCGATTCCAAGATCGTTCCCGCAGGACTCTTCGAGATGGCCAATATCGGAAGCCAGCTTCGCCGCCGCAGCGCTGCGCAGGCTTTTGGTTTCGCGCAGAGCCTCGGTCTGCGCTCGCGCCGTCTTCAACGTTTCTTCCATCTCCGCCAGAGCGGCCCGCAGCACGGTCGCCTCTTCCGTCCAGCGCCCTGCCTCTTCCAGAGCCTGCTCGCGAATCAGGGCAAGCTGCCCGCAGGTGACGGCCAGCTGTTGGTTTTCGTTTGCCCGGTGCTCGCGCTCTGCGGTTGCCGCATTCAGCTGCTGCCCAAGCTGCTGAACTCGACGCGCCAGATCGCCGTACATGCGGTCGATGCGCACGAACGCCGTCTCCGCTCCACGACGGCGCTCTTCTAAACCAGCCAACTCTGCTGAGACTGCCGAAGCTTCATTCTGCGCGGTTTCGCGGCCATGCCGTAACTCCTCCACCGCCTGCTGGAGCGCTACCAGCGCCGCTTCGGCCAACTGGTGCTCAGCTTCCAATTGCTGGGTTTCTTCGCGCTTGCGGCCGATGAACTCATCCTTCATCCGCCGCGCATCCCGATTGCGCTCGCTCTCGAGCGCCCACTCCTGGGAACGCCGCTCCAGACGCTGAACATCGGTGTCCATCTGGCGAAGCGCCGCGGTCTGATGGGCGCTCTCGCGTTCTGCATTGCGCCGCTCTTCACTCTTGGTTTCCGACAGCCGCGCCAGTTCGGCGATCGTCTTCGCCAGCGAAGCGGCAGTGACCTCTGCAATACCGAGTTCCGTCTCAACCTTTTCCAACTTCTTTTGCGCGTCACGAAGCTCCCGCTTCAGCGCCAGCGGTCCTTCCACGCTCGGTTTGCCGCCGGTCACGGTCACGTTATGGAAGCACTCTCCGGAAGGGGCAAGGAAGAATGCGTGGGGATTCTCCAGTGCCAGAGTCCGCGCCATCTCCGCATCCGGAGCCACATATCCCTCGCGCAGCTTAGGCAGAATCACTTCCAAAGAAGAACCAAAGCCATCCAGCACGCGAATACAGTCCTTCAGCCGCACCACACCCTGACGCGCTTCATAGCTGCCGATCGCCGCTCCCGCGGCGAACGAGAACTTCGCCTGCGAATCATCCGGATGCACCAGAAAAGTCGCGCGGCCATCGACGTCGTGTTTCAACAGACGCATTCCCTCATCGGCAGCGTCCCAGCTTTTTACGACTACGTAGTTCAATTCCTCGCGGAGAAACTCATCGACGACGTTCTCGTATTCCCCGTTGACTTCGAGAAAATCTGCCAGCGTTCCCGAAGGAGCCAGCGCCCCGCCCAGAGAATTCTGCCGGAGCAGCTTCTTTACCGTGTCGGTCGAGTAGCCATGGTCGCGAATCAGCGATTGCAGAGAATTCCTCCGCCCGGTGAGCGTCGCGTGTTCGGCGCGAAGCTGATCGCCCCGCCTTTTTGCCTCGGCCTCTTCATTTTGCCTGGCCGCATTCTGCAAACGAAGTTGCGAAATCTCCTGCTCCAGCCGCTCCAGCGTGGCCGTCACCGATTCGAATTTCATCGACATCTGGCCCCGCTCCGCGCCGAGAGCATCCAGGTCGCGCCTCGCGGCCGCCATCTCGGTTGCCAGGCGGCTGGCCTCGCGCTCCAGTGCGGCCAGCGATTCTTCCGCCTGCGCGGTCTGGTTTCGCGTCTGCGCCGCCTGCTGCAGCAATTGCATCGCTTGTCTGCGCCCAGCTTCCAGCTTTTGCTCGGCAACCGAGACCGCCTGCGAAGCATTGCGAACCTCTTCGTGCTTGCTCTGCGCCTGCTGGCGAAAATGGGCTGCCTCGGAATCCGCAGTCTCCAGGAACACGCGCTGTCCCTCGCGTTCGGCAGTCAACCCGTCGAGATGCTGTTTCGCCTGGGCAAGTTCTAGAGTGTCGGCAGCTAATCGCACATCCAGCCCTGCGATCCGTTCGACATTTGACCCCTGCCGCGAAACCGCGCGCTCCAGCTCAACCGCCGCCTGATTGGCTTTCGCCAAACTCTCCTTCGCACTCACGTCGAGGGAATAGCCATGGGCGGTGCCCGCCGAATACTCGCCCTGCAATCCATCCACTCGAGCGCTATACGCCTCGATCTCAGCGCTCAGCGCGGCGATCTCTTCAGCCAGAGCAAGCTCCTCTGCATCCATCTCCGCGATTTTGCTGGCCAGCACGACCTTGAGCCGGCTGCGCAGTTCGTCGCGCAGTGCTCCGTAGCGCTCCGCCTTCGCTGCCTGGCGTTTGAGCGAGGTCACCTGTTTCGTGACTTCCTCGAAGATGTCGTTCACCCGGGCGAGATTTTGCTTGGACTGCTCCAGCCGCAACTCCGCCAGCCGCTTCTTGGTTTTGAAGCGAGTGATTCCGGCAGCCTCTTCAACAATCGCCCGCCGGTCGTGGGGCTTCGAACTCAGCAATTGTCCAATGCGTTCCTGGCCAATGATTGCGTACGATTCCGGACCGAGCCCGGTACCCATGAAGATGTCCTGAATGTCGCGTAGCCGGCAGAGCTTGCCATTCAGCAGATACTCGCTGTCGCCGGTCCGAAACAGCCGGCGGGTGATCACGATCTCGCCGCGCTGCGGAGTGCTCTGAAACTTGCGCCGGCGAATCTTCAGCACCACCGCGCTCGATCCTCCGGTGATAGCGGCTTCGGCGGTGAGGTCAGGGTGTGCGGGCCCCGGAATTCCTCCGTCAAGCACCTGTCCCGGCTGCGCTTCCGCAATGATCTCGGCGGCTTCGGCCGCCTTTTCGGCGCGAATCTCTTCCTCGTCCCAATCGTCAGGCAATTCGTCCTGGACTTCGACCTCCGTCTCCAGCAGCGGGCCCCCTTGGTAAGCCTCAGGATCGATCAAGGTGAGCGAAACCTCCGCCATGCCCAGCGCTTTGCGGTCGCGCGTCCCGGCAAAGATGACGTCCTCCATCTTGCCGCCGCGCAGCGTCTTGGCGCTCTGTTCCCCCAGCACCCAACTCACGCCGTCGAGGATGTTCGACTTGCCGCAGCCGTTCGGACCCACCACGATCGCGATCCCGTGGCCGGGAATCTGCACCTCGGTGCGGTCGCAAAACGACTTGAATCCCAGGATGTGGATCTTTCTCAGCTTTAGCATGGGCGACAACTCGTTTCTTTCCAAGCCATTCGGCTCGAAGCTCGGCTTTGGCCGGCCCTCATCGAGAAGGGCCAGCCTCTTAAAATGCTAACTTTGGGAGCAGGCGGGGTCAACGTGCGAGCCGCTACATTTTGTGGATAAGGCGTCCCTATCACTACAAATAGTGGTGCCCACTCAGAATTAGCACTCTCGAGTAGTGCTAATCACTTCATCGTACGTCGGTCAGCGCGGCCTAAGCAGAAAATAACCTGCAGCACGCATCTACTCCGTCATGTCGGGCGCGGGGTGGCGCCGCTTCGGCGGGCTTATGGCAGGTACGCCTCGATCCCGATCGGTCATTGTCCTGAAGGCCTGGCAACCGAGCGTTCGCTCGACCGCACACCTCCATCCAGGCGGCAATGGCGGGGTGGCGTCTTGCCATCTATCTTTCTCATCGCCACAGGGCAATTCGCTGGTTGCTGCTTCACCTTGGCGCGCCCCTGTGGGAACACGGCGTTTTATGAAAGCCACGAAGGAGCGGCTCCCTTTTCCGACCCAAATTTGACGAGGGCACCGATGCGGCGGCCCCATCGCAGCCAGATGGCGGCCGGCTTCCGGTCGCACCTTGCCCACAGCAGATTCTGGTAGCTCTGTCCGCCTGGGCCGTCTCCGCGTGGGTTTTTGGCGGGGTTGGTGCTATTTTCGTGTTCTCGGCGCCTGCCATCGCGCTCAACCTCAATACACTGGCGCATCCACGCTACTTGGCCGCAACCGCTCAGCGCGGGAGGCTACCTGCTGCGGTTCGTCGTTCTCGGCCGGAGGTCGCTCCCCGATCCGCAGCTTGGCGCTTGGCATTGAGTGCTTTCCAGTGTGGTTCGCGTTGGTGTTCTTCTGGGGACCATGTTTGAGATCCGCGTCTTTGGCGAATTGCTGCCTTAGCTCGCCCGCATTGCGGTTCTCTTCGCCGAAGAGGGAATTCGGGAGCACCTTGTCGCCCGGCCGATTCATCTGCCACGACACTTTCGGCCAGCCGCAACCTTCGTGCCGATCGAACTCTCCGAAGAGGAGGCGGCCTGAAATTCCGTCACTTCTGGGTGGGGCGCACCAGCACCTCGCTGATGAAACTCTGCGGCGCCTGGGTCACCAACATCGCGACGATCGAAGCCACATCGTTCGGCTGCACTTTCCGGTTCGGATGTTGATCGCCTCCGCCGCCGAAGTGGGTGTTCACCGAACCAGGAGCGACGACCGAGACGCGAATGTTGTACTGCCGCAGTTCCTCGGCCACCGAATAGCTCAGACCGTTCAATCCCCACTTGGAAGCAGAATAGGCGGCTCCATTCGGCAGCGGATTCTTGCCCGCCAGCGACGAGATGTTCACGATATGGCCTCGCCCCGCTTTGATCATCAACGGCGCGAGCGCTCGGATCATCAGGTAGGGCGCACGCAGATTGGTGGCCATTAACTGATCCCAGTCTTCCACTGCCATCTCATACAGCGGGCGGCCCTGGTTCCCGATGCCGGCGTTATTGACGAGGATGTCGCAGCGGCCATGTGTCCCGCGAACCCGCTCGCCGAGTTTCGAGATGGCCTCGGGATTCAAGAGATCGCAGGATACCGTCTCGGCGACTCCATCGGCGGACTCAATCTGCTGGCGCGCTGCGTCCAACTGCGGGGTATCTCGAGCCACCAGCACAACCACCGCTCCCATCGCGGCCAGGCGCTGTGAAATCGCCCGCCCGATGCCCCGTCCGGCGCCGGTAACCACCGCCACCTGTCTTGCCAGTTCCTTGGTGCTCGTGTCCATCATCTTGGTGTCCGCTCCTTGTTCGTTGTTCTTCCATGCTGATCGTTTGCCCGGATCCTGGTTCAAACGCGAAAATTACTGATTCAACTCATATCACCCGTTGCCAGAATCGTTCATCTCACGGATATTGGTAGAAGCACCCGAAAAACACTCTGCTTGTCATGCACATCTGTGGTTCTTATAATCCAGCAATCAACCTGAGTGGTGAACGTTTACCAGCATTCGTTCCCTGTTCAGCCGATTCTCCGGTTTGTGGTACCGCGCATGCGGCTTTGTAACATGTAGTTCCCAGGAGCGTATTTAGATGAAGAAAGTCGTTTTAGCTTCCGTGCTGGCCATCGCCACCAGCACACTTTGCGCGGCGCCGTTCGCTCATGCACAGGATTCGATCACCATCAAGGATCCAGCGGAACTCAACACTTATCAGAACGCCATCGGCACGGCTGCTCCGGCCGCCAAAGCCGCGGCTCTCGAGGACTTTCTGACCAAGTATCCTCAGACCGTCCTCAAGGTACAGGTCTTGACTACCCTGCTTGGGACCTATCAGGGACTCAACGACCAGCCGAATATGATCAAGGCGGCCAAGCGCCTGCTGGATGCCGACCCTACCAACCTGCGGGCTGCATTCGCCTACGTTTACCTGACCAAGGCACAAGCCACCGCCAAAGCGGCCACCGACCCGGCTGCTGCCCAGCCGATGCTGGATGATGCGGCCAATGTGGCCCAGGCGGCGCTGAAAGTGACCGCGCCGTCCCCGGCTTCCGGCGTTTCCGCCGACGACTTTGCCAAACTGAAGGCCGCAACCACGCCGATCTTCGAGAGCGCCATCGCCACCGATGATGTGGGCAAGAAGGACTACAAAGACGCCATTGATAGCTACAAGGCCGAATTGAAGTCCTACCCCGACCTGGGCACGCCAGCCGGAGCCCTGGGTATCAACGAGACCTACCTGCTTGGCCAGGCCTATGTCTCGGAAGATCCAAAGGATTTACCCGACGGCATCTTCTATCTTGAACGCGCCGCCCAATATGCGCCTGCGGCTGCCAAGGATACGGTCGAGAAAGCCGCAGAGTACTGGTATCAGAAGTACCACGGCGGCATGGACGGCTTCGATCCTATCAAGCAGTTGGCCCACGACAACGCAACCCCGCCGGACTCTTACAAGCCCACCGCCGCTCCGCCGCCGCCGGCCCCTGACAAGCTCGCTCACGATGCCGTCGCAGCCGCCAATACTCCGGAATTGCTGAAAAGTATGGCCCTCACGGACAAGGAGTTTGTCCTTGCCAATGGTAACCAGGAAGATGCGGACAAGGTCTGGGCAGTCATGAAAGGCGTGCGTACCGAAGTACCCGGCACCGTGATCCAGGCGACGGCAGACTCGGTGCAGTTGGCCGTCTCTCCCGACGCGCAACAGACCAAGACCGCCGACTTTACAGTGAACTTCGCCAAGCCCCTGGCCACCCTCCCAACCATCGGGTCGTCCGTGAAGTACGATGCAACCTTCGACTCGTTCACCAAGACTCCGCCCATGATCATCCTCAGCGACGGTGAACTTCCGGAAGCTCCCAAGAAGCCCGCCAGAAAGCCGGCTGCGCACCACTAAAACCCAGCGATAGAATACTCGGAAGGCAGCCGCGCGGCTGCCTTCTCAGTTTGGACTGAATGCAGAATTCGACCCAAGCGACGGCTCTATCCAGGCAGATGAAAGCATTTCTAGCCGCAACGTTTGCGCTTGCCGGGGCTCTCTTGGCCGCCGCTCAGTTACCTCCACCACCCGAAGCCGCCATCCTCTCAATACCTCTACTGCCGCCCGGGGAGATGCCTGATTTCGATCGACGCCGCGCTGCTGACAGCCAGCCGGAAATTGCCCGCTCCGCGTTGGTCTATGGCTACACCCTCGACTCTAGCTTCGACTATAAGGAAATAAGCTGCCCGCTCGCGCCCAAGGACATTTTGCTCTCCTACGAGGGTGCTCAACCGAACCGGCCTGTCTCCCGATTCACGGCCATTCTGCACCGGCACACCGAAGCGGCAGCCTCCCATAGACATGCCGAAGTCCAGATCATTCCCATCACTCTTTACGGCGCCGTGCCGTTTCTTCCTGCGTCGTCAAACCCCCATACCTTCGAGCTCTTCAACCGTGTGGTCACCGTCGCTCCCGTGGGCAAGGAACTTGCGAAAGACGCCAACCACGACCCCCTTCTTCTGCGCAGCCTGTGCTATCTCGCCATGATTGGCGAGACGCCGCCCGCCTTGCGCACTCCCGCACTCGATCCGCCAACGATTCACGCTCCCGTCCCCACGCTCGGCTTTGCGGAGAAGGGAATAGCTCGTGAGGTCTTGTCAGCCAGAAACCATAGCGACACGTATCAGGTCTGGACCCTGACCTTCGGGGGGAATGGAAAATTGTTGACTGCCGAGCGCCTGGAACATCCTATCGACAGGACCGCTCCGATTCTCAACGCAGCCGACGCTCCATCCCCGAGCGCAACATCCGCTCCCGGTGCAGTCCACCCGACAGCCACCACGGCGAGCGTCGATGCCACGGCTCCCCCGACGGTTGCTGCAGCTCCGGTCCTCCCAACTCCGGCAAGGACTCCCATGGCCAGACCGTCCGCCCCGTCCGCTCCGTCCGCTCCGTCCATGCCGGTGGCTGCCGCGCCCACGACCGTGGCCGCGGCGAAATCGCCTCTTGCCGCAAAGGTTGTTCCGCAACCGCCGCACAGCCTGCTCTCCAATTTGCCGCCGCCTCCCAGCCGGATCATTCCGGCGAGCGCTATGCCCTATCCGCCGCAGGCACCGGAAAAATAGCCAATCGGCCAAATTGAGAAGTGGAACCGATGTAAGTGGACGCGTCCCCACCTC
>Ga0302324_100007113_pt1 | contig 23888 bp, 18 predicted proteins | sample Palsa_T0_1_FD_201949 | JGI IMG/M metagenome (GOLD analysis project Ga0302324, IMG submission 201949) | Peat permafrost microbial communities from Stordalen Mire near Abisko, Sweden - Palsa_T0_1 | ecosystem: Environmental > Terrestrial > Soil > Palsa > Peat permafrost | place: Sweden: Abisko... | reverse complement strand
GGTGGGTTTTCCGGCGATCTTGTCGCCCAGCTTCTCGGTGCCGTGGGCCGTATCCTTTGCCGCGACCTTTGTGCCATGGCCAACGTCTTTCCCTACTGTCTTGGTACCGTCCGCAGTCTTATCGGCCACCTTCTTGGTCCCGCTTGCGGTCTTGTGATAGACCTTCTTAGTGCCTGTCGCGGTCTTGTCAGTAGCAGTTTTCGTCCCACTGGCGGTCTTGTGGTAGACCTTCTTGGTTCCAGTCGAGACACCATGGCCGGTTGACTTGGCTGCATCTTTTGTATCGGTGCCGGCGTTTTTGATGTCCTGCTTGGCGCCATCCTGCGCTACAGCAAAGCCAGTGGACATGGAGAGAACGAAAGACGATGCGAGAACAATGGATCCTAGTTTACGAAGTTGCATGGAATCTCCTTAGGCTGAATAGAACCTGCAAGGTAAGAGTAGCGGTTGGAGAGGAGCTACGCAAAGAAATCCTTGATGAGTGGAGAGGAATCTCGCTCAATCGAGGATATTTGCTGGTTCTTCATACTTGATATTCAGCAGGTTGGAGTAATCTTTTATTGCTCAATGACTACTAAAAAAACAGCAGCCAAGAAGACCGTCGATGGGAAGAAAAATCCTCTACCCCATGTTGAGAATCTGTTCTTCAGCCGAGATGAATCCTGGATGCGCTTTAACCAGCGTGTGCTCGAAGAGGCCCAGGACGAGACCAATCCCCTGCTCGAGCGGGTAAAGTTTCTTGCAATCACGGCGAGCAACCTGGATGAGTTCGTGGAGATTCGCGTGGCTGGATTTCTACAGCGGATTGAGGACGGCTACAACCTGGCGCAGCCTCCGGACGAGGGCGGACTCACCCCACAGGAACGGCTGGACGGCCTCATGCAGCGGATCCATAACTTCGTGGACGCTCAGTACCGATGCTGGAACGAACAACTCCTGCCCGCGATGCATCGGAAGAAGATCCGTGTGCTCCGATGGACCGAGTTGAGCAACGAGGCGCGGAAGCAGGCGCTGGAGTTCTACGAGAATGAGGTCGATCCGCTGCTGACTCCGGTCACAATCGATCCTTCGCATCCCTTTCCGCGCGTGCTGAATAAAGCGCTTTGTATCGGGCTGCTACTGCGGCATCGCCGCAAGGGAACCAAGCCTGGAACGGCGTTGGGAGTGGTGACGGTGCCTCGTGCTCTGCCGCGTCTCGTACCGCTGGTGGGCAAGGATGGAGATTGTGACTTCATTCTGCTGCATGAACTGGTCGAGTCGCAGGTAGAGAGCATGTTCCGAGGCTACGACGTGCTGTCGCGATCGGCGTTCCGCGTAACGCGAAACAGCAACCTGTATATGCAGGAGGAAGAGTCGCGCTCGGTTCTCGAGAGTGTGCGCGCGGAGTTACATAATCGCCGCAAGGGCGATGCCGTTCGACTGGAGATTGAGAGCTCCGCCGTCGAAGAGATGGTTGAGAGATTGCGCACCAACTTCGAGCTGGAGCCAGAACAGGTATTCCGCACCGATGGACCGGTGAATCTATCGCGGCTGATGAATCTTTACTCCGAAGTAAAACAGCCTGGACTAAAATTTCCAGCATTTGTAGGTAAGGAGTTCAAGCTGAGCGCGAAGTCCACCGACCTCTTCGACGAGCTGCGCAAACAGGATGTTCTGCTGCATCATCCGTTTGATTCGTACAAGACGGTGGAAGGGTTTATCAGCGCAGGTGCGGAGGATCCGGGTGTGATCTCGATGAAGCAGACGCTTTATCGGACCAGTAAAGATTCATCCATCTTCAAGGCACTGACGGAGGCCGGACAGAGTAAGGAAGTGACCGTGGTCGTCGAGCTGATGGCGCGCTTCGACGAGGACTCGAATATCCGCTGGGCGCGTGATCTGGAGGATGCCGGGGTCGGAGTGTTTCATGGCATCTTCGGCTTCAAAACGCACTGCAAGCTGGCGTTGCTCGTGCGCCGTGATCCCGACGGGGTGGTAAGACGATATGCGCATCTTGGGACGGGAAACTACAATCCGGTGACCGCCCGGTTTTACACCGACATCAGCCTGCTTACCTCAAGGACGGAGATGACCGAGGCAGTGCAGAAGGTGTTCAACTACCTGACTGCGGAGACCGAATCCGAGTCGTATGACCCACTGATGGTTGCTCCTCTAACGCTCGCGGAACATCTGATTACCCTGATTGAACGCGAGGCCGCCCATGCGAAAGCAGGAAAACCAGCATCGATCATCGCCAAGATGAATGGCCTGTTGGATCGGCGCACCGTGGAGTCTCTCTATGCGGCCTCGCGGGCAGGTGTCGAGATCGATCTGATCGTTCGTGGGATGTGTTCGCTGCGCCCCGGTGTCAAAGGCTTGAGCGAACGGATACGCGTACGCAGTGTCGTCGGACGGTTTCTGGAGCATAGCCGGATCTTCAGCTTCGCTAACGGCGGCGCCGAGGAGATCTACTGCGGAAGCGCGGACTGGATGCCACGCAACCTCGTTGAGCGATGCGAGGTTGTCTTTCCTGTTTTGCAACACGATCTGCGCAAGCGGCTGCAAAAAGAGATCCTGGCAGCCTACTTGGCGGATAACGTCAAGTCGCGAATCCTCCAGCCGGATGGGGAGTATGTGCGCGTCCCCCGCGTGGGTGAACCGTTCAACGCCCAGGAGTACCTGATGCGGGTGGCGGAGGGCGCAGAGGAGAAGGCGCCAGTCGTAGCGGCGAAGCACGATACAGCAAGCGCCCGTTAAACTAACCCATGCAACCGTACTCCCCCGAAAACTATTCCGGTCAAGCTCTCTGTCTGTCGTTGGAGTACGGCAAAGCTATCGAATGGTCAGTTTGATGGTAGTGGGTTTGATAGTGGCCACTTCAACCTTCGAACCACCCGCCGCTGTTAGGGCAACCGCATAGGCTCCCGAAGCAGTGGAAAGTTGCCCGCGACAGAGGCAAGATTAACGCAAGATCCGTAGCTGTGTGGGGTTGTTCCGCTAAATGAAAAGACCGCGCCAGAGATGGCGCGGCCTGATCGTTAGGGGCAACACTACGGCACAGTTACGACGGCCTGTGCGCTGTGCACCAACTTACCCGAACTGGCATCGATAGCGGTAATCGTGAAGGTATAGGTGCCAGCGGCAGTTGGGGTGTTGGGATTGGTAGGAGTGGTGCCGCCACCTGTGGTCGAAGTGTTAGAGCAACCAACTGCGGTGAGTGCAGCGACCGAAAGGACTACAGCAAGCAGAGCACCCCAGCGGCGGCGGCGTGGCATCGTCAGCAAAAGCATACAGGCGAGCGTGGCACCAGAGCCTGCAGCATACCAGGGTGCTCGACCGGACCGCGGATGGTTTGAGTCAGGCTTAAGCTGGGCTGTTGTTGTAGGTGTGGACGCCGTGAAGACGAAGGAGGTTGTGACACCGGTGGTAGAGCTTACCGTAACCGGCGACACTGTGAAGGCAGTCGTTGCACCGGCGAGGTTGTTGTTGGTCGCAGTAAAGTTCACCGCGCCGGTAAATCCGTTGGCCGGAGTGATGGTGAAGGTGATGCCCGTGCCAACCGCACCGGGTTGCACCGTGACAGCAGCGGTGCAGGGCGAGATCGAAAAGTCAGGCTTTGTCGACGAAACAATGTCAACCGAAGCCAGCGTACCGTCGGCGGCCAGGAGAGTCCCCTTAGAGCCCGCGTAGCTGCCGTTGCCCGTGTAGACCGCGCTGATGTTGTGACCGCCCGATGCGATTGTGGCTGTAGTGAGGGAGAAGGTGGCAACACCGCTCGCGAGGGTAGCGGAACCTACGGATACGTTATCGACTAAGAACTGGACCGTGCCGGTTGGCGTTGTGTTCGCAATCGAGCCAGCCACTGTGACGCTAAGTGGAATGGTGCCGGAGACTCCGCACAACAGAGCCGAGGTCGTCGTCAAAGTTGTCGTGGTGATGCCGGTGCCGATCGTGCTCCCGCCACCCGCGGGTGTAGCTGTTGCCCAGCCAGCGGCAAGCTTGGCGACGTCCATGGTGCCAAGACCCGATGCCTGGTCATAGCCAGGGCCTGCGTTATAACCGATCGCTCCACCGTTGGGGCAGTTGGGAGTTCCCTGAGAACACGGAACCGAGTTATTGCCCGTTGTGATGTCGTGGAAGATGCTGCTGTAGGTCGGGCCGTTCGCTAAACCATACAGCGTGGGATTGACGTTGCTGATCCCCTTGTTCGGGGTTCCACCCAGCTTCTGTTCCACAAGAGCAAGAACGCCGGCAAAGGTAGGGGCAACGAACGAGGTGCCCCCAAAGACGTTGAGTTGGCCACCGGTACTCAAGAAGCCGCTGGCGCACGATCCCTGGCTGCATACGATGTAGCCATCGTGATTCGAGGCTGCGTTGAACGAAACATCCGGGACGTCACGGGAGTCATCATTGGGAGTGTTGCCGCTGCCCGTCGTGCCGACAAGCTGCCATGCTGGCTTGGCGAAGAAAGCGCTGGCTCCCCCACCACCCGCACCGCCGTCGCTCAGGCCACCGGTCGCAGTGGTCTCGTTCCAGGGCTGCTCCGGGATATACGTAAGCACTGACCCGCCTGTAGCCCCGTTCGTGGAGCTCCAGTAAGTCCCAGGGGTATTGACGTCGCCAAAGAACATGGTGCCACCAGCCGAGGTCGCAAAGGGCGAGCTGCCGGGGAAGTCAACGTTGAGCCCCTCGGTGGCCACGCCAGTTTGATCGCAATCAGTGGCTCCGGCGTCGCCGGCGGAACTGACAACAGTCATGCCCTGCACATTGGCTTGTTGGAGAGCTTGGTTGATGGAGGTAAGGGTGGACGGAACATTCAGGCTCTCGCAGAGACCATAGCTGCTGCTGACGATGGGCGCTACCTTGTTATCGATCGCGCCTGTCAAGGCGTCCAACAAAGCGTCCACACCGTAGACATAAAGGATAGTGGCTCCGGGAGCCGCAGCGCCCGACCATTCCATGTCGATGTGGGATTCGTCCAGGTCAGGAGCTGAATTTCCCGGATCCGCGCCCACAAGCACGGTCTGGGGAACAGTGGCAGAGAGACCAGCAGCGGCGCGGAAGGCAGCCACATCAGCCAGAACCGGGTCCGTCTGTCCGACCACCGCGACGGTAAAGCCGCTGCCGGTAATCGAGTTCGTAATCAGCGGATTGAAGTCATAGATGGTGTAAAAATCGCTCGGCGCAATAAAGTGGCTGGTCACGCCGCCCACAGTCTGGGTGTAGAGAGGTTGAGTCGAATCAACCGCTACACTGCGAACGCGAGATCGGGGCTTCATCCTGAAGTCATTGAGCCCGGTAATAGCAGTCACAACTCCTGCAATAGAAGCAGGAAGCACAGGCTCCGTCGTATTCGCGATGTGTTGTTCACCGTTTAGCGACAGGCTATGGATGCTGGTGCTAAAGGCCGTCTGCGCCTGCGCGACAGTCCCGGAAAAGTTGATAAAAGTGGAGCTGCGCGCCGTCCCGGTGATGGTGAAGCCCTGGCTGGTAAGCCAGCTTGAGACCTTCGCCAGATCTGCACTACTAAGACCGAAGCGCGCACCGTACTGCTCTGGGCTCAGCCACTGGTGGTAGCTCGGCGAGCTGGGATTAAGTTGCGCCGCCATAAGCTGCGTCAGGTCAGCCTGCTGAGCAGGCGTCAGGCTGAAGCGCAACGAAAGCGACTCAAGCTTTGTGCCCTGCGGTGCGAGACCCATATCCGTCGCAAGCTTTACGCGACCAGAGAGATTGCCCGGCACGACCACCCGGCTGTTGCCGTTTACGGTCGCAATGCGGTTCTGCACTGCCGCTGAGGACGAAGAAGGAAACGCGGTCAGAAGCAGACCCATGGAGGCGGTGAAGAGAGAGATTAGGCGGCTGCGCATTGATATTTTCTACCTTAGTTACAACTCACTACGGGCAGGTTAGGAATGGCTTGAAGCGCCAAACGCGACAAAAAGAGCCAGACGTACCGAAACCGGCGTACGGGGTTACATGCTTAGACAGACGGTGGAAAGAAAAGTTGCGCCTACATCCTCTTACAAAATAACTAGGCGACTCACGTTTCCCAAAACGGCGCCAGCTCGAAAGCCCAGGCACCGTCGAATCGTCCAATTGACCCAGCTCTCCTAAATGGAGGGCTATACAGACAAGCAGAATGAAGACTACCAAAATATAAGGACGAAGTGGTGTCAGAGGATTGTCAATGCATAGGGAAGGGCTGTAATCTCAACGCGGTAATCGCGGCCATACCGAAATTAGCCCAAAATGGCCTCACCAGGGAAATGTACTTGGCGAGGCCATCTTGGGAAATTCTTGCACCAGACCGAGACCCTACAGCCAAAGGCCGCCGTCACATGCTATATTTTCCAGCCTTGATCACGTGCCGGGCGATCTGGCGACGCAGCCCTATCGTGTCCACCGTGTCGTGCTTGGATAGGCGGCGAAGAATCGTGAGTTGCGTCCGAAGCATGTCGCCTTCAGCTACCGCCGCAATCACCTTGCGAGCGGAAAGCTCGATGATCGACATAGCCTTATCGGCATAGACGCGGGCCATCGCCACCGCAATTGCAGAGCTAGCGCTCCCCTGTCCGGCTGCAATCTTCTCCGCACGAACGATCGCACTCTCCATCGCGAAGACCTCGATGATCATATCGGCGATCGCTCCCATCACCTCCTGCTCCTCGGCAATCTGCGCCATGTACTTTTGCGTGGCGGCTCCTGCGACGAACAGCGTCAACTTCTTTGCATTGGCCAGAAGGTTCTGCTCCTCAGCCAGCGGCCCCTCCCGCTCCACCCTCTCACTCGGCCCCGACATCACCTCTTCCATCAGCTTCTTGATCGCAGGCATCAGCGCCAGCTTGCCGCTCATCGCAGACTTCATCAGCCAGCCAGTAATAATCAGCCGATTGATCTCATTCGTGCCTTCGAAGATCCGGTTGATCCTCGCATCGCGATACGCTCGCTCTGCCGGATACTCCTCCACATAGCCATACCCAGCGAAGATCTGCAGCGTCTCGTCAACCACCATGTCGAGCATCTCGCTCGCCCACACCTTCACGATGCTGCACTCCACCGCGTAGTCTTCAATCCGCTTCTGAATCTCCTTCGTATCGTTCTTATCCACACCAGCCAGCGCCTTATCGATCAACCCCACCGTGCGGTAGCACACCGATTCGCCCACAAAAATACCCGTAGCGCAGTTCGCAATCTTCTCCTGGATCAGCCCGAACTCCGAGATCGACTTGCCAAACGCCTTGCGATCGATCGCATAACGAATCCCGTTATTCAACGCCATACGGCCACCGCCAATCGCCGCATTGCCCAGCTTGTAGCGGCCAACATTCAGAATGTTGAACGCAATGTGATGTCCCTTGCCCACCTCGCCCAGCAGATTTCCCGCAGGAATCACACAGTCAGTCAGGATCAACGGACAGGTGGAGCTTCCGCGAATGCCAAGCTTGTGCTCCTCCTTGCCATTGGTAAAGCCCGAAGTACCGCGCTCGATCAAAAACGCAGTCAGCTTCTCCTTCCCCGCATCCGGCCCATCGGCAATCGCGCACTTCGCAAACACTGTGAACAGATCGGCAAAGCCAGCATTCGAGATCCACATCTTCTCGCCGTTTAGCGTGTAAGTCTTACCATCCGCCGACAGCACCGCACGAGTCCGCGCATTCACCGCATCCGATCCGCTGGTCGACTCCGACAGCGCATACGCCGACACAATCTCACCCGAAGCAATCTTCGGCAGATACTTCCTCTTCTGTTCATCGGTGCCATACCAAACCAGCGGCAACGTGCCGATCCCCACATGCGCCGAAAACGCCACCGAAAAACTAGCCTGCTTCGAGATATTCTCCGCAACAATCGCCGAGGTAGCCTTATCCATCTCCAGCCCGCCATACTCTTCAGGAATATCAACGGCAGTTAACCCAAGGTCGGCAGCCTCTTTTAGCAACCGCCGCGTCACCGAAAAATCCTTCGCCTCGATCTTGTCGGAGGCAGGCATGATCTCGTTGATAGCAAAGTTCGCCGTCGTCTCCGCGATCTGCTTATGCTCGTCGGTAAAGTCCTCCGGAAAGAAGCAGTCAGCAGGAGCGACGTCGGCAATGAGAAAGCTGCCGCCAGGAATGCGTTTTGTGCCTTCAATTGGTGCGGTCATAGTGGCCATGGTATGTACTCCCTCAAAAGATCACTGCACTTAGTTCAACTCTGGAACTACTCGATCCGGTTGCGAAGCCTTCCATCGAACGACGAACTGTTTGCCTTTCCAGCGAGCTATTTGGTTCTCGTCTGGACTAGGCCCTGGCATACGCTCAATCCTGACCCATCGCTTTTGTTCGAAGCCGTTTGCGTTGTAGTGTGCCAAGACCTCCACCTGATAAAGCATGGCACCCCCGAACTGACTGTTGACTTCGGAAACAGCAACTGGTCGAACATCTTCAATCGTCGCTGTCGCCCTTTGCCACGTATTCTCGATCTCCTGTTGGCGCCTATGCTGGAAAAACAGAACCGTCACCACAAAAATGACAATCAGCGCTAAATATCCACCCATTGGATCAGAGCTTCTTTCGATCACTCCGATTCTTCGGAAATATCTTTGTCGCAGCCTCTTTGTCCGGCATGGAGTAACGTCGCATGACTTAGCTCGCTGCCTCATAAATCCCCGCAGCGCCCATCCCTCCACCAACACACATCGTCACAATCCCATACTTCGCCTTACGACGAGGCATCTCGCGCAGAATAGCGGCGGTCAATTTTGCTCCGGTGCAGCCCAGCGGATGCCCTAGAGCAATAGCTCCTCCATTCACATTCACCTTCGCCGGATCGATCCCAAGCACCTTCAGCACCGCAAGCGACTGCGCAGCAAAAGCCTCGTTCAGCTCGAAGAGCTCGATATCTTCAAGCGAAAGCCCCGCCATCTTCAGCACCTTTGGAATGGCATAAATAGGCCCAATCCCCATCTCTTCCGGATCGCAACCCGCGTAGGCAAAGGCGACAAACTTACCCATCGCCTTGATCCCCAACTGCGCCGCACGCTCGGCGGACATTACAACCGCAGCCGCAGCACCATCCGAGTTCTGACTCGAATTACCCGCAGTCACAGTTCCCTTCGCATGAAAGACAGGCTTCAGCTTCGCCAGAACCTCAAGCGAGGTATCCGCGCGCGGTCCCTCATCCTGCTTGAAGACAGACTCAACCGACTTAGCCCTGCCCTTTCCGTTCGGCGTTGTAGTTGTAACTGTTACAGGAACAATCTCATCCTCGAACTTGTTAGCCGCAATCGCAGCGAGCGCCTTCTGATGACTCTCAAAGGAGAACTGATCCATCTGCTCCCTTGTAATGCCGTAGTGCTTTGCCACCCGCTCAGCCGTCAGGCCCATCGAAAGATACGAGCCCGGATAGTTGTCGACCAGCCACGGATTCATCGAGATCTTATTCCCGCCGAAGGGCACATACGACATGCTCTCAACACCGCCCGCGACAATCACATCCGCGCTTCCCCCGCGAATACGATCCGCTGCCAGCGCAATAGACTGCAGCCCCGAGGCGCAGTAGCGATTGATCGTCATTCCCGAAGCTGTAATTGGAAGCCCAGCGCGAAAGCTGGCGACCCGTGCGACATTCAGCCCCTGCTCAGCCTCGGGCATAGCGCATCCCAAAATGACATCCTCAATCTCCGACTTGTCCAGCTGCGGCACGCGGTCCAGCGCACCCGCGATTGCGAATGCAGCCAGATCGTCAGGTCGTGTCGTACGAAGCGTGCCGCGAGGAGCCTTACCAACGGCGGTCCGAACAGCAGATGCAATAATGACTTCTTTCATTCAGCTAACTCCTGGCTTACTCATTAATTCCGCAGCGGCTTCCCTGTCTTCAAGGTGAAAGCGATGCGTTCCTGTGTCTTCTTTTCGCCGCAGAGGCTCAAAAATGCCTCGCGCTCCAGATCAAGTAAATACTGCTCCGTAACCGGCGTACCTGGTGAAACCGCCCCGCCGCACAGAGCATACGCGACCCAATTTGCGATCTTCGCGTCATGGTCGGAGATGTACTGCCCCTCACGCATCGTCCACACCGCAAGCTTCAACGTCGCCAGAGCGTTTACCCCCGGCGCCGCAATATCAATCCGCGGCACAGGAGCGCTGTAACCCGCATCGGCCAGAGCACGAGCCTTCTCCTTCGCATCCGTCAGCAACCGCTCGCGATTCATCGTGATCACGTCGGAGGCCTTCAAGAAACCGAATCCACGCGCCTCTGCAGCGCTGGTAGAGACCTTTGCCATCGCAATCGTCTCAAAGTTTTTCTTGATCGCCTCGTAGACCTCCACGCCCTCTCCGCGACCGTCCGGACGAATGCTGGAGCCTGCCTCCACGCTGCGAATCGTCATCTCCTTACAGCCGCCTCCACCAGGAATCAAGCCAACCCCAGCCTCAACCAGCCCCATATACAACTCTGCATGGGGCTGCCGCGCCGCTCCATGAAGCGAGATCTCCACGCCACCACCAAGGCACATGCCATAGGGAGCAACAACGACAGGACGCGGGCAAAACTTGATCGCCTGCGTCATATTCTGGAAGGCACGAACGGCCATCTCAACCTCGTCCCACTCCTCTTCCTGGATCCCCAGCAACAACTGCATCAAATTCGCACCAACAGAAAAGTTAGCGGAGTCACCCGTAATAACAAACGCCTCGAAGTTGCTCACGATCTCACTCGAAGGCTTCAGCGTCTGCGTGATCAGGTTGACAATATCGTCGCCCAGCGCATTCATCTTGGAGTGCAGTTCGATAGCAGCCACCCCATCGCCAAGATCAACCACCGAGGCCCCGGCATTCTTCTTGACGACGCCTTTTGCCTTCTTGATCACAGCCAGCGAAGTCACCCCTTCCGCCGTCACCACCGGTCGGTAGGCGCTCGTCACCGGATCGAAGAACAGCCGGCCGCTCGCCACGGAGGCATCGTCCTTGTACCAGGTCGGATCAGCCTCCTCGTGCTTGTCCGCATAGGCAAGCAGCTTTTCCACGTTGGCCGAAACAGCTGCTCCGCCCGCACGCATCTTCTCTGTCGTCGCACGAACGCCAGCAGCGTCAAACATCTCAAACGGCCCCAACTCCCAGTTGTAGCCTGCCTTCATCGCACGATCGATCTCGACGATGTTGTCCGCAATCTCCGGCACTCGGTTCGCGCTATAGGTAAAGAGCTCAGTCAGAAATGGCCAGTAGAATGCCGCAGCTTTGTCCTTCGTCACTTCCGCATGGAGCAGTTGCGCAATACGCACCGCCGAAGACTCGACATTCTTCGCCATCTCAATCGCCGGAAACTTCGGTCGTGTGCTCGGCTTATAGTCCAGCGTCTGCCAGTCAAGCACATGGCGCAGGTCGCGACCCTCCGCGTCCCTGCCCTCCTTCTTGTAGAAGCCCTGCTTGGCCTTATCGCCCAGCCACTTGTTCTCGATCATCGTTGCGATAAAAGGAGCAAGCACCACCTCCGCGCGTTCATCTTTTATCGCAGCAGCCTGCGCGGAGAAGTTCTTCGCCACATGCGCCAGCACATCGACGCCGACCATGTCACCCAGCCGAAAAGTTCCTGTCTTCGGCCAGCCCAGAGCACTGCCCGTCAGCGTATCCACCTCTTCAATCGACAGCCCTTGCTCCTGCATCAGCCGAATCGCATTGCTCATGCTGAAGGTGCCGATGCGGTTGGCGATAAAGTTCGGCGTGTCATGCGAGTGAACGATGGCCTTGCCCAGCCGCTGATCGCAAAAATGCTCGATCAAAGCGATATCCGCAGCATCCGACTCTGGTGTCGGAATCACCTCCAGCAGACGCATGTAGCGCGGCGGGTTGAAGAAGTGTGTGCCGAACCAGTGCTTCCGCAGCTCGTAAGGCATCCCTTCAACGATCTTTGCGACAGGCAAACCGCTCGTGTTGCTCGTGATGATCGAACCCGGTCGACGATGCTGCTGCACCTTATCGAGCAGCGCTCGCTTGATCTCAAGATTCTCCGCGACGACCTCGATGATCCAGTCGCAGTCGGAGATCAAGGCAAGATCATCATCGAAGTTCCCCAACGTAATCAGACGCGCGCTCTCCGCCACGAAGAAAGCAGCCGGCTTCGACTTCTTCAATCCATCAAGCGCGGCGAGGACAAATTTGTTCTTCGTAGCCTTGTCGGCATCAGCCGCCGTACCAGGCGGAACGATGTCCAGCAAAATGACGGGAAGGCCAGCGTTTGCGATGTGCGCAGCGATACGTGAGCCCATCGTTCCAGCTCCGAGAACGGCTACCTTGCGAATCTGTTTCGTAGAAGCGGCGCTGCTGGGGGGCATCGTGCAAACTCCAATGGGCGAATTACCCGAACGATGCGAAGCATACTGAATGACCATTCATTTCGTCAAGTCAACCTTGCATGAACTTCCCAGACATCTCATTCCATTGCGTTTAGACCAAGTCAACACCGGGTCATGGCGAACAAATATCTCTCTTGCAGCGCCCATCTGTCGTAGTCCTCCCGTCGGTCCGGATCATCGTCTCCGACCAACGGGAGGACCAATGCCGCTCATTCTCCCCAGACCGGTACACACGCCACGAAGTGGCCGCCCTCCGCGCAGGAGGCCCGTCCGGCAGGCGCATTTGCGGTGCAGCGAAGCCATGCTACGCTGGCGCTACAGTGACGAACTACCTAGAGCAATCGCTGCTAAAGCTGAAACAGTTTGAGGGATGCGTTCCGTGGATGTACCGCGACACGGTCGGCAAGATAACGGTCGGCGTCGGACTGATGCTTCCCAACCCCGAGGCCGCTCAGGCGCTGCCTTTTGTCGTGGGCACTCGTCCCGCTATCGCAGAAGAGATAGCCGCTGAGTTTGCCCGTGTCGACGCAATGGTCGCAGGCAAGCCCTCTTCTTTCTATAAACTCCCCTCCTCCCTGCAGCTGCCTCAACAGACAATCGACGCCAAACTAAGCGCGGTATTGCAGCAGTTTGAGAACGATCTCCGAACACAACTCCCCCACTACGACGGCCTGCCCGACACCGTGAAGATGGCGCTTCTCGACATGATCTACAACCTCGGGCCATCTGGGCTCTTCAAAGGCTTCCCTCACCTCATGGCCACAGTCGAGGCCGGAGCATGGGTTCAGGCGGCTGCCGCCTGCATGCGGCGCGGCCCAGGCCCGGAGCGCAATGCCTGGACACGCCAGCAGTTTCTCAGCGCAGCCGGAGTCACCATCAAAGCAGAGGCGGAGAGCCTGCTGACACGAATCTGGCTCCGCCTGCGTCTTACCATGAGCCGTCTCTTCGGCAGCAGATAGAGTCCATCTCCCTGCTTCGGTATAGTTAGACTCTTGGCGGAATCACTTTTGGGGAGGCACTTTGGCACGAGTACGTGGTGGGATTGCAGCGGTCGTCGCACTTACGATGGCTTTGGTTTGTGGGGCTAAGTCGCAGGATCTGGCAAGCTTCGAAAAACGGACAACAGTCAAGGTACTTCCCAACGGCCTCACGCTGATCGTATGCGAGCGCCCCGAAGCTCCGGTCTTCAGCTTCTACACCATGGTCGATGCCGGCTCCGCAGACGATCCTCAGGGAGCCAGCGGCCTCGCCCACATGTTCGAGCACATGGCCTTCAAGGGCTCAACCGAGATCGGCACCACGAACTATCCCGAAGAAAAAGTAGCCCTCGCCAAAGTCGAGATCGCCTACGCCGCCTACGACGCCGAGTTCCGCAAACGTGTCGGCCAAAGCCCTGCCCGGCTTGAGGAGTTGCACAAAGCCTTCGAGGACGCGCAGGCCGCCGCACAAAAATTCGTCATCCCCAATCAGTTCTCCGAGATCGCCGAGCAGAACGGCGCAGTCGGCGTCAACGCCTCCACCGGAGAAGACTCCACGCAGTACTTCTGGAGCATGCCCTCGAACCGGCTCGAACTCTGGGCCTACCTTGAAAGCCAGCGCATCAGCCAGCCCGTCGAGCGCGAGTTCTACAAGGAGCGCAACGTCGTGCAGGAGGAGCGTCGTATGCGTGTCGACTCCGCTCCCATCGGCCGCATGATCGAGCAGTTTCTCGCCACCGCCTACGTCGCACACCCTTACCGGCGGCCCAACGTCGGTTGGGAGAGTGAGATCAGCCAGGTCACCGCCACCGAGGCCGCCGCCTTCCACGCCCAATACTACGTGCCCGCAAACATCGTCATCGCTGTGGTCGGCGACGTAAAAGCCGCCGACACCATGCCCGTCCTCGAACGCTACTTCAGCCCCATCCCCGCCGGCCCCCGGCCCGAACCGATGACCACCGTCGAGCCCCCGCAGGTCGCCGAGAAGAACGTAGTCATCCGCGAAGCAACCCAGCCCTTCTACATCGAGGGCTACCACAAGCCCGACTATCGCGACCCCGACGACGCCACCTACGACGCCATCGCCGACATCTTCTCTAACGGCAGAACCGCGCGGCTCTATCGCAGCCTCGTACGCGACCAGGCCATCGCCGCCGAAGCCGAAGGCTTCAGTGGATTTCCCGGAGACAAATATCCGGGCCTCTTTGCCGTCTACGCAGTTCCACTCCCCGGTCACACCCCAGACCAGATGCGCGACGCAATCCATAAAGAGCTCGACCGCCTGAAGAATGAAGACGTGACGGATGCAGAGCTGGAGCGCTTCAAGACCAGAGCGCGCGCCGATCTGCTACGCGGCCTCGGAGACAACGAAGGACTGGCCCATCAGCTCGCCGAATATCAGACACGCTTCGGCGACTGGCGCGAGCTATTTCACGAGCTGGACAAGATCAACGCAGTAAACAAGGCAGACATCCGGCGCGTCGCAAACAAGATCTTCGTCACCAGCAACCGCACCAGCGCACGAATCGAGTTTGTTCCACCGCAACAGAAGCCACCAGCCTCCGCGCAGACCGAACAGAGCGCCGGCGGTGCGAAATGAAGGGACCCTCGATCTTGAACTCCGCGAACTCGAAGCTGCGTCTCGCAGCCGTAGCGTTGCCTTTCTTACTGGTGACCGTTAGCCTCTCCGCACAAAGCACACAAGCCACACCTGAGAGCACGACTAACTCCGCTCAGCCGTGGACCCAGATCCCCATCCCTCCGCTCCATGCATTCAAACCCGTTCAGCCCAAGCGCATCGAGCTCGCGAACGGCCTCGTTCTCTTCCTCCAGGAGGATCACGAACTCCCATTCATCAACGGCTCTATCCTCATTCGTGGCGGCAGCCGCGACGAGCCAGATGCAAAGGTCGGTCTCACCTCGCTCTACGGTGAAACCTGGCGAACCAGCGGCACCGCCACCATCAGCGGCGACAAGCTCGACGACCAACTCGAAGCGAAGGCCGCACAGATCGAGACCAGCGGCGGCACAGCCTCCACCTCGATGAACTGGTCCAGCCTGAAGAACGACTTCGATCAGGTCTTTGCCGAAGCCGTGGATCTCCTGCTGCATCCCACGTTCAAAGCCGACAAGCTTCAGTTGGCGAAGAGCCAGATTGAGACCGGCATCTCCCGCCGCAACGACGACGCTGCCGGCATCGCCAACCGTGAAGCCATCAAGCTTGCCTACGGCGCGCACAACCCCTACGCCCGACGCGCCGAATACACCACCGTCGATGCAGTCAAGCTCGAAGACCTCAAGGCGTGGCACGACCGCACCGTCTCGCCCAACAACATGATCGTCTCCGTCTCCGGCGACTTCGACGGCGCAGCGATGGAAGCCAAACTGCGCGCCGCATTCGAACCGCTTCCCCGCGGACAGAAGTTCGAATCCGCAAAGGTCACCTTCACCGATCCAAAGGCGACCGTCAACTTCGTCCAGAAGAGCGACGTCAATCAGTCCAACGTTCTGATCGTCGGCCTCGGGACCGAGCGCAGCAACCCGGACTACTACGCACTCAGCGTCATGAACGAGATCTTCTCCGGCGGCTTCGGCTCTCGTGTCGTGCAAAACGTTCGCACCAAACTCGGCCTCGCCTACAGCGTAAGCGGCAACTTCAGCTCCTCCTACGACCACCCCGGAGTCTTCTACGTCGAAGCCGCGACCAAGAGCGCGACCACCGTAGCTGCAACTCAGGCGCTTCTCGCCGAGATCGGCCGCCTGAAGACCGAGCCACCCACGCCAGCCGAACTCAAAAACGCGAAGGATGAAGTCTTGAACTCCTTCATCTTCCACTACGACTCGCCCGACAAGACCCTCGAAGAACAGGTAACCCTGGCCTTCTACGGATACCCCTCGGACACCCTCGAAAAGTACAGAGCTGGCATAGAAAAAGTCACCTCCGCCGACGTAGCTCGCGTAGCAAATAAGTACATCGACGTCTCAAAACTGGCAGTTGTCGTCGTAGGAAACGACACGCAGATCACGCCAAAACTCGACACCCTCGGCAAAGTAACGGACATCGACATCACGATTCCGCCACCACCCCCTGGCATGGAAAACTAACCGCCTGCATTGCAGTTCACGCAAAAGGAGTCTGCCCTTGCTGATCAGCCGTGTTCTCTACTCAGTACTGTTTGCGATGTCGTTGCAGCTAGCCGCACAACAACCAGCGCCCGCGCATCAACCCGGCGGACCAAACTCCGGCCCCGCGCCCGCACCACCGCCTCTTACAGGCGATGCCCTCCAGCACCCCGGCGTCCCCGCGGGCGTACTCTCCGAACGCCTCACCCTGCACAGCCAGATCTACGACGGCATGGTCAGCGACTATTGGGTCTACGTCCCCGCGCAGTACGATCCCACCAAGGCCGCCGCCGTCATGGTCTTCCAGGACGGAGAAGGCTACCTCAACCGCAAGGGCGATCACCCGGCCCTCAACGTACTCGACAACCTCATCGCACAGGGCAAGCTCCCGGTCATCATCGGCATCTTCACCAACCCCGGCGACATCTCCGCCGCACCCAACACGCCGACCTATAACTTCGCCGCAGCCTACGGCAAAAAGTGGTCGCGCTCCCTCAAAGATTCGATGCGCTCCACCGAGTACGACACCGTCTCCGACCGTTACCCGCGCTTCCTCCACGACGAGCTCCTTCCCACCGTAGCCAAACACTACAACCTGCGCACCGACGCCTACTCGCACGCCATCACCGGCCTCAGCTCCGGCGGCATCTGCTCCTTCAACACCGCCTGGCAGCGGCCCGACGACTACAGCCGCGTCATCTCCTGGATCGGCTCCTTCACTTCCATCCAGTGGCACGAAGATCCCTCAGTCGCCGACGGCGGCCAGGACTATCCGGAAAAAATCCTGCGCGAACAACATCGCAACCTCCGCGTATGGCTGCAGGACGGCAGCAACGATCAGGAGAACCCCAACTACGGCTCATGGCCCCTGGCAAACCTCCGCATGGCGAACGCCCTCAAGCTCAAGGGCTACGACTTCCGCTTCTCCTTCGGCAAGGGTCCACACTCAGCAGGCGAGGGCGGCGCGGAGTTCGCCGACGAAATGCTCTGGCTATGGCGTGGCTACGATCCCGCAAAGACCGCAGAGACCTTCACCCAGGATCCCGCCGAAGCGACCAAGCCGCCCTTCCGCGTCGCCATCGTAAACCGCGAGCCCTAACGCTCTTCATCAAGCACTGGAAACGACTCCTTGAAGCTGTATTCGCCAGCTCTCTGCGCTCTCCATTGCAAGCGAGAGCCGGTAACCGTTGCATGGCATGAGCTTCCACGGATCGGCCCCCAACGAATCTTACGAAGACCTTGCCAAGACGCTGAAGCCCCCCGAACATCCGCTGTGCTTCGGCCTTCGCATGTACAGGAAATCACTTGATTTATCGAATTGAAGTTCCTACTATTACCCGACGCTTCGGCCCCTTCTAAAAAGATTCCGGGAAATATCGTTCCCGGCCAAGCAGGTTCAGAGACATCTCTCAACCTGCCTGTCCGCATTGCAGCCGACACTCGCCCACCAGGACAGAAGACACTGGCGGAGTTCGTCGTCCGTGCCCACCCTTGCTTCTCTAACGTTCGAGCCTGAGGAGAAATATCCAATGAATCTGAAATTCAATCATCAATCGATCGCCCTCTCTCTGTTGCTGCTGGGTTTTGCAAGCAGCACGCTTCTCACGATGTCCGCACAGGACAATGGCGTCCTCGTTAGCCCCAAGGTGATGGTGATCGTACGCGAGTTCACCAAGCCAGGAAAAGATGGGTCCGCTCATGAAAAGACGGAGGGCGCTTATGTTCACGCAATGACCCAGTACAACGCTACCGACCACTACATCGCGATGACCTCTCTTTCAGGCCCCTCCCGAGCACTGTTTATGAGCTCTTATCCCTCCTTCGACGCATGGCAGACCGAGCGCAAGGCGATCGGCAGCAACACCGCTCTCACCGATGCCCTCGATAGCGCCAACCTCGCCGACGGCGACCTCCTCTCTCTCACCGAGTCCAGCACCTGGGTCCGACGCAACGATCTCAGCCTCAATCCAGGCTTTCGCGTCGGTGCCCGCCTCGAAGAGATCGAGCAGTTCTTCATTCGCCCAGGCCACGAACACGAATGGGAGGAGCTCGTCAAACTAGTCTTGGCCGGCTATAAGAAGGGTGTTCCGGATGCCCACTGGGGAACCTATCAGGAGGCTTACGGCACGCCCGGCGGCGGCTTCCTGGTGATCACCACGTTAAAGTCTGCCGCCGAGATCGACGCAAACTTCGCCTCAGGAAAGAAGTTCGAAGAGGCTATGGGCGAAGCTGGAATGAAGAAGCTGGAAGAGCTCGAAGCGTCATGCGTCGAATCCAGACAGACGAATCTGTTCCTCCTCGCCCCGAAGATGAGTTATCCCCCCGAACCGTTGGTTAAGGCCGACCCCGACTTCTGGAAGCCCAAGCCGTAGATCTCCATCAGGGCACGAGCAGCATCGGTTGTTGCCCGTGCCCATTGGGATACACCGCGATTCGCCGACCGCACCTTCTCTCTTTTCATCGGCATTGTGCGGCGTTTTTACTGACTGCATTTCAGCAAAAAGAGCCCTGCATCCGTAGACACACAGCTCTTCGATTGAGGTCTGAATCGACCTCACGCGCCGAAGCGAAGTGTGAACCGCATTTCCACAAAACACCCACAATTTCCACAAAAATATCGCGCTCAACCCCCATTGCATTCTCGGCAATCCGGAGTATCTTACGAATCAACGGAGGAGAAATCTTCCAGTAGGAGAGAGTAGACAAGGGCCATCAGGAGCACCGGGAATGGAACTCGCAAGAGAACCAGGAACGAAGCTCTTAGGAGAACCGGAAGAGGAACTCGCAAGAGAACCGGCGACGGAACTCACGCAGCACTCAGGTGACTGGCTGCTGATGGATGGCACAAGAAAGCTCTTACAGCGAATGTGATAACGGAAGAGGACGGGAAGCGCGGGCTTCGCTCGCAGGTACCGGACAACTCTGAAATAGCAATCAGTTGTGATCTGGGCACCGAACCAGATCTTCGAAAACTCGGAAGGCAGGGGGCGATATCTCGAAAGAGAAATCGCCCCTTCGCTTTTGTGAAAATCGCAATCACCAACACTTTTTGCGGAACCCACGGACGAAGTTTAAATCATCGGTAGCCGCATCGTGTAGGCGTGGTAAGTGACGCCAAGCGCGTTTCTCGTTATCTAAGAGCACGATTCCATAATCGGCGTTTGTCGTTAGTTACCGGTAGCAACTATATCTACGCGTCTCGCCTTACTTGAACGCGAGGGGATGTTCGGATTCGACTCCACTGAAGCTGCTAACCGGGAACCGGCAGCCGGGGTGACTTTGAAGATGTTCGATGTGGGCCCGGGCTCCATTGCTGGATTCTTTGAGGGCTTGCACGGGGCCGTGGCAATATTTGCAGCGCATAAGCTGATCGCGTTCTGTGAGGGCTTCGTAGATGGTGCATGGGAGCCAACGCCCACGCACCTTCACCTCGCACTCCGTCATCACAGGCGGTTTCTTCTTCGTAGCCACTGACGTGTTTAGATGCCTCCCTACGAACTGGCGGTATACTTCATGCCCTAGTTACGAGCTGAAGGAAGAGGCGTTCGTATCGTGTGAAGCAGGCAGACTCTCGCACCAGAGCGGCAGCCGTTATGCACTCCGGGTCCGTTGCCACCTCTTTGCGATAGAGCCGGTAACTCTCTTCATCTGGAAACGTGAACATCGCGATGGCGACGTCGGTTGGGCCATCGTAGCCGAGGCCCGGGAAGCTCGGTCCCACTTCGTCTGGATTAGCCCTCGGGATGAAATATCCATGATGGACGCCACCGTACTGTTCGATGAGCGACATCCAATTACGTGCGTAGGTTTCAAACGCGTCAAGTTGGGCAAGATTGAGCGTGTACCGAATCTGACATGTCACCGGCTGACCGCTGGCCATTGCTTTCTCCCAATCCCTTTAAGTCTGGCATAGGTACCGAGCAGTCGGCTTCTCTTAACCGATATTTTGCTGACGTGAAGAGCGTTTAGCAGGACTGGTGGTGCCGCCAGCGGCGTGCCTGAGAGGCAAACTACGTCGAGCGTGTTCTTCATATCGACCACCTGTTTGCGCGCATGGAGCGCCTCAATACATACGAAGCGAAGACGAACGCCATGACGAGAATCGGATCAAATTTATCCCAGGTACTGCCACCGCCATTCAGTTGTGAATAGAACGCGAGTAAAAGAGTGAACGCGAAACCAGCATAGACCCACTCAGTCAGTCGAGGCACATTGGGAATCAGCAGGCCCACGCCACCAACGATGTGGGTTACGCCAATCAGAGGGATGATGTAGAGCGGGTGTCCGAGCTGCTGATTAGCAATCCTCCATTCGCCGGGATCGTGAATGAGATATAACCTTCCGAAGTACAGCCACATGAAGGCGACAATGCCGGTTGTTACCAGCGCGGCTATTTGAGTTGCCCGACCTGCCTGCCCGGATCTATCTATTGTTTGTTCGACTTTCATAGTAAAAGAACCTCGTCTTTCGGTTGGGATGGGATGGCTTTTCGACAGCGCGGAACCGGACGATCATCAGTCCGGTTCCGCCCGTTGACCTTAGCGCCGCAGTTTCCAGAGAGCCGGGCTGGTTAAGCTGGCCCCGGACTTACGCCTTGACGGCGTTCTGTACAGCCGCAAATACATCGCGCGCGGACGTCGTACCCGCTACGTGCTCCGTACCCGTGACTCCGAGGTCCATCCATCCCGCGTTAACGCTCTCGTACATTTCTTCGGCAGGCCCCGTGTGGCCGTTCGGGACGCCGAACTGCTCGAACGCTTCCGCCCACCCTGCACGTGGGACTGCAAAGGCTTTTACGTCGAGTGTCAGGACTTCACCCAATTGTGCGGCCACTTCATCCGCGCTTACCATCGAACCCAGCTCGATGACGCGATCCCCTGACCACGCCGGCCCGGTGAGAAGCGTTGCCACCTCTGCGCCGATGTCGTCTGACGCGACCATTGTCGATTTCCGATCGGTCGGATTGTAGAAGACCGGCAGTGTTCCGCCCTGAGCGGCCCGTAAGCCGAAAAGAAAGTTTTCGAAAAAGCCGCCTGCGCGCACAAAGGCAACTGGAGAGGGCAAGCTGCGAAAACCTTGCTCCAACAGTGATAAGGCCGTGATCATCCCAACCCCGCTTGTTCTATTCGCGCCCATCGACGAGAGCGCTACCACCCGCGGAGGCACTGCGCTGGTCAACGCCTCGACATAGTTCGCAATCACGCCTTTTGCTTCTCTGTAATCAGGTGACGGTGCCCATACAGCCGGCAACATCATAAACGCGCCCTCAACACCTTTGAGCGCCGCCGCTATGGCCGCCGAATCGTTCCAGTCGCCCTCGACCAATTCCACGCCCTGGTCTGCCCACTTCGCCGCTTTCTCGCGATCGCGCACAAGTGCTCGCACCTGTTTACCTTGCTTCAGCAGATGCCGCGCGGTGGCGCCACCAACTTTTCCAGTAATGCCCATGGCTAAATACATGCTCGTTTCTCCTTGTTACAACGAAGGTGAGGCTCTGATGCGAACGCCAGAGCTTGTGAGTTGCGCAGCTAGCACTCCGCTAGTCCCGTGAGTTTTCAGTTATCTGTCGCACGAATCGTGACAGGCCTTTACACAGCCGAATCGGATCGCCTCAATGAGTTGGCCGGTCCTCGCGGAGGCCTTACTATGTGGTCGTCACTGTCACGGCTTGACGCACATACCGGCTGCTTTCCAGTTGCTGCACCATGAAGGCTGCCAGATCGGCCCGCCCAATCTTGTGCGCCTTCTCGCCGCCCTCCGTACTCAGCACCTTGGCAATGCCGGTCTTCTCGTGGTCGGTCAACATCGGCGGGCGCACGAGCGTCCAGTCCAAATTGCTGCCTTCGATCTCGGCCTCCATGCCCGCCTTGTCTACCAGCAGACCCTTCAAAAACGTCCGCATGAGAACGTGTTCGTTGAAGAAGCCAGCGTTCTTGACGCTCTCGCCCGCACCCACCACTGAAATCTTCAGTAGCCGCCGCACGCCATTGCGCTGCATCGCGTCGACAATATTGTGTGCCGCGTTCGTTTCCATCGTCGTCACTTTCCACGGCGTCTTGCCGCCAAGCGCGTCGATGACCGCATCTTGGCCAGCTACCGCAACGTTGACCGCAGCCGCATCCAGTACGTCGCCTGCAACAACTCTGACATTCGCCTTTTTGTATTGCGCGGCACCGCGCACGAAAGCCGTCACCTTATGCCCGGCCGTCAACGCCTCATTTACCAGAGCCTCTCCGCTCTTGCCCGCTGCTCCAATCACTAGAACGTTCATCGCATCCTCCTTTTGCCTCGTATATGGCCGCCATCCAAATACGCGACCTGACAATTAGAGATCAAGGATAACCAATGGTTGCAAAATAATCAGCGGTTATCTTACCGGCGGTTATAAATCAACATTTGGTCGTAAAAAGCGTCAAAACGGACTAAGCTATGGAAGTGACATCCACATCACCAAGTCGACGGGTAGAGCGTAAGGAGCGGTTGCGAGGCGAAATCCTTGCGGCTGCGAGCAAAATGTTTGCCGATCGCGGCTACGAAGCCGTGACGCTTCGCGAGATTGCTAAAGAGATCGGCTATACGCACGCCGTGATCTATCAGCATTTCCCCGACAAATGGCACATTCTTGCTGAGTTGAGCCGCGAGACGATTGGGCTGATGATTCAGAACTTCGACGCGACTGCCGCTAAACATCCCGCACCGAAGGAGCGCCTTTTTGCGACTTCACGCGGCTTGCTTCAATTTTGCATTGACCATCCACAGCAGTTCCGCAACGTCTGGTTCGGGCCTGAGAACAGAAACGGCGTCCGCGCTGGACAATATATCGACGACCTTGGCGCGCCGTTGTTCGCGCGTTTCGTGCAGCTCTTTTTCGATGTTGCCAAGGATGAAGGATTGCCAAATCGGGATGACATCGTGATAGCCCACACTTGGTGGTTTACGATCTTTGGCCTCGCAACACTCTTTGTGATCCAAGGAGTTGTGCCTGGATTGTCTGACCAAACCCTAGTGACCGAGCAAACGATCGCGACGCTTTGGGCAGGCGTCCAGGCTGTTCCGCGATTGCCGAAGAGTGCAATCTCTAAGCGATCCAGCCGACCCAGAGCTTCGAAGGAATAACAACTTCTATCTACTTCGGAGCTGTTGGAGGTAAACGTGAAGAGGGCGAAGATCTGAAGGCTATGAAGCATGAGACAGGGTCTTCAAAGGTGAAACACAATCAAAGCCGGTGCATGCAAGATACGTATGCCTTGATCGCTTATGCCCCCCGGCATTGGATTGGTAATGCTCAGTCGGCTTCTCGTCAGCAAATCCGACCCCGCAGAATGGGATTGGCGAGTTTCGTAACAGGCTCGTTCCCCGCTCCAGCGCCTTTCCCCTTCACTGCCTGCGGCGCTCCACTCGCTGCAAGCGCGTTTCACAGGACTAATGTTTGATCCGTCCAACCTTTGTTCGATGAGTGCATTGGCCTGATATCGCCAAGT
>Ga0302324_100007107_pt1 | contig 23902 bp, 23 predicted proteins | sample Palsa_T0_1_FD_201949 | JGI IMG/M metagenome (GOLD analysis project Ga0302324, IMG submission 201949) | Peat permafrost microbial communities from Stordalen Mire near Abisko, Sweden - Palsa_T0_1 | ecosystem: Environmental > Terrestrial > Soil > Palsa > Peat permafrost | place: Sweden: Abisko... | reverse complement strand
GAGCCCGCTGCCGAGATCACCGCCACGGCGTTCCGGGATGCGATCGGCCACTTCGCCACCGGCGTCACGGTGGTGACCTCGGTGGGCGCCGAGGGGGAGCCGGTCGGCACCACCGCGAGCGCGGTCACCTCGCTGTCGCTGGATCCTCCGCTCGTGCTGGTCTGCTTCGACCGCGAAAGCCTCACGCTGCAGGCGGTCCGCACGCATGGGGCGTTCGTGATCAACGTGCTCGCGGCGCCGCAGCGGCAGCTGTCGGCCAACTTCGCCCGGCGCGGGCTGGCGGCCGCCTGGGACGGCGTGCGGCACCGGCCTGGCCCGACCGGCAGCCCCCGGCTGGACGGGGTGCTGGCCGCGCTGGAATGCACGGTCGAGGAAAGCCTCCCCGGCGGCGATCACGAGATTGTCGTGGGCCGCGTGCACGCGATCGAGACCAGCGGTAAGGACGCTGCCCCGCTGCTGTACTGGCGCGGCGCCTACGGCTCCCTTGGCACGACATGAGCAGCCCGGCGCGAATCGTTACGGTTGTCGGCAATCCCCGTCCCGGCTCGCGCACGCACGGCCTCGCGCGGACGCTGGCCGGCGAGCTCGCGCACGTCCTGCCGGCTGCGACCATCGACTCGGTGGACCTGGCCGCTCTGGGACCAAAAGTCCTCGACCAGGCTGACGCCGAGGCATCGGCCGCCGTCGGGCAGGTGCTCGACGCCGACATCCTGGTGGTCGCCAGCCCCACCTACAAGGCGACGTACTCGGGCCTGCTGAAGGCATTCCTGGACCGGCTCGGCACCGGGAGCCTCGCCGGGAAGACCGCCGTCCCCGTGCTCCTCGGCGGCGCGCCCAACCACCAGCTCGCCGTCGACCTGCACTTCACCCCGCTGCTGCTGGAGCTCGGCGCGGCCGTCCCGGCACGCGGCCTGTTCGTGCTCGAGTCGGACGTCGATGACTTCGCCTCGTTCGCGGCGAAGTGGGCCGCGGCGAACGGTCCGGCGCTCGCCCGCTGGTAAGGCGGCCCTGGCCAGCGTGGCGGCGGTGCGCCGGATTCGCTGGCCGGCGCCCTGGATAGGTTGGTGCCATGCAAACACGTCACCTTGGCTCACTGCCTGTTTCCGCCATCGGCCTCGGCTGCATGGGGATGTCGGAGTTCTACGGAACCGGTGATGAGGGCGAGTCCATCGCCACCATCCACCGGGCCATCGAGCTCGGCTGCACGTTCCTCGACACCGCCGACATGTACGGCCCGTTCACCAATGAGCGGCTGGTCGGCAAAGCCATCGCGGGCCGCAGGGACGACGTGGTGCTGGCCACCAAGTTCGGGAACGAGCGCCGCGAGGACGGCTCGTGGGTCCGCATCAACGGCCGTCCTGATTACGTGATCTCGGCGTGCGATGCGTCGCTGGCCCGGCTCGGCGTCGACCACATCGACCTGTACTACCAGCATCGCGTCGACACGACGGTGCCCATCGAGGACACGGTGGGCGCGATGGCGTCGCTGGTCCAGGCTGGCAAGGTCGGGCACCTGGGACTGTCCGAGGCGTCGGCCGAAACCATCCGGCGCGCCCACGCGGTGCACCCGATCACGGCCTTGCAGACCGAGTACAGCCTGTTCACCCGGGACGTCGAGGCCGAGGTACTGCCGGCCGTCCGGGAGCTGGGCATCGGGTTCGTCGCCTACAGCCCGCTGGGGCGGGGCTTTCTCACCGGCGCGTACAAGCGCCCGTCCGACCTGCCCGACGGCGACTCGCGCGCCGACCGGTTCCCGCGCTTCGCCGGGGAGAACTTCGACCGGAACCTGGCGCTGGTCCGCTCGGTCGAGCAGCTGGCCGCGTCCAGGGATTGCACCCCCGGCCAGCTGGCGCTGGCCTGGGTGCTGTCCCGCGGCGACGACGTGGTGCCGATCCCCGGCACCAAGCGCCGCACCTACCTGGAGGAGAACGTCGCAGCCGCGGACATCGAGCTGACCAGCGAGGACCTCGCCTGGCTGGACGTGCACGTGGGCCGGCCGGCCGGCGACCGTTACGCCGACATGGGAACGGTCAACAGGTAGGCCGTGACAAGGGCAGGAGCATCTGGCCAGAAGAGAAATTGCCGGCAGTTGCGGTCTTCGGTCCAGCGCCATGATCGGGACAGCTGCCCCGGTCATCCACGGAAGATGAACTCGTTCAGGATCTCCCGTCCATAGAGTTGCCGCCGGTCGACTTCGGTGAGCCGGGCAGCACGGGCAGCTTCGTCCCACTGAGTGCGGATGATCTCGATCTGCTGGTCGATGATCGCCTGGGCTTGCGCGGTGTTGAGCAGGTATGTCTCGCAGGCCGTGAGGCAGGTGATGATCTGGCTCGTGCGCTGTCCGTCGCGGCCGATGGCCATCGCCTGATTGGCTTGGGGCACGGATCTGGGCTGCGGGCATATGTCGTACGCCGGGCTGAGCGTGAGGCTGTCGTCGGCATTGACGTACGCGGCGTGATTGCGCGGGTGATCGTCGGTGTTGCCGACCAGGATGTTGAACACGATGCGAGAGAACAGTTCTCGCAGCGTGGCTGCCGGGCTGGTGAACGACTGCCGGACGTGGTCAGCCAGATCGGCGTAGCTGCCGTACCGCGCTCCGGTGAATTCGTCGAGGCCAAGGATCGTCAGCGCCGACACCAGATGGCGCCGCTGGCCACCTCCGGGCCGGTCGAACCTTTCCACCAGGAGCACGTCCTTGCCGGCAACCTCCGTTACCTGGGCAGGGGCGACGTTCAGCCCGACGCGACGAGCCAGGTCCATCGCGACTCCCTCGGCCTTCACGACCGGCCGGATGTCGGTAGTGGACGAGAACTTCGCGATCAGGCCCCGGCCCTTGTCGGTCAGCAGCACCTTCGGCCGGGCCCCGCCGATAGACGTGCCCCTGGTGAGTGCTTCGGCGAGCGCAGGTGGCAGCAGGCGGCCATTCTCGAGGTCGTCGGCGGCGCCCATCAGTTGCTCGAGGGTTGCTGACGACATGGGCCGCGATACGTACTCTGCCGGGCTGTCCTGGAAGTCCAGCGCCCCGATTCGGTCGGTTCCTGACTCCAGGAGATATGTCATCAGGCTCAGCTCGCTGACATCGCTGGCGCTGGTCAGATTCCCGAGATGGCGGGCCAGGATCACTCGCTGTCCCCAGGCATCCGGAGCGGAATCACGCAAGCAGCCGGCGATCGTAAGATCGCCGGCCGGCCGCAGTGGCCCCGTCACAAGCGGCAACTCCGGCTCGTACAAGGACATGGCGTCCCGGCGCTGCCGGTAGGAGCGCGCGTATGTGAAGGTGTGCATCGGCCCGTCGGCGTCGATCCGGCCGGCTACCACGGGCTCGCTTGCGCCGGGCAGCCAGGTCCACACGAATGCCTGTCGCGGGTCAGAACTCGTCATCGCTGGCCACGTGTCGCGGATAGACGTGCGCGGGCAGCAGCGCAAGGCGCTCGCGTTCACGGGCAGCGAGGCCCGGCAACTGGCCAGGCGGAACCCCGAAGAGATGCACGCCGACCAGCGTCGCGAGCTCGAACATAACGCCGACGGCCACCGTCGGCACGCCACGCTCCGCGTTGCGCACCGTGGCCTTGGACACGCCGGCACGCTCACAGAGGTCAGCCTGGGTCCACCGGCGCAATCGGCGCCCCTCAGCGATTCGCAGCCCGAGCACACGGGCAGCGTCCAGGGTCTGCCGGGAGAACGTATGCGCGCGGCGCACGGAAACCCGCCTTCGTTGATAGTAGTGTAACGATTATATCCTGAGATAAGCTTGCTGTAACATCCTCAGTTCCACGATGATGACGAAGATGGGCACGATGTCGGCCGCCCCTGAGCCAGCTTGTGTATGGCATGTATGGTAGATTACCGACATGGTGAAGACGACGGTCTACCTGCCGGACGCTGACATGCAGGCGCTCAAAGCCGCTGCGCGGCGGCGGCATCAGCCAGAGGCCGAACTGATCCGCGAGGGCATCCGCTGGGTGCTGGCCGAGGAGGCCAGCCCGATCCTGCCCGATTTCGGGATTCTGGACGCCGACCCGGTCACTGCCGCTGACATCGACGCCGCGCTGGCCGCAGGTCTGGGGAGCGCCGGGATCGAGCGATGATCATCGCCGACACCAGCGGACTGTACGCCATCTTCAACCGCCGCCAGCCCGAGCATGAAGCCGCACGGACTGCTGTTGAGCGTGACGGCGGGCCGCTGCTGGTTTCCCCGCTTGTCCTGGCCGAGCTGGACTATTTCATCTTGTCCAGGCTCGGCGCGCGGGCCGAGCAGAAGGTGCTGGCCGAGCTGAGATCGCCGGCGTACCGGCTGACTTCGTTCACCGACGATGACTTCACGCTGGCGTCCGGGATTGCGATCAAATACGGCGACATGCAACTGGGGCTGACTGATGCGTCGATCGTGGTACAGGCGGCCCGGCACAAGACAACCAGGATCTTGTCCCTGGACCACAAGCATTTCGCCGCGGTACGGCCGCTCAACGGCGACGCCAGCTTCACCCTGCTGCCCCGCGATGATCAAGCCTGACAAAGGCGCCTCACGGCGGAACCGGCGGGCGATGCGTGAGTTGGCCGGCTGCTCCTGAGGCAGCTGATCGGGCCGTCACGTCAGGCCTAGTGACCGGCCGCACAGGGCGTGGGATCCCGAGGCCGCCTGCGAGCAGGCGGCCGCCGGATCGGCTGCATGTATCCGCAGGTGAAGGTGCGCGGCAAAGGCAGCGGGAGCGCCCTCGTCGGCGCCGTCGATGCTGACCCGGGTGACCTCAGGGTCAGCAGTGAACCGGACGGTGACGGTCCGGATCTGGCGGCGGGCGATCCGCGCCTCGTAGTGCAGCGCGCCGCGCTCCACCCGGGTGAGCACGACCCGGATCGCGCGCCTGCCGCGGCGCGGCTGGCGGCTGGCCATGGCGGCGGCACGCTGGCTCGCGATGATCACCTGACGCGCGGGCAGGATCGTGGTGATCTCCATCGCCCGTCCTCAGGACCGGCCGGCGGGGCGCGCCGGGCCGGGCGGAGGCGATGGCTGTGCTATCCGGGTTCTCCGCAGGGGCATGGGGGGCCTCTCCCTTCCGGCGCACTGGCATCTCGACTGTGCCGCAGCCCCGTTGCCGCCCTGCTTCCGCCTCGTAACGGCGCTGTGAACTCACGCGCCGGCGCGGCTTCGTTACCCGGGGAGTGCCTAGTCTGGCGGGGCAGCGGCCAGCGAGAAGTCCATGTCGGCGACGTACTCGACGTCCGGCGGATCCTCCGGCCCGGCTGGCCGGAACGGCCGGACGAGCGAGTCCTTGACGCCGAAGACGGTGTCGCTGGCCAGGTACGGGTTCTCCGCGTCGAAGATGTGCGTGGTCACCGGCCGGCGCCCCGGGGCGGACACGATGGCGTGGATGTGCGCGGCCCGCCAGCAGTGCCGGCCGGCGCCGCGCAGCAGGTCGCCGACCGGCCCGTCGGTGGGCACCGGATAGCTGACCGGCCGCGCCGTGCGGAACTCGTACCGGCCGCCTGGTCCCGTGACGAACACGCCGCGCATGTTAAACGGCGGCTGGCCGGGGTCCTGCGTGTCGTACAGCCCGTTGCCGCTGCACTGCCAGATGTCGAGGGTGGCCCCGGCCAGCGGCTCGCCGCCCGGATCGGTGACCCGGCCGCGGACCAGGGTGGGACTGCCGTCCTCCGGGCGCCCGATGTGCGTGCCCATCGCCCGCGCGGGCGCGCCGGGAAGGTAGAAGGGCCCGAGCACCGTGGAGTCGGTGGCGTCCTCCGCCGCGTTGACCAGGTCGACGAGCGAGGAAAGGCCGAGAACGTCGGAGAGCAGGATGAACTCCTGCCGCTCGGCGTCGCATTTCTGCCCGGTGGCGGTGAGGAATTCCAGCCCGGCCAGCCACTCGGCGGGTGTCAGCCGCGTCTCCGCGGCGAAGGCGTGCAGATGGGAGATCAGCGCGCCGAGAATCTCGCGCAGCCGGGGATCGGGCGCGGCGCCGTAGGCCGCGCGGACCTGGTCGGTGAGCTGGGCCGGTGTCATGGCGCTCATGCCGGGGACTCCTTACGGGCGGACCCGGTGAGGCCGAGCTCGGCGCCGGCTCGCTCAAGGTCGTGGTGGTTCTTGACCAGCACCGGGAGGGTGCGGCTGATCGCGGCCGGGTCGAGCTCGGCCACGCCGAGCAGCACGAGGCTGCGGGCCCAGTCGATGCTCTCGGAGATGCTCGGTGGCTTGCGCAGGTCGAGCGAGCGCAGCGCGTGCACGATCCGGGCCGCCTGGGCCGCGAGCGCCGCGCCGAGCTCCGGCACGCGCATCTCGATGATCTGCTTCTCCCGGTCCGGGTCGGGATAGTCCAGGTGCAGGTAGAGGCAGCGGCGCTTGAGTGCGTCGGAGAGCTCCCTGGTGGCGTTCGAGGTGAGGAAGACCAGCGGCGCCTGCCGCGCGGTCAGGGTGCCCAGCTCGGGGATGGAGACCTGGAAGTCCGACAGCACCTCGAGGAACAGGGCCTCGGTCTCCACCTCCACCCGGTCGACCTCGTCGATCAGCAGGACGACCGGGTCGGTCGCCCGGATGGCCGCGAGCAGCGGGCGCTCGAGCAGGAAGTCCGCGGTGAAGATGTTCGCCTCGGTCTCGCCCCAGGAGCGCCCGTTGTCGGCCTGGATCCGCAGCAGCTGCTTCTTGTAGTTCCACTCGTACAGCGCCTTGGCCTCGTCGAGGCCCTCGTAGCACTGCAGCCGGAGCAGCCGCGCGCCGGCCAGCGCGGCGGCCGTCTTGGCCAGCTCCGTCTTGCCCACCCCCGCCGGTCCCTCGACCAGCAGCGGCTTGGCCAGGCCGTCCGCGAGGAAGAGCGCGTCGGCGATGACGTCGTCGGCGAGGTACCCGGCCTGCCGGAGCTGGGCCTTGATCGATGCGGCACTGGCGAATCGATCACTCACCGCAGGCCCCGTTCCTGCTCATCGCCGCGATGCTTGCCGGAACCGGGCGGCTCGGACGGGGGCCCGCCGGCTCCGGCCGGGGGCTCACCGGCTCCCGCCGCGGCGCTCACCCGGACACGGTAGCCGACCGGGAACAGGCTAAGGCCAGTCCGGGACGCGACCAGGCCCCAGATGCCCTGCCTGATCCGGACGGTCATGATGATCGCCAGGACGCCGATCAGGATCAGGTACCAGGCGCCGTCGGCGGACAGCCAGTACTGCAGCGCGAAGAAGATGATCGCGCCGATGACGGGGCCCTCGATCGTGCCGAGACCGCCGACCATCACGCAGAAGATCATGTAGGCGGTCCACTGCACGCTGAACGCGGAGTCCGGCGCCACCTCCAGGGAATTGGCGAGAATGACCGCTCCGGCGGCGCCGCAGCCGAGCGCGGCGACGAGGTAGGCGATCAGCTTGGCGCGGTTCACCTCCACCCCCAGGCTGCCGGCCGCGCTCTCGCTGTCCCTGATCGCGGTCAGCCCCAGCCCGAGGCGGCTGCGCAGCAGCAGGTAGATGCCGAGCAGGGTCGCCACGGTCAGCACCAGCGTCACCCAGTAGGTATCCGCCTGGCGCTGCGCCGGATCGTAGCCCGACAGCCCGTTCAGCGAGGCTCCCGATCCCGCGCCCAGGCTGGTTATCTGGGAGACGATCAGCAGGGCCACCTCGGCGATCACCCAGGTGGCAACGGCGAAGTAGCCGCCGCGCAGCCGGAAGACGAGGAAGGCCGTGGGCAGCGCCAGCGCAGCGCTGATCAGCGCGGCCAACGGGATGGCGGCGTAGACGCCGACCCCGTGGATCGAGAGCCACAGCAGGCTGTAGGAGCCGATGCCGATGAATGCCTGCAGGCCGATCGATACCAGCCCGCTGTAGCCGGCCAGCAGGTTCCACATGCTGGCGAGGATCACCAGGACGAAGAGGCTGGCCAGCTGGTAGGTCACGCCAGGGCCGGCCACGTAGGGAAGGACGGCGAGCACCACGACCAGGGCCGTCAGGCCGGCCGCCCCGCCAACCGAGCCGCGCCCGCGCCGGGACACCGCGCCGTCCGCCGCCGGCAGGCGCAGCCTCCGCCGCTGGTCCGCGCCGCTGATCACGGGAACACCGGCCGGCCGGCCAGCGCGGCCGGGCGCGTCGCGGTCATGCGACCGCCGCCCGGCTGAAGAGCCCGCGGGGGCGGAACGCGAGCACGGCGAGGAACACCAGGTGGCCGGCCAGGATCTGGTCCGCCGAGTTGATCTGGCCCCCGATGGTCTGCGCGACGCCGAGCACGATGCCGCCGGCCAGGGTTCCCCAGATCGAGCCGAGCCCGCCGATCACCACCGCCTCGAAGGCGAAGATCAGGTACATCGGGCCCGAGGTGGCCGTGAACTGCGTGCTCATTCCCTCGAAGATGCCCGCCACCGCGACCGTGGCCAGGGCGATCGCGGTGGCCAGCGCGTAGACGTGCCGCTCGTTGATGCCCATCAGCGAGGCGGTCTGCCGGTCGTCGGAGCAGGCTCGCATCAGCCGGCCCGTGGTGGTCCGGGTGAGCATGAGCTGGAGCCCGGACAGGACGGCGATCGCGACGGCGAAGACCACGATGTCGAACGTTCCCACCGCCAGCCCGTCGCCGAGCTGGATGGACGCGGTGCTGATGGCGCCCGCCTGCAGGCCGCGGGTGTCAGCCGAGAACACCTGCAGCAGGGTATTGGCGATGATTATCGACAGCCCGAACGTGACCAGGATCGAGGGCAGCGGGGTGGCGCCCACGGTGAGGTTCAGCAGGTAGCGCTGCAGCGCGTATCCCAGCACCGCCATCAGCGGGACGACGACGATCAGCGTCTCCCAGGGGTTCATGTGCAGCTGGTCGACCAGCACGACCGAGCCGAACGCCGCCAGCACCGCGAGGTCGCCGTGGGCCAGGTTGACCAGCCGCATGACCCCGAACATCAGCGACAGGCCCGCGGCGAAGAGCGCGTAGTAACCGCCGAGCAGGATGCCCTGAAGGACGGTGTTGACCCAGCTCATCGCGCGCCTCCGAAGTAGGCCTGCCGGACCTGCTCGAAGGTCAGGTCCGCCGCCGGTCCCTGCAGCACGCAGCGGCCCTCCAGCAGGCAGTACACGCGGTCGGCGACGGCCATCGCCTGGCGCACGTCCTGCTCGACCAGCAGGATCGTCGTGCCGCCCGCCTGCACCTCCGGAAGCGCGCCGTAGAGCTGCCGGACCAGGACCGGCGCGAGGCCGAGCGAGACCTCGTCGAGCAGCAGCAGGCGCGGGTTGCACATGAGCGCCCGGCCGATGGCGACCGCCTGCTGTTCCCCGCCGGACAGGGTAACGGAGCGCTGCTTGCGCCGGCTTGCCAGCAGCGGGAACAGCTCGTACACCCGGGCCAGGTTCCACGGCCCCGGCCGGGCTCGGTATCCGCCGAGCATCAGGTTCTCCTCGACGCTCAGGCTCGGGAAGAGCTTGCGGCCCTCCGGCACCATCGCGATGCCGAGCGATACTCGCTGGTAGGCCGGCACATCCGCGATGTCCCGGCCCTCGAACCTGACCGTCCCGCTGGCCGGCCGGAGCAGGCCGGTGATGGTGCGCAGCAGCGTCGACTTGCCGGCGCCGTTCGCGCCGACCACGGCCACGGTCTCGCCTTCCTGGACGTCGAGTCCGACGTCGGAGAGCGCGCGGAACTGGCCGTAGTAGGTGCTCGCCCGCTCTACCTCCAGCAGCGCGGTCATGATCGGCCGCCGGCGTCCGGGCGGGCGGCCGCGTCCGGGCGGGCGGCCGCGTCCGGGCGGGCGGTCGCGTCCCCGGGCAGCGGGCCGGCCTCGGTGGTGCCCAGGTAGACCTCCTGTACCTCGCGGCTGGCCAGCACGGCCGCCGGGTCGCCCTCCATCAGGACCCGGCCGGCCGCGAGGCACAGCAGCCGGTCCACCATGGACAGCAGGGCGTCCACGATGTGCTCGATCCAGATGATGGCCATTCCGCCGGACCGCACGTCGGCGATGGTGACCATCAGCTCCTGTACCTCGGGCTCGGTCAGCCCGCCGGCGACCTCGTCGAGCAGCAGCAGCCGGGGCTCGGTGGCGAGCGCGCGCGCCATCTCCAGCCGCTTGCGGTCCAGCAGCCCCAGGTTGACGGCCTGCTCGTTCACCCTGGGCGCCAGGCCGACCAGGTCGAGCGCCCGCTGGCTGAGCTGGTAGGCGGCGCGGCCCCGGGCCCCGTGGCCATGGGTCGCGCCGACCAGCACATTCTCGAAGACCGTCATGCCGGAAAAGGGCAGCGGGATCTGGTAAGTCCGCCCGATCCCGGCGCGGCAGCGCCGGGATGCCCGCAGCGACGTGACGTCCCTGCCGTCGAAGACGACGGCGCCGGCGTCGGGCCGCAGGTCACCCGCGATCAGGCCGAACAGCGTGGTCTTGCCCGCGCCGTTCGGCCCGACCACGCCGAGCAGTTCACCCGGCCCGAGCGTGGTGCTCAGGTCGTCGATCACCACCAGGCCGCCGAAGCGCTTGCTCAGCCCGCGCAGCTCGAGCACCGGGGCATCAGGCATACGTGATGACTTCCATATGCCCGGCCTTCGGGATGTTCGGGTGCTGCTTGTTGACCACGATGGTCAGGTCGTAGGGGTAGTCGGTGGCCTTCCGCCACTGGGCCCCGACCAGCGGGGTCAGCGCGACGTTCGGCACCGGGCCGGTGTTCCAGTTCAGCGGGCCGACGACCGTGCTCTGGCTGAGCGTGGAGATGGTCGACACAATGTCGGCGGGGGCGAGCGACTTGGACTTGGTCAGCACCGCGTTGGCCACCTCGAACAGGGCGTGCGCGAAGCCGATCGGCTGGGTCCACTGCTTGTTCGTCGCCTTCGTGTAGGCCGCCGCGAGCTGAGCGGAGGTCTGCCCGGTCAGCGAGCTGCTGAACGGGTGAGTCGGCGACCACCAGCATTCGGTGGACAGGTTGTTGCCGATGCTGCCGAGCGCGTCCACCGCCGCGGGGAACAGCAGCGCCTTGGCGACGTTGGCGATCTTCGGGTGGTATCCCTGCTGGTATGCCTCTTTCCAGAAGGTGGTGAAGTCCGGCGGGATCGGCACCCCGGCGAAGATCTCGCAGTGGTGCGACTTGAAATCGGCGATCTGCGAGGAGAAGTTCGTGGTCCCGTCGGCGTACCGGCCCGGGTCGACCGTCTTGTAGCCGAATTTCGCGATCGCCGGCGGGATGCCGACGGTCTTGCTGGCGAAGGCGTCGCCGTCCGCGTCGTTGGGCCAGAGCCCGCCGACGATCTTGTTGGTCGGGATCTCGCTCCACATGTCGAGGTAGATCGCGATGAGGTCGCCGAGTCCCCAGAAGAAGTGGTAAGTCCACTTGAACGTCGAGGATGCGGCCCGGGTGGCCCCCGGCTTGCCGCCGCGGGCGATGTACCAGGACTGCCACGGCGCGACGGTGGAGATGCAGGGCACGCCATTGGCCTCGCAGGCGTCCGAAACCGGGTTGGTGGTGTCCGGCGTAGACGACACCAGCATCAGGTTGACCTTGCTGTTCAGGATCAGGTCGTTGGCGACGGTCGAGGCCATGGCGTCCGTGGACTGGCTGTCCCTGACCAGGATCTGGACGTTGTGCTTCTTCCCGGCGACGGTGATGCCGTGCATGGCGAAGTAGGACCGCATCTGGCCGAGCACGAAGGCGTCGGCCTGGCCGAAGTCAGCGAGCGGACCCGTCTCCGGGCTGACATAACCGATCTTGATGGTGCCGACCGACTTGCCGGAGCCGCCGCCGGAACTGCCCTTGACACCGCCGCATGCGGCCAGGAATCCGGACGCCGACGCGCCGAGGCCGACGGCGCCGGCGAGGTGCAGGAAGTTGCGCCTGCCCAGCTGCCCGGCATCTGCTTCCTGTCCCGATGGTGGGACCTGATTATTACTCATGCTGGAACCTTTCTGTCCGCGGCTTGCCCACCCGAGGCCGGCACATCCGGTATCCGATATTCGGGGTGTTACGTGGGTCGTTGTCCGGCGAGCGCGTGGTCGACCAGCGCGGCGAGGTCGGCCGCCGTCGGGGCAGTCGCGAGCTGATCCGCGGCCGGCGCCAGCGCCTCGGCCAGCCGCGGCACCGCCGCCGCTGCCTGCCCCGGCGTGACGCCGAGCTGTCGCAGCGAGGTTGCCACGGCGAGCCGCGCCGCCAGGTCATACAGCGCGCCGGCGGCCGTGTCACCGGCCAGCGCGGCCGCCACCGGGGCCAGCGCCGCGGGGTCTCGCGCCTCGATGCAGGCCACCGTGTACGGCAGCAGGGCGGCGTGCAGTTCCGCGTGCGGCAGGTCGTACATGCCGCCGAGAACATGGCAGATCTTATGGTGCAGGGAGGTGCCTGCCTCGGCCATCGCGCAGCCGGCCAGGTAGGCGGCGTAGAGCGCCTCGCACCGCGCGCCGAGGTCAGCCGGGTCGGCGGCCAGCGCGGGCAGGCAGCGGGCCAGGATTTCCGCGCCGGTCAGGGCCAGCAGGGTGGTCACCGGATTCGCGCCGGGCGCGTAAACCGCCTCCACGCAGTGCGCCATCGCGTTCATGCCGCTGCTCGCGGTCACCCCGGCTGGCAGGCCCGCGGTGAGCAGCGGGTCATAGATCACGGTCCTCGGCAGGACCAGCTCCGACCGGCCAGTCGTCTTGCGCGAGCTCTCGGTGAGCCCCCAGACCGGGGTCACCTCGGAGCCCGCGTAGGTCGTCGGCACGGCGATGATCGGCACGGCGAGGCGGAGCGCGATCGCCTTGGCGAGCCCGGTGGCGGCACCGCCGCCGATCGCGACGATGGCGTCGACGCCGAGCCGGGTGCACTCCGCCCGGGCCCGCGCGGCCAGGTCTGCCGGGACGTGCCGGGCTACCTCGGTCCACCGCGCGGCCAGCAGCGGCCCGAGCAGGCCGGCCGCGTGATCCCCGGCCGGCTTGGCGCTGCCGCCCGCGATGAGCAGCACGCGCAGCGCGCCGAGCCGGCCGGCCTCGTCCCCGATGACGTCCAGCTTCCCCGGGCCGAACACGACCCGGCCGGGCATCGCGCGGCGGGCGAACGACATCGGCGGCCCGCTCGCCGCGGGCCCGCCTGCCTGCCCGGCCCCGGACATCAGCTGGCGTACCAGTCAGGAACCCCGCCGTCCACGTTGATCCACACGGACTTCGGCTGCGTGTACTCGTCCATTGCCGCGAAGCCCATCTCGCGCCCGTAGCCGGACAGCCCGACCCCTCCGAACGGCGAGGCGGGGCTGACCCGCTTGTAGGAGTTGACCCACACCATCCCGGCCCGCAGCGCCGCGGCGACGCGGTGCGCGCGGGACAGGTCGGCAGTCCAGAGCCCGCCGCCGAGGCCGTACTCGGTGCCGTTGGCGATCGCGATGACCTCGTCCTCGTCGCGGAACGTGCTGACGGTGACGAACGGGCCGAAGACCTCTTCCTGGCACACCCGGTCGCCCGGCGCCGCACGTACCACGGTCGGCTGCAGGTAGAAGCCGGCGGCCAGCGCGGGATCGGCGGGCGGCGCCCCCCCGGCCAGGACGGTCCCGCCCTCGTCCGCGGCGACCTTCATGTAGCCGAGCACCCGGTCCCGGTGCGTGGCGGAGGTCAGCGGGCCCATCTGGGTCGCCGGGTCGAGCGGGTGCCCGAGGCGGATGCCGGACGCGACGGCGAGGAAGGCGTCGAGGAACTCATCGGCGATCCGCTCGTGCAGCAGCAGCCGCGAGCCCGCGATGCAGGCCTGCCCCTGGTTGTGGAAGATCCCGAACGCGGATCCGCGCACGGCGGCCGCGACGTCGGCGTCGGCGAAGACGATGTTCGCTCCCTTGCCGCCGAGCTCGAGCTGCAGCTTCTTGAGGTTCCCCGCGCTCGCCGCCACGATCCGCCGGCCCGTCTGGGTGGAGCCGGTGAAGGACAGCTTCGCCACGCCGGGATGCTCGGCCAGCCGCGCCCCCGCGGTGTGGCCGTAGCCGGGCACGATGTTGACCACGCCCGGCGGGAAGCCGGTGTCGGCGATGAGCTCGGCCAGCCGCAGGCTGCTCATCGGGGTGAGCTCGGCCGGCTTGAGCACGGTCGTGTTGCCCGCGGCCAGGGCCGGGCCGAGCTTCCAGCTGGTGAACATGAGCGGGAAGTTCCACGGCACGATGGACCCGGCGACGCCGACGGGCTCCCGCAGCACGTAGTTGAGGAAGCCGCGCTCCACCGGGATGACCGAGCCCTCGTGCTTGTCGGCGATGCCGCCGAAGTAGCGGTAGGCGGCGGCCGTCCGCGGCACGTCGAGCCGGCTGCTGTCCCTGATCGGATGGCCGGTGTCCAGCGACTCCAGCCGGGCCAGTTCGGCGGCGTTGGCCTCGATCGCGTCGGCCAGTGCCAGCAGCAGCCTGCCCCGGTCGGCGGCCGGCGTTGCCGACCAGCCGGGGAATGCCCGGCGGGCGGCCAGCACGGCGCGGTCGATGTCCTCAGCCCGGGCCTCGGCCACCGACGCCAGCACCGTGCCGTCGGCCGGGTTGATGACCTCGATGGTCCCCCCGGCCAGCCCGTCGACGAACTCGCCGCCGATGTAGAGCCTGGTCTGCACGCCTCAGAACTCCACCGGCTGGGTGGGGAACTTGCCGCTGCTGATCAGCTCGGGGATCTTGAGGCTGGCATTCTCCCAGACCAGCAGCATGGACCGCTTCGGTGAGTAGCCCTGGTGGCGGATGTCTGACGGCATGGCCGCCACGTCGCCCGCCTTCATGATGACCTTGGCGCGCTTGCGCCCGGTGTCCCGGTCCTCGACATCCCAGATGATCTCGTCGGAGAGCTGGACGAACCACTCCGCGCGGTCGTTGCCGTGGATGATCGGCAGGATGTACTCCTCCGTGGTGGGGCAGTACAGCGAGTCCCGGCAGACGCTTACCACGCTCGGGTTCCAGGTCACCGGGGAGCGGGACAGGTAGGCGAACAGGCTGAACGACCCGACCTCGTCCTCGAAACCCGGCTCGGCGTGGACTTCCGGCTCGTCCTGCGCCACGTCGGCGAACATCCGGTTGACGGGGTGCCCGTTGCTGTCGTCGCGCAGCGGCTCGTCGCCTGGCAGGGACACCATCCGCCGCGCCGTCACCCGGTGCCGGGTGATGGCCGCGATGTTGTCGCCCTTCTTCGGCCCGAAGGCCGACCCGGTCTCCTCGGGGCTGGCGAACGGATCGAAGCTCTCGTTGGTCCAGTCGGCCAGGATCGCCGCGAAGACATCGCGGATGATCTGGGTGTCGATCGTCTCGACATGATCGAGCTCCGCCTTGCGGAAGGCGTCGTTGTAGCGCCCGGCGAAGAGGTCGACCGTCCCGTAATGGTTCATGGTGCCCAGCACGCCGTCGAAGTTGACGATGCCGTAGAAGAACTCCCATGCCACGTCGCGCTGCATCGCGCGGAGGAAGGCGTCGGCGCTCATCACGTGCCGGCCGGTGGGCCAGGTGACGTACGCGAAGTACTCGTCCCTGCTGAACAGGAACTCGCCGAGCGTAAAGCTGCGATAGCCGAACTCGTTCGGCTCGCGCACGCTCGTGGGCGTCTGGGTGTCTGAGGTGGTCATCGGAGCGTCCTCCCGTGCGAAGCGGTCACGCCGTCTGGCAAATCTCGGCCCAGCGGAACTGGGTGTCCGCGCCCTCGACGGTCTGGATCAGGAGCACGGCGGGGCGGGCGGACGCGTAGCGGTACGCCCGGCCGGCCGGCAGCAGGGTCAGGTGGCCGCGCCGCGCGACCACCCGGCCCATCAGGGTGTCCACGGCCTCGTCCGGGACGCTGACCGAGCCGCTGGCCGGCAGCGACTGCCCGTCGCCCAGGGTCTGCAGGGTGAACTCCACCTCGCCGTCCATGACCAGCGCGCTCTGGTCGTGGCCGCAGGCGCGCCAGCCCGAGGTACCCTCGACGCGGACCGCCTCGAGCACGTACTCGAAGTTCTTCGCCACCGCGATCAGCTCGAACGGCCTGGCGTGCGACGCGACCTCGAAGATGTTGGAGAAGGCGTAGTTCTTCGGGTCGTCGTCGATGATCTCGACGCCGCCCTTGTCGTAGGCGTCCAGCGAAGCCAGACGTGTCACGTAGGTCACAGCCGCCCCAGGTTCACTATGCGGACATTTGTTCGTGTGGCAACATAGTCTTGTCCCGATCGGCAGGTACGTCAAGGATGAGCTGGCATGGCCCGCCGGGCCTCGCGCGCCGCGCGCCCGGGCTGATGACCAGCTCTCATCCCGCCGCGCGGCGGCCGCCCCAGCCGACCGGCGGGGGCGGTGGCGGGGAAGGCGGCTCGCCGGGCCGCAGCATGCCAGCGCCCACCGCGATGGCCCGCAGCTGCGCGAGGACATCCGCCAGATCCCCGGCGTGCGGCAGGTAGCAGACCAGCTCGGTGGCGCCCGCGTGGGCAAGCCGCGCGGCGCCCGCCTGGCACTCCTCCAGGCTCCCGAACAGCCCGCCCTGGGCGGGATGGCCGACGATGGCGAAGAGGTCCTCCGCCTCGGCCCGGGCGCGCGCCTCCGCCGTGGTCCTGCCGACCGAGACGGCGACCTCGGCGAGCACCGGCAGGCCGGCGGCCAGCCCCGCGGCGTCCGCGATCGCCTGGTCCAGGTCACGGCCGGCGGCGAACGGCACGAGCACGGCGCCGGGGACTCCCGGTGCTCCCGGTGCTCCCGGTGCTCCCGGTGCCTGGGGCATCGCTGCCATCGTCGCGCGCGCCTCGCCGGCCGCGGCGGGCAGCGCGATCTCCGCGCGGAAATGCGGCCGGTCCCCGATCAGGCCGAGCCACCTGGCCTGGCCCGCCCGGCTCCCGGTCAGCGCGACGCGCAGGCTCCCGCCCGCCGCAGCGCCCCCGGGTTCCGCCCGCGCGAGGGCGTCGGCGAGGCTGACGCCGGCCGCGTCGGTGTCCACGATCATGCCCGCCAGTGCCGGCGCGGCGTCGGCGCGCAGCCGGGCGACCAGCGCGGCCGGGTCCGCCGGCCCCGGCCCGGTCAGCGCCGGCTGGCGCAGCCACACCCCGTCCAGGCCGAGCCTCGCGATCAGCCGGGCGACCTCGGCGGAGCGGGCAGCGTCGAAGCGCCCGTCCAGTACCACGCTCATGGCAGGCCCGCCGGTCCTCGGGGCGGTCCCCCCGCCAGGCCCCCCGCCAGTCCCGCCGCTGGTTCTCGGGGCGGTCCCCCCGCCAGGCCCCCCGCCAGTCCCGGCAGCCGTCGCCGCCCGGAGCGCTGGCCGGGGCGAGTCGGCTGGCCCTACCCTGTCGCTCATGGTCGTGCATGCTAGCCCCGGGGACGGCGAGCAGACGACCCTGCTCGCGGGCGCGCTGCTGGACGGCATCGTCGAGTTCGCCCGCAAGCTGCGCTGGCTGGGCATGGACGTGTCCGTCGTCGAGCTGACCGATGCCCTGCGCGCCGTCCGCGATGCCGACCTCGTCGACCGGGACCGGCTGCGCCGCCTGCTGCAGATCACGATGGTGAAGCGGGCGGCCGACATCGCCACCTTCGGCGCGGCCTTCGATCTGCTGTTCCCGGTCAGCGAGCCGGGCGCCGCCGAGGACCGGCCCGCGGCCGGCGGGACTCCGGCGGAGCCCGGCCGGGGCGACGACCCGCTGGCGCGGCCGGACCTGCTGGACCGAATGGTGGCCGCGCTGCGGGGCGAGCAGGGCGCAGATCTCGCGTCGCTGGCCGGCGAGGCGGTCAGCGCGTTCGCCGGGCTCGGCGCCCAGGCGGCCGGGTCGCAGCGCTATTACCAGTACCGGGTCATGCGCCAGCTCGACGTCAGCTCGCTGCTGCAGCGGGCTATGCGGCTGGACCTCCAGGAGGCGCCGGGCCCGCTCGGCAGGCGGCTGGCCGCCATCGAGCAGCACGAGCGCCTTGAGGACCTCCGCGCGGAGATCGCCGCGCAGCTGAGCGGGCGACTCGCCGCCGCAGGCGGCGCCGAGTCGTCGCTCGGCCAGCTCCGCGACTCGGTGCTGGACACCGATTTCCTCCGCGCGGGCCCGGCGGAGCTTGCGGCCATGCGGGAGACGGTCAGGCCGCTGGCGCGGCGGCTCGCCGCGGCGGCGCGCCGCCGCCGCAGAACGCACAGCTCCGGCAGGCTGGACGTGCGCAGGACGATGCGCCGGGCCGTCGCCGCCGGGGGCGTGCCCATGGACCCGGCATGGCGCCACCGGCGGCGTTCCCGCCCCCGGCTGCTGCTGCTGTGCGACGTGTCAGGGTCGGTCGCCGAGTTCGCGAAGTTCACCCTGTCCCTCATGCACGCGCTGCATGCCGAGCTGCCCGCGCTGCGGTCCTTCGTGTTCATCGACGGGCCCGCCGAGGTAACCGACCTGGTGGAGTCCAGCCCGGGGGTCATCGACACCCGGCTGCTGCTGTCGCGCCCCGGAGTCGTCCGCGGTGACGGGCACAGTGACTACGGCGCCGTGCTCAGGCACTTCCTGGCAGAGCACGCTGGAGATATAACGCAGGACTCGGTGCTGATCATCTGCGGGGACGCGCGGACCAATTACCGGCCGGCCCGGCCGGATCTGCTGCGCGCCCTGCACCGCAGGGTCCGGTCGGTGCACTGGCTGAACCCGGAGCCCGCCGGAGACTGGGACGCCGCCGACTCGCGCATGGGCGAGTACGCGCCCGACTGCGACACCGTCACCGAGGTACGCACGCTCCGCCAGCTCAGCGACTGGGCGGACACCCTGCTGTAGGCCGGCCTGCTCACGCAGGCCAGCCCGCTCACGCCCGGCGTCCCAGGGTGCGGAGTGCCGCGAGCTGGAGCACGAGGAACAGCCCGCTGAGGGCAAACAGGTAGGGCATCAGGGCGCCGAGCCCGAAATGGTCGATCAGCAGGCCCGCCAGCGCGCTCGGGACGGCCACGCCGATGCCGGCGGCGGCGGACTGCCAGCCGATGACCGCGGAGACCCGGCCGGTCCCCGCCCACGAGGCGGTCCTGCTCATCATGAGGGGGAAGGCCGGCGCGAGCGACGCGCCGACGATAAGGAAGCCAGCCGCGCCGACGGCGGTTACCGGCTCCCAGAGCATGAGCCCCTCGCCGGCGACCGCCCCGCCGGCGCTGACGGCGAGGAGCAGGTCGGGCGATATGCGGCTGCCGAGGGCGGCGGTGACGAGGCGCATCAGCGTGAGGCTCGCCCAGTAGCCAGCCACGATGAGCCCGGCCAGCCCCGGCGCGAGGTGGCGGGCGACGGTGAAGAAGGTAAAGGCCCACTGGCCGGTGCCCATCTCGACCCCGCAGTAGACGAAGAAGAGCAGCATGGCCATGGCGACGGCGGCGCGGGACAGGGGCGCGGTGGCCTCGCCCGCGGCCGCCTCCGGGCGGCGGCGCGCCGCCCTAGCGCGCTCCCGGGCGGGCGTGCTCGCGTCGAACGCCCCGCGATGGCGGAGCACCGCGAGCGCCACCCCGAGCTGCACACCGATGATCACGATGTAGGCGAGCCGCCAGCTCCATCCGAGCACGAGCAGCCCGGTGATCAGCAGCGGCCCGGCTGTGGCGCCGATCCCGTAGCACGCGTGCAGCAGGTTCATGCCCCGCGGGCTCGCCGTGAGGGCGAGATGAGACTGGATCCCCGGCTCGAGCTGGCCGGCCGCGACGCCGATCACGGCGGCCGCGAGCAGCAGGATCGCGACGTCAGGCGCTGTCGCGTACGCCGCGAGGGCGCAGGCGGCGATGCCCCCTGCGCCGGCCAGCGCCGCCGCCCGCCCGGCCCGGGCGCTGACCCTGCCGGAGATCGCGCTGGAGAGGAGGAAGCCGGCAATCCCCGCCAGCTGGATGAGACCGAGGTCGCCGATCGGGAGGCCCAGCGAGTGGCGGATCGACGGCCATGCCGTCCCCAGCGCGCCGTCGTAGAGGCCGAGGCCGGCGAAGCACGCGAAGGCCACCGCGAGCGCCGGCCGGAGGCCCGAGCCTGCGGCGCTGCCTCGGGTGACCGGGATTGAGGACATCCGCCCTATCTGATCACGCCGTCAGGGCTGCCCGCGGCGGTCAGCCGCGGGTGAAGTCGAGCAGGAACTCCATGATGCCGTGGTTCTGGGTGGTGACGAAGCCGGTGAAGCTGGGGTTCGGGATGTTCCACTTCGAGAAGAGGACGGGGATCGACCCGGCTACCTCGATCCCGCTCGCCGTGCGCTCCGCCTTCAGCGGGAAGGTCACCGGCCGGGTCGTGCCGTGCAGCGTGAGCTTGCCGGTAACCGTGTACGTCCGGACGGTCCCCACGGCCGGCAGCGGCGCCAGGCGCACCGGCCTGGCGAGGGTGAAGGTGCCGTTGGGGTAGGCGGCCACGTCCATGATCCGGCCGTCGAACTGCGCGTCGCGCTGGCTCGAGTCGGTGTGGATGGTGGCCATCGGGACGGTGAAGCTAGCCGTCCGCACGGTCGTTCCGGTGATCATCATCCTGCCGGTCACCGAGCTGCTCCGGCCGACGGCCGTGTGGGCCTGGCCGAACAGGACCTCCTGGACCCGGTAGCCGACCCGGGAGCCTGAGCCGGCCTTCCAGGAGCCCGCGACCGAATCCCCCTGGGCGGCGCCGGCGCTCGGGCCGGCGCTGGCGCTCTGGCTGGCGTTCGCCTTCAGGCTGAGCGGCGCCGGGGTGCTGCCCTCCACGAAGTGAAAGAAGACGTAGGGGCCGGCCACCGCGAGCACAACGACCACGACGGCCGCCGCGATCACCCACCGCAGCAAGCGCCGCGGACCGCGTGACGACATTGTGGTACCTCCCGTTGTGCCGCTGATGACGCGATCGCGTCCGCCGGCCCGCGTATGCCCCGGGCGTGATCCAGCGTTCTCGCGCTGGCTAAGAACGTACTCAGCGTTACTTCTGAACGTGCTCTGAGTGCTGAATGCCGGCAGCAGAGGCCGGCCGCGGCCAGCCGCGAGGAAATGCCTACAAATCAGGTATGAAGACGTCAGTGGTCATGTCATCCCGTACCATCCGTAGCACGTCTATATCAATGCATGCCTCCGTAGCAGGACAGGGGCACTCCCAGCCCGGGCGGCCCGCTCGCCCGTCACTTCCTGGCCGCTGCGGCAGTGTGCGCCTTTCGCCGTGCCTAGCTGGAGGATTCCCTCATGCGCCTGCCCTCGCTGTCGCGCTCGCGGCACCGCCTCGCCGGCCCGGCCGCGGCCGCGGCCGGGCTCGCGCTGCTGCTCGCCGCCGTGCCCGGCGCGGCCGGGGCGATGGTCGGCGGCCCGCACGCGGCCACGCGCTCCGGCGTGCACGCGGCCATCCGCTCCGACGTGGACACGGTCTCGGAGGACAACCTGCGGACCGGCTGGGACCCGGGCGAGACCGCGATGACCGCAGCTGACGTGGCGTCCTTCACGCAGCTGTTCGTGACCCCGGTGGACGGCCAGGTGTACGCCGAGCCGCTGGTGGTCGGGTCGACGGTGATCGTGGCGACGGAGAACGACTTCGTGTACGGGCTGAACGCCGCCACCGGCGCGGTGGAGTGGACGACCTCGCTCGGCACGCCCTACCACACCACGAGCTGCGGTGACCTGACGCCCTACATCGGGGTGACCGGCACCCCGGTCTATGACCCGCCGGCGGGCGGGGTGGGCGACGGGGCCGTGTACATGTTCGCCCAGACGCTCACGGGCAAGAAGCCGGGAACCAGCCTGTTCGGGGTCGACCCGGTGACCGGGGCCATCATCGAGCAGGTGCCGATCGGCGGGGCGCCGAGCAACGACCCGGACATCACGTTCGACTCCGCCCAGCAGCTTGAGCGGCCCGGCCTGCTGCTGATGAACGGGTGGGTCTACGCGGCGTTCGGCTCGCGCTGCGACCACCAGCCCTACGCCGGCTTCGTTTCCGGGGTGAACGTCGCGACCCAGGCAACGACGCTGTGGACCGACGAGTCCGGCGTGAGCGACAACGAGGCGGGCATCTGGCAGGCCGGCGGCGGTGTGATGTCCGACGCTCCCGGCCAGATCATCGTCACCTCGGGCAACGGCATCTCGCCGCCGCCCGGCAAGGGCACCGCGCCGCCCGGGCAGCTGGCCGAGTCGGTGATCCAGCTCGGCGTGAACGCCAACGGGTCACTGACCGCCCAGGACTTCTTCAGCCCGTCCAACGCCCCGGCCCTGGACGCGGCCGACCGCGACTACGGTTCCGGCGGCCCGGTCGGGCTGCCGTTCGACACCAGCGGCACCTCGTCCTACCCGAATCTGGTGGTCCAGGCCGGCAAGGACGGCAAGATCTACCTGCTGAACGCCAGCAAGCTGGGCGGCCGCGACAAGGGCGGGGTGCTCAGCTCGACCACGTCCTACGGCGGCCAGTGGGGCCACCCTGCCATTTTCGCCGACACCAATCCGCTGACCGCGGCCAACGACACCACCGCCAACGACTTCATGTACTACGTCGCCATGAACGAGCCGCTGCGGGTGTTCCAGTTCCAGGTCAGCGCTACCGGGGTACCGACCCTGTCCGATGTGGCCAACAGCGCGCTCGCGTTCGGGTACACGTCCGGGTCGCCGACGGTGACCTCGGATGGCACCGACGCGACGACCCCGGTGGTGTGGGAGGTGTACTCGGCGAACCAGGCCGGGGCGGATGGCGAGCTTGAGGCGTACGACGTGTCGTCGACCGCCCTGACCGGCTGCTCGTCGGCCGCCCAGTGCACGCTCTCGCCGATCTTCAGTGCGCCGATCGGCACGGCCGGCAAGTTCACCGTCCCGGCCACCAGCAACGGGGACGTCTACGTGGGCACCAGGGACGGCAACGTGTACGGGTTCGGCGCCCCGCCGGCCGCCGCCCCGCTCACCGGCGCGACGGCCGAATTCGGCCAGGCCGGGATCGGCTCGACCGCCAGCAAGACGATCAGCGTCACCGCCAGGGCGGCCGTCACCGTGACCGGCGTGACCGCAGCCACCGGTGCCTCGAACTCGCTCACCGCCGGCTCGACCTCGCCGACCGCCGCTGACCAGTTCACCGCGGGCCGGGTGACCGAGACTCCGAAGGGCGGCCGCGCGGCCGGCGTGAAATTCCCCGTCACGCTCGCCGCTGGCGACAAGCTCAGCGTGTCGGTGGCCTTCGCGCCGGCCGCCGCCGGCGGCGTCGACGGCACCTTGTCCTTCGCCACCCGGTCCGCGAAGTTCCCGTCGGTGAGCGTGCCGCTGACCGGCAACGGCGCGCAGCCCGGGCTGGACGCCCTGCCGAGCGCGATTGCCTTCCCGCTGGCCCCTGACCAGGGAGTCACCGACGTGCCGGTCGGGATCTCCATTCCGCAGATCATCGACATCACCAACTACGGCAGCACTCCCGACACCGTGACCTCCGTCAGGCCCCCGGCAGCCCCGTTCAGCGTTTCCGGCCTGCCCGGCGTCGGCACGCGGATCCTGCCGGGCAAGTCGATCCCCGTTCAGGTCACGTACGCGCCGGCCGGGGCCGGGACCGCCACCGGCTCGTTCACGGTCACCGGCAGCACCGGGCAGAGCACCACGGTCACCCTGTCCGGGATCGGCACGGCCGCGGTCAGCAAGCTGACCGCGGCCAGGCCGGTCGTCGACTTCGGCACCATCCCGGTGGGCAAGAAGGCGACCGTGCAGGTGGACGTGACCAACAGCGGGAACACGCTGGCCACGGTGCAGGGCACGGCCGCGCTGCCCGCGCCGTTCGCCGCGCCGCTGCAGGCAGAAAAGGACCTGCCGTTCAACCCGAGCTACGACCTCACGCTCCCGGTGACCTTCACCCCGACGAGGCCCGGCACGTTCAGGGCCCACTACAAGCTCACCTGGCACGACCTGAAGGGCACCCACACCCTGGACGTCGTGCTCACCGGCAAGGCAACGTGACCTTGCTGGCCTGACGTCGCTGGCCTGACGTCGCTGGCCTGACGTCGCGGATGCGGGTTGCCGGTAGCTGATTCAGCGTCGTTGTCCCTCCGCTGCTGCTGGTCCGAAAATGGGGCCTTCGCTGGGCAGGCGGCAGCACCCGGCGGCGCGCCAGCGCTGCCGGGTTTGGTGTGGCGGCTGTTAGCTGGCCGGGGCCAGGGGGTGGTCGCGGGTGTCTGGGGCCT
>Ga0302324_100007105_pt1 | contig 23909 bp, 20 predicted proteins | sample Palsa_T0_1_FD_201949 | JGI IMG/M metagenome (GOLD analysis project Ga0302324, IMG submission 201949) | Peat permafrost microbial communities from Stordalen Mire near Abisko, Sweden - Palsa_T0_1 | ecosystem: Environmental > Terrestrial > Soil > Palsa > Peat permafrost | place: Sweden: Abisko... | reverse complement strand
GTCATAGGGATAGCCGTGAACCTGCATTACGCCATGCGGTGTCTGCTCGACATAAAACTTGAATGCGTCGAACACGAGGTCGGTACCCAGCCACATGTACCGGCAGTTCCGACGATCAAATTCTGGCAGGAACGAGCCCTCCCGAGCCGTCCGTATCCCCGAGTTCGCGCCGTCAGCGGCGACGACAAGGTCGTAATTGGCGGCGAGCTCACCCGCGTCCGGTGACGGGGTCTGGAACAGCACGCGCACGCCGAGTTCGGCGCATCGCTGCTGCAGGATCTCCAGGAGGCGGCGACGGCTCATGGCGGCGAAACCGTGGCCGCCGCTGGTGATCACCTCGCCGCGGTAGTGCACGTCGATGTCGTCCCAGCGGGCGAACTCGCGCTCCATCTGCCGGTAGATCTCCTGGTCAGCGTTCTCGATGCCGCCCAGAGTCTCGTCGGAGAACACGACGCCGAAGCCGAAGGTGTCGTCGGGCGCGTTCCGCTCCCAGACAGTGATCTCGGCATCCGGCAGCAGCTGCCGAGCCAGCGCGGCGAAATACAGCCCGCCGGGGCCGCCCCCCGAGACCGCGATCCGCACCCAGCCTCCCAGCGTCGGCGCCAGTGCCTGACGCCGTGAGACTATGCTGCAACGACGACGAGCGTCAACAGAACGCGATATGCCCAGCGTGCCGCGACCGGTCAGGCGAGTCTGCGAAGGCGCCAGTAGCCGACACCGCCAAGTCCGCCGGCCAGGATCAGGAAGATCCCGGTCTCGAGCCACTGGAAGGCCCAGTACCGGCTGGCTGGCTGGTAGCCCACCTGCACGCGGATGCCGTGCCCGCCAGGCAGCGCAGGAACGTCTGCGACGCCTGGTGGCAGACGGTCGGAGCCACTGCGGCTGGCCGGCCCGCCGGGGTGCCGGGGCCCTGGCGGCTGTCACCCGGGCCCCCGGCTTGGTGTTAACCGAGCCGATCTGCAGTATCAGGTGGCCGTTGTCACTGTCGCCGATGCCGTTGAATATCAGCGGGGTGAGTGGCTGGGTCTGGCTGACGGGCGCGATCAGGTGCAGCATTCGCGACACGCCAGCTGGCATGCGTGCACTCACCGGTCGTGCTGGCTACGGTGAGCATCATGGCGACTCGTGCGCCCAAGGGTGCGTCACGCCCTCGCAGCAGCACGACCAGCCGGACGCGGCAGGCGAGCACTTCGGCTCGCAGCAGGTCCGGTTCTTCGGCGCGCAATCGCCGTGGCTCTGGTTATGCCGCTAGCCGGTCCCGGTCCACGACCGCGCGCGGGAGGTCAGGCGGCCGCCGGGTCACCCGGCCGCCGCAGCCGACAAACCCGTTCGTGATCCTGGCCGGCTGGGTGGTCGCCGCCGTCGCCGCTGCCTGGATGGGCATTGCGCACACGGTAGGCGCGGCCTTCCGCGTCGTCGGCCGCAGCGCGCGGGACCTGGATCCGCTGCACCGCAGGGACGGACTCGGGCTGGCTGCTCTGGTGGCCGCGATCATCGCGGCAGTTGCCACCTGGTGGCAGGTGACCGGGCCGGTCAGGCCGCTGGGGACGGGCATCCACACCCTGTTCGGCTCGGGATCATGGGCCGTGCCGCTCCTGCTGGGCCTGCTGGCCTGGCGGTTCCTGCGGCATCCGGACAGCAACGCGGACACCGCACGGATGGTGATCGGCTGGATCGCCCTCCTGCTCGGCGTGCTCGGCCTTATTCACGTTGCGTCGGGAACGCCCGGCATGACCCACGGACTGGCCCCGATCAGGTCGGCGGGAGGCCTGATCGGCTATGTGGCCTCAGCGCCGCTGGCCAGCCTCCTGACAAAGTGGGCTGCGATTCCGATCCTGGCCCTGGTGGCGGGCTTCGGCCTGCTGGTCATTACCGGCACGCCGTTGCACCGCGTTCCCGATCGCGTGGCCGAGCTGCACGGATTCCTGTCGCGCCGGCCGGCTCCGGCCGGCGATGGGGACGATGGCGAAGTCGTCGGGACGGGCCGCCCGCAGGCCAGGCTCAGCCGCCGGAAGACCGACGCGCTCGAGGTCGGCGCCAACGACCGGGCCTACGACACGCCGCTCATCGGCGGTTTCCTGGGCCGGCGGGATAGCCACAAGAACCTCCCTGCTGCCGACGAGGGGGCTGGCGTGAGCGCGGCCGACGCCGCTGACGCAGCCGAGTCGCTCTCCTTCGGCAGTAGTGGCGCTGGCAGCACGGACGTCGCCGCAGCCGCGCCGTGGTCCGTGCCACCCGAGGACGCGGCTGCAGCTGCCGTGGCGGAGGCGGCCAGGCATCCGAAGAAGGCAGAGCAGCTCACGCTGGCTGCCGTCACCGACGGCAGCTACACCCTGCCGCCGGTGGCGCTGCTCAAGCCAGGCACCGTGCCGCGCGCGCGGACCAAGGCGAACGACAGCATGGTCGAGGCGCTGTCGGCGGTCCTGGAGCAGTTCGAGGTGGACGCGCAGGTGACCGGATTCACCCGCGGTCCGACGGTGACCAGGTACGAGATCGAGCTGGCGCCGGCGGTCAAGGTCGAGCGGGTCACCCAGCTATCCAAGAACATCGCCTACGCGGTGAAGAGCGCCGACGTCCGGATCCTGTCCCCGATCCCCGGCAAGTCAGCGATCGGCGTCGAGATCCCCAACACCGACCGGGACGTAGTGAGCCTCGGCGACGTGCTCAGGTCACCGGTCGCCACTTCCGACCAGCACCCGATGGTGGTCGGCCTGGGCAAGGACGTCGAGGGCCGGACTGTCGTGGCGAACCTGGCCAAGATGCCGCACATGCTGATCGCGGGCGCCACCGGAGCGGGCAAGTCCACCTGCATCAACGGCCTCATTACCTCCATCTTGCTGCGGTCGACGCCGGACGAGGTCCGGATGGTCCTGGTCGACCCCAAGCGAGTCGAACTCGCCGCGTACGCCGGGATCCCGCATCTGATCACGCAGATCATCACTAATCCGAAGAAGGCGTCAGAGGCGCTGCAGTGGGTGGTCGGGGAGATGGACCGCCGGTACGACGACCTGGCAGCGTCCGGCTTCCGGCATATCGATGACTTCAACAAGGCCGTCCGGGCCGGCCGCCTGACCGCGCCGCCCGGCTCCGAGCGCGTCTACACGCCCTACCCGTATCTGCTGGTGATCGTGGATGAGCTGGCCGACCTGATGATGGTCGCGCCGCGCGACGTGGAGGATGCCGTCGTCCGGATCACTCAGCTGGCAAGAGCGGCCGGCATTCACCTGGTGCTGGCGACGCAGCGACCGAGCGTGGACGTGGTGACCGGGCTCATCAAGGCCAACGTGCCGTCCCGGCTGGCGTTCGCGACCTCGAGCCTCACCGACAGCCGGGTCATCCTGGACCAGCCCGGCGCAGAGAAGCTGGTGGGCCAGGGCGACGCGCTCTTCCTGCCGATGGGCACGAGCAAGCCGATCCGGCTGCAGAACGCGTTCGTGACCGAGAAGGAAATCCGGGAGATCGTCGGGCACTGCAAGAAGCAGGCCGAGCCGGTCTACCGGGAGGATGTCACTGCGCCGGAGGGCAGGCAGCGCGAGATCGACGCAGACATTGGCGACGATCTCGAGCTTCTCGTCCAGGCGGCTGAGCTGATTGTCAGCACGCAGTTCGGCTCGACCTCGATGCTGCAGCGCAAGCTCCGGGTGGGTTTCGCGAAGGCGGGCCGGCTGATGGACCTGCTGGAAAGCCGCGGCGTCGTCGGCCCGAGCGAGGGATCCAAGGCGCGCGATGTGCTGATAAGGCCGGACGACCTGGCCGGCTTGCTTGCCTCGCTTCGCGGCGAAGACTGACACAGCCGCGCCAGTTCGGCACTGCGGCCGTACCTCGTCAGTTGTGACGAGCCACTCCGATTTCGTGCTGGTTCTCGCCGGACGGTAACCGGATGTCTACACTGGGTGACCGATCCCAGGGCTTGGGATTCGGGGGAAGCCAACATCGGACATGAGGGCCTGCGGGCCCGGAGTCCGGGGCGGGATGCAGCATGACTCATGGAGTTGTCGCGTGAGCATCGGTGACGACCTGGCGGCGGCGCGCCGTCAGGCCGGGCTCACCATTACGCAGGTAAGCCAGCGGACGTGTATCAGGGAGACCATCGTCCGCGGCATCGAACGGGGAGACTACTCAGGCTGCGGCGGTGACTTCTATGCACGCGGTCACATCCGCAGCATTGCCCGCGCGGTCGGGCTGGACCCGGAAGAACTCATCAGGGAGTACGACGCGACCGAGGCGCCGCCGCAGCCGATCACGGCGGCGGACGTCTTCCAGCCGTTCACGCCCGTCAGGCTCAAGGAGCGGCGCCGGGCTAACTGGAGCGTGGTTCTGCTCGTCGGGGTGGTGGCGGTGCTCGGGATCGTCGGGTTCCGGTACTTCAGCACCCGCCACCACAATCCGCCGAGGCCGGCTGCCGTGGCGCAGACCCATCACCCGAAGGCGAGCACGTCGCCGGGAGTCACCAAGCCGGTCGTTCAGTCGGCGCCGACCCATGTCCGGGTCACGCTGGTAGCGCTGACGGGGAACGTGACGTGGGCGGAGGCGACGGCGGCCAGCGGGCGGATCCTGTTCTCCGGCGATGTCACCAGCGCCGCGAAGATGACCTGGATCGAGAAGCACGACATCACGGTGCAGCTCGGGAACCCGGCCGGAGTGACCTTGTACCTGAACGGCAAGAAGCAGCCGTTCTCGGAGACCACTCAGCCGATCAGGGTCATCTGCTCGCGGACGGCCTGCTCGACCGCTTAGCGCCTGACCGGACGTCAGGCCCGGCGGCCTGCTGGTGCGCTGGCACCAGCCGGGTTACCGTAGTCTGCCGGTGTGTCGTCCAGCCAGCTACATGCCAGTTCCGCCCGCCGACGGGTCAGGATGGTGACGCTGGGCTGCGCCCGGAACGAGGTTGACTCCGAGGAGCTCGCGGCCCGCCTGGAGGACGGCGGCTGGGAGCTCGCGGACGGTGACCAGGACGCCGACGTTGTGCTGGTCAACACCTGCGGCTTCATCCAGGCGGCGAAGCAGGAGTCCGTCGATGAGCTGCTCGACGCGGCTGCCGGGGGTGCCAAGGTGGTGGCGGCTGGCTGCCTGGCCGAGCGCTACGGATCGGGCCTGGCCGAGGTCATGCCCGAGGCGCAGGTCCTCAGTTTTGATGACTACGAGGACATTGCCGCCCGGCTTGACTCGGTTGCCGCCGGCCAGCGCTGGGCCGCGCACGAGCCGCGGGACCGGCGGAAGCTTCTCCCGCTCTCGCCGGCTGCCCGGCCGGGAGTCTCGGCGGTCGGCCTGCCCGGCCACGGTGTTGTCGCGGCGCCGGCGGTACCGGGCGGCGAAATCGCCGACCTTCCGGCCGGGGTCGCGCCGGCATCCGGGCCGCGCGTGCTGCGACGGCGGCTGGGCGGCGGAGTCGTCGCGCCGCTGAAGATCGCCTCTGGCTGTGATCGCCGCTGCACATTCTGCGCAATCCCGGCCTTCCGTGGCGCCTTCGTCTCGCGCCGGCCCGACGACCTCGTGGCCGAGGCGGGCTGGCTGGCCAGTCATGGCGCTCGTGAACTGCTGCTGGTCAGCGAGAACTCCACCTCGTACGGCAAGGATCTCGGCGACCTGAGGCTGCTTGAGACGCTGCTGCCGCAGCTGGCGGAGGTCCCCGGCATCAGCCGGGTCCGCGTCAGCTACCTGCAGCCGGCGGAAGTCCGCCCAGGGCTGGTCGGGGTACTGGCCGGCACTCCGGGCGTGGCCAGGTATTTCGACCTGTCCTTCCAGCATGCCAGCGGCAGCGTGCTGCGCTCGATGCGGCGGTTCGGGGACCGCGAGCGGTTCCTCGAGCTCATCGGCCAGATCAGGCAGCTGGCCCCGGCTGCCGGGATCCGCTCGAACTTCATTGTCGGCTTCCCCGGCGAGACGGACGATGATGTCGCCGAACTGCAGGCCTTCCTCGCCGAGGCCCGGCTGGACGCGATCGGGGTCTTCGGGTACTCCGACGAGGACGGGACCGAGGCGGCCAGCCTGGCTGGCCAGCTTCCGGAGGACCAGATCGCCAGCCGGGTTGAGGACCTGGCCAGCCTCGCCGACGAGGTGATGGCCGAGCGGGCCGCGGACCGGATCGGCGAGATCGCGGACGTGCTGATCGACGAGATCCTGCCGGACGGCCGTTACCTGGGCCGGGCGGAGCACCAGGCACCCGAAGTCGACGGCGCGACCGAAGTGCGCAGTACCCGGCCGCTCGTGCCGGGGGACATTGTCGCCGCTCTGGTTACCGGAAGCGACGGAGTTGACCTGGAGGCCGACGCGGACGCCGCGGGCAGAGGCCAGGCCGCGGGCGCACGTTGAGCTCGGCACCTTCCGGCGCGAACGGGACCGGTGATGCCGCCTCGGCGGGCCGGCATGGTACGTCCGACCAGCAGGCGGCCGGAGCCGCGGAAGCCGTGCTTGGCCAGCCTGCCAGCGCGGAACTGCCCAGGCCGGACCCGCCGCCGCCGGATCCGCCGGTGGCTGAAATGCCGCCGCCGCCACGCCTGCTCAACATCGCCAATGCCCTGACGGTGCTGCGCCTCGTGCTGGTGCCGGTCTTCGTCTGGTTCCTGCTGGAAGGCGGGACCGAGGACCGGGCCATCGCCTTCGTGGCGTTTGCCCTAGCTTCGGTCACTGACCTGCTGGACGGCGAGCTGGCCAGGCGCCGCAGCCTGATCACGGACTTCGGCAAGATCGCCGACCCCATTGCCGACAAGGCCCTGACCGGGTCTGCCCTGATCACGCTCTCCTACCTGGGCGAGCTGGCCTGGTGGATCACCGCCGTCATCGTCGTCAGGGAGCTGGCGGTGACGGGCCTGCGGTTCTGGGTCATCCGGCACGGGGTGATCGCGGCCAGCCGGGGCGGCAAAGCCAAGACGATGCTGCAGATCATCGCCATCAGCCTCTACATCCTGCCCTGGCACATCCCCCTGGCCAGGGAGATCGTTATGGGGGTGGCTCTCGTGGTGACGGTCGTGACGGGGATCGACTACACGGCGCGGGCCATCCGCCTCCGCCGGGCCGTCCAGTGACCAGCCTGCCAGGGGCAGGGGGTCCGGCCGCGGCGCCGGAAGGGCCTGCGGAGAGCACGGCCGAGCTGGCCGGGATCGCGATCGGCATGCTGACCGCGGCAGGTCAGACGGTTGCCGCGGCCGAGTCGCTGACCGGCGGCCTGGTGACGGCGGCGCTGACCAGCGTGGCCGGGGCCTCGGCGGTCGTCCGGGGCGGCGTTGTGGCGTACGCCACTGACCTGAAGGCCGACCTGCTCGGCGTCCCGGCGGTCCTGCTGGCGGAGACCGGCCCGGTGCACCCGGACGTGGCGGCAGCCATGGCCAGCGGCGTCAGGGAGCGGCTGGGCGCCGACTTCGGGGTCGCGACGACCGGGGTTGCCGGTCCCGGTCCGGCTGACGGGAAGCCGCAGGGAACGGTCTTCATCGCCGTCCAGGGACCAGCGGGCGGGGCCGGGAAAGGGCTGCGATTTTCTGGTGACCGCCGGGAGGTCCGGGAAGAGTCGGTCCGCTCCGTCCTGTCGCTGCTGGTCAGCGCTCTGCGGGAAGAGCTCGGCTGATTACAGTGTTACGTGTTGGTGAACACGCAGGTATGCCCTCTCCCGCACGGTCCGTAAGGACGGGTACGGTAGAGGGGTGAGCAGTTGGGCCTCAGGGAGGGAGCGCGACGATGGTCCTGCTTCGTCACTTGCTTGGTGACGCGCTTCGGCGACTACGCCTTCGCCAGGGTCGCACCCTACGTGAGGTCTCGGCCACGGCGCGGGTTTCGCTGGGATATCTGTCTGAGGTAGAGCGCGGCCGGAAGGAAGCCTCTTCGGAGCTGCTTGCCTCCATCTGTGATGCTCTGGGCGCCCCGCTTTCGCAGGTCCTGCGCGAGGTGTCTGATGGGTTCGCCCTGGCCGAGCTGCAGAACGAGCCCGCCTTCGCGGTGCCGCTTGAGCCGGCGATGGCCGGGCAGGCGCCGAAGGAGTCTGGCCCTGCGGCGCCGGAGCCGGTTCCCGCCGGACCCGCGGCTTCGCATCGCCCCGCGGTCCGCCTGCCGCAGCCTGCCCCGCAGCGGCTGGTCATGCCGCAGCGGAAGCTGACGGTGCGCAGCGGCCAGCAGCTTGTGCCTGCCGACCCGCTGCTCGAGCCGGTGAAGCTGCCCGATACCGAGCAGAAGTTCGACAAGCTGGCCCGCGACATCACGGACATGGTTCCGGTTTAGCGCTGTCGGCCTAGCTGGTCGCCTGACGGGCTCTGATCGCCTGAGCTGCCGCGAGCTCGCGGGGCCGGTTAGGCGTTTGAGTGCGAGGCCCAGGCCTCCGGGTTGTCGGCCAGCTTCCGCACGCTGACGGGCAGGTTGCCGGACACGATGTGGTCGAGCGTGACTTCCTCGAGTATGGCCCGCTCATTCGCCCGGAGCGCGATCCAGACGGCCTGCAGCGGCTCAGCCGCTCCGGTGTAGCCCAGATTCTCCGGCCGCTCGCCGCGAACACCCACGAGCGGGCCGTCGATTGCCCTGATGATGTCGGCGAGCGAGATCTCAGCTGCCGGACGGGCGAGCCAGAAGCCGCCGTCCGGGCCGCGCTGGCTGCGTACCAGGCCAGCGCGCCGCAACTGGGTGAGGATAGCCTCCAGGAACTTCCCCGGAATGGCCTGCGTCCGGGCAAGCTGGTCCGCCGTCACATGACCGCCGCCGGAGGCAGCGAGCTCGATAACGGCGCGCAAAGCATAATCGGAACGCGCGGACAGACGCATATGCAGCATTATCCTCAGAGTCGGGACTGCTAACGAAGCTCTGACCAGCATAAACCCTTGGCGCTGTCGGTATTTATGCGCCATAGATATCCGGCACAGCTTGCGCAGAATACCGGGCCGACCTGCAGATTCGCAATCGGTTGCCCCTCGCGGCTCGTGCAGCCTTAGCAATGGCGGACTCAGCCGGCCGGGCAAAGCGGCCACTGCAGCCGCCGGGCTGCCCTCACCGCGCCGGGTACCGGAGGCGAACCACGCTGCCGGATGGCGGCCGCCTGACCCCGCGATGCCGCGTTTGCAGTATCGCCGTGCGGGCACCTAAGCGCTCGCCCCGGGCCGGGGCCAGCTGGCATCGGGTTACCGGCCTGGTTCAGAATGCTGGCTATGCGATCGGCGGGCTGGCTGTGCTGCGCCTCCACGGGCGCCGAGGCTGCAACCGCCACAGCGAAGGGCAGGCTGACCGTGCGCGGCACGACCGTATGGCAGGGCGTTGAACGTCAGGGCCTGAAGCGCCGCAGCCCGCGGATGGTGCAAGCCCAGCCGGGCGAGCGGCCAGACCCGGATCTGCCGGCCGGCACCGACCGTCTGCCGCAGATCAGGCACATCGTGGTTCTCATGATGGAGAACCACTCATTCGATAACTACCTGGGCACACTCGGGCGGGGGGAGGGCTTCCCGCTCGGCGATGACGGCAGGCCGGACGCGGAGAACCCCGACTCATCCGGCCGCCCGGTCCGGGCCCATCACCTGTCCTCGACGCGTCAGCAGGAGGGCGTGCCGAGCCAGAGCTGGAGCGCCACGCACGCGCAGTGGGCCGGCGGCAAGATGAACGGCTTCGTGACGGCCACGCAGGCAGCGCCGCGAGGGGCCGACAAGCCCGCGGCGATGGGGTACTGGACGGAGGAGGACCTGCCGTTCTACCACGGTCTGGCGCGCACGTTCCCCCTGGCCGATCACTGGTTCAGTTCCTGCCTCGGCCCGACGTTCCCGAACCGGAGGTTCCTGCTGGCTGGGACAGCGCACGGGCTGATGGACGACCTGCCGGTCAACATCCTCGATAGCCCGCCGGCCGGCACCATCATGGACATGCTGACCCGGCACGGGATCTCCTGGGCGAACTACCGCCCGGCCGGTGAGGATCAGTCTCAGTTCCGCCATTACCTGCAGTACCGGCACCGCCGGGCCCGCCATCACGTGCGTACCTTCGGGCCGCCCCTGAGCCGGCTGACCAGCGACGTGAAACGGGACCTGCAGTTCACGGCAGGGCTCTACCCGCTCGGCATGGCCCGTTACATGCTGCACGTCCGGAGCATCGAGGACTTCTGCCGGGACGCCGATGCGGGCACGCTGCCGGGTTTCTGCATCGTGGATCCTGACTTCGGTACATATTCGGAGGAGAATCCGCAGGACGTGCGGAAGGGCGAGAGCTTTGCCGCCGAGATAATCAACCGGGTCATGCGCGGGAAGGCGTGGCGGGACACTCTGCTGATCTGGACTTACGACGAGCACGGCGGCTACTACGATCACGTCGCGCCGCCGGCGGCTGTCCGCCCGGACGACGTCGACGGGCATAGCCTCGTCGGGCACCAGTCGTGGGTCAGGAGCGTGCTCAAGCCGCTGTTTCCCGGCTACGTCCGGCACTGTGAGGCACTGGTCGCCGGGCCGGTGACCTACGACACCTACGGCTTCCGGGTGCCTGCGGTCGTCGTGTCGCCGTACGCGCGGCCAGGCTGCGTGCTGACAGACGTGTTTGACCACACCTCAGTGCTGAAGCTGGTGGAGGAGAAGTGGAACCTGCCGGCGCTGACGCGCCGCGACGCGGCAGCCACCGCACCGCTCGGTGCCCTCGACCTCACCTCGCCGCCGGCTTTCCTGACGCCACCCGATCTGCCTGCTCCGAGCCTGGCCTGGGGCTCGTGGTGATGGCGCCGCGATGAGCCTGGCCGGCGTCGTGGTGAACCCGACGAAGCTGAGCGAGATGGCTGAGTTCAGGCAGGCGGTCGCGGACGCGATGCGCGCCAGTGGCTGGAGTGACCCGCTCTGGCTGGAGACAACCGCGACGGACCCCGGCCGCGGCCAGGCGAAGGAAGCCATCGCGGCCGGCGCGGAGCTTGTGCTCGCCTGCGGCGGGGACGGCACTGTCACCGCGTGCGCCGAGGGCGTCGCGGATAGCGGTGTACCGCTGGCGATCATCCCGATGGGGACCGGCAACCTGCTGGCCCGCAACATCGGGCTCCCGACGGATCTCGCGGAAGCACTTGAGGTCGCGCTCAGTGGCCGGGACCTGCCGGTGGATGCCGGGCTGGCGAACGGCACCCTGTTCGTGGTGATGGCCGGCCTGGGCCTGGATGCCAGCATGCTGGCGGATACCAGCGAGCCACTCAAGCGTCGGCTGGGCTGGCTGGCCTACGCCATCTCCGTGCTGCGGCATCTGAAGGACCGGCCGGTGCGGGTCAGGATCAGCGCCGATGGCGGCCATGCCGTCCGGACGCGCGCGAGCGCTGTCATCGTCGGGAATGTCGGCTGGCTGCGCGGCGGGCTGCCGCTGCTGCCCGATGCCCGCCCGGACGACGGACTGCTCGACGCCGTTGTCTTCAGCGCCCGCGGGCTGGTCAGCTGGGTGGCGCTGGCGGCTCACGTACTGACCCGGCGCGGGCGGCCTGCCAACGTCACTCGCCTCCAGTTCCGGCGCCTGCAGGTAGACCTGGACCGCGAGCAGCCGTGGGAGCTGGACGGCGAGGTCATGGGCGCGACCCGGCGGCTGGTCATCGAAGCGCAGCCCGGCGGGCTGCTGCTGCGTGTGCCGCCGGACGATGCCGCCTAGACGACCTTCCAGGGGTCCGGTCCAGCACATGCATCTCTGTCGGCGGTGCGGGCATTCGCGCAGCGCAAGCCCTCTTGCCTGGGTTGAGTATGCCGAGTATTGTGCCTGACATGATGCTTGGCATGGTGAAGTCGTGAGCGTCCCGCACGCGCTGCTGGCGCTGCTGTCCGAGGGGCCGAAATACGGGCTGCAGCTCCGCGAGGAGTTCGAGGCCGGAACCGGTGAGGTGTGGCCGCTGAACGTCGGTCAGGTGTACAAGACACTGGGCCGACTGGAACGCGACGGGCTGGCCGAATCTGAGGGCGGCCAGGACGGGCCGCAGAAGCGATACCGGATCACGGCCGGCGGCCGGGAGGCGCTGGCCGCCTGGCTCCGCACTCCGCCGGACCTGACCTCTCCTCCGCGCGATGAGCTGGTGATGAAGGTGCTGGTGGCGGCGCGGGTGCCGGGCACGGATGCGCACGAGGTGATCCAGGCGCACCGGCTGTACCTACTCGAGCTGATGCAGCAGTGGACCCGGCTAAAGGAGGGCGAGGCCCGCGATGACCTGAGCCTGGCGCTGGTGGTCGATGCCGAGCTGTTCCGGCTGGACGCGGTTATCCGCTGGCTGGACACCGCGGACGTTCGCCTGGCGCGGGCCGCCGCTGAGCCCACCCCGCCGCCCCCCGCTGCCGCTCCGGTGCCGCAGCTTCGCCGGCTGGGAGCCAGGCGGTGAGCCGGCCGGAACTGAGCCGAGCGGAACCCGCCGGCAACGGCCACAGCGCGGTGAGCGTACTGGAGCTGCGCGACGTGTCGAAGACCTACGGGCAGGAGCCGGACGAGGTACACGCGCTCGCGGGAGTGGACCTGTCGGTGCGGGCCGGGGAGATGGTGGCGGTGATGGGGCCGAGCGGGTCCGGCAAGTCCACGCTGCTGACCATCGCAGGGAGCCTGGAAGACCCCACAAGCGGGGAGGTGCTGGTCTGCGGCACGGCGCTGGCGGGGATGCCGGAGGACCGCAAGGCCCGGCTGCGGCGACGGGTAATCGGGTACGTGTTCCAGGATTTCAACCTGCTGCCGGGGCTGACCGCCGGCGAGAATGCCGCATTGCCGCTTGAGCTGGACGGCGTCGCGGTACCAAAGGCGCGCGCGGCCGGGCTGGCCGCGCTGGAGGCACTGGGCGTAGCAGGGCGGGCGAGCCGGTTCCCCGACCAGCTGTCCGGCGGCGAGCGGCAGCGAGTGGCGATCGCCCGCGCGGTCGTGGGAGACCGCCGCCTCCTGCTGGCCGACGAGCCATCTGGTGCACTGGACTCGGTGAACGCCGGCGAGGTGATGCGCCTCCTGCACGAGGCATGCCAGCGGGGGGTCGCAGCAGTGGTGGTGACCCACGACGCGCAGCTGGCCGCCTGGGCCGACCGGGTAGTGCTCTTGAGGGACGGGCGGATGACCGGCCAGACCACCCGGCCGCCGGGCCCCGAGTCACTCCTCGTGCCCAGGGAGATCCGGTGACCACCACCCTGCGCAACCCGCCCGACCTGGACACGGGCGCGGGCGGCGGCATCGTCGCCCGCCGCGCGGTGTTTCGCTGGGGCTGGCGGCTCTTCCGCCGCGAGTGGCGCCAGCAGCTGCTCGTGCTCGGCCTGCTTACCGCGGCAGTCGCGGCGACGATCTGGGGCGCCAGCGTCGTCACGAACGTGCAGCTCGGCAACCCCAACTGGCCCGCCTACGGCACCGCCGCCGGGACGGCCACGCTGCCCGGCAGCGACCCGCACCTGGGCGCCGACATCGCCGCCATCCAGCGCCGCTGGGGCCCCGCAGATGTCATCGAAAATGAGAAGATCGCCACCGGCACCAGCGAGTCTGTCCAGCTGCGTGCCGAGAAGCCGGACGGGCACTTCAACGCTCCGCTGCTCGGCCTGGTCAGCGGCGCATACCCGGCCGGTCCCGGTCAGGTCGCGCTGACCAGCCAGGTCGCCGGCCTTTACGGCACGCACGCGGGCGGCAGCTGGCGGGCCGCCGGCACGACCTGGCGGGTGACCGGCATCGTGCAGGACCCCAGCAACCTGTCTGACGAGTTCGCGCTCGTCGCGCCCGGCCAGGTCAGGCACCCGAGCCAGATCATCATGCTGCTCGGTCCGGCTGCGGCGCGGCTGGCGACCGGCGACGTGACGCTACCCGGCGTGCCGGCCGCGGCACTGGCCGTTCCCAATGAGCACGTGAGCAGCTTCCCGCAGGCCACGCTCATCCTGGTGGTGGAGGTACTCGGCCTGGCGTTCATCGGCCTGGTGTCGGTAGCCAGTTTCTCCGTGCTGGCCCAGCGCAGGCTCCGCGCCCTCGGCATGCTCAGCGCGATCGGCGCGACCGAACGCAACCTCCGCCTGGTCATGATCGCGGGCGGCCTGGCCGTCGGCGGAGCCGCCGCGCTGGCCGGAACGGTGCTCGGCCTCGCCGCCTGGTTCGCTTACGCGCCGACGCTGCAGCAGGCCACGGGCCACGCGGTTGATCCAGCCAATCTGCCCTGGTGGGCATTCGCCGTCGGCGCCGTGTTCGCGATCGCGACGTCCGTGCTGGCGTCCCGCAACCCGGCTAAGACGGTGGCGGCGGTCCCGGTGGTGGCCGCGCTGTCCGGGCGCCCCGCGCCGCCGAGGGCGGTCCGTCGGTCCGCCGTGCCCGGCGGCATCGCGTTCGCGCTCGGCCTGGCCTTGCTGGCGTTCGACGGCCTCGCCGGGCTGCCTGGCGCGGGCGGCGGCCCCGGCAGCGCGCTGCCCCTGCTCGCTGGCCTGGCTGGCGTCATCGCCGGCATCGTCCTGCTGGCCCCGCTGGGTATCAGCGTGCTGACTGGCTGCGCCGGGCCGAGGCTGCCGGTCGCGATCCGTATCGCGCTGCGTGACCTGGTCCGCTACCGGGCCCGGTCCGGCGCCGCGCTGGCGGCGGTCACGTTCGCCGTGTTCCTGGCCACGGTGATCTGCCTCATTGGCAGCGAGCGGACCGCCAACCCGCTTGACCCGTCCGGCCCGAACCTGACTAGCAGCCAGCTCGTCGTCACCGCGGGCCGCAGCCCGGCCTCCGGCATGATGATGCCGCTGACCAGCACCCAGGAGGCCAGCCTGAGCAGGCGGCTCAATGCCCTCGCCGCCAGTCTGCACGCACGGTCCGCGGTGCCGCTAGAAAGCGCCGCCGCGCTGTTCCAGACGGGCACGCCGCCCCGCAGCAATTTCACCGGCTCGGTGTACGTGGCCACCCCGCGGCTGCTTGCCGTGTACGGGATCAGGGCCCGTCAGATCGCTCCCGGCACCGACGTCCTCACCTCGCGCCCGGGCCTGGCGGGGCTGTCGCACCTGCAGATGATCTACGGCAACGGAAGCGAGTCCATGGGAAGCGGGAACGGCGGTGACGGCGGTCCGTCCTGCACGTCCGGCAACTGCCAGGCCAGCCCGGCGATCCAGACGATCAGCAGCCTGCCCAGCGGCACCGATGCGCCGAGCACGCTGATCACCGAGTACGCGGTGCGCAGGTACCACATGCATCCTCAGCTGTCGGGGTGGCTGATCCAGGCACCTGCCCCGCTCACCGCCGCGCAGGTCAGAGCCGCGCGACACATCACTCTCGGCTACGAGGCACCGCTCGAGATCGCCTCCGGCGGGGCGGATTTTGGCGAGATCGCCGACGGTGGCACCGCGGTCGGCATCGCGATCGCGCTCGGCGTGCTGGCCGCCTGCGTCGGCCTGATCCGCAGCGAGACCGCGCCGGACCTGCGCACGCTCACCGCAACCGGGGCCAGCACCGTCACGCGGCGGATGATCACCGCCTCGACCGCCGCGGCGCTCGGTCTGCTGGGCGCTGTCCTCGGCATGGCTTTCGCCCTGGTCGTCTGCCTGGTCTGGGCGCACGCCACCCTGTCCGCCCTGTTCGGCGACGTGCCGCTGACCGACGTGCTGATCCTGCTGGCCGGACTGCCGCTGATCGCCGCGGCCGGGGGCTGGCTATTCGCCGGGCGAAAGCCGCCAGCGGTCGCCAGGCAGCCGATTGAGTGAGGCCCCGCCGGCCGCGCAGGCGCGCCAGTGGCCCGGCGGGCTAGCTGCCGCGGCGCCAGTGCCGCCGCTGCAGCAGGATGATCCTGCGCTCGGCGAGCTGCTGGGTGTGGTGGGCGAGCCAGAAGCACACGGCCGCGAGCGGAAGCTCGACGAACGCGGCCAGCAGGATGGACTCCCACCGCTGCCCGGCGGGCGTGGTCATGACGTCGAACCAGGCGTCGATCACCAGCAGGGTGGCAGTGGCAGTCGCGGCCGTGGCCAGGTAGAGGGAGCGGCGGAGAGCAAAGTAGGCGGTGCCGGCCAGTGCAATCAGCAGGATCACGTCGAACCCGGCCCATGCGACGTCATAGTTCGTCGCTACCTGCCTTGCGGGCAGCGAGTCGCCGATGTAGATCGTCCATGGCAGCAGGATTAGCGAGAAGAGCGTGAATGCCGGGCCGGTCCAGCGCACCAGCCGGCTCTCGCCCGGCAGTACGGCCCGCTCTGCCGGGGGATCCGGCTCGACCAGCGCCTCGAGCCTGCTCGCGATGTTCTCCGGGTCGGGGACTGTCATCATGTCGTTCTCCGCGAGGCTCGCCCGGATCTGGCCGGCGTCTGCTGCCGGGGCCGCAGAGCTACCCGGCCAGCGCGATTTTGCACATGAAGCCGAGCACGGCGCGCACAGCAGGCAGCCGGGCCTGACGCCGGCCGTCAGCTGTCGTCCCGCTGCCAGCGGCGGTAGAGATCGATGAAGTCAGCCCGCATCTCAGCCGTGAGATCGGCTGGCGAGATCCGGCCGGCGACGGCTATCGTCGCCCGGATCTGAGCCAGGTACTCGGTGCAGTGCGGGCAGCCGGCCAGGTGCCGCTCGAAACGCCGCCTGGCAGCTCGCGGCAGTGCTCCCTCGAGATAGTCGGTGACCAGTTCCACGGCCTGCTGACAGACCACGTCGCGGCGGGCGAGGACATGCAGGCGCATCATGCCCTCCCGAACTCGGACTCGAGCAGCTGGCGAACCCGGCTGCGGCCGCGGTGGAGCAGGACGCGGAGGTTGGCGTCGGTGATCTCCAGCACCCCGCACACCTCCTCGCTGCTCAGTCCCTCTATATCGCGCAGGGTCACAACCTCGCGCTGACGGGCTGGCAGGTCGGCGATGGCCGTCCTGACCAGCCCGGCCATCCGCTGTGCCGCAATCCGGTCATCGACGAGGTCGCTCCAGGGTTCTGGCGGGACCAGCCAGTGGCCGGTTGCATCAAACCGCGCTGAGTCGACCGTGACGGTCAGGTCGCTGACGGCAAGCGTCCGGCGTTCCCGGACGCCAGCGGACCTCGCCCGGTTGACCAGGATGCGAAACAGCCAGGTCCGCACGGAGGATCGCCCCTCAAATCGGCTCAGCCCGCGCAGGAACCCGACCCACGCGTCTTGCACGACCTCCTCCGCGACTGCCTGGCTGGGCACGTAGCCGGAGGCGATCCGCAGCATGGACGGCCGGTACCGCTGGACCAGGGTCACGAAAGCCTGCTCGTCGCCGGACCGGAGCCGGCCGAGCAGCGGACCATCGGGATCGTGGTCTGCGGTCTGCAGCGTGGGATACCTCGGTGTCATCGGGTCGTCCTGGCCAGGCCCGGCGCCGGGCCGGCTCCTGCGTTGGCTGTGCTCATCATCATCGTCGCGCGGAACCGGCGCGGCCGCGCCGGTTCGGGGGCAGCGAGCCGCAGCGGCTGGCTCTGCGGCCAGCTCGCTGCGGCTGCGCCCGCCATGGACATCACCCGGCGGCGATGCCCTCGCCGCCGGCCGCGCCGGGAACGGTGACGCTGCCGATGCTCGTCAGCGCGCCACCCGATCCGACCGCGAACTCGTCGACTATCCCGCTCCCGCCGGTCTGGACGTACAGATAGCGCCCGCCCGGCGTAGCGGCCGAGTCGACCGTGCCAGCGTCGGTGCCCGTCCGACCGAGCAGGGTCAGGCCCCCGCCCTGGCCGGAGGAGAAGGCGGACTCGGACGCGCTGCCGGCGTTCGACGCGAACAGCAGGCCGCCGTCTGCCGTCACCCAGCACGTGGCTGTCTGGCCCGTTCCGGTGGCCGCGAGCGGCGTCACTGTTCCGGACGGCGCCAGCGCGAAGCTCGCGAGCGCATTCGTCCCCGCCTCGGCGATGATCAGGTGACCGGCCGGATCGAAGGCGATGGCAAAGGGCACGGTTCCCGGCTCGGAATTGACGACCGGAGACGGCGTCAGGTAGCCGTCCGGGCGGACACCGAAGACGTCGATGTCGTCGCCGTTCGCCTTTGTCGTGACGAGCAGCTGCGTGCCGCCGGGGGAGAAGGCGACCTGGCCCGGAGTGCTGGTGAACTGCGGGGTCAGCGTCGGATCGAGGCCGAGGGCCCGGCCTGATCCCGGCAGCCGGTACAGCGCGCCGGAGCGGATGCCGAAGCCCTGGACGATCCCGCCGTTCTCGGCGTTCAGCACGTAGGCCAGATCGCCGCGGACGGTCACGCTGACCGGGAAGACACCGCCCGAGCGCAGGACCTGGCGCAGCCGGAGCCGGTCACCGTGAACGCCGAAGACCGCGATCGTGTTGCTGCCCGCGTTGACGGCGATCAGCAGGCCGGCCCGCCGGTCGAGCACGAGCGAGCCCTGCGACGCCAGGTGATCGACGACCGAGCCGGAGAGGATGCCGCCGAGACCGCCCGCTGAATACGCGCCGGCCTCGGTCAGAGTGCCGCTGCCGGAGCGGCGGTAGGCAACGACCTCGTTCCCGGCAGTGTTATCGGTCTGGACGAACACCGCGTGGCCCGCGCCCCCGGCGCCATCGTGGCGTGCGGGTGCCGAGGTAGCGGCGAGCGCGGGGCTGGCGAGAGCGAATGTCGCGATGCCCAGTGCCGCGCCCAGGATTGCCGCGCGCGGTAGTACGCTCGCGCGCGGTCGCGTGCGTGCTCTCATTCGATCCTCCGGATTGGTCAGGCCTCGCGCGCCCGGGTTCGGGCACGCGCTGCACAGTCCTCGCTGGAGACTCCGCGTTACACGCGAGTTGTCGTCAGCGGCCGGTCAGCCCGAGTACCTCAGCCGCGGCGCGGCTGTTGCTGCGCGCCGCCCCGTAACTGGCCAGGTAACTTCCGGCCGCCGGGCGCCAGACGGGCAGCCCCATCTCCACGACGACCGCGTCCGGCCGTTCGGCCAGCATCAGGGTCACCGCGCCGGCTGCCGTCGCGTGCCGGTGCGCGTCCCGCACCACGATGACCAGCGGGCGGCCGGCCGCGTCAGCCAGGACAGGCGACACCGCGGCCGCCAGGCCCGTCGCCGGCGTCGCCGTGCTGATCTCCCGGTAGCTGTCAGCGGGCACGAACGCGGCCAGGCCCCAGGGGACCGCGCCGACCGCCAGGTTGGACGGCGGTACGAGCTGGACGACGAGCGGCCTGCCGGCGGCCGGGAGCTGCCCGGAGACAGCGACGGCGCGCCGGGCCGCTGCCAGGCCGATCGGGACTATTGCAGGCGCGCCGGCCGTACTGCCCGCGCCGTCGCCGGCCCTCGGGGCGCCGCCGGCTCTCGCGGCCGCCGGCAGCGCCGCCGCGGAAGTCCAGGCCCGCAGGTCGGCCACCCTCGCTGCGGCCTCCTCGAGCCGCTCGCCAGGCAGCCTGCCCGACCGCACCGCCTCGACGAGCGCGGCCCTGACCGCGAGGAAGCTGAGTTGGTCCTGATCGCGGCCTAGGCACAGCAGGTCGGTCCCGGCAATGACCGCCAGGACGGCAGCCTCGGGAATCCCGTACGGCTCGCTGACCGCGCGCATCTCCAGGCCGTCGGACACGATGACGCCGGTGAAGCCGAGCTCCCCGCGCAGCAGGTCGGTCTGAGCCCGCCGGGACAGCGACGCCGGCAGATCGCCGGTGAGCTCTGGCACCCTCAGGTGACTAGGCATGACTGCCCGCACCCCGGCCCCGATAGCCGCCTCGAACGGCGGCAGGTCGCGGGACCGCACGATGCTCAGCGGCGCATCAACAGTCGCGAGCACGAGGTGGGAGTCGGCCGAGGTACTGCCGTGGCCGGGGAAGTGCTTCGCGCACGCGGCGACGCCGGCCGACTGCAGCCCGGTCACGGCGGCCGCAGCGTGCCGGGCGACCAGATCCGGATCCGCGCCGAAGGACCGGGTGCCGATCACCGGGTTGTCCGGCGCGGTGTTGACGTCCACCGCGGGAGCGAGGTCCAGGTTGATGCCAAGCGCGGCCAGGTCGGCGCCCAGGGCGGCGTACACGAGCCTGGTCAGCTCGGTGTCGTCGATGGCGCCGAGTGCCGCATTTCCCGGATAGTCGCTGCCGGTGCGGTGCGAGATCCGGGTGACGTCGCCGCCTTCCTCATCGATCGCGATGACCGGCTCGGTGGTGGCGGCTCGCAGCCGGGCCGTCAGCGCGGACAGCTGCCTGCCGTCCTGCACGTTCGGGCCGAACAGGGTCACTCCGGCGAGGCCGCCGCGCAGCGCGGCGCGGATCCAGTCCGGCTCGCGGCCGCTGCCGAATGGCGGGATCAGGACCGCGTCGGCTAGCCGGCCCAGGGCTGGGTCGGCTGTGATCTCCTGGGTCATCCCTTCACCGCTCCGGCGGTCAGGCCGCCGACAAGCCTTCGGCGGACGATCAGGAAGAAGATGACGACCGGAATCGTGTACATCGTCGAGGCGGCCATGATCGGACCCCACTCCGCGCCGCCGCGGCCGAAGAAATAGGTGACGTAGATCGGCAGCGTGTAGGTGCTGTGCGCCTGGCCGAGGAACGTCAGCGCCACGATGAACTCGTTGTAGGCGGTGATGAAGGAGAAGATGCTCGTGGCGACCAGGCCGGGCATAACCAGCGGGAACAGGATCCGCCAGAAGATCTTCACGCCGCTCGCGCCGTCGATAGCCGCCGCCTCCTCCAGCTCCCTCGGGATGGTGGCGACAAAGTTGCGCAGCATCCAGATGGAGACCGGCAGGGCCTGGGCGGCGTAGACGATGATCAGGCCGAGCAGGTTCTGCAGCAGGTCGAGCCGCTCGAAGTCGATGAACAGCGCGATGATCAGCGCCTGGGCCGGGATCATCTGCACGATCAGCAGCATCACCAGGAAAGACGCGCGAAACCTGAAGCGGAACCTGGCCACCGCGACCGAGGCAAGCAGCGACAGCAGCGACGCCACGAGGACGGTCGCCAGCGTGACCGCCAGGCTGTTGCGGAAGAACAGCCAGACCGAGCCGATACCGGATACCTGGCCGCTGATCACCGACCTGAAGTTGCCCAGGGTCGGATGCGCGGGCAGCAGGCTCGGCGTCAGCGAGTAGATCTCGTGCGACGGCTTGAATGCCGTCGAGACCATCCAGAACAGCGGGAACAGCGTCAGGAGCGCGATCAGGATGCCGAAGGCGTTCAGGCTGGCGCCGCGGGCGCCGCGCATGGTCCTGGCCCGGCGCGCGTCCTGGGCGGTGTCCCGGCTGCCGCGGCCGTCACGGGTGATGGCCGCGACGGCGGGCACGGCGCTGAGGCCGGAACTTGGCATGCTCATGTCAGGGCCCCCTGCCGGACGGAGGTGCGCACGTAGCCGACCGTGATGACCAGCAGGATGAGCGCGAAGATCAGCGCGATCGCGCCGCCCAGGCCGTAACTCGGCGGAAGGCTCGCGAACGCCTTGTCGTAGAGGTAGAGCGACAGGTTGTACTCGTTCTGGTTGCCGGGGAAACCGGTGATGATGTAGCTCTGCGCGAAGATGTTGAAGTCCCAGATCACCGACAGCAGCAGCAGCACCAGGAAGATCGGCTTCAGCAGCGGGTAGGTGATCTTCCAGAACACTCGCCAGGAGGTCGCGCCGTCGACGCGGGCGGCCTCCAGCAGCTCGGCCGGGACTGTCTTCAGGCCCGCCAGCACCGACACCGCGATGAACGGGAAGGCCTGCCAGACCACGAGCACGGCGATCACGACGTAGGCCTGGAACGCGCCGGTGGTGGTCCAGTTGTACTGCGCCCAGTTCGTGCTGCCAACCAGCCAGTGCGGCAGCTTCGACAGCGTCCAGTCGACGATGCCGCCATCCGGGCTGACCAGCCAGTAGAACAGCACTGCGGCAGAGATCGGCGGCGTTGCCCAGGCCATCAGCGCCGCTGTGCTGACGAATGCGGCCATCTTCTTGCCGAGCCGGTTGAGCAGGAGCCCGACGATCGTGCCCGCGATCAGGGTGGCTGGCACGACCACGACCGCGAGCAGCACGGTGTTGCGCAGCGAGAGCCAGAACTCCGGATCGGCGAAGGTGCTGGTGAAGTTCGCGAAGCCCACCCACTGGGTCGGTGCGGCCCCGGTGATCTGCATCAGGCTGTAGTTCTGGAAGGAGAAGATGACGACCTGCACCAGCGGCCAGAGCAGCACGAGCGCGATGCCGGCCAGCGCCGGGGCGAGCAGGAGGTAAGGGGCGAGCTTGTAGCGGCGGACGAAGGCGCCGAGGCGAGCGCCGGACCGGTAACCGCGCTGGCCCGGCCGGCCGGGCTGACTGGCCGGGGGCGCGGCCGGCTGGTGCTCTATCGTCTCGGCCATCTGCCTGATCGCTCCTTTCTGTCGCTCACGAGCGCGGATCTGGCTCGGCGCGCGGCTGTCCTGCACGGCGCGGGCGGTGACCGGCTGGCCCGCCGCAGCGGGCCAGCCGGAGCACTCAGCGCAGAATCAGGACTCGTTCCCGGTATTCAGCACGTTCTGCAGTTCGGTGTTGGCCTTGTTCACCGTGGCGCTGAAATTGGCGCCCTGCATCAGTGACTTCATCATGTCCGGGATGATCTCGTCAGTCGCGTCGGCTGTCGCCCAGTTCTTGGAGTTGAGCGGGGAGATCTGGGTGTAGCCAGCCGCCTTGGCGAAGCCGGACAGGACCGGGCTGCTCGCATACGTCGGGTTCGACAGCTGCGAGGTGAACTCCGGGAAGAAGCCCTGCGAGTTCGCGAACGTGGTGGCATTGGACGGGCTGTCCATCACCGTGACCAGGTCGAAGGCCGCGGTCTTGTTCGGGCTCTTCGCCCAGACGCCGAGGTCGGAACCCCCGGCGAAGGCCGGCGCCGGGTTCGGGCCGTTCTCGCTCGGGATCGGGAACGACGCCCACTGCGCCTTGTTCGCCGTGCTGACCGCCTCCAGCGAGGACTCGGCCCACGGGCCGTCGATGTACATGTCGAGCGTGCCCTTGGCGAAGTCCTCGTCGCTGCCGCCCGAGGTCGCGCCCGGCGCGCCGAGCTCGGTCTGCCCGATGTACTTGGCGGGGGAGACATGCTCGGTGAGCAGCAGGTCCGCGTAGAACTTGATGCCAGCCTCGGACTGCGGCGAGTTCAGCTGGGCCACCCACTTGCCGCCCTGCTGCACCGCTACCTGGCCGCCAGCGCCCCAGATAAAGCTGACGATCGCGTTGGTGTAATCGCTCGGCGCGCCCAGGCCGTAGGTGCCGGGGTAGGCCTTCATCAGGGCCTTGGCGTCGCTGACCAGCGCCGCCCAGGTGGCGGGCGGCGAGCTGATGCCAGCCTTGGCGAACTGGTTCTTGTTGTACCAGATGCCGCGCACGCCGCCGAACCACGGCACTGCGTAGTTCTGGCCGCCGACGGTGTCGTTGGCCAGGTTGCCCTTGATGATGTCGGAGCCCTCGGACCAGGCCTTGACCTCGCTGGTGATGTTGGCCAGGGCGCCCTGGCTGGCAACGCCTGGGGTGTCGGTGTTACCCAGCTCGGTGATGTCCGGGCCGCCCTTGCCGCTGGTCAGGGCGTTCGTCCAGTCGGTGGTCCGGTTGCCCCACGGGATCCAGTCCACGACGACCTTGGTGCTCTTGTACTGCGGAAACTTCTGGTGGAACTGGGCGACCACGCCGTTCATCCAGGTCACCTGCGATGGCACCGACGCGCCCATCCGCCAGACGACGAGCTTGGCGGGGGCCGACGAGGCCGACGATGAGCCGCTGCTTGAGCCGCAGCCCGCAATGCCCACGGCAGTTCCCGCGAGCGCGACGGCCACCCCTAGTGCGGCCGCCGATCTGGTGAAAGTCACTGACCGATCTCCCTTCCCGGCTGTGTGAGCGGAAGTGACGTCCTCCGGGCGGACGCCTCCGGCCGGGCCATGGCCTCGTGGCCGGCACCTACGCTAGAGGGCCGACTTGACCACTTCGACCCGATCCGAGCGATTGGTGCCTGCCAGGGCTGAGCCCTGATAGTTGCTTGCGCAGAAACTAACAGGAAACTTTCCTATAGGATAGGCTCCGTTGCAAGATTGAGACACAGACTGTGTTCGCGCAGGTCAAACAACGCGAATTCGCCTCGCCGGTCCTAGAGTTCGGTGAGGAATGCGGGATAAGGGGTGGGGAATGCAGCGACGGCCGGGAACGCCGAGC
>Ga0302324_100007104_pt1 | contig 23913 bp, 24 predicted proteins | sample Palsa_T0_1_FD_201949 | JGI IMG/M metagenome (GOLD analysis project Ga0302324, IMG submission 201949) | Peat permafrost microbial communities from Stordalen Mire near Abisko, Sweden - Palsa_T0_1 | ecosystem: Environmental > Terrestrial > Soil > Palsa > Peat permafrost | place: Sweden: Abisko... | reverse complement strand
CCGCCGGATCTCTTCGAATAGTTCCACTTTGCTCCTCCTATCCATCCCGGAATCTTCTCATCCGGGGCTGTTCAGGGGGGCCAAATTAGACGATCGAAGTGGGCCAAATTAGAGGAGCGAACTCACCCCATGACGGCGCGCGTCAAAGCAACGCTCGATATGCGCCTATCGAAGGCAAGTGCCAGTGCGTGGGTCTTCCCGGCCCAGACGAAGAGCGGACATATCGAGCCATCAACCTTGAAGAAACAGCACTTGAAGGCCATTGCTGAAGGGACTCGAATTCTCAGAGAGGAAACCAAGAGGGAAGACGTTGAGCTTGCGCCATTCGAGCTTTACACACTCAGGCATTCGTGCCTCACGCGCTGGGCACCGCACATGGACCCGTGGACGCTGGCATACCTAGCCGGTCACCGCGACATGAATATCACGAAGCGCTACGTTCACCCGCAAGCGCAAACGATTCGCGCAGCCATGGAAAGAGTGCAAGAGGAAAAGAGTGGGCATACTTCTGGGCATACCGGGCAAAAATCGGATCTAGACGCCATGCCAGTATTGACACCAAATATCTGAAGGTATGTGCTTTAGCTGGTGCGCCCGAGGTGATTCGAACACCTGACCTTCTGGTTCGTAGCCAGACGCTCTATCCAACTGAGCTACGGGCGCATGGAAGCGTTCTTCTTCAATCTACCGTGTCCGCGCGGTCTGCGCAACTGGCGTCCGCGCCCGGTCCGCCGGCACTGCCTCGACCGGCGGGACCGGCATCTCCGGCGGCTTGCAGGTGCCGATCGACACCGAAAAAGCCGCAACGCCGCGCCACCCGCCGCCCGCGCGCTGCTCGATGCGGTAGGACTTGCTGGCGGCGTCCGCGCGCAGGCGCCAGTCCGCATTGGCCGTGCCGCTGGCGTGCATCGTCTCGATGGGCCGCTCGTTGGTCCGGCGCAGCATCCAGGTCTCGCCCGCATTGGGCGTCTCATACAACTCGTAGCGGCCGGATTCGCCCGTCCGCCCGCGATCGATCACCAGACTGCCGTTGGTTCGCGAGCTGAACCGGAATTGCAGGATGGAGCCGAACTGCGGCTCCGCGAAGATGGAGCGCTGCTGCCAAACCTTGCCGCCGTCTGTAGTGACCAGGAAAAACGGATCGCGCGGCAGGGGATGCTGCACCTCGCCGCTGACCCAGCCGTTCTCGAAATCGATGAATTGGATGCGGTCGAGGCCCGCCAAACGGATGCGCTCGTACGGCTCGCGCCAGGTCTTGCCGGCATCGTCGCTGGCCAGCAGCACCGAGTAGAGCGTAGTCGAAGACGAGTGGATATTCCCCGCGGCAAAAATCCGATTCCCCACGGCCTCCACTGACGCAAGCTCCAGAAATACCGGGCAGGGATCTTCCAGGGTACAGCTCAAACCGGCCAATCGGATGTCTTCCGCGCCGCAACGGTAATCCACGGTCATGGGCTGGCCCGCGTTCACCAGAGGCGGAGTTTCGGAGGGTTGCTCCGCGGGCTTTTCAACCTGCGCCGCCGCGACCCCCGCAACGCAGAGAAAGCACGCCCCCAACGCGATCGAGAGCCGCATGCTTCCCGATTGTATCGCTTCCGCCGGCGATCCAGGCGGCTTTCCGCCCCTTGGCCTTTTGATTGAGGCTCGAACAATACAGTGACTATCCGAGGGTGGGGCGGCCGCCCTCGCCCGCGTCGGACCCCTGGTCCGACAGCCGAGCCAGGGGGCTCGGCGCGGGTCAGGGGACCCGCCCCACATTCTCTCAGCGCACTGAAACCGTGCTATCCGAAGCTCAATAGTTGCCGGCGCCGGGAGTCGCCGGGCGCCCTTCTTCACCCTCCCGCCGCCTGGGCGGCTGAGGCTTCGGCAACGGCTTGCGTGGCAGCATCTCGTCGCGCGTGGCCGCGTCGTATACCACCGCGGCCATGATGGCGGAAGCTTGCATCAAATCGCCGGCCTGCAAATGGTCGTATACGTCGGCGCTGGAGTGATGCGTCTCGGTGGAATAGTCCAGCGGATCCTGAATGAACTGGAAGCCGGGCAACCCCACCGCGTCAAACGACTGGTGATCGGTTCCGCCCGTGTTGCGGATGGTGACCGTATTTGCGCCGTAATCCTTGAAGGCGTCCAGCCACGCCTGGAAGATGGGCCGCATCATGTCGTTGCCCTGCAAATACGCGCCGCGGATCTTGCCGGTGCCGTTGTCCAGGTTGAAGTAACCCGAGAGCTTGGCATGTTCCGGCTTGAGCGCCATGGTTTCGCGATCCCCGAAGTGATCCTTCACATAGGCCCGCGATCCCAACAGCCCCTCTTCTTCGCCGGTCCACAACGCCATTCTCACCGTGCGCGCCATCTTCAGATCCAGCGCTTTCAGGATGCGCATAGCTTCCAACACTACCGCGCTCCCGGCGCCATTATCGGTTGCGCCGGTGCCGCCGGTCCAGGAGTCCAGGTGGCCGCCCAGCATCACCAACTCGTCTTTCTTGCTGGTGCCCGGCAGTTCACCCGTCACGGTGAAAGAATCCTGGGTGTCGTCCAGGAACTTGTTTTGAATATCGAACTCCAGCGTCACCGGAATCTTCTTGTCGATGAGCCGCGCGATGCGATTGTACTGCTCCACCTCCAGCGCCACCGAAGGCGGCGGCACCGGTTTCTTGGGATCTTGCGACCCGCCCGACATGCCGAATACGATGCCGCTGGTGGCCCGATAGCTGGGGGCGATCGTCACCAGCACTCCCTCGTCGGTGAGGAACTGATTCACCTTATCGCGAAACTTTTCGCGCGCCTCGCGATTGAACGGCTGTCCAGCCGCCGGCCCCGCCTGACGCGGCGGCTGTCCGGGGATCAGGGGAATCGGATTGGCAAACGGCGAGCGCGGCGAAGGATCGGGCGCCAGTGTCTCGGCCGCCAACTCGGTATCGGTGAAGCGCTTCAGGTCCGGTTCAGTCTCCGAAAGGAGCGGCCTGGGCGCCTCTAGCAGCACGATCTTACCCTTGAGCTTGCCCTTGAATTTGTCGAGATCCGCATCGGTGGCGAGGGTGGCTATCACTGGCTCTCCCGAAACCGGACCATTGGTGCCCGGCGTCCAGGGCCGCGCGAAGGCGTTCAGCGGCGCGAACTGCGGTTCCTTCAGACTCGCGCTGAAATGCACGCAGGTCCAGCCCTTCCCGAAGGGCCCCCATTTTTCCAGGCCGGGGTTGGCCAGCCCCCACTCGGTCATGCGGCGGACCGCCCATTCGGCGGCTGCTTTGAGGCCCGGCGAACCGGTGAGCCTTGGCCCGTAAACGTCGGCCAGGTAAAAGGCGTTTTCCATCACCTTGGAGTTTTGAAACTCCTCGGCCTTGATGCGGTTGACGGTATACAAATCCACCTTCTCTTGAGCCAACAAGAGAGGGGCAAGGAGGAACAGCCACGCATGTTTCATAATGTTGACGAGATTATCACAATTGCGGCGCGGTTTTCAGCCGCATGTGGGGATGGAAACACAACCCTGGCCCCCGGCCCCCAACCCCCGTCGCCGGCGCGCAAAGCGCGCCATATGCAGCCTGCCGGACTATAAGCCGGTTTCTGTACCCTTGCGGGCGGCAGCCATTCATCTGCGCCGGACATTGCTGCCCGGCTCTAGCGACCTACCCGAGAGTTCATAGGAGCGGGCCGCTCCTCCTCTCCTATTTGGTCTTGCTCCGCGTGGGGTTTGCCTTGCCGGCCGGATTGCTCCGTCCGCGGTGCGCTCTTACCGCACCATTTCACCCTTACCCGAAGTCCGTACGCTTGCGCGCCCGGATCGGGCGGTATATTTTCTGTTGCACTTTCCGTAAAGATTCCGTCGCCAGAACCCTTCCCGGCCGTTAGCCGGCACGCTGCCCTGTGGAGACCGGACTTTCCTCCCGTTTCCAGGCGGCTGCCCATCCGGCAGGCTACAACTGCCATTATCCCATTTTTGTGAGGGAACGCCCATTCTATTGACTAAGAGGCGCAAATTGTTGTAGATGTGGAAACATCACCGGTGTATCCTAAAATAATTACGACTTGGTGGTTGTTTGTATTCTAAGGAAGTCTCGCGTACACACTGAAATTCTTGGAGGAGATGGTCATGATAAAGCAACTGGGGGCAATCGGCGCAATCGGGGTATTTTCAACCTGCCTGTTCGCTCAGGGATTGAACACGAACCAGACCAAAGATCAATGGGAAGAGATCAACTTCGAGTTCAATTCTTCCATTCTCTCGGACGGCTATCCCAGCCTGTTGCGGCTGGCCGAGATGCTGAGCCAGCATCGCGATTATCATGTGAAGCTGGTTGGAAACACCGACTACGTGGGCTCCGCGCGTTACAACGACCGCCTGGCCATGCGGCGCGCCGAAACTGTGCGCGACTTCCTGGTGAAATACGGAGCCGCGGCCGACCAGGTGATGACGTCCGGCGACGGCAAGAAGGATCCGGAGGTGAACAACGGGACCAAAGAAGGCCGCTTCATGAACCGGCGCGTGGTCATGACCGTCACCGACGGCCAAGGCAAGATCGTGGCCTACGGCGGAACCACGGAGGTGATGCCCGAATTGTCGGAGCTTCTTAAGAAACAGGAGGAGTGCTGCAACAACATCCTGAAGCGGCTCGACAAGCTGGACGATATTCTCGCGGCGTTGCGCGATCTCAAGGGCGAGAACGACCGGCTGAAGGGCCAGGTGGCCGAGCTTCAAGGCCAGGAGAAAGCTCTGGAAGACAAAGTCAACGGGACGCCCAAGCCGCTGACCAAGGACGAAACCACGGCTATCGCCGAAAAGGCCGGCACGGATGCTTTGAACGAGGCGCAGAATCGCAACAAGAAGTTCTCGCTGTTGGGCCTGGACGTCGGTCCTACGCTGGGTAACCGGCCAAACGGCGATGTCACCGTCCACGGCAGCGGCCAGTTCTTCTCTCCGTTTGGCGGCGACGGCACCCACGCGGTGCAAGCCCAAGGTGAGTACATTCGCCAGCCCGGCGACCAGGAAGGCCAGTTCGATATCGGTCTGGTCAACCGTTGGGATCACTTGCAGGCGGGCTTGTTCTCCAGCTTCAAGTACATCCGGCTTAACGAGTACGAAAATGGCGGCAGCATGGGGCAGGGCGCGCTCTTGGTGGATTACATCTTCAGCAGCGGCCGGGTCGGTTTCTTCGGCACGGAAGGTTTCAAGAATACCGGCGCGCTCACCGAGACGCCGCTGGGCCTGACGTCGTTCATCGAGACGTACGCGCGGCCTATGAACCAGATCGGCCTCAGCGGGCAAGTGGGTGTTTGGGGCGACTCCTGGATTCAGGGCAACTTCGGCTATATCCATAGCCGCCTGCCCGGTGAGTCGGGCCGGCCAGGGGGCGAGGTCAAACTGGTACAGCCTTTCAGCAGGGAACTGGCGTTCACCGTTACGGCGGGCTTGAACCCCACAATGCTGACACCCAAGAATACGGGCGAACTCACGTTCGGATTGGAATTCGGCAACTTCATGCGGCCGAAGGAATACAGCACCTTTACGCATCCGGTCCCCATGGACGTGCCGCGCATACGGTATGAGTTGTTGACGCGCCAGGTGGGCCACAGCGCTCCGGTGGCGAACGCCGGTCCCGCGCAGATCGGCGTGCCGCCCGGTGTCATCACCTTGAACGGCAGCGGCTCCTACAGCCCGGATCACGATGCTCTGAATTATTCGTGGGTCCAGGTATCCGGTCCGAACGTAGCAATATCCGGCGCCAATTCGGTGAAGGCCACATTCACCGCGGTGGGATCCACCAGCTATGGCTTCACTCTGACTGTTACCGATCAGGTGACTGGCCTGACCGGCAGCGCCAACACCACTGTGACCACGCAGAGAGCTTTGTCGGTGGTGCAGTTCTCGGCGACTCCCAGCCAGATCGCTTCGGGACAGTCGTCCACCCTGGCTTGGAATGTGCCCAACGCGACCTCAGTCAACATCTCGGGCGTTGGCACGGGCCTCAATCCGGCAGGCACCGCGACGGTGAAGCCGGCCACCACCACCACCTATACCTTGACCGCCACTGGGCAGGGCGGCCAGTCGCTCACCGCGACCGTTACCGTGACCGTCGGCGCGTCCAAGCCGGCGATCATACGCTTCGCAGCCTCGCCGACCAACGTCAGCAAGGGCAGTTCTTCGCTGCTGTCCTGGACCACCACGGGCGCCTCCAAGGTCACTATCAACAACGGCGTAGGTACCGTGTCGGCGAATGGCAGCCAGAGCGTCTCGCCGACCGCAACTACTACGTACACCCTGACGGCCACGGGCGCCGATGGGGTCACTTCGGTTTCCGCCGCCGTCACCGTTACCGTCGGCGGAGCGGTGCCGAACGTGCTTAGCTTTACGGCTTCGCCGACGGTCATCGCGACCGGTGGTCAATCGTCGCTGTGCTGGAATGTGTCCAATGCCACGACCGTCAGCATTTCGCCCACAGTCGGCACGGTGAACCCGGTTGCTTGTACTACCGTGACGCCATCCGCAACCACTACCTATGTGCTCACGGCTACCAACGCCGTTGGCCCAACCCAAGCTTCCGTGACAGTGAGCGTGGGAGCCGTTCAGATCCTCTCGTTCTCCGCCAATCCGGCTTTCTCGGGGGCTTCTGGCGCGCCCGTCGTGTTGTCGTGGACGACCCAGAACGCCACGTCCGTGATCGTCACCGGCACGGGCGTCGCCGGCGGGGCTCAACCCGTCAACGGCAGCCTCACCATTAATCCGACCACCAATTCGGATTACACGTTGACCGCTTATGGTCCAGGTGGACCGGTAAGCTCCGTAATCCAGGTGTTCGTGAGATAGCGGCGCGAAAGTAAGCAACGACCAGCCGGGCGGCTAACCACCGCCCGGCATTTTTTTTGCTACGAGAGCTTGGGTAGTGGGTCGATTTGGTTGTGGGGCAGGTTGCCAACCTGCAGGCCGATTGGGAATCGGCCCAGTTTGCGCCGATTCCCAATCGGCGCGCAGGATACCATCCTGCCCCACAGGCAAACTGACCCACTCCCAGAGCTTGCTACCAGAGATGGTAGTAGCCGTCCCGCTGGGTCAGATCGACCGGCAGGCCGAACAAGCCCGCGAGCGCCGCGGCTGTGAGTACATCCTGTTTGCGCCCGTCCGCCACAATGCGGCCCTCGCGCATCAGAATCACGCGATCGATTTCGGGAATGATATCGGCCAGGTGATGCGTCACCAGAACGATCCCGATATCCGCGCGCGCCAGCTTGCGCAGGATCTCGCGCAATTCGTGCTGCGCGAAAACGTCCAGGCTGTTGCTGGGCTCATCCAGCACCAGCGCGCGGGGATCGTGCACCAGCGCGCGCGCCAGCAACACGCGGCGCGCTTCACCGGACGACATCTCCGTCACGGTACGCCCGGCCAGGTGCGGGATCTCGAGCAGCGCCAGAATCCCCGCCGTCTTACGCTCGATTTCCGGCGTGATGCGGTGGTAGGGTTGCACGCCGACGCTCCCGAAGAAGCCGGATAGTACCGCCTCCCGCCCGGTGATCTCGCGCGTGCATAGCGCCATCCAATCGTTGGAGACCACGCCCAGCAGCGGACGGAGATCGAAGATGTTCCAGCGCTCCTGTCCGAAGATGGCCATGCGCGATCCCTCGCGCGCCAGTGGATAGCATTCGCGCGCGATGGTCTTGATGAGCGTGGACTTGCCGCAGCCGTTGGGACCCAGAATGGCGACGTGCTCGCCCACGCCGATGCGCAGGGTCACTTCGCGCAGCACGATCTTTTCGCCGCGCATCACGCTGACGCGCTCCAGTTCGATGAGCGGTCGCGGGTCAGATGGCACGGGTGAGCAGCTCCTCCAACTGGCCGCGCGTCAGCACGATGGGATTGGCCTTCATGCTGCTGGCGCGGGCGGCCTTATCCGCCAGCGCGGGCACGTCCGCGGCGCGAACTCCATAGGCGCCCAGCGGCCGGATTTCAAGGTCGCGGCACAGGGACTCCACCCATGCGGCGCCATCTTCGGGCATGGCCGCGGCGTCGCCGGTGAGCGTGCGCGCAACCACGGTGTAGCGCAACAGGCCCTCCATGTGGGGCGGCGCCGAGCGCAGCGCCGCGATGTTTACCCGCATGGCATGCGGCAGCAGCGCCGCGCAGAGGGCGCCGTGCGGCGCATCGAACATGCCTCCCAGCGGCGCCGCGAATCCGTGCACCGCGCCCAGGCCGGCGTTGGCCAGCGCCAGGCCGCCCAACAGGCTGGCGAATGCCATGTCCGCGCGGGCTGCGAGATCGTGGCCGTGGCGCCAGGCCCGCCGCAGCGCGGATGCCGCCAGCCGCATGCCCTCCACGCAGTAGAGATCCGTCATAGTATTGGCGCGCATGGAGACGTACGGCTCGATGAGCTGCGTCAACGCGTCGATCCCCGTGCTGGCGGTGAGCGCGGGCGGCAGATCCAGCGTCAGCTCGGGGTCCACCACTGCCAGCTTGGGCAGCATACGCGGGCTGCGCAGGCTGGCCTTGACGCGGTGCTCGGGCGAGGCCAAAACCGCGTTGCAAGTGACCTCCGCGCCGGTGCCCGCGGTAGTCGGGATGGCGATAAAGGGCGCCGAAGGGCGGCTCGGCGATTTCGCTTGCCCCACTACCTCAAGATAGTCGAGCGGGTCGCCGCCGTTGGTCAATAGCGCCGCGATGGCTTTGCCCGCATCGATGGCGCTGCCGCCCCCCAGCGCGATTACCAGATCGCAGCCCCCTTCACGCGCCAATTGCGTGCCTTGCCGCACCATGTCTACCGTGGGTTCGCCATGCATCGGGAAGTGGATCGGGAACGGCACGCCCGCAATTCCGGAGTGTTTGAAATCCGCGGATGCCCGCGTGACCAGCAGCGCACGCCGCCCCATTTTCTCGGCCGCGGCCGGAACCTCCCGCACCGTTCCAGGACCGAAGACGATCCGCGCAGCCGTGGCGAATTCGAAGCGCATGCCGCCCTACCAGCCTTCGTCGCCGGGAAAAACATTGGCGTACTCCACCCTGCTGCGCGGCTCGGCCATCATGTCCGCCACCGTATCGCGCCAGGTTTGGTAGTGCGTGGTTTCCCTGTGCCGCGCGGGCGCTTCGGCGGTGCGGTACACCTCCACCAGGACGAAGCGCGCGGGGGCGTCCGCCTGCTGCAGTAGGTCGAAGCGCGCGATGCCCGGCTCCTTGACGCTCTCTCGCGCGTTGGCGATGGTGGCCTGCCGGAAGGCTTCCACGGACTCCGGCTTCACCTGGATGTGAACGTGCACGATCAGCATGCAGCCATCGTATAACGATTGTGGGGCGGACCTCCAGGTCTGCGCGGGTCCTCCAGGACCCGATCACAAAGAGGCCGGCGTGGACGCCGGCCGCAGGACTGGAGTCCCGCCCCACAAGAGCGTGTAAGATAGTGGGTTATGAATGCGGAAGAATATGCGGAGCGCCAGGTGGAAGTGGATCCCTGGCAAGTGAAGCTAACCTCGTATAAGCTCGGCGACGTCTATCATTGCAAGGCCGATAATGTTTCCCCGGGCGCCGCCCTGGCGCGCGCCACCGGCACTACACGCGAAGAAGCCGAACAGAAGGCGCTGGACCGCGCGCGGCAGTTGCTCTCGCGCACGCGCCGCCACGAAGTCTGATCCTATTCATGCCCAACTTGCAAAGTACCCACTACGACCTTCCGGCACTGGCACGCCAGGAGATGATCGCGGAAGGTTTCACTCCGGACTTTCCGCCCGAAGTGCAGCGGCAGGTCGCGGCCCTGCGCGCGCATCCGGCGCAGCCGGCTCCCGATGCCGCGATACGCGATCTGCGCGGCCTGCTCTGGTCGTCCATCGACAACGACACGTCGCGCGATCTGGATCAGATCGAAGTTGCCGAGCGCCTTCCAAACGGCGCCATCCGCATCCGTATCGGCATCGCCGACGTGGATAGCGGCGTACCCAAGGGATCGCCGATCGATCGGCATGCCGCCGCGAATTGCACCACCGTGTACACCGGCGTCAAGAACTTTCCCATGCTGCCGGACGATCTCTCCACCGACCTCACGTCGCTGAACGAGCATGCCGACCGGCTATCCGTGGTGGTGGAGTTGACGGTCGCCGCGGACGGTTCCGTGCAGGATGGCACGGCCTACCGCGCCGTCACGCGCAACGCGGCGCAGTTGGCCTACAGCTCCGTCGGGCCGTGGCTGGAAGCGCAGGGCGCGGCGCCCCCGAAAATCGCCGCGTCGCAGGATCTGCAAGCGCAGCTTCGGCTGCAGGACGAAGCCGCGCAGAGCTTGCGCGCTCAACGGTACCGCCTGGGGGCGCTGGATCTGGACCGCCCCGAGACCGAGCCGGTCCTCTCCGACGGCCGCGTGACCGGCATCAAGCCGCGGTTTCGCAACCGCGCTTCGGATTTGATCGAGGATTTCATGGTGGCGGCCAATGGCGTGATCGCGCGGCTGCTGCGCGACAACCATATCTCTTCCATCCGCCGCGTGGTGAAAACCCCGGAGCGCTGGGACCGCATCGTGGAACTGGCCGCGCGCACGGGCGATATCCTGCCGGCCGATCCGGATTCCGGCGCGCTCAATCAGTACCTGACGAAGCAGCGGGCCCAGGACCCCGTGCATTACTCCGACCTCTCGCTGGCGGTGGTAAAGCTGATGGGACCCGGCGAGTATGTGCTGGAGCGTCCCGGCGATACCGCGGTCGGGCACTTCGCCCTGGCCGTTCACGATTACACGCACTCCACCGCGCCGAATCGGCGTTTCGCCGACCTGGTGTCGCAGCGCCTAGTGAAGGCGGTGCTCGCCAAGCAGCCCTCTCCCTATGGGGATGCCGAGTTGGATGGCGTGGCCCGCAACTGCACGCTGCGGGAAGACGCCGAGCGCAAGGTGGAGCGCGCCATGAATAAGCGCATCGCCGCCGTCGCGATGCACGATCGCATCGGCGAAGTCTTTCCGGCGGTGGTCACCGGAGTCACTCCGAAGGGCACTTTCGTGCGGGCTCTGTCGCCGCCGGTGGAAGGCCGCCTGATGCGCGGTGAGCACGGCCTGGATGTGGGCGACCAGATCCAAGTGAAGCTGTTGAACACCGACCCGCAGCGCGGGTTCATCGATTTCGGCAGGGTGGGATAGGCCTCCTGGCCTGTCCTTCTTCGCGTCTGGTTGAAGGACAGGCCAGGAGGCCTATCCTACGATCCGTCCATCGCGCATGCGCACCGTGCGGTGCGCGAAAGCCGCGGCTTCCGGATTGTGCGTGATCATCAGAATGGTCTGTCCCAGCCGCCGGTTCAAATCGCGCATGACATCCAGCACGGCGGCGGAGTTCTCGCTATCCAGGTTGCCCGTGGGCTCATCGGCCAGCAGGATGGCCGGGTGATTCACGATCGCGCGGGCGATGGCTACGCGCTGCTGCTCGCCTCCGGAAAGCGCGGCGGGCTTGTGGTTGAGCCGTTGCGCAATCCCCAATAGCCTGAGCGCTTCCTCGAATTCGGGCTCGGGCGTCTGGCCGCGCCCGGCAATGTGGCGGGCGATGGCGATGTTATCTGCCGCGGTCAAGTTCGGCAGCAGGTTGAATTTCTGAAAAACGAAACCGACCTTTTTCTTGCGTAGTTCGGTGCGGCCGGCGTCGGTGAGCGAAGAAATATCCTGTCCGCCGATGCGCACGCTGCCGCCGGTCGACGGCGTCAGGCCGCCGATAATGTGAAACAGCGTCGACTTGCCGGATCCGGATGGCCCCACGATAGCCAGGAACTCGCCCGGCGGCACATCCAGATCCACGGCGCGCAGCGCGGGCACGTCGACTTTGCCCACGCGATAGACTTTGCGCAAACCGCGGATTTCGATCAGCGGCTCACTCATACGCGAGCGCCTCAATGGGGTCTTGCGCGGCGGCGCTCAAGCCTGGATAGAGCGCACCCAACAGCACGCCCGCCAGGCTGATGGCGCCGGCGATCGGCCACCAGTCCGGCGTAATAGCTTGCGTCAGGGACGCCGGGTACAGCGCCAGAATGAGCGCGCGCGCCGCGAAGCTCAGGCCGATTCCCAGCACGGTGCCGCCCAGCCCCAGGACCACCGCTTCGGCCAGAACGATCTTCAGAATGAACCAGCGCGACGCGCCCAGCGCCTTCAGAATTCCGATCTCGCGGGTGCGCTGCAGCACGGCCATGTACATCGAGAGCAGCACCACGGCGAACCCGATCACCACGCCGATGCCGATCATCACATCGATGAAGGTGCTCAGCGCGCCGCCCTGCACGTTTTGTACGGTCAGCAGCGAGGTGAACTCCTCCATGGTGTAAATGCTATAGGCGGGCAGGAGCGTTTTCAATTCCGCCAGGACTTCGGGTACGTTCGCGGGCTGGTCGGCTTTCACGAAAATCTGGCTGACCATGCCCGTGTTTCCGGTAAGGTCCTGCAGAGTCCGCATGGGCACGGACAGGTGCGCGAGCTTGCCGCCCTCCGCGATGCCGGATACGCGCCAGCGGTGATTGAGGACATCGGTCACATACTCGCCGGCATGCAGTTTGTGCTGCTGCGCGTAATACTCGTCGACGATCAGGTCGTCGGGTCCCTGGAACGGACCGCCTTTCAGATACTTGAAGCCGCCGCTCATCCGGTTGAACTGGGCGAGGTCGATACCGCTGACGAAGGTCACGCTGGTAACCGGGTGCACGATCATGCCGATGGCCAGCGCCACGTGAGGCTTCCGCTGAATGACATCGATCAGTTTCTCGGGGATGGGCGCGCCGCTGAGGGTCAGCACCGAGGTATTCGGCGGCCGCACCATAATGTCGGCGCCGATGCCGCGGGCGCGCCGCGCGGAATCGTCCAGCATGCCCCGGCTGAGGCCCACCAGGCACAGGATCAGCGTCACGGGCACGGCAATCAGGAACACGCTCAGCAAGCTGCGCATGGGCTTGTGCTTCAAGTTCTCAAGAACCAGTTTTGCCGTCACGATTTCGGCTTTCCTTTTGGCCCGGGCGGCGGCGCGGCCGGCGGCGTGGGACCGGGCTTACCCAGCACCTGAAGCTGGGTCCCTTCGGGCTGCTCCAGCACGAACTTATCGGCGGAGACGCCGCGGTTGATCTCCATCTTCACCACCGACAGGACCACGGCGTATTCGTCCTGCGGACGGGTAATATCGATGGTCTTGGGGAAGGGCACGCTGTCGTAGTTCTGCCAGTCGCTATAGCGGGCATCCGTCAGAATGTTGCCCGAAGGGTCGTAGACAAGCTGCCGGGCTACATGCAGGTTAATGCGGCTGAACCAGACGCTGCGCGTGGGCAGGATCTCGCCATCCGGCTGCACGCGCACGAAGTGCAGGATATAGACGGCGTTGTCTTCGTCGGTGAGATTTACGATTTCCGCCTTTTCGCCCGGTTGCATGGGGGCCACCCGCAGCGCCTCCAGAAAGTGCTGCGGGCGGAGGTTTTCGATCTTGTTCGGGGAGCGCGCGATGAGTTGGTTCGAACCGGTCACGAAGCGATTCTGCGCGGGCAGGTACAAGCGAAAGTCAGTCCCGTTCGAGACCATGTCGAAGGCTTTGTTGCGGACCACCGGGTACAAGCCGATGATGCGGATATCGGCCGGCTTGCGGAACAGGATGTAGCCGCGCACGTCCTTGTATTCGGTGATCTTGCTTTTTTCGGAGCTGCCCAGCGCGGGCACCATGTCCACCGTGGCGCTGAAACTCTGGATGGCCTGGTAGTCGCGCGCCAGGCGATCGATTAGCGTCTGTTTATCCGCTGTGACCAGGACCGGTGTAGCGTTGCCGCCCTTCCGGGTGATGATGCGTCTGCGCACGAAGCAGCCGGAGAACGCCAGCGCCGACAGGCAAAGCAGCAGAAGGAGCGCGCGCACGCGCCTGCGAGGCATCGTACCATTGTAGGCAAGCCTGCGAGCGGCGTGTCAATCGGGCATGCGCCGTGGTATATTCGATGAAGCGGAACCGGGCCTGTGGCGCAGTTGGGAGCGCGCTTCCATGGCATGGAAGAGGTCGTGAGTTCGAATCTCACCAGGTCCACCAAAACATTTCATAGACTTAGCGTTTTCGCACCCTCCCAAAAATAGCCTATAGAGTCTAACCGGAGTCCGAATTTGGACGCTGGCCGCGGTCCCTCCGGGGACGCCTTTTAGGCGGCCAGGGCCGGCTGAAAGCCGGCTGCGGGCAAGATTGCCCGCCGCCACTTAGTTTTCCCGACGCTGGGAATGCTGCATAATTCGTGGGGCAGACCCCCTGGTCTGCGCGGGTCCCCCTGGACCCGCTCTTCGCTCGAAGAATCAAGGTCTTCACCGGCCGCGACGGGCCGACGAGGGCGTCGGCCGCGGTCCAGGGGGACCGCCCCACGATTAATGCAGGTGTTCGGCTATGAGAAAACTAAGTGGCATTGGGCAAGATTGCCCGCCGCACAGCGAGGTTACTGCCGGGTATCGAGTGTGGCTATGGTGGCGCCCCAGCCGCCGGCTTCCGGCGGCGCATCGCCGTACGACACCACAAAACTGGTGCGGGCCAGAGCCGCGCGGACGATTTCGCGCTGCACCCCGATGCCGCGGCCGTGGATGATGCGGATGGCGCGGAAGCCCATCCGGCGGGCTTCGTCCAGATAGGCTTCCACTATACCCTGGACGTCGCGCGGCGGAACGCTGTGCAGGTCGAAGACATCCGCGATGGGGATCCGGATTGGGTCGCCGGGATCTGCAAAATCGCCCGCCATGCTATAAGCTTATACCGGAGGGACGCTTTGGCTGCAAAGTATACCTACAAGCAGGGACAATATCTTGCCTTCATCCATATGTACACCAAGCTGTACAAGCGGCCGCCCGCGGAAATGGACCTGCAGCAACACTTTCAGGTAACGCCTCCTAGTGTGCACCAAATGATCTTGACTCTGGAAGCGCGCGGCCTGATCAGCCGGATTCCATGGACGCCCCGGTCGATTCAAGTGCTGGTGCCGAGCGAGGAACTGCCCGAGCTGGATTGAGGTAGACTGGACTCCACTATGCGGATCGCGAGACTCGGCCTGGCATTGATCCTGGCAGTCGCGTCGCGGGGGATTTGCGGCGCGGCGCTGCGAGCGGGTGTGGCGCGGGCGGAGATCACACCGCCGGCGGGCGAACAGATGTGGGGCTACGAGGATCGGCGTGAGCCGTCCACCGGCACGCTGGATCCGCTGTACGCGCGCGTGCTGGTGTTGGAGGCAGGTAAGGAGAGCGCGCCCCGCCGGCTCGCGTTGGTGACTCTCGATCTGGGCCGCTGCTTCGGACCCGGATCGCTGGCTCGCTTGCGCGAGGCAGCCAAACGGTCGAGTGGAATCTCGTGTCTGCTGGTTGCGGCATCGCACACGCATAGCGCGCCGGTGATCCGGGACGAATATCGCGACGCTCCACCGGCCTGGGAGCAGGCCGCGCTGGACAAGATCGCGCGCGCCATCGCGGAGGCGGCCGGCGGATTACAGCCGGCGCGCATCGGCGTGGGGACGGGAGCGGTGTACATCGGGCACAACCGCCTGCGCGTGAATCCCGATGGCACGGTGAGCTGGTTCGAACGCAATCCCACGCGCATCCCCACCGCGCCGGTGGACCCCACCGTAACGGTGCTGCGCATCGATCGGGCCGACGGCACGCCGCTCGCGGTGCTCACCAACTACGCCTGCCACCCGGTGGTCTTCGGCGCGGACAACCTGCGCTACTCGGCGGACTTTCCGGGCGTGATGAATCGCGTGGTGGAGCGGGAACTCGGCGGGCATGCGCAGAGCTTCTTCCTGCAAGGCGCGCCGGGCGACATCAACCCTTACTACGCCGTCACGCCCCTCGAACAGGACGCCATCGGCCGCCGCGATTGGACGGGAGAACGCCTGGGCCAGGAGGCCGCACGTGTTGCGAAGGAGATTCACACGCGCGCCGGCGATTCTTCCGGCATCGACTTCGCCGAATCGACCATTACCGTGCAGCTGCGATGGGACGTCGAAAAATTCCGCGCCGCCCTCCTGAAGTTTCTGGGGCCGGATGGGATGGAAGTTTACGGCGCGCGCATCGTGCCCGAGATACAGTTGCCCGTGACCGCCGTGCTGATCGGCAAGGATATCGCGCTGATGACCATGCCCGGCGAGCCATTCGTGGATTTCCAGATGAACTGGCGCGACCGCTGCCCCGTGCCGCACGCGCTGCTGCTGGGGTACACCAACGGGTACAACGGCTACTTTCCCACGATTGCGGCGGCCTCGCGCGGTGGCTACGGCGCGGCCAGCGCCAGCACGTGGGCGGAACCGGGCGCAGGCGAGCGGATGGTGGACAATGCAGTCACGAGAGTCTACGAGATGCTGGGGCGGTTGAGCGATCTGCCGGACGATTTGAAGCGGGACGTGTACAAGTGAGAACTGCCGGCCATTCTCGTATTACTATGATGTGGGGCGGCCAATCCTGGCCGCAGCCGGCTTTCAGCCGGCTTCTGTGGTGGGGCAGACTTCCGTGTGGGGCGGTCAATCATGGCCGCAGCCGCCTTTCAGGCGGCTCTTTGCTGCTGATCGCGATGGCTGCCGCGATCCTGCTGACGGGCTGCCATCGGAAGCGGGTCGCGCAGGCGCCACCGCCGCCCCCGCCGGCTCCCGCGATTTCGTCATCGGCGGCGCCCACAACCGAATCCGGCGAGATGGGTCTGGCGAGCTGGTATGGCCACCCCTATCACGGGCGCGCGTCGGCCAGCGGCGAAATCTACGACATGGAGCAGATGACGGCCGCGCACCGCACCCTGCCATTCGGTACCATCGTGCGCGTCCACGATCTGGACAATGAGAAGTCGGTGGACGTGCGCATCAACGACCGCGGGCCATTCGTGGATGGCCGGATCATCGACCTGTCGCACGCGGCGGCGCGGGCGATGGAGATGATCGGTCCCGGAACCGCGCGCGTGCGGCTGGAGATTCTGAGCGCGCCCGCTCCAGCGGCATCGGCGCATTTCGGCGTGCAGGTGGGGGCCTTTCGGAATAAGGACAACGCCGAGCGCCTGCGCCGCGCCATGGAGGCGAAATACGGCCGCGCGCGGTTGGTTCGGCGCGCGGATACTCCTGGCTGGTGGCACGTGGTGGTGGGGCTGGAATCCACCGAGGACGGCGCGTCCGCTTTGGCCGGCCGCATCCGCGGCGAGGACAGTGCGGTGACCTCCGCATTCGTAGTGCGCCTGGATGCTGCATAGTGGGGCAGGATGGTATCCTGCGCGCCGATTGGCAATCGGCGCAAACTGGGCCGATTAACAATCGGCCCGCAGGTAGCCAACATTCTGTATAATCGAATCAGCCAATGGAGCGGGGTGCATTCGACTGGTCCCACGGCTTGGTGGGGCAGTCGCCTCGGATCTGCGAGATCCGCCGGCTCATCGAGAAACTCGGACGTTCCCGCGTGCCTGTCCTGCTGCTGGGGGAAAGCGGTACGGGCAAAGAGGTGGTGGCGCGCGCCATCCACGCCGCCAATCCCAGCGGAGAATTCGTAGCTATCGATTGCGGCACGCTGGCCGGCCCGCTGCTCGAAAGCGAACTGTTCGGCCACACCAAGGGCGCCTTCACCGGAGCGGCGGAAGCCAAGAAGGGCCTCATCGAAGTGGCGGACGGCGGCACAGCCTTCTTCGACGAAATCGGCGATTTGCCGCTGGATATGCAGGTGAAGCTGCTACGGCTGTTGCAGGAGGGCGAGTTTCGTCCCGTGGGATCGTTGAAGCAGCACAAGGTGACCATCCGGGTGATCGCCGCCACGCATCACGATCTGGCGCGCGACGTGGCCCGGGCGGCCTTCCGGCAAGACCTTTACTACCGGCTGAACATCGCCATCCTGCGGCTGCCGCCGCTGCGGGATCGCAAGGAGGACATCCCGGAGCTGGCTGATCGCTTCCTGCGGCGGATCGGCCCGAATCACCGGCTGACCCCGGAAGCGCTGGAAGCCATGATGAACTACGATTGGCCGGGCAACGTGCGCGAGTTGCAGAACTCGCTCGAGCGCATGGTGGCGCTGAATACCGGCCCCTGGCTGCACGTCGCGGACCTGCCTTCCGCCCTGCAGAACGACCGGGCGGCCGAGCCGGCGCTGGCTTCGGCGGCGGCCGCCGGTTTGGAAACTGCGCCGCTGCCGTTGCGGCATGCGCCGCCGCCTCGATCGGAATTGTTCCTGGCCGCGGTGGAACGGGAGACCATCCGGAAGGCGCTGGCAGCCACACAGGGCGACCGCGCCAAGGCGGCCCATATGCTGGGCATCGGCCGCACCACCCTCTACCGCAAGCTCAAGGAATATAAAATCGAGAATTGAACATCGCGCTGGATTCGACGTATAGCGTAGGCGCGGACTTGTCCGGGGTAGGCGTCTATTCGCGGGAAATGCTGGACGGCCTCGCGCGCGCGCATCCCGGCGACCGGTTCGCGTTCTGCTACCGGCCGCACCGGTTCTGGCGCTCGTTCGGCGAGCGCTTGCCGGCCAACGCCGGGCGATTCCTGCTGGGTGAGACGCGCGCGCCGCGCTCGGCGGACGTCTTTCACGGCCTGAACCAACGGTTGCCGCATGCGCGCCTGCGCCGCGCCGTAACTACTTTCCACGATCTGTTCGTGCTGACGGGCGAATACTCCACGCCGGAGTTCCGCCGGCGCTTCGCGGAACAGGCGCGGGATGCGGCCGGCCGCAGCGACCGCATCATCGCGGTCTCGCAATTCACGGCGCGCCAGGCAATCGATATACTGGGCGTGGAAGAGGCGCGCGTGCGGGTGGTCCATCACGGAGTGCGCGCGCCCGTGAGCGCGGCGGCTGTCACGCGCCAGAAGATCATTTTGCACGTGGGCGCAATTCAGCGCCGCAAGAACATCTCGCGCCTGGTGGACGCTTTTGAAAGAGTGGATCCCGGCTGGCAACTCGTGCTGGCCGGGTCCGCCGGATATGGCGCGCAGGAGATCGCCGCCAGGATCGGCGCGGCGCGCAGCCGGGATCGGATTCGCATGCCCGGCTATGTTCCGCCGGCCGAACTGGCAAATTGGTATGCGCAGGCCGCGATCTTCGCGTTCCCCTCGCTGGACGAGGGCTTCGGGATGCCGGTGCTGGAGGCCATGGCTGCCGGGACGCCGGTGATCGCTTCCAATCGCTCGGCCATACCCGAAGTGGCGGGGGATGCCGCGTGGCTGGTGGATCCGGAAGATACGGATGAATTGGCGGACGCGCTAGTGGCGCTGACGCAAGACCCGGAGCGGCGTGCGGATCTCTCCCGCCGCGGGCTCGCACGAGCCGCGCAGTTCACCTGGGCTGAAGCAGTCGAAAAAACGTGGCAGGTCTATCGCGAAGTAGGATAGGCCTCCTGGCCTGTCCGTCTTGCTCCGAACTAGCGGGATTCGTCGTCCACGGCGATCTTAAGGGCCTTGAGGAAACGGTGATCCTGAGTAGTGAATTTGATCTTTCCAGCGCTTTCAAAGCCGCGTTTCCGTTCCGGGCCGGCCGCCGCCTCGTCTTCGGAGCTCTCCTCGCCGTCGTCGCGCTTATTGAAACCAATGGTGGCTTCCAGCACCAGGAAGACGTCGTACCCGGCCCGCTTGATTTCGCCAATGGCTTCGGCAATCCGGTCGGATTCCGAGAGCGAGTCGTTGATCGCGTTCCCCAGTTCCTGCATCAGGTTTTTCAATGGCTCGTCCACAACGACCTCCCCTCACCTATATTGTGTGATGCGATCCCATTACATCCCGTTGCAATTTCGATGCCGCAACCTGTACACGTTTAGATTGTAGTGGAGGCGGCCCCGCTTCACAAGTTCTCCACCTAATTTTTTATCGGCATCCCCAGCCAAAACCAACAGATACCTTTACTTCTGATAACATCGAGATGTCGTGCCTAAGCGTAACATTTATCGGGATGGCGCGCGAGTCTACAAAGAAGGCCGCCGCTTCCTGGGATTCGTCGTCCCGGCGGTCTTGAAGCCGGCCCGCACCCTATGGCACGAAATGCTCGGTTTCGTGTTCGTCTCGATGGCCATAGCCTTTGTTTTCTCCGGTTTCCGCGCCGTCCGCCAATTTGACGGCAGTGTCGCAGCCGTCCTGCGGCTGGCCATGCTGGCCATCGGAGTGTGCCTGCTGGGCGGATACGGCATCTCCTCGTTCCTCCGGGCACGCAAAATCTCACGCTCCTGACCTGTGGGGCAGGGTGGCATCCTGCGCGCCGATTGGCAATCGGCGCAAGCTGGGACGATTACCAACCTGCCCGCAGGTTATCAACGTTCCCCACAACTAAACTGGCCTTTACACGTGCATCTCGATGCCCGCGCCGGGGGTCCCATAGGCCTCGCAAACCGGCTCGGCGGGCGCAGCGGGCTTTGGGCGCAGACCCAGGCGGTGCATCATGCGGCCTACGTGATCCGGATCGTAGCGGATAGTGAAACGTCCCTCAATCGCCTTCGCCAACCGGGCGGTGGTCCAGCGATCCGTTTCAAAACCGAATGCCCTGGGGCCGGCCGCGAATATCTCGCGCACCTCCGCCAGTTGACTGGAAGACAGCCGGCTGGGGCGTCCGGGCGCTTTGCGCTTGCGGAGGCACTCCACACCTTGCCCATCCAGAGTGCGGTACCAGCGGGAAGCCGTGGTCCGGCTCACCCCGAACTTGCGGGCGACCCGGGCCTGGGTGATTCCCTTCAGCAGGTCCTCGGCAGCTTGCAGGCGCCTGCGTTCCATTTCATCGCGATTCAATGTAACCGTAACGGCAGCGTACATTCCTCGCGCGGATTTTTGGCCAGAGCAATATCAATATACACTAAAACATTTTCTATGTAAATTGATTTTTCACGCCGGAGCTAATTTTTTTTGGGGGGCGGGCAATCCTGCCCGCAGCCGGCTTTCAGCCGGCCTTTGCGACCACGACGAAGCGCCGTGAAAGCAGGAGCCGCCGCCTGAAAAGCGGCTGCGGCCACGATTGGCAGCCCCACGGTGCAACCGAACCACCAGTATTCTATAACGAACCATCTGTACGATGCGCTAACCGTCAAAGTGCAACGGGCCATGCGGGCAAAACACCGGCAACCATCGCTGGGGTGCTATACGGCGACCATCTGCAGGTCGGGAGCGATCCGCCTGAGATCGGCTGCCTCGCTGGTGACCACGGCCTGTTCAGCCCTGCGCGCACAAACAACCACATGCGCATCCACAACGTCGGCCGTTGCGGTTCGCGCCAATAGCAGGCCGGCAGCCGTGGCATCCGGTCCGTTGAGCGCAACCAGGTCCGTACCGGATTGTCGAATAAGCCGCGACAGCCGCGCCTGGCGGGCAGGGTTGCGCATGGCCTGTGCCAGCGCCGTCGCTGGGATCGTGATCCGCATCCCGCGTTCCGCCGCGCGCGCGACCAATGCAAGCACCCGCCGATCGTTCCGATCCAATGCCATCAGACCACCCGCGTCGAAGGTGACGCCGCTCACGCAGCCCTCCCCTTCTTGGGACCCCTCTTCCGCGCCCGCGGAGAGAGAAACGCGTCGGCCCCTGCGCGTTCGTTTTTGGTTAAGGCGCCGCCAGTTTGCTGCAAGTCCGTCCTCAAGCATCTCTTTCCATCCTGCCGCATCGTGCAGAGCAACACCCACAGCGCGCTGCACGAAACCGGAAACGTTTGCCGCCTGCCCCGCCGCTACCAAAGCGCGAATTTCCGCAACCTGATCCTTGTCAAGGGTGACGGTGATCTTTTGGGTCGCCATACCAGCCACCATACCAAACGGCCTCGTTCGGTGTCTCCACCACGAGGCCCCAGATTGACAGTTCGTAACAGGCGGCACCGTTGTAGTCGAAGTTATCATCAAACCACTTCTTTCGGCCAGCAACCCCCTGGCATTCCAGGCCATCGTCATCTTCCTCTCCGTCGAGCGCGCGCTCTTAAATACTCTGCGGGACAGCGACGAGAACGTCATGCCGACGCACATACGTAATCAGCGTGAAGACATCATACGAGTTGGAAAACGTCTCGAAGAGAAAAACATGCTCGTCACCGTTGTCGTCGGCGATGATCAACTCCTTTTGTCCAAGCGGTCCTTTCTTGTTCCACGAGCAGTAGCTCTTCACCATCGCGAACGCATCCGTTTCCGTCACGCCTGAAAAAAGTTCCAGGAACCTCCGCGACCCAACGAAATACCGAAAAGGTTGCGCTAGATCGATCTCCTTTCGTGCATGATGAGGGTGCTTTCCAATTACGCCAAGTGCGGGAATGTCCAGAGCCTCAACAAGGCGCCAAAAACTCGTCGTCAAGGTATTTCCGAACTGCTTCTTTGCGCCTTGAACCAGGTCAAACGACGGCTTAGAACCTCGGACATATTCGTCAAAGAGGCCCCTGTAGAAAGAGCAGGCGGCCAGCCCCATAATTTGCTTCGGCTTCAACCTGCTCATGACCGCCGGGCGTGAGCGTATATTCGGTGTCACCCATCATCGCTCCGTCGTGCCATGGCACGACGCTGTGGATGATCTCGTGCGTTTCATTCCACCGCCACTTCGGCTCAGGCTGTGATTTGTCGATCATGATTCGCCTGCGGTCCGGCACCCAGAATGCCTTCAGATCGAACTTGCGGACCACATCCAAAAGCAACGTCGGGCGAGCGATGATCTGCTTCCCGGCGATCATTGCCTTGCTCACCATCTCCCTGAGAAGGCTGTCATCCGTCGAGGAGTAGTATTGCCGGTCGAGTTTGAGCAACTCCCGAACCGCAGCGAGTTCAATCGGACATGTCGGGTTGCCCAGGCCACGAAGAATTTTCGTGACCTGGGCGTCAATATCGCGGGCTGTCCTTTCCTCAAGGAAGCGGTTCTTTATCGGTCGCACAGGAATTTCACGTACTCCTCAAGCGCTGCGTGCTCCTCTTGAGAGAGTTTCTCCACAGGCTCCGAACTTGCCGCAAACTTCAGCGCGGCCCTTTGAAATTGTGCATCCTTCACCTTTAGGAGTCCGGCAAGCACCATCAATCGCTTCTCCGGAACTTTCAGGAACCCAGCGATCTGATGCACCGTTCGTATCGCAGGCGTGTAGTGCTCATCCGTCTCGATCCTCAATAGCTCCCGGAGATCCACATCCGCTCTCTCTGCAAACTGATCGAGCGTGAGTTTCCGATCCCGGCGGGCAAGTTGTACAAATCGTACGAAGGCATGCTTGAAGGGAATTACATTAGTAGAGGCATCCTCGCTCTGCTCCAGCGAGTCAACGAGGCCACCAACCGACACCAGGCAGCCGTCTTCTTGCTCTGCCTTCTCCATCAACCATTTGGAACTCTGATTCATTTTCATTCGGCATCCTCGCTAAGGAATTTCTTCGCCTGCTCCGGCGTGAACTCACACCAGAGCAGATTCTGCTTTGCGGCATCGCGCCCCACCGGCGTCATTCCGCACACATCAAGGTAAAACCGTTCCGAACCAGAAAGCGAATGTAGAGCTACTCGTCCCTTAAATCCCTCGTCGAGGCTCTTGCGCACCGCAGCCTCTATGAGCCTCGTTCCGATCGCACCAAACTCCGGACTCTTTCCCAGCGCCTGCATCAGGAGCTTGATATTCCAAGGAGCCGTCTCCAGGTAACCCACGTATGTTAGCGGTTTTCCTTTCTGAGATGCGATCCTTGCGGATCGCCCCGCGTTCTCCAGCTTCATCAGTCCCTGAAGCTTACCCTTGACGGTGATCCCGACAAAGGAAAAAGCTACCTCGGTGATCACCTCAAAACCGGCCATCTGTGATCACTTCAAAACCGGCCAACGAAGCCGCCCAGGACATGTAGTTGTTTTACCGCGCCAGCGGCAGTTCGTGCAAGCTTTTGGTCAAGTCCTTTCGTAAACGCACCTTGCTCTTTCCCGACCAACGGGAGGGCATGGAGTGGTTTTTGTTTTTCCTTTCATAGGAAGGTTTTTCTTGGTTTTGGTTTTGAGCGGGTCGCAGGTGCAGATGTCCCGCGGGATGCGCGACGGATCCTCTGCCGGCAGAGTCCTCAGGCG
>Ga0302324_100007101_pt1 | contig 23922 bp, 24 predicted proteins | sample Palsa_T0_1_FD_201949 | JGI IMG/M metagenome (GOLD analysis project Ga0302324, IMG submission 201949) | Peat permafrost microbial communities from Stordalen Mire near Abisko, Sweden - Palsa_T0_1 | ecosystem: Environmental > Terrestrial > Soil > Palsa > Peat permafrost | place: Sweden: Abisko... | reverse complement strand
GCCGCGGTGTCCGTGATCTCCGCGGGCGCCAGCGCCCTGGCCGCATCGCACGCCGCGGACGAGAACTACCAGGGGCCCGCCCGGGCGGCCCACGCAGTCACGATCACGCACGGAACCAACTACCACGGCCCAGCCAGGACGTCAGCGCGCGTCCCCGGCGGCCGGCTTTCGAACCTGCCATCAGCCGCTGCGCGGCCCCGGCCGACCCAGAAGGGATCCAAGTAAATGAAACTGATCAACCGCGCTCGCGCCGGCCACCTGGTCACGCTGGCGAGCGGAATCGCCATCGGGCTCGCCACCGTCGGCACGGCTGCCGCTGCATCCAGCGCCCCGGCCCCGGCCGTCACGCATCACTACACCATCGCCGCATCGGCGTTCACCCCGGACGGGCTGCACACCACCACCAGCGACTACTTCAACAAGTGGGACCCCAGCACGCTGTCCAACAGCGACAGCAGCAGGTGCTTCAACGCGGGCCTGGCGCTGCCGCCCGGCGCCACCCTCACGTCCGTCACCGTCTACTACACCGCGGGCTCAGCCGAGATGTACTTTGAGCTTAACCGGCAGGAACTGAGCAACCACACCGCGGCGGCCTACGTCAGCTTCGACACGACCGTCGCGACGACCCCGGCCTACACGTCCACCACCGAGACCATCCCGAGCGCGGACGCCGTGGTCAACATGGGCAAGTACGCCTACTCGGCCGGCGTCTGCCCGAGCGGCACCACCACCTTCTCCGGCCTGAACATCACCTACACCCAGCCAGGCTGACCAGCGAAGTTACGTATCCCCGCGGAGGGCCGCCGGCCTCCACGGGGATACGGCCATGCAGTCGTGACGGGTAATAGTTGTTTCGGTCATGCCCCTGGTCACGGACGGAGCGGTCCCTGCATGATAAACGGAAGGCAAAGAGCCGGTCATCGCTAGGAAAGGACATGCCGGCATGCAGCGTCTCAACCCAGTCCCGGAGGGCCACCCTCATGAGTAAGCGCCGCTGGGTCGGCGCTGCCGTCTCCGCCGTCTCCGCAGTCGCCGCAGTGTCCGTGATCTCCGCGGGCGCCAGCGCGCTGGCCGCGTCGCACCCCGCGCACCAGAATTACCAGGGACCCGCCCGGGCGGCTCACCCAGCCACCGTCACGCACCGGACCAACTACCGGGGGCCAGCCAGGACGTCAGCGCAGGCCACCCGCACGCAGGGCTCGAACCGGCCTGCATCAGCGCCCGCGCGGCGCCAGCCAACCCAGAACGGATCCAAGTAGATGAAGCTGATCACCCGCGCCCGGGCCGGCTACCTGGTCACGCTGGCGAGCGGAATTGCCATCGGGCTCGCCATCGTCGGCACGGCTTCCGCCGCGCCCGGCGCGCCCGCCCCCGCACCGGTCACCCACCACTACACCATCGCCGCGTCCGCGTTCGCGCCCGACGAGCTGGACATCACCACCACGACCAACGACTACTTCAACCAGTGGGACCCCACGGCGCTGACCAACTCCGGCGACAGGTGCTTCAACGCCGGCCTGGCGCTGCCGCCCGGCGCCACCCTCACGTCCGTCACCGTCTACTACGCCGCGGGCGACGCGGCCATGTACTTCGAGCTCAACCGGCAGGAACTGAGCAACCACACCGGAACGGCCTACGTCTCCTTCAACACCAGCACCACCGGGACCCCGGGCTACACGTCCACCACCAAGACCATCCCGAGCGCGGACGCCGTGGTCAACATGGGCAAGTACGCCTACTCGGCCGGCGTGTGCCCGAGCGGTAACACGTTCTTCTCGGGCCTGAACATCACCTACACCGTGCCAGGCTGACCAGCCCGGTCACCGCGAGCTTAGGGGCACTCCCCCGGTCACTCTTGGTCTCCGCGGGTAGCGAGCACGTTGAACCGGAGAACGTCAGCCTGAGCACGGGCGGCCACCCGCTTGTCGGTCAGCTCGCTCTGGTACAGCGTCCCGTCGGGGAACACCACGTAGGCGAACGGCTTCGATCCGCGGGCGCCGAGAGCAGCCGCCCCGCCCACGACGCCGAACGCGAGTGTCGCGGCGACCGCGGTCCCCGCCCCGCGGGTCCTGACCGGGCCAGCGATCCCGGCCTGCGCGCCGGCCAGCGGGCCCAGTACCTGCACGACTGTCCTGCTCCACGCCAGCACGTCACCATCACGAATGACAACGCCCAGGCCGAGAAACTCGTTGTCCGGGAGTTCCCGCCCGCTGCGGAGGATGTCGGCACGGGCGCGTGCGTCCTGCTGCTCGCGCCATTCCTGCTCCTTGCGCTCCTTCTGCTGGCGGCGCTGCGCTCTCGCCTCGGCGCTGGGCAGGTCACTCCCCATGATTCCCACTGGTACACCTCCGGGATCGCCGAACCCGCCGCCAAGTGCATCAGTCAACCACGAAATGCCCGCTGACCTGGCGGTTCCGCCAGGCTGGCCGGGTGCGGTGCCGTTCATGACCCGCCGGCATCTGCCAGTGTGCGCGCCGGTCTGGAGCATCCTGGGAGACTTGCTTATCAGCGAGCCCGGAGTGCCGAGTGCCTGACCGCCCTTATGTCCTGCTGTCCGTCGCCTCGTCCGTCGACGGCTACATCGATGACGCCACCAGTGAGCGCCTGCTGCTGTCCAACGAGGCCGACTTCGACCGGGTCGACGAGGTCCGGGCCAGCGCTGATGCCATCCTGGTGGGCGCGGGCACAATCCGCCGCGACAACCCCCGGCTGGTGGTGCGCTCAGCGGCACGCCGGGCCGGACGGGCCGCCCGCGGCCTGCCGGAAAACCCGGTCAAGGTCACGCTGACCGGCAGCGGCGATCTCGACCCGGCCGCCAGCTTCTTCACCAGCGGGCAGGCAGGCAAGATCGCTTATGCCGCGAGTCCGGCGGCCGGCAAGGCCCGCGAGCGCCTGGCCGGGGTTGCCACGGTCGTCGACGCCGGCGACCCGGCTGACCTGCCCGGCGTCCTGGCCGACCTCGCGGCCCGCGGCGTGCGGCGGCTGATGGTCGAGGGCGGGAGCACGATCTTTCGCGAGTTCCTCGCGGAGGGGCTCGCCGATGAACTGCACCTGGTCATCGCGCCGCTCTTCGTCGGCGATCCCGCCGCTCCGCGGTTCGCCGCCGACGGCGCCTTCCCCCGTCATCGCGGCAGCCGGATGGACCTGGCCGAGGTCCGGCAGATCGGCGATGTGGTACTGCTGCGCTACCTGCTCAGCCAGGCGGCGCGGCACTGAGCCCGCCGGCACTGAGCCTGCCGGGGCCGAGCGCTGGCCGCGGAGTCCCCGCGGTCAGAACCGGTGCACAGTGTGGCTGAAAGCTCCCTTGGCGAAGGCGAGGACCCGCGCGGGCGTCACCGAGAACACGAGAACCTGGTTCGGCGGGACCTGATGGTCATCCTGGTCGTAATAGCAGCCGTCGCGCACCAGGAATCGCCACCGCCCGTCCCACTTGGTGGCCCAGACCTCGGCGAGGCGCCTGAGCACGTCATCGTCGGTGACGCGGACCGCGTCTCCCTCGACCACGACGTCAAGCCCTTCGTCCCAGCGGTCGCAGCCTGTCGTCAGGATCACGTGCGGGCTGGCACTCAGGTTGACGGCCTTCTGCTCAGTGGGGCCCGTGCAGAAGTGGATGGCACCGTCGGCCCAGACGGCAACGAGCGGAGTCACGTGCGGCCGGCCGTCGGCCCGGACGGTCGAGATCCAGAACAGCTCGGCCGTCTCGAGCACCCGGCGGGTCTCATCCCACCCTGTGGCGACCGCGCCTGGATCGCTGTATCGCTGGTCAAGGGTGGTCACTGGTGCACTCATCGAAAGGCCTGCCTGTTACGGACTCTTGATTATCTGATGAGGGGTGATCGCATATGTCGCGGTATAGCCCACGGTGTCACCGCTGACGAACAGGCTGCCGCAGCCGGTGCTGACGCTGTAGATGTGGAGATTGCCGCCCGCGCTGAGCACCTTCAGGGTTTGGCTGGAGTTGCTGTATTTGATTTTGACCGTGCCATTGTCTGCAGTGGCGCTGGTGCCATCCACGACCGCGCTGCAGGGGGCGTGCGTCAGTGTGAGATGGATGCCGACGAGATGCCCGGTCGTGATCGGGTTGGCATAGCTCGCCGCGTTCAGCCACCAGGGCGTGTGGGTTGACGTCACCGTGAACGTCGTGGTCCCCACGGTGCAGTTCTGGAAGCTGGCCGCAATGATCTTGCCGAGGTGGGTGCCGGTGGGCACGTTCCCCGAGACGAGCGCGCCCTTGACGACAGAGTTCGTACAGCTGACCGTCGTGGGGACGCCGTTATCCGTCAGGGTCGTCGTCGTCACCGCGTTTCCCGCGAAGGGCCCGCCGGGGGCGACAGTCCACGTTGATGCGAAAGCCGGGGCGGCACTGACGCCGATCACCAGGGCTGTCACGGCACCCAAGATGAGGGCGCTGCCGGCAAGCTTCCGAATCGCCATCAGATCTCCCCCACCCTGGACCGGCCGCGCCTGGCGATCAGGTACCGTTCTCGCCGCGCATCAGGCCTCGCTGGTATCCCGTTGCCGAGCACGTTACATGCCCGTGACATAACGATCAATAAGCGAGGAACGGTTATCAGATCCGGTCGCCGAGCGCCAGGGCGAGTGTTTCCTCGGCGGTCAGTGCCTGCCCGGCGGCGTACTCGGCCTCGAAGGCACTGGCGCCCATCGCGGAGCGCAGGCGCCTGCTGTCCAGGTCGCGCAACCTGCCCTCCAGCGGCTCGACGGTCTCGCCCAGGACCACCAGGGCCTGGTCGGCCGCGCCGTGCAGCCGGGCGGACCTGGCCAGATCAGCCTCGCCGCCTGCCATCGCCAGGCCGATCAGCGCGTAGGCGGCGCTTGCCGTCATCCGCACGCGCCGGGCCAGGTCAAGCGACTCAGCGAAGTACTCCTGCGCCGCGCTGAGCGAGCCGCCGAGGTACTCGGCCAGGCCGAGGTTGAAGGTCTCGTAGACGACGCCATAGTGGTCATCCAGCGCGCGGGCGATGTCGAGCGACTCGAGCAGGTGCCCGCGCGCGGTCTGCAGGTCGCCCATCGACAGCTCGGCGTAGCCGAGGTTGCCGACCATCGTCCCGACCTGCCGCCGGTCACCCACCTGGCGGTAGAGCAGCACGGACTCGGCGGCATCGCGAGCCGCGCCCGCGTGATCGCCGCCGACGTCCAGGGCGAACGACCGGACCGCCAGCAGCCGGGCGGTGAGATGGGAATCGTCAAGCCGGCGTGCCAGGCCGAGGCCCAGCTCGATCAGCGGCAGCGCGGCGGCCCGCTGCCCCTGGCGCAGCAGCACGAAGGCCCGCACGTCCAGCAGGTCAGCGACCAGGTGGTCGTCCCCCGCGGACCGGGCGATCGCCAGCGCCTCAGCGCAGTATTCCCCGGCGACCGCGTAGCCGCCCGTCTGCTCAAGGAGGTAGGCCGCCGTGGCTAGCGCCCGGGCCCGCAGCAGGGTCCCCTCCCGCGCGGCCGGCAGGCCCAGGAGCGCCCGGAGGGCTTCGACTCCTTCCGTGGCATGCCCGCGCGCCTTCCAGAACATCCGCAGCGACACGGCCAGCCGGATGCCAGGCGCCGGATCCGCCTCCCCCAGGCTCCGGCCCGCCTCCCCCGGGCCGGGGCCCGCCTGCTGCAGGCTGAAGGCAATCGCGGCACGGAGATTGTCGAGCTCGAGATCGAGGCGGTCCAGCCACTCGGCCTGATCGCTGGCCACCAGCCGCGGCGCCGCCGCTTCCGCCAGCGCCAGGTAATGGTCGCGGTGGGCGATCCGGGCGTCGCGCGCCGCCGCCGGGCCGGCCGCTTCGAGCCGCCCGGCCGCGTACTGCCGGACAGTCTCCAGCAGCCGGTAGCGCACCGGCCCGGTCCCGGTGTCGTCGAACTGCACGAGGCTCTTGTCGACCAGTGCCCCGAGGTGCCCGACGATCTCCCCAGCTCCCGCGTCCCCGGCGGCGGTGACAGCCTCGGCGGCGGCCAGGTCGAACCCGCCGGCGAACACCGAGAAGCGGGCGAGCACATGGCGCTCGGCGGCGGTCAGCAGCTCCCAGGACCAGTCGACCATGGCGAGCAGCGTCCGCTGCCGCGGCATCGCGGTCCGCGAGCCTCCGGTCAGCAGGGCGAAACGCTGGTCGAGCCGGGCATCGAGTTCCGCGACCGACATGCCGCGCAGCCGGGCCGCGCCCAGCTCGATGGCCAGCGGCATGCCGTCGAGCCGCCGGCAGACGCGGCCGACGACCGAGGCGGTCCGCTGGTCCCAGCTGAGCGCCGCCCCGTGCCGCGCGGCGCGGTCGGCGAAGAGCCGCACGGCCTCGCTGGCGCGGATCGCGTCCGCGTCATCACCGTCGGCCGGAGTGTCAAGCGGCGGAACGCGGTAGACGCGCTCACCGTCGATGCAGAGCGGCTCTCGGCTGGTCGCGAGCAGCACCACGTTCCGGCAGTTCCTCAGCAGCGCGTCCGCGAGCCGGGCACAGGCGTCGATGACGTGCTCGCAGTTGTCCAGCAGCAGCAGCAGGCGACGCTGGCCCACCGCATCGGCGAGAGTGCCGGCCAGTGGGCGGCCCGGCTCCTCGGAAACGCCGAGCACCTTGGCGACGGTGACCGCGACGAGGTCCGCGTCCTGCAGCGGAGCGAGGTCAGCGAACCAGACTCCGTCGCCCGAGCCGTCCAGCAGCCCGGCCGCGGCCTGCAGCCCGAGGCGGGTCTTGCCCGAGCCGCCCGGGCCGGTGAGCGTGACGAGGCGAGAGGCGGCGATCAGGCGGTGCACCTCGGCGAGCTCGGCCTCGCGGCCGATGAAGCTCGACACCTGCGCCGGGAGGTTGTTCAGCAGCCCCGGGTTGTCCAGCGACCGCAGCGGCGGGAAGGCCGCCGGGAGGCCGTCGGCCTGGAGCTGGAAGATCTGCTCGGGACGGCCGAGATCCTTCAGCCGGTGCAGGCCGAGATCCCTGAGCGAGGAGCCCGGCGGCATGGAGTCGCGGAGCAGGGCCGCCGTCGCGGCCGAGAGGACGACCTGGCCGCCGTGCGCGACCGCCGCGACCCGGGCGGCGCGGTGAACGTCCAGGCCGACAATCCCCGCCGGGGTCTCCGCCGCCTCGCCGGAATGGATGCCCATGCGGACCCGCACCGCCGCGCTGGCCGGCCAGGGCCAGGAGATGAACGCCCGCTGCATATCGATCGCCGCGGCAACGCAGGCGCTCGGCGAGGTGAATACCGCGAAGAACGCGTCGCCCTGAGTGTCGATCTCCCTGCCGCCGCGGGCGGCGAGAGCGGCCCGGATGATCCGATGATGATCGGCCAGGATCTCCGCGTACGCGTCCCCCAGGTTCCGGAGCATCGCCGTGGAACCCTCGATGTCAGTGAAGAGGAAAGTAAACGTCTGCGTGGCCACGGCCTGGGCTTCCCTTGGGGGCTGACGCTGATTGTGCCAAACTCACGGTCGCCTGCCCGGCCAACGGGCGTCAGCGGCCCCTCGGGCCCTCGTGACATGGCACGTCACGCTTTCGCCCCGATCGGGTAAATCGAGTCGATCGTGTGTTTGAATAATGCGCATGGGACAGGTGAGTAACGCTACATGGCCAGGATTCCCCGAGCAGTGCCGCAGCGGCCATCGCTGGAATCCTGGCACGGTGCACGTTGCCTGGCGGCCATGCGACTGCCCGCCAGCCACAGCGGCCCGCGGCGGCCACATCGAGGTCACCTGCGCCGCGCCCGCCTGCTCCGAGGTCTGGCGGAGACCCCGGCATGAGCCGTTCAGGCTGCCGAGGATCCTGGGTCATCACCGGCCCGGGCACTAGCCGGCGCCGGTGATCAGCGGACGCGCTCGGCGAGTCCGGCGAACATCGGGTGGACGGTAGCCCCGTCGAACAGCCCGGCGACGGACCCGACCAGGGCCGGGGCACGTTTGCCCACGCGGTTGATCCGCAGCCGCAGGTGCAGGCGGCTGCCTGGCGAGCCGTCCGCGGCGCGCGCGGCGGAGAGCACCAGCGCCCAGCTCATTACCAGCGCCGATGGCGGGTAGGGCGGCCCGGACGCGGGCCAGCGATGATCGTCGTCCCGGTCGCGCACCGACAGGTAGACCAGCGCGCGCGGCGGGTCGACCGTGACCGCGCGGAAGACCGGCTGGCCAGGTCCCCAGTCCGGGATCTCGTCCCCGGCGGCCAGGCCTTGCAGCGCCGGGTCGAGATCGCGCAGCCCGCGGCGCCCGGCCGGAACCGCCCGCTCCACCCAGGCCGGCAGGTACCACCCGGCCCGGCCCTTGCCCAGTTGCACGAGCCAGGGCCAGACGTGCTCCGGCTCGGCGGGCAGCGTGGTCGCCCGGTCGACCACCAGCCCGGCGCCAGGTACCAGGTCGTCGCCGGGCAGCGCCATGGCGAGTTCCTCGGGCGTGGTCCCCGAGTGCCGCCCGAGCCGCGCCACCGCCAGCCACAGCCCGCCCGCCGCGCCGAGTACCCCGAGTCCCGCCGCCCCCGTCGTCCGTTTCCGCATCCGTGTCCCCATCCGGCCAGTCTGCCCGCCGGCCACGCCGAGCCCATCATCAGGGCTCGGCAGGCGGCCAGTTACCCCGCCGCCGGACTCGCGCGGGACCGCTAGCCTGGGCGGCGGGACCGCGCCGGGAAATGGCGGGACCGCGCCGGGAAATGGGGACGTACATGACTGGCCAGCCGTCAGTGGCGCTGCTCGGCACCGGGATCATGGGCCTGGGGATGGGCCACAGCATGCTGCGGGCCGGGCTGCCGCTGCGTGCCTGGAACAGGACGCCCGCCAGGGCGCGGGCGCTGGAGTCCGCCGGAGCGGCCATCGCGGCGACTCCGGCCGGCGCCGTGCGGGACGCCAGCGTCATCGTGACCATGCTGGCCGACGGCGCCGCGGTCAGCGACGTGATGGCCGCCGCGGCGCCCGGCCTGCGCGGCGGGCAGGTATGGGCGCAGCTGAGCACCGTCGGCGTGGCCGGGCTTGCGCCGCTCGCCGCGCTGGCCCGCGAGCATGGCCTGCTGTTCGTCGACGCGCCGGTGCTGGGCACCCGGCAGCCCGCTGAGCAGGGCGCGCTGACCGTCTTCGCGGCGGGCCCGGACGCCGCCAGGCCCGTCGTCCAGCCGGTCTTCGACGCGATCGGCCGCAGGACGGTCTGGCTCGGCGCCGAGCCGGGGACGGCCTCGCGGCTCAAGCTGGTCGTCAACAGCTGGGTCCTCGCGGTCACCACCGGGGCCGCGGAGGCACTCGCGCTGGCCCGCGGCCTGGACATCGACCCGGAACTGTTCCTGCAGGCCATCGCCGGCGGGCCGCTGGACTGCGCGTACCTGCAGGCCAAGGCCGCCGCGATCCTCAGCGGGGATTTCTCCCCCAACTTCACCGTTGAGCTGGCGGGCAAGGACGCCCGGCTGGTCACCGAGGCGGGCGCCGCGGCCGGCGTTCGGCTGGATGTGGCCGCCGCCGTGGCCGCGCGGTTCCGCCGCGCAGCAGAACTCGGCCACGCGGACGAGGATATGGCCGCGACCTATTTCGCGAGCTTTGACGGCGGCTAGCCCGGTCGCTCGCGGTCCCCGGATCTCTTGCCATTACAGGTCTATGGTTGCCCGTATATCGCACCAGAAAGGAGCGGCACATTTTATGAAGCGCTATTTCACGCTCGCCAGGTGGTGGCCACGACCGCCCTGCTGCTGGGGGCCGGATTCGCTGGCGCGGCGGGAGCCGCCAGCGCCGGCGTAGCCGCCAGCCGCCTGCAACCCGGCGGGACGATCCTCAGGGTACCCGGCAACGGCGGGCTCCCCACGATCTCCTACAACTGGTCGGGCTACGCCGCGACTTCGGCGAAGAAGTTCAACTACGTCAGCAGCCAGTTTGTTCAGCCAGCGGTGACCTGCCCGGGCATCCCCAACCAGCTGACGTCCAACTGGGTGGGCCTCGACGGCTTCGCCAACGAAACGGTCGAGCAGGACGGCACCTTCGGCTTGTGCGGAGGCAAGCACCACACCACCCCCGAGTACTCGGCCTGGTACGAGATGTACCCGGCGGCATCGGGGAACGTGTTCCGAGTGAAGCCTGGCGACGTCATCGACGAGTCCGTCAGATACACCGGCGGCAAGTTCCATCTCGCGATCGCCGATGTCACCAGCGGCAAGCATTTCAGCTACGTCCAGGCCTGCGCCACGTGCCAGCGATCGTCCGCCGAGTGGATCATCGAGCGTCCTGCGGAGTGCAACAGCACCGAAACCAAGTGCTTCGTGACCGAGCTGGCCGATTTCCACAGCACCACCATGGGCGACGCCGATGCCCGGGTGGCCGGCGGCAAGGTCAAGAGCATCAACGGGTTCAACAACTACCCGATCTCCATGATCAACCCGCTGAAGAGCGGCGGGTTCATCTCGCTCGACACGGTCGGTCCCGTGAGCGATCACGGCTTCACGGCGACCTGGGACCGGTCAGGAACAACGCTCCCGCTCACACTCGGCCCGCGGCGCTGACCGGGGCGGGCGTTATCTGACCCGCGTTCCGCAACGCCCGTGCCCGCCCCGGCTAGGTCAGCCGGGGCGGGCACGCGGCTTTAGGAGCGGGCACGCGGCTTTCCGCTTACCGCCGCCGGAGCCCCGTAGCATGATCGCCATGAGCGATTACGAGCTTGCCCATGAGTACGAGACGGTCAACCTCTACCGCCGGGGCGCTGCCGCGAAAATTGAGCTGAACCGTCCCGGCAACCTGAACGCCTGGGACAGGCAGCTCGGCCTCGACCTGCTCGCCGCGGTAACGGCCGTCAGCGCGGACCCGGCGGTCCGGGCAGTGGCGATCACTGGCGCGGGGCGCGCGTTCTCCAGCGGCGCGGATCTCAGGGCGGGCTTTGAGCTGACGCCGGCCGGCCATCCCGATGTCCAGCGCGTGCTGACCGAGCGCTACCACCCGATCATCACCGGGATCCGCGAGATGCCGAAGCCCGTCGTCGCCGCGGTGAACGGCGCGGCCGTCGGGATCGGCCTGTCGCTCGCCCTTGCCTGCGACCTGGTCGTCGCGGCCGAGTCGGCGTACTTCCTGCTCGCGTTCGTGAACATCGGCCTGGTGCCCGATGGCGGCTCGTCGGTCTTCGTGCCCGCGCGGGTGGGCTTCGCGCGCGCGACCGAGATGGCGATGCTGGGCGAGCGGATCGGGGCAGCACAGGCACTGGACTGGGGCATGGTCAACCGGGTCTGGCCGGACGACGAGCTCACCGCCCGCGCCGATGAGCTCCTCGCCCGGCTCGCCGATGGCCCGACCAGGTCCTACGCCGGCGCCAAGCGCCAGCTCAATTCCTGGCTCTACGAGCGGATGGACAGCCAGCTCGAGCTCGAAGCACAGATCCAGCAGGAGATGGCAGGCTCCGCCGACTTCGCCGAGGGAGTCACGGCCTTCACCGGGAAGCGCGCCGCGCGTTTCACCGGCGCGTGAGCGGCCGCGCACCGTGCCGATGCTGCCCCGGCTCAGGCTGCCCCGGCTCAGGCTGGCGCCCCCGCTGCTCACGCTGCTCGCCTTCGTGTGCGCGCTGGTCCTGGTCGACACCGTATTTTTCACCGCGCTGACCCCGCTGCTGCCGTACTACACGCGAGCGGCCGGGTTGTCGAAGGCCGGGGCCGGGCTGCTGGTCGCGGCGTATCCGCTGGGCACCCTGGTCGGCGCGCTGCCGGGAGGGCTGCTCACCGCCCGCCTCGGGGACCGGCTGGTCGTGCTGCTCGGGCTGGCGCTGATGAGCGGCTCGACGCTGGTGTTCGGCTGGGCCGCCAGCCCTGTCGTGCTGGACTCCGCGCGCTTCGCCCAGGGCCTGGGCGGGGCGTGCACCTGGGCCGCCGGAATGGCCTGGCTGGCGACGGCCGCCCCGCCGGACCGGCGCGGTGAGCTGCTGGGCACCGCGCTGGGCGCGGCCGTGGTCGGGGCGCTCTTCGGCCCGGTGGTCGGCGCCGTCGCCGACAGGGTGGGGACCGGGCCCGCGTTCGCCGCGGCCGCCGTCGCGGGAACTGCCCTGATGGTGGTGGCCTTCATCGTGCCGCGTCCGCGGGCCTCGGTTCCGCAGGGACTGAAAGCGGCGTGGCCAGCGATCCATGACCGCCAGGTCAGCACCGGCATGTGGCTCACGATGCTGGCTGGCATCGCGTTCGGGGTACTGGACGTGCTTGCTCCGCTCCGGCTTAGCCAGCTCGGCGCCAGCGCGACGGTCATCGGGGCCGCCTTCCTGGGCGCAGCGGCCATCGAGTCGGGGCTGTCACCGCTGGCCGGCCGGCTGTCGGATAGCCGGGAACCGCTGATGCCCGTACGGCTCTCGCTGACCGCAGCCATCGCCGTCAGCCTGCTGGCGGCGATAGTGCGGCCAGCCCCGGTGCTGGTCGCCCTCCTGATCGTCGGAATGCCCGCCTATGGCACGCTCTTCGCCCCGGCGATGGCGCTGCTGAGCGCGGGCGCGCACCGGCTGCGGCTCAACCAGGGGCTCGCGTTCGGGCTGGCCAACCTCGCCTGGGCGGCCGGGCAGGCCCTCGCCGCCGCGGCGAGCGGGGCGGTAGCCCAGGCGACGTCTGACCTGGTCCCGTACGTCCTGCTGGCCGGCGCCTGCCTGGCGACGCTGGTCGCACTTCGGCCGAGGGCTTCCGCGACGGGACGGCGGGGCCGGGAGTCGCCGAGCCCTGAGCCCGCCGCTTAGCCCTCACCGCGCGGGCTGCTTACCCGGGCCCGCCGGCAGGTAGGCGACCAGCCTGAGCACCCGGGTGCCCGGCAGCCGGTGCCGGCGCCAGCCGCGCGCCCATCGGGGCGGGCTGACGCCCGGGTACTCCAGCACGACGACCCGGCCCGGGTCCTTGAAGCGGGCGGGACTCGGCGCGGACGCGCAGCCGGCGTAGAACGCGATCGGGATGAACTGCTCGCCCTTGATCAGGCACGGCGCGCGGATATCCAGATGGCGAAGGTCGGCGACGATCCTGGTGTAGTCGTCGTGGAACGTGATGGTGCCGCGGACCTCGTGATCGAGCACCAGATGCTGAGCAAGCAGCTGGAGGACGAGGCAGCAGGTGACCGCCGCGATCGCCGGACCACGGAATTCCGCGCGCACCTCGCTGATCAGGCCGGCCAGCCCGTCGGCCACGGGCAGGGCGAGCAGGGCATACGCCGGGAGCAGGAACCTTGGCGCCGCGTAATTGATTCCGAAGAGGTACTGCGCGGCCAGGCTGAATCCGCACACGGCAGGCAGCAGCGCCGTGCCAGCCCGCCCGGCCCGCCTGGCCGCGAAGAGCCCGAGCGCGACCAGCGCCGGCAGCGTCAGCCACCAGAGGCCGAGCTCCGGCTGCCGCCAGCCGACGGTGCAGGGCCGGCACAGCGTCGGCCCGTTGAGCGCGCAACTCGTCCCACACGGCGAAATGCAGCCTGAGGCCGTTCTGCTCGCCGCCCGCCTTGTGCAGCCGGGCCAGCGGGCCGCCGAAGCGCAGGTACGCCTCGATCACCCACTCGGCGCAGCCAGCCACCAGCCCGGCCGCGGTTGCCGCGGGAAGCTGCCAGTGCCGCCACGACCTGACCACCAGGGGAGCGACAGCGAGCGGCACCGCCAGGAACACCGCATCGCCGGGGCGGACCAGGGCGGCGAACGCCATGCAGGCGGCCAGCCCAGCCAGCGGGCCGCGCGCGGTCCGCGGGCCAGCGTGAGCCGAGGCGTCCGGCTGCCGCGGGCCGCCAGAGCCGCTGGCGCTGCCAGCGCTGCTGCTTCCGCTGGCGCCGCTGCCGCTAGCTTCGCTGGCGCCGCTGGTCCCCAGCCGCGCGGTTGCCTGCAGGTACAGGCCCACGGCGGCGAGCGCGCTGACCGCCACCCAGAGGTCGGGCATGGCCTGCGGGCCGTAATACTCGGCAGTCCACAGGCCGCCGAAGATCAGCCCGGCGAGCGCCAGCACCCATCCGGGCCGCAGCCGCCGCCAGGTCAGCAGTGCCAGGAACAAGCCCAGGCCCGAGGCCACGGACAGGTAAGTCCGCAGTGCCCGCACGGATGAGGTGAGCAGGGTCACCGGCGCGACCAGCAGCGGGATGCCGCGGGCGCGCGCGGGATCGAAGTACGCCGCGGGCGCGTGCGCGCTTACCTGGCTGACGTAGACCGTCTCATCCCAGCTCAGCCCGAGCCGCTGCGACACGAACGCCAGCTGGCTCACCGTGAACGCGGCGGACACCAGGGCGAGCCACCAGATGCTGCCGGGCGCCGGCGGCCAACGCGGGCCTGGCGACCCCTGCCCGCCAGGGCCCGGCGCCATCGGGAGCGGGAAGCTGCCAGCGACACGGGTACTACAATGCCGTCCCCGGCGACCGGATGCTCCGGCGCGGTCTCCCGGCTGGCCCGGACGGCCCCCGGATGGCGGGGACGGCTCCCGGATGGCCCGAACGGTTAGCGGTCTCCTGGGGTTTACCTACTGCGCACTTGAGTTGTCGCGGACTGCCAGCAGATCCTGTATGCGCCGGATGCGGGCGTCGAGGTCGGCGAGGAAGGACTCGAGCGCGACCCGTTTCGCCTCCACGGTGCCGCGCAGGCTCTGCTGCAGGGTGAGGCACTCACGGGTCAGCCGGCGGCGTTCATCGTCGCTGGTGCGCTCGTCGTGATACGTCAGGCGGTTCTCGGCCATGCGGTCCTCGTTGCGCAGCACTATCGCGATCTCGTCGAGGTTGAGACCGAGCAGTGTCTGCAGCTCACGGATGCGTTCCACCCGGGCTATGTCGTCGCGGGAGTAACGCCGCAGCCCGCCGGGCGTGCAGGCGGGGACCAGCAGGCCCAGCTGCTGGTAGTAGCGAAGAGCCCGTTCCGAAACGCCGAGGCGGGTCGCCGCGGCGCCAATGCCGAGAAGCTGGCCATCCTCGGCCCGCGGCGGGCTGGCCTCGGCCCGCGGCTGGTCACCGGTGACCAGTACGGCGCGGCCCGCAGCGGTGGTCATGTTCATCGGCTCAGGCGCTTCCCCGCGACGTGTCGAATTCCTCGTCTGCCTCGGTGCCGCGCGTGCCATTGTGCCTGCCGTTCTGCTTGCCGTTCGGCACGAGCGCGGCGGGATCGACAGCACTCAGGCCCACCAGCCCGCCTTCCTCCGCCGCGCCCTCTGCCAGCTCGTCGAGCAGCGGCTCGGGCGTGTGCATGTACCGCCGGCCGCGGGCGGCGGAGGCCACGATGGCGATGACCGTCGCTCCCGCGGCAAAGCTGAATGCCAGGTGCAGCCCGCTGGCAAACGGCTGCTCGATCAGCTTCGGGAAGAACGACCGGCCGGTGATGTAGGCAACCTTTCGGGCAGGCAGGCTCTTGAGCGCTCCGGTGGGGCCGAGCAGCTCCTTGATGGGGTTGTAGCCGAGGAATGCCGAGAACAGGCTGCCGATCGGCGGCTCGCTGGCGACCGTGTGGGCGGCGGCGGGGGCGACGCCCTGCGCGACCAGGCCCTTGTAGAGGTGGCTGGGCAGCCGCGCGGCCAGCCCCAGGGTGACGATGGTGAAGAACAGGCCCATGGACAGCACGGTGGCCGAGTTCTGGAAGGTGTTGAGCATGCCAGCGCCCGCGCCGCGCTGGTCCGGCGGCAGGCTGTTCATCACGGCGGCCTGGTTGGGCGAGAAGAACAGCCCCATGCCGATCGCGAAGAGGAAGATGAGCAGGGCGAACCAGACATAGCTGAAGTTCATCGGCAGCAGCTCAAGCAGCAGGAAGCTGACCCCGGAGACGGTCAGGCCGGCGGTGGCGAACGCCCTGGCCCCGTAGCGGTCCGACAGTATTCCCGCCAGCGGGGCGGTCAGCAGGAACCCGATAGTCAGCGGGATCATGGAAATGCCTGCCCACAGCGGGGTCTCGGCGAAGCTCTTGCCGTGCTGGGGCAGCCAGATCCCCTGCAGCCAGATGATCAGCATGAACTGCAGTCCGCCGCGGCCGAGGGCGCCGAGCAGCCCGGCGATGTTGCCGGCCGTGAACGCCCTGATCTTGAACAGGCTCAGCCGGAACATGGGCTGCGGCACCTTGGTCTCCACCCAGGCAAACAGGGCGAGGACCGCGATGCCGGCGATGATGGCGGTCAGCACGTAGGGATTGGTCCAGCCGGTGGGGTGGCCGCCGTACGGGAGTAGCGAGTACACGATCCCGGTGAGCACCGAGATCAGCCCGATCGCGAACAGGGCGTTGCCCAGCCAGTCGATCTTGGCCGGGATCCGGATCCCGTTGTCCTTGAGCTTGAGGTAGGCCCACACCGTGCCGAACAGGCCGAACGGAACTGAGACCAGGAAGACCAGGCGCCACTCGATCGGGGCGAGCACGCCGCCCAGCAGGAGCCCGAGGAACGAGCCGCTCACCGCGGCGATGCCGTTGATGCCCATCGCCTTCCCGCGCTCGTTCTGGGGAAAGGCGTCGGTCAGGATGGCGGTGGAGTTGGCGAACAGGAACGCGCCGCCGACTCCCTGGAAGACCCGCATGATGATGATCCACAGGGCGCCGGCCGGCCCGGTGAGCCAGGTCACCGACAGCAGGATCGAGAAGAACGTGAAGACGGCGAAGCCCAGGTTGTACATCTTCACCCGGCCGTAGATGTCACCGACACGCCCGAGGCTGACCACCAGCACCGCGGTGACCAGCAAGAACCCCAGGAAGGTCCACAGGAAATAGGAGGTGTTGGATGGCACGAGCGGGTTGAGCTTGATCCCCCGGAAGAGCGCGGGAAGCGAGATCAGCAAGATCGACTGATTGATCGTGACCATCAGGATCCCGAGCGTGGTGTTGGACAGGGCGATCCACTTGTAAGGAATGCCCCCGCCGCCCGCGGCCGAGGGCGCCGCCTCCGTCTGACTAGCCACTGGCATGGAGTCTCCCCGCTGTCGTCAATAATCCTTGTCAGTTTGCTCGGGCAAAATATTACCGGACCCTTACGTCAACGTCAGATACGGCCCCGCCCGGCCGCCCGGTGGGCGCGGCCGGGCTGCCGGGAGGTTGATCTATGCGAGTCGTTGTCGTCCGCCACCACGAAGAGGATTCGGCCGGATTCATCGGTGATGCCTTCGCCGCCCGCGGCGCGGAACTCAGCGTGCATATGTTCCCCAGGGATGGCCCGCTGCCCGAGCCTGGCGGCATCGATCATGTCGTCCTGCTCGGCGCCACCTACTCGGTCTACGACGATGGCCCGGCCAGCGGCTGGATCGCCGACGAGCTGGCCTGGCTCCGGCAGGCGGATGAGGCCGGCCTGCCCGTGCTCGGCATCTGCTTCGGCGCGCAGGCGCTCACCGCGGCGTTCGGCGGCCAGGTGGAGGCGGCGGCACGCAAGGAAATCGGCTGGACCCTGATCGACTCGCTCGACCACGAGCTGATCCCCCCTGGCCCCTGGCTGGAGTTCCACGGTGACCGGTGCTACCCGCCCGGCGAGGCGACCCTGCTGGCCAGCAACGAGGTGGGAGTTCAGGCGTTCTCGCTCGGCAGGCACCTGGCGGTCCAGTTCCACCCCGAGGTGGACGGGGCGCAGCTCAGCCTGTGGCTGGATGCCGGCGGGAGGGAGGAGGCCGAGCAGGAAGGCCGCGATCCGGATCTGCTGCTCGCCGAGACCGTGGCGGCGGAGCCGGCCGCGCGGGGCCGGGCTGACCAGCTGGTCGCGGCGGCCGTCCGCATCGCCCGCACGGCCCGGCCCGCCTGACACCGCCCGGCGACGCCGCCCGCATGGCCCGGCCTGGCTGACGCCGACCGGCATTTGATGAGCGTGGTTGGGACTCCGCTGTCGCTCTTACCGCAGCGGAGTCCCAACCACGCGTTCCAGCCCGGGCCGGCCAGGCAGCCGGGCACTGGGCCGCCCCAATGGCGACCACCTGCACGCCACCGCCGGCCGAGCCGAGTCAGCCGGCGGCCAACTGCTCGATGCGGGCGTGCAGCCTGGCCACGTGACTCTCAGCCTCGGGCTTCATCAGGACACTGCGCAGGATCCGCGTCCCCTCGCGGTCTGCCGCGACCGAGCCGTGGCGGCGGGCGAACGCGCTTGCCGTGACCTGCAGGGTGCTGAGGAACACCGGGCTGGCCCGGTCGGTCATGCCGTCGGCCAGCATCCGCGCGCAGGCCTGATCGATCGCCGACAGGCTGCGCGGGCTGGTGGCCGGGAAGTAGCAGACGATGTCGAGCTCGGGCGGCTGGTAGAGGACCAGCCGCCCGGAGGCGCTGATCAGGTCCGACCAGTGCAGCGCGGCCCTCCGGCAGGCGGCGAGGACCTGGCCGAGCCCGGCCGGCGTGGGCGGCAGGAGCCGGAACGTCAGCCACAGCGCGGCGGCGGCCGCTCCGGCGCGGGAGCACTCAAGGCTGATCTCGCCGAGGTGGAGCTCGCCGGAGGTGAAGTAGGTGTAGGGCGAGTCGTGCTTGTAGAGGCGCCCTACCTCAGGATCGCGGAACAGCACCGCTCCGCACCCGTACGGTTGCAGGCCGTGCTTGTGCGGGTCGACGACCACCGAGTCGCACTGGCCGATCGCCCGCCACGGCGCAGCGTCTAGCACAGCCGGATCCAGGACAGCCGGGCCTGGGGCAGCCGGGTCTGGGGCAGCCGGGTCTGGGGCGGCCGGGTCTGGGGCGGCCGGGTCATCGCCGCCGGCCAGCAGCGTGAAGAAGCCGCCGTAGGCCGCGTCGACGTGGACGCGGACCCCGTGCCTGCGGGCCACGGCGAGCACCTCGTGCACGGGATCGATGGCGCCGAGGCCAGTGGTGCCGGCGGTGGCGACAACCGTGCCGATCCGGCCGGAGGCGAGCAGGTCGTCGAGCGCGCCCAGGTCGATGCGGCCCGCGTCGTCAACCCCGACGGGAAAACCCTCGACGCCGAGCACTCCGCACATCCGGCCGTGGGTGTAATGCGCCTCCGCGCTGTAGGCCACGCCGCTGCCCGGGTGAAGCTCGCGGGCGACGTAGAGTGCTTCCAGGTTCGCGATCGTGCCGCTGGTGGTCAGATGACCGAGGTGCGTGGCGAGGCCGAACATGCCGGCCAGCAGCGCCACGACCTCGTTCTCCATCCTGGCGGTGGCCGGGCCGCCGTCGAGCGCGTGGTTGTTGGGGTTGACGAGCATCGCCGTGAGGTAGCCGACGACGGCCGCGGGGTGCGGGGGCTTGAGCATCTGCCCCGCGTAGGACGGATGGAAGAACGGGTAGTTGTCCCTGAGCCGCTCGGTGAATTCCGCGAACACGGCCGCGAACCGCTCGTCGCTCACCTGAAGCGACGAGTCCTGGTTGAACGGCGCGAACGAGCCCTGCCAGTCGTCGATCGCTGCCACGCCCTGGCTCAGCCAGTGCCCCATGTCCACGTCAGACCTCGCCATCGTGATCGAGCCTTCGCCGACTTCCGGCGTGGCCGCGCCCTGGGCCCCGATTCTCGGCTAATCCGCTCTGCCCGCTTTGACTTATACCGGATCGGAAAGATTTGAATCGGATTTTAGGGCTGTTATTTCTCCAATAATTCGGTATAAGTTGGTTCTGGCGAGCTAGGAGACCGCGTGCGATGGCAGGCGAGGACGACTGCCAGCGGCCACAGCGTTTCCGCTGCAGCGAGTACGCGCTCTGCCAGCCCGACCGGGCCGCCCGCCGTGTTCAGCTCCACGCCGAACCAGACGAGCAGGGCGAGCAGGACCGTGGCGGAGCCGGCGCGCCCCCAGCGGCGCAGTACCCACGGCGCGGAGGGCGCTGGCCGGGCGCCGGCGACCGGCCAGGTCGCCAGCGTTATGAACGAAATCGCCGCGGCCGCGGTATGCCGCACCGACCCGCCGCCGCCGCCCGGCAGCGGGCTCGCCGCGACCAGGGCGAGCGCCAGACCGCCGGCCATCAGCAGAATCCGCCCGGGAAGGGCCACCGGCCGCAGCGCGAGGGCCGTGACGACATAACAGGCGCCCACGCCGAGGAACCCCAGCGTCATCACCCACCGGTCGGCTGCGCCGTGTGCCGCAAGCGCGCTGATGGTGCCGGTCACCTGGTCGAAGTTCCCCGGCTGCAGCGCGGCGGCGAGCGTCCACCCGCCGATCAGCAGCACCGGGGCCGCGGCCGACGAGACCACCCCCCACCACGGCACGTCTCGCACGTGAACACCGTAGGCGGGAGCTACGGGGTCGGCCTGGCCGGGGCAACGAACAGCACCGCGGCGATGAAGAAAAATGGCAGCGCGGCGAACGCAATCAGGGCGGCGATCGGCTCGACGAAGGCGAGCACGGCCGCGGCGGGAAAGACCACGACGCTGACCAGTGACCGGCGGGCCGCGCTGCGGGCGAATGCGACGCCGCTTGCGTCACGGAGCAGGTACGGGGTACGGGCCAGGTAGCCGTACAGCAGGATCCAGGCCAGCGGCACCAGGAATCCCACCGCCGCGTACAGCACCATGGCGGCGACCTGGTCACCGTGATCGCCTTTCTGCACGGCCGCTGAGATGACCGAGGCAGGCCAGGGAAAGAGCGAGGCGACCAGCAGCAGGAACAGGTTCGCGCAGATCAGGCGGGCGTCAACGGCGCGGACCCGGGTGAAGAGATCATGGTGATTGATCCAGATCGAGGCAATGTTGAGGAACGCGGCCAGGTAGGCGAGGTAGGCCGGCCACTGCTCGACGAGCACGTGGGCGAACCTGCCCCGGCTGTCGCCCGGCGCGTGCAGGTCCAGCACCAGCAGGGTCAGCGCGATCGCGAAGACGCCGTCGCTGAACGCCTCGACTCGGTTGCTCTCGGGCAGCCGCAGCGCCGGCGAGCCCGGCTCGGTCATGCCGTACAGCTTGCCTGACCCGGCGGCAGGGACTGCGCCGGAGCGGCCAACTCACGCGCGCCCTCCGGGGTCGCTGACCGGCAGCGATACCATCACAGGTGTGCTGCCCGAGTCGGCGCGGCTGCGGTACCGCGAGATGAGCCTGGACGACCTGGATGAGCTGGCCGGGCTCCTTGGCGATCGCGAAGTCATGGCCTACTACCCGGCCCCGATGACGAGGCAGGACGCCACCCGGTGGATCGAGTGGAACCAGGGCCTGTACCGGAGCCGGGGTCACGGCCTCTGGGTCCTGACGCTGCGGGAATCGGGTGAGTTCGTCGGGGACTGCGGACTGACGCCGCAGATGGTCGACGGCGTGGAGGAGCTGGAGGTCGGCTACCACGTGCGCCCGGCCCTGCAGCGGCAGGGCTACGCGACAGAAGCCGCCGCCGCCTCGCGGGACCTTGCCCGTGACGAGCTCGGCGCCCGGCGGCTGACCGCGATCATCCACCCGGACAACCGGCCGTCGCAGCGGGTCGCCGAGAAGATCGGCCTGCACCCGGAGAAGCGCACCAGGGACTCCCGCGGCGACGACATCGTGCTGTACGCGGCCAGCTGGTGAGTCGCTGCGTTGCGCCAGATTCCCGCTGACCTGGCTGGTCATCCAGACCGGCTGAGATGGAACGCCAGGTATCAGCAGAGCGCGGGCGGGTCGTTCGTCCCGCACCCGCTGGCGGTGCTGGCACTGTCTCTGGAGTTGCCGGAGGGGCCCGTTCTGGATCTGGCGAGCGGCGCGTCGGGCAGTGCGCTGCTGGCTGCCGGGGCCGGGCGCCGGGTGGTCGCGGTGGACATCTCCGAGGTGGCCCTCGGCCTGCTCGGCGAGGAGGCGAGGCGGCGCGGGCTCGGCGGCCTGCTGACGCTCGTGCACGCCGACCTAGGGACGTGGCACCCGCCGCCGCGCGGCTCGGCCGTTGTGCTGTGCACCGGTTACTGGGACAGAGCCGTGTTCGCCGCCGCCGCTGACGGCGTGATGGCTGGCGGGGTGCTCGGCTGCGAGGCGTTCACTGCTGAGGCCGTGGGCGCCCGGCCGGGCCTGCGCGCCGGATGGTGCCTGGCTCCCGGCGAGCCGGCGTCGCTGCTTCCGGACGGGTTCGATGTCCTGGCCTTCCGCGACCTGCCCGATGACCGGCACGGGGCGAAACGACGGCTGCTGGCCCGCCGCCAGGCGGGCGCGGAAGGGGAGCGATGATCACCGTGCACACGGCCGCGGAGCGGCCGGACCTGTGGGAGCGCGGCCTCGGCCCGGTGCCGGTGTGGCCCGAGTACAACCTGCACGGCGACGTGCTGAACCGGTGGTGGGGGCAGCTCAGCGAGGACTTGCCGGAGTTTCAGTTCGTGCTCTACGACCAGGGGGAAGACTCGGTCGCTGCCCGCGGCTACACCGCGCCGGTGGCATGGGATGGGCGCGATGAGACGCTGCCCGACGGGATCGACGCCGTCGTGGAGGTCCTTTTCGGTGCGGGCCCGCTGGGTGGGCCGGCGGCGGGAGCGGCGGGGCCGGCAGGGGCAGGGGCAGGGGCGGGGGCGGCGGCGCCGGCGGGAGCGGCGGGGGCGGCAGACACGCTGTGCGCGCTCGCCGCGGAGATTCCGCCGGATGGCCGGGGCCGCGGCCTGGCCGTCGAGATCCTGGCCGCGATGCGCTCGATCGGCCAGCGGCACGGGCTGCGCCGCCTGATCGCGCCGGTGCGGCCGTCGTGGAAGGAGCGTTACCCGCTGGCGCCCATCGCGAGCTACGTCCGGTGGCGGCGCGAGGACGGGAAGCTGCTGGACCCGTGGATGCGGGTGCACGAGTCGCTCGGCGCCCGGGTCGCCACGCCCCTGCCCCGCTCGCTCCGCATCACCGGGACCGTCGCCGACTGGGAAACATGGACGGGGCTGCCGTTCCCCGAGACGGGCGAGTATGTCTTCCCCCGCGGCCTGGCGACGCTGCACATCGACCGCGAGAACGACCTCGGCTCCTACTGGGAGCCGAATGCCTGGATGATCCATCCCGACCTGTGACGCTTTAAGCTGACTGAACGTGGCAGAGTGGCCACCCGCGTTTTAATCCCAGCGAGATGACGCCCTCTTCGGGCACGATAGGCCACTGAGACGAGGAGGAGCGGGCAATGGTGTCGCAGGCGAGCAGGCTGCAGAATGTCCGGTACGACATCCGGGGACCGGTGCTGCGGCGCGCCAGGCAACTGGAGGCCGCCGGGCACCACATACTCAAGCTCAACCTCGGCAACCCGGCCGCCTTCGGGATCGACGCCCCGGACGCGGTGCTCCGCGACGTCGTGCAGAACATCGGCGACGCGCAGGGCTACAGCGACGCCCGCGGCATACACCCGGCCCGGCTGGCGGTCGCCCAGTCGTACGAGCGCCGCGGCGTGCACGGGGTCAGCCCGGACGACGTGTTTCTCGGCAACGGCGTGTCGGAGCTCATCGTGATGGCGCTGCAGGCCCTCCTCGACCCCGGTGACGAGGTGCTCATTCCCAGCCCCGACTACCCGCTGTGGACCGGGGCGGTCAGCCTCTGCGGCGGCCACGCCGTGCATTACCGGTGCGACGAGTCGGCTGGCTGGGCGCCCGATCTCGAGCACGTCGCCGCGCAGATCACCGAGAAGACCCGCGCGCTGGTGATCATCAACCCGAACAACCCCACGGGCGCCGTCTACTCCAGGGAGACCCTGCTCGGGCTGCTGGATCTGGCCCGCCGCCACGGGCTGCTGGTGCTGTCCGACGAGATCTATGACCGGATCCTCTATGAGCACGCGGTGCACGAGTGCGCCGCCGCGCTGGCCCCGGACCTGCTGGTGCTGACGATGTGCGGGCTGTCGAAGACCTACCGGCTGGCGGGCTTCCGCTCCGGCTGGCTCGTCGTCTCCGGGCCCCGGCAGGACGCCGCCGAGTACCTCGAGGGGCTCGAGCTGCTCGCCAACATGCGGATGTGCCCGAACGTGCCGGCCCAGTACGCGATCCAGACCGCGCTCGGCGACGGCGGGCAGAGCATCGCGCACCTGCTGCAGCCCGGCGGGCGGCTGCGCGAGCAGCGCGACCATGCCTGGCAGAAGATGAACGAGATCCCGGGGGTCGACTGCGTCAAGCCCCTCGGGGCCCTGTACTTGTTCCCGCGCCTTGACCCCGAGGTCCACAAGATCGCCGACGACGAGCAGATGGTGATCGACCTGCTGGAGCAGCAGCACCTGCTGCTCACGCACGGCACCGGCTTCAACCTG
>Ga0302324_100007099_pt1 | contig 23926 bp, 15 predicted proteins | sample Palsa_T0_1_FD_201949 | JGI IMG/M metagenome (GOLD analysis project Ga0302324, IMG submission 201949) | Peat permafrost microbial communities from Stordalen Mire near Abisko, Sweden - Palsa_T0_1 | ecosystem: Environmental > Terrestrial > Soil > Palsa > Peat permafrost | place: Sweden: Abisko... | reverse complement strand
TCGAACTGCGCCACGGGCAGGTGCTCAAAGATCCCGCCGCCCCGGTTGTTGATGAGGACGATGGTCAGGCTTCCCCTGAACTTCGGCGCGATGAGGAACCCATTCGAGTCGTGAAGCAGGGCCAGATCGCCGGTCAGGAGGACCGCGGGGGATCCCGCGTGGGCGACGCCCAGGGCGGACGAGAGCGTGCCGTCTATGCCGTTCGCCCCACGGTTGAAGTGCACGCGTACCGCGCGGTCACCCGCCGGCCATACGAACTCCATGTCCCGGATCGGCATGCTGTTCGCCACCGAGAGCGGTGTCCCTGCGGGCAGGTGGAGGCCCAGGAGCCACGCCGCCTTCGGCTCGACGAGGTTCTCCTCGGATGCGAGCCGTTCATCCAGGGCGGCCTTGGCCCTGGCCTCGTGGCCGGCCCAGAGTCTCTCATAGCCGTTGGGCGCATCCGCGGCGACGAGGCCCTGGGCGAGCATCGAGAGCGGCAGCACGACCCGGCGCGTCGCCGCATGCAGCGCATCCCGGTTGTCGGGGCGGTCCGTGACGAAGAAGACGGGAGCCTCGCTGGCCTCGATCACGCCGCGGAGCACCTTGCTCGTCGGCCATGCGCCGAGGCAGAGGATGCATTCGGGGCGCAGCGATTCCGCCAACGCGGGGCTTCGCAGGATGGCGTCGTAGCGCGTGACCAGGTGCGGGACCAGGGAGGCGTGGTTGCGCACCGGCGAGAGGCCGTCCGCCAGGACGGGCCAGCCGAGCTTGCGCGCAATCTCGCCGACCGACGCGGCGAACGCCCCAGGGTCGGCCGGCTGCGCGGGACCCGCGACGATGATCCCGTGGACGGCGTGGGAAAACACGGGAAGGTCGGACACCGCCAGGACCGGGGCCGGCGGCGACAGGTGCGAAAAGAACAGCTCCCAGTCGATCGTCGCCCCGAAGGCGTCAGCCTTGCCCGAGTCATCCGAGGGCACGAGGGGATCCCTGAAGGGCGCGTTCAGGTGGACGGGGCCCTGCGTAGGCGCGAGCGACCGCTCGACGGCGTGGGCCACGGTCTGCCTCAGGTAGCGAAAGAGCGGAAGGCTCAGCTCCGGCACCGCCAGCTCGTGGTAGAACATCGCATGGGAGCCATATAGCTTCTGCTGGTCGATCGTCTGCCCGGAGGCGCAGGCCCTCATCTCGGGCGGCCGGTCGGCGGTCATGACGATGAGCGGCACCGCCGCCTCGTGGGCCTCGATGACGGCGGGATAGTAGTTCGCCCCGGCGGTCCCGCTGGTGCAGAGAAGGCCGACCGGCCTCGTGCCCTGCTTGGCGAGGCCGAGCGCGAAGAATGCGGCCGAGCGCTCATCGAGCACCGGAATCGCCTCAATCCCGGGATGGCGCGCGAACGCGAACGCGAGCGGCGTCGACCGGGAACCCGGGGAGACGACCACCGTGCGCACGCCCGAGCGGACAAGGGTCTCGGCGACGACGCTTCCCCACAGCGCGTTGACATTCCTGAAGTCGAGGGGCGGGAGGCCGGTGGGACGCGCGTCCATGGGATCAGGATCCGAGAAGCGCGTCCTGCATGGCCTTGAACTTGTACTCGGTCTCGGCGTATTCCTGCTCGGGAGACGAGCCCGCGACAATCCCTGCGCCGGCGTACATCCGGGCCTTCGGGCCGTCGATCAGGGCGGACCGGAGGGCGACCAGGAATTCCCCGCCGCCGCGCGAATCGATCCATCCGAGGGTGCCCCCGTAGAGGCCCCGGGGAAAGGCCTCGAGCGACGCGATGAGGGGCACCACCACCTCCCTGGGCGTCCCCCCGACGGCGGGTGTCGGGTGGAGCCTGCCCAGCATGTCGAGGAGGCGCACGCCCCGGGGCAGGCTCGCATGGATCGGCGTGTGCAGGTGCTGGACGTTGGACAGGCGCTTGAGAAGGGGACGTTCCGAGTACCTCAGGTCGAGGCCGAGCGGGGCCAGCCGCCTGACGATCGAGCCGAGGACAATCCGGTGCTCGCGCAGGTCCTTGTCGCTCTGGAGCAGGCGGCCCCCCAGCGAGGCATCCTCGCTCGCCGTCGCGCCGCGGTTCGCCGAGCCGGCAAGGGCCTCCGTCCGCATGACGCCGTCGCCCACCTGCAGGAGCCGCTCGGGGCTGGCGCCGATGAAGCTCTGCCCTGCCCCATTCGCGATGGAGAACGCGCTGCAGTCGGGAAAGCGCTGGCGAAGCCCGTTGAGGAGGCGAAGGGGGTTCAGCGGGCCGCTGGCCCTCACGTCCTTCGCGCGGGCGAGGACGATCTTCTCAAACTCCCCCCGGCCGATCCGCTCCACGGCCTTGCTCACCGCAGACATATAGCCGCCCCGACCGCCCACCTCCTCGACGGACGAGGCCGCGGCGGAACCATCCTCCGGGAAGTCGGGCGCGCTGAAGTCGAACGAGCGGAACTTGGCGTGCGCGTTCCACACGCGCGCGGCCTGCGCCCCGACGTCGGAGTCGGCGTCCAGGGCCAGGTTCGCGACGGCGCTCGTCCGCCCCTCCCGCTGCGCAACCTGCCAGCGCGGGACGAACACGCTGGCCGAATCGAAGGGCTCGCCGCCGGTGACGGAGTCGAGGAAGGAGAACGCCGCGAAGAAGTGGGGCCCGCCAAACGGGACGTCCTGGTCGCCGACCGCCACGGCGTCCGCCAGCGTGCGGTCGATGAAGCGCTGGCACTCGAGGAAGCGCCGCGGCCCGGCGACCGTGTACGAGATGACGGACTCCGCGCCCGCGATGGCCCAGCCCTCGGAGGGGCGCTCGGCGTAGAAATGCCTCTCCCCCGGCTCGAAGATCGACTCGAGGACGGCGAGGGGATCCAGGCTCTCCACCTGGATCGTGATGCTGACAAGCTTTGTCCTTCCCGACTGCGCCGCCGCCTCGCGGCACTCCAGCAGGAAAGCGGTGAGGGCCTCCGGCGAGGCGCTGGAGACGGGGTCTAGCGGGAGGATTGTCACGGCGCCTTGGCTCCCGCGGGCATCGGCCTCGGGAAGAGCACGAGCGACGCGGACACCTTCGAACCCGACAGGCCATTGCCCCAGGCAAGCTCGTCCCTCCAGGTTCCGCGGGGCATGTAGCCGAGGACCGCGTTGATCTTCTCCGTGGCACCCGGCATGACGGGCCTCAGGGCCACCGAGGCCAGGCGCAGCGCCTCGGCCATGGTCGCAAGCGACGTCGCCAGCAGCACCTTGTCCGCGGCCTCCGCGGACTTGCCGAGCTTCCATGGGGCACGCTTCTCGACGTAGGCGTTGATGGACCGTATGAACGTGAAAAGCCTCTCCAGGCCCGTGTGGAACTGGAACTGCTCGAAAAGGGCGACATATTCCCTGGCGGTGACGTCCCAGAGCGCCTTCAGGTCGGCCTCGGGCTCGGCGTCGGGGCCCGCGGCGGGAACGGCACCCCCGGCGAAGCGCCCGGTCATGTTGAGCACGCGGTTGACGAGGTTTCCGAGGTCGTTCGCCAATTCGCCGTTGTAGCGGATGAGGAAGAGCTCCCTCGAGAAGTCTCCGTCCTGGCCCACGTTCATCTCGCGGATGAGGAAATAGCGCAGCGCGTCCGCGCCGAACTCCTCCACAAGGTCCAGGGGGTTTGAGGTGTTGCCCAGGCTCTTGGACATCTTGGCGCCGCTTGTCATCCACCACCCGTGGGCCACGATTCCCTTGGGCAGCGGGATGCCCGCCGCATGGAGCATGATCGGCCAGTAGACGGCGTGGGGCGGGACGAGGATGTCCTTGCCGATGACGTGCCACGTCGCGGGCCAGACGCCGGGCTTGTCCGCGACCGCCGAGAAATAATTCACCAGGGCGTCGAACCAGACATAGGTCACGAACCCCGGGTCGAACGGGAGCGGGATCCCCCACTCCAGGCGCTCCTTGGGGCGCGAGATGCACAGGTCGTTCAGGGGCTCCTTCAGGAACTCGACGACCTGCTTCTGGCGGAATTTAGGGAATACAAACCCCTCGTTCCTCGAGAGGAACTCGACGAGCCAGGGCTGGTAATCCTTCAGCTTGAAGAAGTAGTTGTTCTCAACGATCTCGGTCACCTCGCCAAAGATCGCGGGCCACGACCCGTCGGGGTTGCGGTCCTTGCCCTGGAGGAACTGCTCCTGCCCGGTGCTGTAGAAGCCGTGGTACTCTCCCTTGTAGATGTCCCCCTTGTCGAAGAGGCGCTGCAGGATCTCCGCCACCACCTTCTTGTGGCGCTCCTCGGTCGTGCGGATGAAGTCGTCGTTGGAGATGAGCAGCTTGGGGAGCATGGCCCGGAACTCGGCGCTGATCTCGTCGGCGAACTGGAGCGGGGGGATGCCCCGCTTGCGGGCGGTCTGCTGGACCTTCTGGCCGTGCTCGTCCGTGCCCGTCAGGAAATAGACCGAGTCTCCCATCAGCCGGCGGAAACGGGCGATGACGTCGGCCAGGATCTTCTCGTAGGCGTGCCCGATGTGGGGCGAGCCATTCACATAGTCGATCGCCGTGGTGATGTAAAAGTCGGCCATGGGGGGCCGATGCAAGCACGGTTTATCCCCGGGCCGCAAGCCAACCGACGCATTGGGCCCACGCGAGCCCGCGGTGGCTGAGGCGGTTTTTCACCTCCGGGGACACCTCCGCCAGCGTGACGTCAAACCCGTCGGGAACGAACAGGGGGTCGTACCCGAATCCGCCCGTTCCCCGCGGCTCCCGGGCGAGGCGCCCCTGGCAGCGCCCCTCAAAGGCCCGCGTCGGCCCCTCCGGGGCCGCCAGCACCAGCGTGCAGACAAACGCCGCCCCGCGGCGGCCCTCGGGCACGAGCCGCATCACGTCGACCAGCTTCGCGAGGTTTGCCGCCGAATCCCCGGCGGGACCGGCATAGTAGGCCGAATCGACTCCGGGAAGGCCGCCCAGGGCGTCGACGCAGAGGCCGCTGTCATCCGCCAGGGCCCATTCGCCCGCGGGCAGGCGCGCCTTCAGGGCCAGGGCCTTCTTCGTCGCGTTGCCCAGGAACGTGCCCGTGTCCTCGACGACGTCCGGCATGCCGCCGACGGCCGACGCCGACACCACCTCGATTCCCGCGCGCAAGGCCTCGGCCATCGCCTGCAGCTCGCGCGCCTTGTGCGCGTTACCCGAGGCTAAATAGAGTCTCATCGACGGTGACCTTCTCCGGGTAGACGACCGTTCCCCGCACGAGCGCGTCGTCGCCCAGCGTCTGGCGGCGGGTGCCCGCGAGGCGGATGGCCTGGGCCAGCTTCTCGGTCCTCAGGCCGGAGAGGACCGGCTTCGAGCGCTCGTCGGCGAGGATCACGGGCGCATGGTACATGAAGAGGTAGTCGATCTGCCGCTCGGCGAGCGCCCGGCTGAGGACCTCGGCGCCGCCCTCGAAGAGGACGCCCGTGATCCCCTCGGTCGCGCAGCGCTCCCGGAACTGGCCGAAGGGCACCCTGCCGCTCGGCGACTCGAAGATCCAGACACCCGTCCCCTTCTCCCGCAGCTTGCGGACATATCCCAGGCCCGCGTGCTGCGTCGTCACCACGATGGTCCGCGCGAGGAATTCGTCCGTGTAGACGCCCGGCATGCCGCGGTCGCTGACGGTCTGAAGCCGCCCGTCAAAGACGAACCTTATGGGACAGAACTCGGGCCTGCCCTCGAGCCTCGCCGTCAGCCGGGGGTTGTCCTTCATGACCGTGCCTGCCCCGACGGCGATGGCCGGGAAGAGGCGCCGCCACCGGTGCACGTCGGCCCGCGCCTCCGCACCCGTGATCCACTGGGACTCCCCGGTGCGCGTCGCAATCCTGCCGTCAAGGGTCGAGGCGAGCTTGCCGGCGAGCAGGGGCGCCCCGCGGGTGATCCAGTGGTTGAAGATGAGGTTCAAGTCCGAGCACTCGGCCTCGAGGACGCCCTCCACCACCTCCACCCCGGCCCTGCGCAGGATCTCGAAGCCCCTGCCGCCATGGGCCGGGTTCGGGTCGGCGGCCCCGGCGACCACGCGCCGGATACCCGCCGCGATAAGGGCGTTCGTGCAGGCGCCGGTCCTGCCCTCGGTCGAGCATGGCTCCAGGGTCACATAGAGGGTCGCACGGGGGCCGGGGTTACGCGCCAGGGTCGCCAGGACGATCCGCTCGGCATGGGGCCCGCCGTCGCGCTCGTGATAACCCTCCGAAACAATGCGCCCGTCCTCGACCAGGACGGCGCCCACCATCGGGTTCGGATCGGTGCCGCCCCAGGCCTGCCGGGCGAGCTCGAGCGCCCGCCTCATGAATTTCTCGTCGTCAGCCGCGGACATAGGGGTTGGTGGCCTTTTCCACGCCGACCGTGGTCGGGCCCCCGTGGCCGGGGAACACTTTCGTGGCGTCGGGCAGCGTGTAGATCTTGGTGCGGATCGAGGTTGCAAGCTGCTCGCCGCTGGACCCGGGAAGATCCGTCCTCCCCACATTGCCCTGGAATAGCGCGTCGCCTGGGAAGGCCGCAGCGGCCTCCGGGAAATGGAACATGAGGCTGCCCGGGCAATGGCCGGGGACATGGCGGATCCTCACCTCTCGGCCCATCGCGCGCAGGACGTCCCCGTCCTCGACCCACCGGTCCACCCTGACCGGCTCGACCACGATGCCTGGCAAGAGAAGGGGGCCCATGATCTCCGGGGTTTCCAGAATCGGCTGGTCATCCTTGTGGGCGATCACCTTGGCGCCCGTCCTGCGCACGATCTCCGCAGCCCCCTGCGTGTGGTCCCAGTGCCCGTGGGTCAGCCACAGCTGGGACAGGCGGCAGCCGTCCTTCTTCAACAGGGGCTCGACCTCCTCCCAAACGTCCTCCGGGGCATCGATGAGCACGGCCTCGCCCGTCCCGGGCTCGGTCAGCAGGTAGGCATTCGTCAGGATGGGACCGGCCGGAAGCACATGGACGTTCACGCCGCAAAGAGAGGATATTCCCTCGCTTCCGCAACGGCGAAAATTCCCTTCACCTTTTCCGCCCCAGCGGCTACCGATACACCCTTTGCAATGCCGACCCTGAAGTTTGCCGTACTGGCAGGAGATTACATAGGACCCGAAGTGATGGCCGAGGCACTGCGCGTGCTGGGCCATGTCGCCACGCTCGAGGGCCTCACCCTCGAGGCCAAGGCGGCCGACGTCGGGGGGGCCGGGATCGACAACCATGGCAAGGCCTTGCCTGACTCCACCTTGCGTATCTGCGAGGGAAGCGACGCCATCCTCTTTGGCTCCGTCGGGGGGCCCAAATGGGAGAAGCTGCCGCCCAAGGACCAGCCCGAGCGTGCGGCCCTCCTGCCGCTGCGGCTCCATTTCACCCTGTTCGCCAACATCCGCCCGGGCTTGCTCTACAAGGAGCTGACAGCCGCCTCACCGGTGAAGACCGAGCGCATCCCCGACGGCATCGACATCGTGTGCATCCGCGAGCTGACCGGCGGCCTGTATTTCGGCAAGCCGAAGGAGACCACCACCCTGCCCGACGGCGACGTCCAGGCGGTCGACACCATGGTGTACAGGAAAAGCGAGATTGAGCGCATCACGACGACCGCCATCGCCACGGCCCGGGCGCGGAAGAAGAAGCTCTGTTCCATTGACAAGGCCAACGTCCTCGAGACCTCCGTCCTGTGGCGCAAGACCGTGACCGAATTCGTGGCCAAGAACGCCCCGGACATAGAGCTCAGCCACATGTACGTCGACAACGCCGCCATGCAGCTCGTCCGCAGCCCCAACCAGTTCGACGTCTTCGTGACCGAGAACATGTTCGGGGACATCCTTTCCGACGAGATGGCGGTCATCTGCGGCTCCCTGGGGATGCTGTCCTCCGCCTCGCTCGGCGCGGGCCGCAACTCGGCCGGCCTTCCCTTCGGCCTCTACGAGCCGGCCGGCGGCACCGCCCCGGACATCGCCGGCAAGGGCGTTGCCAACCCCTGCGCCCAGGTCCTTTCGACGGCCCTCATGCTGCGCCACAGCTTCGGCCTCGAGAAGGCGGCCTCCCGGATCGAGGCCGCCGTCCGCAAGGCCGTCACGTCCGGAACCCGCACCGCCGACATCGCCTTCGGCGGCGCGTCCGTGGGCACAAGAGCCATGGCCGACGCCATTATCGCCGCCCTATGACCTCCACGGAGATCCGCCAGTCGTTCCTGGATTTCTTCGCGAAGCGCGGGCACACCATCGTGCCCTCGTCGTCGTTGATGCCGGACTCTCCCGGCCTGCTCTTCACGAACGCCGGGATGAACCAGTTCGTGCCGATATTCCTCGGCGAGCGGGCGCCCGACGTTTCCCACTGGGCGGGCGCCAGGCCCGCGAAGGACACGCGCGCCACGGACACGCAGAAATGCATCCGCGCGGGCGGCAAGCACAATGACCTCGAGGACGTCGGCTTCGACACGTACCACCACACGCTCTTCGAGATGCTGGGCAACTGGTCGTTCGGCGATTACTTCAAGAGGGAATCGCTCGCCTGGGGCTGGGAGCTCGTCACGAAGGTGTGGGGCGTCCCCCCCAAGCGCCTCTTCGCCACCGTCTATTCGCCCGCCAGGGGCGACCCCTCGGAGTTCGACCAGGAGGCCTTCGACATCTGGTCGGGCCTGTTCAAGGGCGCCGGCCTCGACCCCGAGGTCCACATCGTGCGCGGAGGCAAGAAGGACAACTTCTGGATGATGGGCGACACGGGGCCGTGCGGGCCCTGCTCCGAGATCAATGTCAACCTGCAGCCCTCGGACGACGAGGCTGCCGGCCGGCTCCTTGTCAACTCGGGCTCGCCCCGCTGCATCGAGATCTGGAACCACGTCTTCATCCAGTTCAATGCCAACGCCGACAGCACGTTCTCGCCCCTCGCCGCAAAGCACGTCGACACCGGGATGGGTTTCGAGCGGGTGGCGGGCATCTACGCCACGACGAAGGGTTTCACCGACTTCTCCGCCGAGCCCTCGAATTACGACTGCGACCTCTTCGCGCCCATCTTCGCAAAGATAGCGGAGCTCTCCGGCAAGGCGTACACGAGGACGGTCCCGAAGGGACGCACCGGCCTCACCCAGCAGGAGCAGGTCGACGTCGCCTTCCGCGTCCTGGCGGACCATGCTCGCTGCGTCGCCTGCGCCGTCTCGGATGGCATCCTCCCGGGCAACGAGGGCAGGAACTACGTCATTCGCCGCATCCTGCGGCGCGCGGCCCTCTATGGCCGCAACCTCGGGCTTTCCACGGGATTCTTTGAGAAGCTGGTCGATCCCGTGATCGCCACGCTCGGCGGCGTGTTCCCCGACCTGGTCAAACAGGAGCCGACGATACGCCGCGTCTTCAGGTCCGAGGAGGAAAGCTTTGGGCGCACCCTCGAGCGCGGGCTCAGGCGCTTCGACGAGGCCGCCGCGGGGGGCAGCCTCGGCAGTCCCGTCGTCTTCGAACTCTACGACACCTACGGATTCCCCCCAGACTTGACCCAGGTGATCGCCACCGAGCGCGGCATCACGATCGACCTCGACGGATTTGAGGCGCTCATGGAGCAGCAGCGCGAGCGCGGGCGCTCCGCCCAGAAAAAGGAGGTCATCGTCGCCGCGACCGAGGGCTCCGCCGGGGCGTCGCACGCCCCCACCGTTTTCACGGGATATGCGCTGGATTCCGGGGCCGGGACCCACGCTGCCCTGCTGGAGACCCTGAACTCGGACCAGGGGTTGTTCCTGGTCTTCGATCGGACCCCTTTCTATGCCGAGATGGGCGGCCAGCTCGGCGACCGCGGCCACGCCCTGGTAGCCGGGTCGCTTGTCGAGATCATCGACACCGTGAAGGACAAGTCGGGCCGGCACCTCCACAAGGCGGCTCCCGGGACCCCGGTTCCGGCGGCCGGGGCGAGGGCCGAGCTCACCGTCGACCGCACGAGGCGCCGGTCCATACAGCGCAACCACACGGCGACCCACCTCCTGCACTGGGCGCTGCGCAAGGTCCTCGGCACGCATGTGCGCCAGGCGGGCTCGCTCAACGCCCCGGACCGGCTGCGCTTTGACTTCGCCCACTTCGAGTCGGTCACCCATGCCCAGCTGCGGGAGGTCGAGGGCCTCGTGAACCAGCGGGTCCTCGACAACGACCCTGTGGTGGCGTACGAGATCGACTTCGACAAGAAGCCCGAGGGTACGCTCGCTTTCTTCGGCGAGAAGTACGGCAAGGTTGTCCGCGTCGTCGACATCGGCGGCTACAGCAGGGAGCTCTGCGCCGGAACCCATGTCGCGACGACGGGCGAGGTCGGCCTCATCAAGGTCATCCACGAGAGCGCCATCGCCGCCGGGACGCGGCGCATCGAGGCGGTGGCCGGCGAGGCGGCGTACAGGCACGCCCTCCATGCCTACGATACCGTGGAACTCGTAGCCCAGAAAATCGGCTCTCCGCGGGAAGGGGTCGAAGAGCGTCTCATCTCGATTCTCGGCGAAAAGGCCGAGTCCGAAAAGAGGCTGCGTTCCTTCGAGCAGAAGGCGGCGGCCACCCTCGCGGGAGAGCTCGCCGCGAAGGCCACCGAGGACGGCGGCCTCAAGTTCGTGTCCGCCGTCGTCACGGCCGAGTCGCCCGACGCGCTCCGGGCGCTGGGATCGCAGGTGGCCGCGCTTGTCGGCGAGGGCGTCGTGCGCCTCGGCGCCGCGTTCGGCGACAAGGCCACGGTCGTCGCCTTCGCGTCCCCCGCGGCCGTCAAGGCCGGGCACCAGGCGGGAAAGATCGTCAACGAGCTCAGCGTGCGCCTCGGCGGCAAGGGTGGCGGCAAGCCCGACTTCGCGATGGGCGGCGGCCGCGAGGTCGCCAAGCTGAAGGACCTCCTGAGCTCGCCCTTGCCGAGGGCCTGACGAAGGGGTAGCGTAACCGCATGTCCACGACCGCACCGGTCGCCGCCGCACAGCTCGACTGCGTCCTCGCCTTCGACGGCAACAACCGTCTGGCGGTCCGTCGCCAGGGCCAGAGGTTCGGCCTGCCTTTCACGGGCCCGGACCGCTTCTCGGCCATCGCGCGCCTCGAGACCGCCTACAAGGGCCACACCGGGCCCAAGGAGACGTTCTACGCCGACATTGACGGGAAATCGTGCCGCATCCACTTCACCCAGGTCGAGGGCGCGTCGAGGGACCCGGAGATCGAGCTGCGCGCGGTGGAGCAGCTCGAGTCGTCGCCCACGGCCCTGACGGACGCGCTTGCCGCCGTCCTCGCCCGGCTGGGGCCCCACCTGATCGAGGTGCCCTACCTCAACCTGGGAGAAAACGACTTCATCTACAAGTTCCGCCCGGAGAAGGAACGCAACACGGCCATCTACGCCCAGGACGCAGAGGCCGGCGCCATCTACCAGTCGCGCCTCTGCGCCGCCATCAAGCAGCTCGCGCGGCGCCACGAGCGCACCGCCACGGCCCCGGTCCTCCTCGATTTCGGCGCCGTGCACTACCTTGTCCCGAGCCATTTCGGGTTCTGCCTCGGCGTCAAGAACGCGATCGAGCGTGCCTACGAGACCCTGACCGAGAACCCAGGGCGCCGCGTGTTCATGCTTTCCGAGCTGATCCACAACCCCTTCGTCAACGACGACCTTATCCGGCGCGGCCTTCGCTACCTGCAGACCGACAAGGGCGTCGCCCATGCCGCCTCCCCGGGGGGGCCGGACCTCTGGGACACCCTGACGCCCGACGACATCGTGATCATCCCCGCCTTCGGCGCCACGGACGAGGACAAGCGCCGTCTCGTCAGCAAGGGTATCGCGGTGCGTCAGTACGACGCCACCTGCATGCTCGTCGAGAAGGTGTGGAAGGCGTCGCGCGCCTACGGGCGCGAGGGCTATTCCGTCGTCATCCACGGCAAGCACGAGCACGAGGAGACCAAGGCGACATTCTCCAACACCCGCAGGCACGCGCCCGCCATCATAGTCAGGAACATGGACGAGACGCGCCAGCTCGGGGAGATCATCCGCAACACGGGCGAAGCCGGCACCGGCGAGCGCTTCCAGGCGCTTTTCGCCGGCAAGTTCACCGAGGGCTTCGACGTCGAGCGCGACCTCAGGCGCATCGCCGTCGTGAACCAGACGACGCTCCTGATGAACGAGACGCGCGAGATCATATCCTACCTCCGGGACGTGTTCCTTGAGAAATTCGGGCCGGACACGGCCGGGGCCGCCCCGCGCGTGGGAGGCCAGGGGCGCAACGACACCCTGTGCTACGCAACCCAGGTGAATCAGGACGCCCTCACGCGGGCCCTGGCCGAGCCGGTTGACGCGGCCTTTGTCATCGGCGGGAAGAACTCGTCAAACACCTACCAGCTCTACCGCCTCTGCGAGCAGAGGCTCGGGGGTCGCGCGTATTTCATCCAGAGCGAGGCCAACATCCTTTCCCCCGCCGAGACGGAGCATTATGTCTTCCCCGCTAAGGGCCTTCCCAGCCAGTCGGGGCATGTGGAACGGCGCCCACTGTGGGACGGGGAGAAACCTGAAACGGCGGGACGTCCCCGCCGCATCCTTGTCACAGGCGGAGCCTCCTGTCCGGACGGCATCATCCAGCAGGTGATCTCCAGGATAAACAGCTTCTACCCGCCCGAAGCCCTGCGGGACATCGACTCCGTCCTCGCGGACCTCTCCGCCGACTGAGTAGGGCCGGTCAGAACCTGACCGTGATGCCGCCCTTGACGCCGTCCTGGTTCTGGAAATCGATCTTCGCCTGGTAATACGTGTTGGCGCCGCTCGCGCTGGTGCCGCTCGCGACCTTCTGCTCGAAGCTGCCGGCGCTCTGGTAGATGTTGCCGACATAGAATCCCGCGGTGTCCGTGAGCTGATACTCGAGATTCATGTCGACGTAGTAACCCGGCAGGAGCTTCGAATTCTCCTGCTGGTAGAGCTGGGTGTAGTCGGTGCCCGTCGCGATCTGCAGGTCCTCGAGGACATTGAGGATGGCGCCCGAGTAGATCAGCGCGGGACCCGCGCTGACATTCAGCCTGAGCTTGCTCGAGATGGGAAGCTCGAGTGTCGGTCCCACCCGCAGTGTGTAGTAGGAGCCCTCGATGAAGTACCGGTTTGTCGTGAAAGTCTGAGTCGGGGTCTCCGTACGGCTGATCGGCTGGTTGCCGAGAAGGATCACCTGCTGGACGGACTGGGTCGTCGAGCTCTGGCCGCTGCCGGAGACGACCGTGCTGCCCGCGCCATAGACGGCCTGTGAGACCGTGTTCGGCGAGTTGAAGGGCGCCGCCGGGGGGACCTGCCCGAAGAGGTCGTAGGTGTCGGTGAGCGTCGTCAGCGTGGTCGGCACGCTGACGTAGACGCTGGAGTGGATGTCACCCAGCGAAAAGCCGCCGGTCATGCTCCACTTGATCTTGCCGATCTTGCCCATGTCGCGATCGAGGATGAGCTCCACGCCGGCGTTTCCCTCTCCATTGTTCGTATGCTCGGCCGTGTCCGTGATCTCGGCGGAATAGGTGTGGAAGGCGATGTCCCCGTTCGGAAGCAACTGGCTTGCATTATCGTAGCCCCAGGTGTTCGTCCGCCCATCCGACGGGATTGAGGTTGCGACCGTCGCGCCCTCCCCCGTGGCCACCGGAACCGTGCGCTGGTCGGGGGAGACCGACCCGTCGATATAGGTGCGGGATATGTTCGGCGTGGTCACCGTGTTGTCGGCGCCCGGATCCACCTGGGAGGGATTGATACCCTGGCCGCTGTAGGTGGTTTTCGGCCCCTTCAGGAAGTACCGTTCCCCGAGGCTGAGCGTCGTCTTCGGGACGTAGATGTACTCGTCCAGCTGGTTGAAATTGGGAATCTCGTCCGGCTGCTGCTTCTCGTCCTCCTTCTGGTCGTCTGCCGCCCGAAGGGCCAGCGGCAGGATCAATGCGCAAAGGGCAAAGCGGAGGATTCTCATGCTACAGGGTTGGGAAGAGTGGGACGCCTTGTCCCAAGAAAAGTTGCATCAAAATAGCGGGCGGCTTCGGCCCGCGTCAAGGCTCATGCCCTCATTTCGGGGTCGTCGGCCGCCGCGGCATCCTCGGCCTTGAGGGCCGCCGCGGTGGCCGGGTTTTCCGCCGCCTCGTTCTCCCTGAACTTGCGGATCCCCACCTTCAAGTCGTCCTCGCGCTGGTCGAGCTCAATCTCCCTCTCCTGCTGGGCCTGGACCTTCTCAAACAGGCGGGTCTCGCTCTCCTCCATGAACCTTTCGCGCTCATGCAGGCCCTCCTGGGCCTCCTTGAGCGCGGCTTCCTGGCGCTCCAACTCGGCCCTCAGGCCCTCGAGGGCCTGCTTCTCCTCAGGAGAGACGTGGGCCGCCGTCGACTTGCGGGCGGCGGCGACCAGCTGCTCCCGGGCGGCCAGCAGCGCCTCGGCCTCGGCGAGCTCGCGCTCATACTCCTTCAGGCGGGACTCGCGCTCCTGGACAAGCCTTTCGCGCTCGACGAGCTTGAGCTCAAGCTGGCGCAGCGAGCGCTCAAGCTCGGCGGAGCGCGCATCCTCGTCCGCGTTGCGGGCGCCCATTGGCGGCCTCGTCGCCGAAACGATGGCGCGGATCGACTCCCGGGCGCGGGCGCTGGCCTCGGAAACCGTGAAGGGAGACGGATTCTCCGTCTTGCGCCGCAGCGACAGGCTCCCGATGGACTCGGTCCTCTTGCTGGGAAACCGAATATTGGACGGGTCGGCCATTGAGGGCGTGGGATCCTAGCGCGGCTACTTCTTGAAAAACCTCTTGAAGAATCCCGATTTCCCGGGCTCCGATTCAGAGCGGCTGAACGAGCCGGGCTTTATAAGCTGGCGCGCGAGGTCTGAAACCTTCCTCTCGAGCTCCACGTTCCCCAGGACGCCGAGCTGGCGCTCGATGCCGGTTCCATCGGAAAAATCCTTCTTCAACTGGGCAAACTCCTCCGCGAACCACACCGACGCCTCCTTGGCCTTCGGCAGCGGGTTCGTCAAGCGCGTCGCCTGGCCGAGCGCCTCGATGAGGTGCAGGCCCTTCGAGCCTCTCCTGAACGGGAGGATCTCGCTGAGCGTGACCTCGTCCACGTTCGAGAGTGCGTTGAGCAGTTTCCTGAAATCTCCGCCGATGATCACATTTTGGGACATCCCCTGGGCGAACACCGCAAACTCGCCGAGCGTCTTCAGGTTCTCGAGCTTGCAGAACTCAACGGTGTCGGCGTTCAGCGCCGTGAGCGATATCGGGAATTCCTCCGTCACGCCAATCCGGGCCATGTTCTTCAGGAGCGGGTTGTCCCGCACGGACGCGGCCTCGGTCTGCTCCACCATGTCGCCAAACGGGCTGTCGAAGGCAAGGGTCTCCTTCAGGATAGAGATCAGCAGGTCGAGCTTGTCGGCCGTCTGTCCCTTCAGGGCGAGGAGCTCGAGGGCCTCCTCGTAGCTGAGGTCAATGTACTTCGCCGGGGTCTCGTCCTTGGACTTAACCGGCCATACCGGGCCGTCCAAATTCTGCGCCAGGCTCGAGACCTGGGTGTCGACCATTATCGAGCTTGCGAATGCTGTGCGGACATCGTCCCAGTCTTTTTCGGTGTATGTGGGTTCGGACATGCGTGCCAGAATTATCCCGCAACCTCGTGCTGCGCTATCTCGGCCGCAAGTTTTCTGTAGTCGTTCGTGACGGAATCAGCGGAGTCGGCGCCCTCGGAGCCGACCAGGATGACGGGCAGGCCCAGCGCGACGGAGCGGCGCACCACCATCGCGTCACGGATCTGCGTGTTGAATATCTTCGCCGTAGGGGCGGCGCGCTTGGCCGCCCGGAATTGGTTGAGGCGAAGCTGCATCCGCATCTTCGGCACCTCGATGTCGACGCCGGTGCGGATCGAGTTGAAGATTATGCCCTGGACCTGGGCCGGGGGGCCCATCGAGGCCTTGCGGAAGCTTCCGGAGAGGGCGTGGAACTTCTGCAGCTTGTCGACGAGGAGCGTGAAGCCGATGAGGCTCAGCGCGTCGGGATTGGAAGGGACGTAGATCTCATTCGACGTGAAGACGCCGCACTGCGAGGCGCGAAGGATGTTCGGCGGGCAGTCGAAGAGGATGAAGTCGTAGTTCGGCTCGAGCATCGCGACCTGCTCGCTGAAGACGAGGTAGGCGGGGCGGCCGGCGGCGCCGGCGAACTCGGCCTCGAGGTCAACGAGGTTGAAGGTCGTGGGCACCAGGTCCAAGCCCGGCAGCAGCTTCTCCCCGGACTTGCCCTCAACGACGTCCTTGATCACCAAGTCCTTGATATGCGTCTTGCCCGGGTCGAAAATTGAGTAGATCGAGCCGTCGCCGGTCGAATTGATCTTATTCCAGCGGTCGAGCTTAAGGAGCCAGATGCTCGCATTCGACTGGGTATCCAGGTCGAAGAGAAGCACCCGCTTGCCCATCTTGGCCAGCGCCGCAGCGGTATTTACGATCAGGGACGTCTTTCCGACGCCGCCCTTGTAATTGATGAAGCTTATTTTACGCGCCATGGATGGGGTGCGAGTATGACTGTTTCATTAAATAATGTGCTCTGTGATAGCCAATCCGCGAGTTAAAAACACTTTCGGTAACTACTACCCCCGCCTAAAGCCCCATTTATGGGGACGCCGTCCATTTGAAAACAAGCGTCGTCAAGGGGGGTAACTTAAGATCAATCGATTGCGTGTAGCCGTCGCGGGGTATGTCCTCCGTCGAGCGCCCCCCGTCGTTGCCCAGGCCCGATCCCCCATAGTACTCGCTGTTGGAATTGATCACCTCGCGCCACCATCCCCGCCGGGGGACGCCGATCCGGTACGACCGCGTGGCGCCGCCAAAGTGCCCGACGGCCACGAAGAGGCTCTGCTCGGTGGCATCGGTCCTCAGGTAGGCAATGAGGTTCGCGTCGGCATCCAGGCAGCTGATCCAGCGGAAGCCATGGGGATTGAAATCATTCGACCCAAGGACAGGCTCGGCGGCGTAGAGCTTGTTGAGGTCGGCCACCAGGCGCCGGATGCCCTCGTGGTCAATGTACTGGCGCAAGTGCCAGTCGAGGCTGACCTTGTGATTCCACTCCTGGGACTGGCCGAACTCGCTTCCCATGAAAAGCAGCTTCTTGCCGGGATAGACCCACATGTGGGTGTAGAGGGCGCGCAGGTTCGCGGCTTTCTCCGGGATATGCCAGGCACCCATCTTCAGGAGCATCGACGCCTTGCCGTGAACGACCTCGTCGTGCGAGAAGACCGAGACGAAGCGCTCCGCGTATTGGTAAAGCATCCCGAACGTCAGGTCGTTCTGGTGGAAGCGGCGGTGGATGGGCTCCTTTGAGAAATACTGCAGCGTGTCATGCATCCATCCCATGTTCCACTTGTAGTCGAACCCGAGCCCACCCTCCTCGGTCGAGCGCGTCACCCCCGGGAACGATGTGCTCTCCTCGGCGATCATGTAAGTCCCCGGATGGTAGTCGTGGACGAGAGCGTTAACTCTCCGTAAAAAATCAATGGCCTCGAGATTTTCGCGTCCACCGTAGCGGTTGGGGATCCATTCCCCCGCCCCGCGCGAGTAGTCCAGGTAGAGCATCGAGGCCACCGCGTCGACCCGCAGCCCATCGAGATGGTACCTCTCGAGCCACGCCAGGGCGTTGGCGATCAGGAAGCACCGGACCTCGTTGCGGCCGTAGTTGAAGATGAGCGTGCCCCAGTCCATGTGCGCGCCCTGCCTCGGGTCCGCATGCTCGTAGAGATGGGTGCCGTCGAACTCGGCGAGCGCGAATGCGTCCCTCGGGAAATGCGCCGGCACCCAGTCGAGGATGATGCCGATCCCGCGCTGGTGGAGGTGGTCCACGAACCACGCGAAGTCCTCGGGCGTGCCAAAGCGCTGGGTCGGCGCATAGAAGCCGGTCACCTGGTAGCCCCAGGAGCCGTCGAACGGATGCTCCGCCAGCGGCATGACCTCGATGTGGGTGAAGCCCATCTCGACGCAGTAGTCGGCGAGGAGCGGCGCCGCCTCCCGGTAGGTCAGCGGCCGGTCGTCCTCCTCGGGCTTGCGGCGCCACGATCCCAGGTGGACCTCGTAGATCGAGATGGGAACGTCCGCCTTGCCGGCCAGGGACAGGCGCCGGGACATCCATGCCTGGTCGCCCCAGTTGAAGTGGGACACGTCGCAGACGATGGCCGCGTTGCCCGGCGGCGCCTCAAAGCGGGTGCCGTACGGGTCGGTCTTGACCCTGATGCCGCCGCTCTGGTCGCGAACCTCGAACTTGTAGAGCGCGCCGTCGGAAAGCCCCGGCAGGAAGATCTCCCAGACGCCCGAGGCCCCAAGGCTCCTCATCGGGTTATACAGGCCGTCCCACCCGTTGAAATCGCCGACGACCGAGACGCGCGTCGCCGCCGGGGCCCAAACGGCGAAGGCGACGCCACCGACGCCGCCCAGGTCCCGCACGTGAGCGCCAAGCTTCTCGTAGATCCGGTGCTCGTTGCCCTCGTTGAAAAGGTACAGGTCCTGGTCACCCAGAGTGGGCAGGAAGCAGTAGGGGTCGCGGAACTGGCGCTCAAACCCGTCGGCCGACGTCGCCCTGAGCTCGTAGCCGCGGATCTCCCCGCTGCCCGCGATGAAGGCCTCAAAGAGGCCCTCGTCCGCGATCTTCGTCATCACGACGGGGGCTGCGCCCCCATCCAGGATCACCGAGCAGGACGCCGTGTCGCGCAGGAGGGCGCGCACCACGAGGCCGCTGACGCGGCGGGAGGTGGTGGCGTGCATCCCAAGCACGGAATGGGGGGAACCGTGGCGGGCATGCAGGAGGGCCTCGAAATCAGTCTTGGAGAGGATCACTGCTTGGGGTTTGGGCGAAGGGTCATGTTGCCGCGGATTCTCGGATCGCGCCACTCAAAACGGCCTCGCGCTCAACCCGTGTTCTTGAGGCCGCCGCTGATGCCGTTGATCGTAAGCTCAATCACCGCGCGGACAGCGTCGGCCTCGCGCGTCTCCAGCGGGGGTCCGTTCCTCAGCCTGCGGATCATGTCCACCTGGATGTAATTGAGCGGGTCGATGTAGGGGTTGCGCAGCTCGACCGACCTCAGCAGGACGGGCTCCCTGCCGAGGAGCCGCTTCTGGCCCGTGATGGCGAGTATCGCCTTCTCCGTGCGCTCGAATTCCGCCGTGAGTATCCCGAGCATGCGCTTTCGTATCTTCGCATCGTCAACCAGGTCCGCGTACAGGGACGCGATGCCCATGTCGGCCTTGCGCATCGTGAGCTGGGCGTTGTCGATCAGCGTGCTGAAGAACGGCCAGCCCGCGTGCATCGCGCGCAGCTCCTTGAGGCACTTCGGCCCGCGGCGCAGCACCGAGGCGAGCGCGCTCCCAAGGCCGAACCAGCCCGGGAAGTTGAAGCGACTCTGCATCCACGAGAAAACCCACGGGATCGCGCGCAGGTCCGAGACGCTCTGCGTCGCCTTGCGGTAGGTCGGCCTCGAGCCGAGCTTCAGGTTGCTGATCTCGTCGATGGGCGTCGCCTGCCTCCAGAAGAGGAGGAACTCGGGATCGTCGTGGACGAGCGCCTTGTACGCCTCGAATCCCGCCCGGCTCATCTCGTCCATGATCTCCCTCCACGCGGGCAGCGCCGTCGAGGCGGAGCCGGCCGCGCGGATGCCGAGCATGACGCCGTAGGCCATCTGCTCGAGGATCCTGTGCGCCAGGTCGGGGTCGTGGTAACGCGTCGAGAGCACCTCTCCCTGCTCGGTCACGCGGATGGCGCCGTCGCGCAGGCCGGCGGGCTGCGCGAGGATCGCCTTGGCGGCCGGGCCGCCTCCCCGGGCGATGCTGCCGCCGCGGCCGTGGAAGAGCGTGACCGCAACCCCGGCCTCCCGGCAGACGCGCGAGATCGATTCCTGCGCCTTGAACAGGGCCCAGTTCGCCGTGATGTAGCCGCAGTCCTTGTTGCTGTCCGAGTACCCGAGCATCACGTGCTGGTGCTTGGGCAGGCGGCCGGGAAGGGCGAAGAATTCCGCGAGGACGACCGGCGCGTTCTCCAGGTCGTCGAGCGTCTCAAACAGGGGCGCGATCGGAAGCGACGCGCCGGCCAGCTTCTGCAGGAGCTCCACCTCGAGCATGTCCGAGACCTCGTTGGTCATGCTGATGATGTAGATGCCGAGCGCCTCCGGCCCCACGACCTGCGTCGCGCCCCCGGCGAGGGCGATGGGGTCGATGACATTGCGCGTCGGCGCCGACAGCTTCTCCATGGCGCCGGAGGCCATCGGCGTCGCCTCGGCGATCGCCGTCAGGAGGACCGCGCGGCGCTCATCCTCGGAAAGCTTCGCGTAGTCGGGGCGGCCGAGCAGCTCGGCGATCGCCGCCTCGTGGTGGGCGGAGTGCTGCCTCAGGTCGAGCCGGGCCGTGTGGAGGCCGAAGACCTCGAACTGGATGCCGGCGGCCGCGAGGTCGCCACCCGTCAGCATCCCCCCCCTGCCCGCCTCGAGGCCCGCCTGGATCGAGCTGAGCGTGTCGTGCACCGTCGCGCGCGAGAGGCAGGAGCCGGCAACCAAGCGGCCCATGAGCGCGCGGCCGTCGCGCAGCTCGTGGCGGGCTTGCCCAAGGCGCTCATGCAGCACGCCGAGCAGCAGCCGGTAGGGCTCGTGGGGAAAGCGCTTCTCGAGCTCGTCGAGGTGCTTGGACAGGTGCAGGTCCTCGCGCAGCTCGCGCTTGAGCGCGGGAACCACGTTGTCGCGCCGGTCGCTCACCGTGAGGATGCGGCCGAGCTCACCCGCGGTTTCCCGGAGCTTGTCTATGGCGAGCCTGCGGTGCAGCACAAGTATGTCGGCCGTCACCGCCGCCGTCACTTCGGGATTCCCGTCGCGGTCCCCGCCGATCCATGAGCCGAACGTCAGCCACCTGCGCGGCGCCTTAACGCCCGGGTAGTGGCGCCCCAGGGCGCGCTCCAAGTCGACCTGCAGGCGCGGCACCGTCGCGATGAGCGTCGTGTCGAAATACCAGAGCCCCGTGCGGGCCTCGTCCCTCACCTCCGGCCGCGCCGTGCGGCTGCGGTCCGTGAGCCAGAGCGATGCGATCTCGCGCTCGACGGTGTCCTCGGTCAACACCGAGGAATCCGCCGTGGACTCGGGCTGCGAGCGCGACCTGAGGATTGCGGCGAGGCGCTGGAGCTTCGCGAGGAGCGTGCGGCGCTTCGTCTCCGTGGGATGCGCCGTGAACACGAGCTCGATCCCGAGTCGGTCGACGAGGGCCTGCATCTCCCCGGCGCCCACGCCCGCCGCCTTCAGCTCCATCACGGCGGCCTCGATGGACTCGCGGATGGGCCGCCCACCGTCCTGGCCCAGGGCGCTCGCCGCGCGGCGCCGGCGAAGGAGGGTCACCCGGAAGTTCTCCTCGGCCAGATTGACGAGCTCAAAATAGAGCGTGAAGGCCATGGCCTGGTTGAAGGCCTCCTGCGGATTGAGCGCCGCAACGGCGGCCGCGAGCTGTCGCTCCGCCCCGGCGTCGTCGGCCCGCCTCGCCTTGGCGAGCTTGCGCAGGAGCTCGACGGTCTCGAGCGTCGCCTTGCCCTCGATCCGCGTTATCACCTGGCCGAGGGCCGTTCCCAGGGCGCGGACCTCGGAACGCAGCGGCGCCATGTCACGCACCGTCTTGGACATCCGTACGCGTCGTTTCGTTGGCATGGCGGGCAGCAAGATGAGGCGCGCCGGCGCGGCTAAAAAGACAAAAGTGCGTCTTGGACGCAAATTACAGAAGATTTTTGGCAGGCTGAGAGGCTTGCTTGCGCGCTTCCCGCCGCCTTTGCTCACACCGAGTGATGCGCCGTCTTGCCCTCTTACTCGGCCTAGCCGCTGCGTCGGCCCCGGTGTGCCTCGCCGGCGCGCCTCCGGTTCCGGCCACAACCAAGCTTGCAGCGAGGGCGGACATCTCCGCGGACGGGATCAACTTTGACATAGACACCGGAGACACGGTCCTGACCGGGAACGCCCTGCTGATCGACACCGGCCTCCTGCTGACCGCCGACGAGATCCGCGTCAACGAGAAGACCCAGGTGGCGACCGCGAGCGGCCACGTGGTCCTGACCGAGATCGGGGACCGCATCCTTGCCGACCGCCTGACCCTCCACCGCCTCGACGGCACATTCAGCGCGCTCAACATCCGGGTTGGCCGCTTCCCCTATTACATCGAGGGCGAGAGCGCCGAGGGCAACCGGACCGATGTCGTCGTCCACAATGCGACGGTGATCTACCGCGAGCCCGGACCCTGGCAGCCCACCATCAAGGCCCGGTCGATCACCTACTCCGCGGGGCACTACCTCAAGATGACCGGGGCGAGCGTCGGCGTCGGCAACTACCGCCCCGTGCCCGTGGCGCACGTCGGCCAGGAGCTGGGCCAGCAGGGCTCGTCCTACAACGTTACGCTCGACGGCGGCTACCGGCACAACCTCGGCGCCTACGCCGACGTCGCGACCCACATACCGATCGTCGACGGGTTCACGGCGGGTCCCGACCTCGGCGTCTACACCTTCAGGGGCCTTATGCTGGGGCCCGTGGCCAACTATGACATCACGAGCGGCGAGGACACGGCCGTCGGCTACCTGAAATCGGGCTACATCCATGATTTCGGGACCAAGGACCTCGACATCCTGGGGAACGAGGTGCCCGACGACCGCGCCTACGTCGAATGGCACCACGACCAGAACATAACCCCCGACTTCAACATTGAAGGCGACGTGAACTGGTCGACGGACTCGGAGGTGATTCGCGACTTCCATTCGAAGCAGTTCGTGCCGGTGCAGGAGCCCGACAACTTCCTCGAGGCCACCTACACCCAGCCCGACTACATCGCGTCCGCCTTCACGCGCTTTCAGCCCGACCCGTTCTACCCCGTCCAGCAGCGCCTTCCCGAGCTTCGTTTCGACCTCCTGCCCACCGCGATCGGCGGCGGCGTCTACGTGAGGCTCGACACGGGCCTCGCACACCTCGCGGAGGACCCCACCGAGGGCGCCCCAAGGCTCGCCGAGGACCGCTTCGACACGTTCGTCGGGCTGACCCGCCCCTTCTCTTATAAGGGCATCTTTGACGTGACCCCGGTCGTCGGGGGCCGCTATACCGAGTACTGGGCCACGGAGGGGGCCGTTGACGGCGGGGGCACCGGGCGCGCGCTTGGAGAGCTGGGATTCGACGCCGACCTGAAGATGAGCGCCGTGTTCAACTATGACAACCCCCTGTGGCACATCGACGGCCTCCGGCACCTGCTCACCCCCACCCTCAGCTACCGCTTCATCCCCGACGGCGACAAGGCCGCCGACTGGATCCCGCCGATCGACCGCAACACCTTTACGAACTACCTGCCGGTCATGGAGCTTGGCGACATGAGGGCGATCGACCAGCTGCAGGCCTCAAACGTCGTGAGGCTCGGGATAAACAACACGCTGCAGACCCGCGATGACACGTACGGATCGAGAGACCTGCTCTCCTTCAACGTCGACGAGGATTTCCGCTTCCAGAGGGCGGCCGGGCAGACCGATTTCTCCGACGTGCACGCGGATCTGGTCGCGACGCCCGCCCACTGGCTCGAGTTCAGGCTGGAGGATACCGTGTCGACGGAGAGGGCCGCCCAGCGCGCGGTGGACGCGGACATCACCCTGCGCGAGGGCGACACGTGGATGCTGCGGCTCGGCCTTGGCTATCTCTCCGACAATTATGGCGAATACTACGTGCCCGGCCTCGGCTACAACCCGATCATCGGCGTGGACACCTATCACTACGAGCTGCGCCGGCGCATGACCGAGGTGTACGAGGTTTTCATGCGCGGCGACTACGATGCGCGCGACAACATCTTCGTCGACCAGTACTATGGTGTCGTGCAGCGGATCTCGAACACCTGGCTCCTCGAGTACGCCGTCGTGTTCTCGGAGGGGCCGAACAACGGGGCGGGCCACTTCGGCCTCGAGGTGAGCCTCAACATCATCAGGTTCTGACGGCGGCCCGGCGAGCCGCCCGCAAGAGAACGTGAGCCGCACCGGCAGCCAGCAGCGCACCCTGGTCGGCATCCTTGGCCTGCTGCGGCCCCACTGGACCGACCCCAACTTCCCGGGGCG
>Ga0302324_100007097_pt1 | contig 23927 bp, 17 predicted proteins | sample Palsa_T0_1_FD_201949 | JGI IMG/M metagenome (GOLD analysis project Ga0302324, IMG submission 201949) | Peat permafrost microbial communities from Stordalen Mire near Abisko, Sweden - Palsa_T0_1 | ecosystem: Environmental > Terrestrial > Soil > Palsa > Peat permafrost | place: Sweden: Abisko... | reverse complement strand
GGCCAGTACTTCAACCCGGCCTGTTTCGCGCCTCCTTCGGGCGGACAGAACGGCGATTTCATCTGGCCGTACATCAAGGGGCCCGCTTTCTTCAACAGCGACCTCGCGATTTACAAGGACTTCCTCTTCAAGGAGCATCAGAAGGTGGAGTTCCGCTTCTCGGCGTTCAACTTCTTGAACCATCCGCTTCCGCAATTCAATTCGGGAGGCGTCAGTGACTTAACCCTGAACTTTTCGGGCAAAAACAACGCGTTGGCCGAAACCAACCAGAACGGGCTCACTACGGGGTCTCCGTTCTACAAGAATGAGGTGCCCCGCGTGATCGAATTCGCGGTCAAGTACAACTTCTAAGCTTCGTTCGACGGGGCTGGAATCAATCGAAGGGGGCGGCGCAAGCTGCCCCCTTTTTTTTGCGCGCGTGGATTGCTCCACGCCGGCAGTCCCGTGAGGGTTAACCTGCCGAGCCGCGACCGTCAAGGAGTAGACCGCCATGGGTTCGCCCTGCTCAGCGACGACATACCGAATTGCGTCCCAGACGTCCTGATCTTTCCATAACCATCGCGTGCTTCCATGGCGCACCCAGCGTATGCGATCCGACCCATCGCCCGCCAAGCCGGTTCAGGCCGCGGCTGGCGTAGGATCTAGAAGTCGTTCATGACTCGGATACGGCGCTTGCTTCATCCTTTGGCGCTCCGCTGCCGCGCGTGGTGGATCGGCTTCCAATCAATCGGCCTCCGGTCATATTGCGGTGCCGGTCTACCGAACCCGATTCATCGCCGTGCAGGCGCCCGCCATAGCACGCAAAAGTGATGAAATACCTCATTGCATTCGCCTGGAGAAGCCGCTCCCTGACGGTCGCGGCTCGGTAGTGGGTTTACCGAGCCGCGTAAACCTACTACCGAGCCGCGACCGTCAGGGAGCGGTTTCCGGCTCGGCGTGGCGGTTGCGGAAGATGGCGATGGCTTCGCCTTCCACCAGCAGTTCCGGCCGGCACAACTTGGCCTGAATGCCCGTCGAGGCGGGCAGCGGAGCGAGGCATTGCTCCTTATAGAACGCCGTGCGCTCTTCGTTGAATTCGCGATAGTCGCGGTCCATATCGCGCAGGTAGAAAGTGGTGCGCACGATGTCGTGCCAAGTTGCGCCTTCCGCTTCCAGCAGCCCGGTGATGTTGTAGAACATGCGCCGACATTGCGCGCGGAAATCGCCCACGTGCACCGTTTCTCCCTTTTCGTCGATGCTGGCCGTTCCGGAGATCAAAAGCACCACCAGGCCGTTCAGATCGATCCGCATGCCGCGCGAGAAGGAACTGGGCCGATCGTAATCGTAGGCCTCGTTGAGCACGCGCGGGTCGGTGACGGCCCGTTTTTGAACGGCCGCGCCGCCGATCTCACCGAACATTTCCTCAAGTAACATTCCGGGTGACCTTCCTCTTGAGATTCTTAGGCAGGATTGGGCCGATTACAAATCGGCCCGCAGGTTACCAACCTGCCCCACATCACTGGTGCTGCCCGTAGCCCGCCAGCTTGGCGCGCAGCGTCCGGACCAGTTCCTCGTTGTGGTCCGCAGCAGCCAGGTCCAGCGCCCGGCGGCCGGCTTCAATGGCATCCTGCGGACGGCCCACCTTGCTGTAGACGGCGCCCAGCATGTCGTAGCATTGCCAATCCTTGCCGCCGCTCAGTTCGACGGCTTTCTGCAACTGCGGAATGGCATCGGCGAAGCGCCCCGCCCGCCCCAGTACGTAGGCCAGGCTGAAGCGAAACTCCACCGAGTCCGGGGCCAGCGCCACGGCCTTCTCCAGGTGCGCGGTGGCTTCGGCGGTCTGGCCGGTCTTTAGCAGCACCGCCGCCAGTTTGTTGTGCGCGTCCGCCGACTCCGGATTCATGGCGACGGCTTTCGCCAGATGTTCGAGACCCTCGGCGGTTTGGCCCTTCTCCGACAATACCGTACCAAAGTCCGCCTCCACCGAGGGGTTGGCGGCATCCAACGCGAGCGATTTCCGGTAATTCACGATGGCTTCGTCCGGCTGGCCATCCTGCGCCAGCGCCAGCGCGAAATTAGCGAACAAAACCGGGTTGTCCGGACTGAGATCGCAGGATTTGCGGTATTCCGCCAGCGCCCCGTGCGGGTCGCCGCTCTTGGTCAACGCATAGCCCAGGTTGAAGTGCGCATCGCCATCGGCGGGATCCCCCTCCAGGGCCTCGCGCCACTTCGGGATGGCCTCGCCGAACTGGTCCCTCCGCATCAACTCGAGGGCCTCGTTCTCCATCGCGTAGACCTTGGTGGCCACCGGGTCGATCGTTTCCAGGCCGCCCCGCGGAATGTTGGCGAACTCCGGCAAGTTCACCGCGCGATTCGCCGCCGTGGTGTTGTCGACCAGGATAGGCGGCGTATCGTTTCCGTCGGCGTCCACGTGCGTCAGGTACAACTGCGTGTACGGTGACCGGCTCTTCGACGAGAAGGCCAGCCAGCGGCCGTTAGGCGAAAATGTGTGCCACGAGTTCATCAGCGGCGTGTTGCACTTCATCAGCCGGGCTTCGCCGCCCGCGGAAGACACGATGTAGAGCTTGCCGTCCGGGCGCATGACCATTCCATTCCGGGCTTCCACAAACACGATCCAGCGGCCATCCGGCGATACTTTCGGAAAGCTGTTGCTCATGCCGTTGGCGGAGGCGCCGGCGATGCGCTCCGGCGTGCCGCCCCTTCCCTCGTTGAAGGGCATCCGGTAGAGGTCGTATTGGATTTGGGTTTCGTTGGGGTCGTTAGCGTAGCGGGCCAGTGGAACTCCCGGCGGATAGGGCGACTTGGCTTCCGCCCTTTCGAACACCACGTATTTCCCGTCGGGGCTCCAAACGCCGCCAGCCTGCACGTAGCGCGCGTCGTTGGCGCCCGGCAGCGGCTCCAAACGTTTGGTGTCGCGATCATACCAGCCCAAAATGCCGCGCGTCGGATAGAACACCTGCAGAAAGCGGTAATCCAGGAAGTTGGAAACGTAGTATTTGTCCTCCAGCGTGCGCCCGCCCGCGCGCCGGACTGCCTCGGGATCGTCGATGGTCGACAGAACGTATCGCCCGTCCGGCGAGATCCGCGACATGAACGCGGCTCTCAGCCGCTGGATCTTGGGATCGCGGACGGTGGGCCATTTGATCACATCCTGGGTGCGGATCGAGGTTTGGCTGGTCACCGGGATCAGTGCGTACAGCCCGTGGTCGTTCTGCGGCCCATCCACGTCCAGTCCCAGTGTTTTGCCGTCAGCGGAAAAGGAGTGACAGTTGGCGCAGGTCTCGATCTTCTGCATGACCACCCGGCTGCCCGGCTCGTCGAGATAACGCAATCTCCATTTGATGAGCCCGATCGACTCGGGCGCCAGCGGCTTGATCACGCCTTTGTCGCCCTGGTTGGGCATCAGCGGCACGTCGCGATAAAAGATCGGAGCTCCAACTGGGTCGCGGGAAGTTAGAATTCTCACTTGGCCGCTGGAAACCGGCTGCTTCCGGCCGTCGTCGCGAAAGCCGGTGATGGTGAGGGTTCCCGGCGATTCCACGGAGCGTTTCTCGATCGCCGCCCAAGTCTCGGCGTCGGGCGTCCATGTGTGTGCGGCCGCCTGTTCCGGGGTCAGCTTGGGAAGCTCGTTGTTGCGCGAAACAGCCTCCGGATCGATTTCGCCGATATGCATCCGTTCGCCCGACGCTTTCACGTGGATGCCGCGGGCGCGGTCCGGGAAACCGATATCGATGGCCCACGACGTGGCGTTCGCGGCGGCATCGCGCCAGAGAAAAGTGGGCGGCGTGATCTCAGGCGGAAAGACGGAGCCGTCGGCCGGATAATCGACGGTGATGGCCGCCAGGTGGCCGGGCCCTTGCCGCGGTCCGAATCCCAGCAGCAGGAGGAGTGCACCCGCGCCGGCAATTCCAGCGATAAGCAGACAGACTGTCGATACTGGCGCCAGCTTCCGGGCCGAAGCCAAAAGGTCCAGACTTGACATTTTAAGACCCGTTTCAAACCAGTATACACCCAACAGCCCCGCCTGTAGGGCGGCGCCATGCATCCGCCCGCGGACGCCCCAAATAAGGCGGCCCGCGGTCCAAGATTGGTCCCAGAAGGCTGTACACTAAGAGGAATGTGGAGTAGCAGGGGCGCGGACAACCCGCGTTGGAAAGGCGGCTCTGTTCACCAGCGGCGTGCCCGGCTGTTATTCAACTGGAAGGTCCTCGCTATTTGCTTCCAGTTGTCCGCGCTGGGGAGCGCGGTGGTCGGACCGATAACCTTCGAGGAGGTCGCCGCCAGCGCCGGAGTGCACTTCAGCAGCGATTCCTCGCCGACTCCCTTGAAGCGCCAGCCGGAATCGATGCTCGGCGGCGTGGCCGTGTTCGACTACGACGGAGATGGATACCTCGATATCTTTTTCGTCAATGGCGCCCAAATGCCTTCTCTGGTTAAGCAAGGTCCGCGGTATAAGAATCGGCTGTTCCGCAATAACCACAACCTGACGTTTACCGACGTGACCGACCAGGCCGGACTCGGAGGAGCGGGCTTTGGCATGGGTGTGGCAGTTGGCGACTACGACAACGACGGTTGGCCCGACCTGTATGTGGCGAATGTCAACGGGAATCAGTTGTTCCACAACAACGGGAATGGCACGTTTACCGATGTGACGAAGAAGGCGGGTGTGGGGGGCGCCTTCCACGACGGCAAGAAGATGTGGTCGGTAGCCGCCGCTTGGCTGGACTATAACAACGACGGTTTGCTCGACCTGTTCGTCTCGAACTATTGCCGGTGGGACCCGGACAGCGAACCGGCGTGCTTCGCCAATGGACAGAATGGCACGCGGATCTACTGCAATCCGCGCTACTACCAGCCGCTGCCCAATACGCTTTACCGGAACAATGGCGACGGCACCTTCACCGACGTCTCAGCCCAGACGGGCATTGCGGCGCACCTGGGACGCGGCATGGGTGTGGCGATTGCCGATTATGACGGCGACGGCTACCCCGACATCTTCGTGGCCAACGACGTGATGCCCAACCAGCTCTTCCACAATATGGGCGGGAAGCGATTCGAGGAGGCCGCCCTGGAGGCGGGGGTCGCCTTTACCGAGGGGGGGAATGTCGTCTCCGGAATGGGCGTGGATTTCCGGGATGTGCGCAACGATGGCCTTCCGGCCATCTGGCTGACTGCCATCCAAAAGCAGACGTTTCCGCTGTTCCTGAATCAAGGTGGCGGCCATTTTGCCGAGAAGACCGCCTTGGCTGGTCTGGGGATGGATACGTACGAAATGTCCGGTTGGGGGAATGGCATCGCCGATCTGGACAACGATGGCTGGAAGGACCTGTTTGTGGTGTGCTCGAACGTAGACGACAACGTGCATCAGTTCTCGCCGCGGACTTACGAGGAACCGAATGCCGTGTTCCGCAACATGGGTAACATGGGACAGATGGGAAACGTCAAATTCAAGAACGTAAGCGCGACGGCGGGGCCGGGCTTCCAAATTCCGGGCGTGCACCGCGGGCTGGCCTTCGGCGATCTGGACAATGACGGCCGGATGGACGCGGTGGTTTCGGTGCTGAATGGCGACGCGAAGATCTTTCACAATACCACGCAAAACGGCAATCATTGGATCCTGCTAAAGCTCGCCGGCACGAAAAGCAACCGGATGGGAATTGGCGCGAAGATCCGGTTGACGGCGGCGGATGGTTCGGTGCAATATAACCACGCTACGACCAGCACGGGATACGCTTCATCGAGCGACCCGCGAGTGCATTTCGGACTGGGCGCGAACGCCGTGGCCAAGGAGATACAAATCTCCTGGCCGAGTGGAATCAAGCAGGTGCTGCGGGATGTGGCGGCGGACCGCGTGGTCACGGTTACCGAGCCCCACGCCGGGAAGGATGTTAGCTCCATTTGTGGGGCGGCCTATCCAGGCTGCGGGGGGCGCCGCTTATGAGGTTCGCGAAGATCAGGTGGATCAGTATGATTCTAGGTCTGGGCGCCGCGCTCTATTGTGTGCGTGTGGCTGGGTCCGGGGAAACTATCGGCGTGCGCGTGCTGGTAGTGGACTCCGCGGACGACGCGGCGCGCGTCCTGGGGCAATTGAAAAATGGCGCCGATTTTGCCGCGCTGGCGCGCGAAAAGTCTACCGACGCCACATCCGTGGATGGCGGTTTCCTCGGACACGTGGACCCCGCCGCGCTACGGCCCGAGTTGCGGGACGCGTTGCACGGTCTGCGCCCCGGCGAGCTTTCGCGCGTTGTGAAGCTGCCATCCGGTTACGCCATCCTGAAGGTCGTGACGGAAGCCGAGTCCGCTTTCGACAGTGCCAGCCGTGCCCGGCAGGCTGCCCTTTCCGCAACCGGCAGCATACGGTATGTGCCCGACGTGGCGGGCGATCTGGAGGCATTGTCCGCGCTCGCTGCGATTCCCAAACCGGAGGGCTGGGAGCAGGACCCGAAAGCCATTTGCGAAGTGCATTCCCGCTCGTACACCGCGGTCATGGATTGGCTCGATCACATGCCGGAGACGGCGGGTGAGAGCGGCAAGCCGCAGTCGACGAACGCGGCGCCGCTCAATCGCGTGCAGATTCACACTGCCAAGGGGCAACTGTACGCGTTTAAAGGCGAAATGTCCAAGGCCATCGAACAATGGGAGACGGCTTACCGGATGGCGTCCTCGGATGCCCCTGAGATGCTGCCCTCGCTGGAGGAGTCTCTGGGAATCCTGTACCTGCATGCGGCCGAGATGGAGAACGGCATTTACACGAATCCCGGAGATCGGTGCCTGTTCCCGATGAGTCCGGCGTTGCGGTATGAGCAAACGGCCAACTCCGAGAAAGCGGTACAGCACTTTCTTAAATACCTGGCCACGCAGCCCGACAGCCTGGAGGCGCAGTGGATGCTCAATTTGGCCGAAATGACTTTGGGCAACTATCCGGCCGGCGTTCCGCCGCGCTATCTGCTGGCGCCGTCCTTGTTTACGTCCGCCGAAAGCATCGGACGGTTTACCGACGTCGCCCCGGCGGCGGGATTGAACTTATTCGCGATGTCTTCGGGCGTGGTAGTGGACGATTTTGACAACGACGGACTGCTGGACGTGGTAACATCCAGCCTGGATTCCTGCGCCCCGATGCACTACTTCCATAACGATGGGGACGGCACTTTTTCGGATCGTACGGCCGCCGCCGGATTGAGCGGGCAGTTGGGCGGGCTGAACCTCATCGCGGCCGACTACAACAACGACGGATGCCTGGATGTGCTGGTGTTGCGCGGAGCTTGGGAGCAAATCGGCCAACGCAAGTCGCTGCTGCGTAACAATTGCGATGGAACATTCACGGACGTGACTAAAGAGAGCGGATTGGCGCTGCCGGCCACTAATACCCAGTCCGCGGCTTGGGCGGACATTAACAACGACGGCTTGCTGGACCTGTTTGTGGTCAACGAAAGCGGCCCCGCCCAGCTTTTCCTGAATAAGGGGGATGGCACGTTTCAGGATATCTCGCACGCGGCGGGCATCGACCGGGCGGCCTTCTCCAAAGGCGTGGCCGCGGCGGACTATGACGGCGACGGATACGTGGATTTTTACGTCTCTAACCGGGGCGTCACTAACCTTCTATACCACAACAATCACGACGGAACGTTTACGGACGTCGCCGCGCGGGCGGGAGTGCCTGGAACGGGAATGAGCTTCGCGACGTGGTTCTTCGATTACGATAACGACGGCTGGCCCGACATATATGTGAACAGCTTCTACCCGTCGGTCGACGAGACCATGCGCACTTACCTGGGGTTGCCCCATAATGCGGGAACCGTGAAGCTATACAAGAACCTGGGAGACGGCACATTCCTCGACGTGACCAAGGAAACCGGACTGGATAAAGTCTTCATGCCCATGGGCGGTAACTTTGGCGACCTGGACAACGATGGATATCCCGACATCTATTTGGGAACGGGAAGCCCATCGTATGTCTCTCTGGTTCCCAATGTACTGCTGCATAACAAAGAGGGTAAGTCCTTCGTCGATATTACGGCTTCATCGGGCACCGGCGAACTCCATAAAGGACATGGGGTGGCCATGGCCGACCTCGACAACGACGGCAACTTGGATATTTTGACTTCCATCGGGGGCGCGGTTCCCGGCGATAGTCATGTTTTCCGCCTTTTCGAAAACCCCGGCAACGGGAACGACTGGATCGTCTTGCGCCTGGTGGGCGTCAAGGCGAACCGGTCCGCGATTGGCGCGCGCATCAAAGTGACGGTGCAAAACGAAGGGCAAGGCACACGCGACATCTATTCCACCGTCGGCAGCCAAAGTTCTTTCGGAGGTTCGCCGTTGCGCCAGCATATCGGCCTGGGCAAGTCCGCGCAGATCCGGCGGATTGAAATACGGTGGCCGGGGAATCCGGCGCCGCAGGTATTTTCCAACGTGAGTAAAGACCAGTTCATCGAGATTAAAGAATTCGCCACTGAGTATACGAAGCTCAACTACCGTCCGGTTCGTCTGGGCGGGCGCAACCGTCCGGTAGTGAAACACGCCACCCTGCGGCAGCCTGACAAAGCGTCCGCGGGGCAGATCCAGGAGCGCGTACCATGATGCGAAGCACGGCGTGCGCGATGTTACTTTGCGCCGGCGCTGGAAGTGTTTGGGCCGCGCAACGTTATCCGGTAACCGGCCTGGTGCTGAAAATAGATCCGGCGCACGGCGTCTTCGTGGCATCCTGTACCGCAATCCCCGGATATATGGACGCCATGGTAATGCCCATCCCGGTCCATGACGCAAAGGTGTTGGATGGCTTGAAGCCGAGCGTGTTGGTGGACTTCACGCTGGTGGTGACAAAGGACGACGCCTATGCCGAGGACCTCCGCGTTCACCATTACCGGAGCGTGGAGCTGGAGCCGCTTGAGGTGCAACGGCTGCAGCTCCTGGCGGGTCTCGGCCATGCCGATGCGGCGACGGCCGAACTGGCCCTGGGGGCTCCGGTTCCGGATTTTACGCTCGCCGACCAGACCGGGCGGAACGTGAGCCTGTCGCAATTTGCGGGCAAAGTGTTGGTGTCCGCATTCATCTATACAAGTTGCCCTCTGCCGAATTATTGCTTCCGGTTGTCCAACAATCTCGGACGTCTGCAAAAACGCTTTGCGGACCGGATGGGAGGCGACCTGGTGCTCCTGAGCGTCAGTATCGACCCGGTGCACGATACGCCGGAGGTGCTGGCCAAGTACGCCGCCACCTGGAAGGCGGATGCCAAATCGTGGCACTTTCTGACGGGGCCGGTGCCCGAGGTCAGGAAGGTGTGCCGCAGGTTCGGAGTCAACTATTGGCCGGACGAAGGGGCCCTGACGCATTCCCTGCACACTATCGTTATCGATCGTCAGGGGAAGTTAGCGGCCAACTTCGAGGGGAACGAGTTTACGGCGGAGCAATTGGGCGATTTTGTGGAGGCTATTTTGGGCCGGCGGGAATAGCTGAAGACCCATCGGCCTTGCTCGCCCGCGCCAACTCGATGGATATCTTCCGCTCGCGGCGCGCGTCCTCGTTCCGGCCGGATGTTGAGTAGGCGTGCGCCAAGGCCACGTGAACCTTGTCATTGGAGGGATCGAGGCGCGCGGCGATTTCCAGATGCGCGGCGGCCCCCTTGGGATCGGTATCGGCGAGGATCGATCCATAGGCGTACTGCGCCAGCGCAGAGGAGGGACCGTCCTCCGCCGCCTTCTTCGCGTTAGACGATGCATCCGAAGTCTGTCCCGCCTGGAACATCAGCAGCGCGAGCATGGCGCGCGCTTGCACCGATTGGGGATCCACTTCTAGTTCGCGCCGCAGCTCTGGCCTCGCGGCATCCGGATGAGAGGTCAGCAGATATGTGGCGTATAAGTTATGAACGCCGGGGGCGGTGGGATAATCCTCCAGGAGAGCGTGGAACGCCGCTTCCGTCTTGGCGTTGTCTCCGGACAACCAGATGTAGGCGGTGCGGCCCACCGCGGCGACGAATTCCCGTTGATCCGGCGGGGTCTCCTTTGGCAGCATCGGCTTATCGAGCGAGTTGAGACCCAGGCCGGCGATCAGCGTAGGGTCGTGGATGCCACGGCGCGCCAGAGCCGCATATCCGTGCCAGGCCTGCTCGAAAAAGCCCAGCCGCGTGAGCAGCAGGATCTGGTCGAAGCGGACCACTTTTTCGATTTCGGGCGCCAAACCGCCACGGAGCGCCTTTTGCAGATGTTCCAGCGCCGTGGTATAGCTGCCCGTCTCGAACTCGCATAGGCCCAGAAACGCCCAGCCGGCGGGCTTATCGGCGAGCTTGACGAATTGCGCGAAGGCCGGCTGCGCATCCGCGTACCGGTCGGAATCGTAGTACAGGGTGCCGAGGTAGAACCAGCCCTCGGACCAATCGGGTTTGAGTTGCAGGGCTTGTTGGTAAAGATCGATGGCCTGCGGGACTCGGTCGGCTTCACGCGCGGCGGCGGCCTGGCGGGCGAGTTCGTCGAAGGTTTCGGCGCGGCAGGTAGGTACAGCGATAGTACAGCACACGAGCAGACACGCCCAGCGCATCATCGTCTACATTATAGTGGGGCAGGTTGGCAGCCTGCAGGCCGCTTGTGGATCGGCCGAGCGCAGGACAAGAAAAATTTCTCCGGGTTGACCGCCAGTCCGGCCTTCACCGGCCGGACTAACGCATCGACTGGCGCGCAGGATGCACCAAATACGATGAAAACGCTTGGAGGGCGGCCAATCTTGGCCGCAGCCGCCTTTAAGGCGGCCAGAGCCGGCCAGAGCCGGCTGCGGGCTGGACTGCCCGCCCTCCAAGGACGGTTTTCGACGGTGCCCCACAAGGCGCGCTATTCTGGTCGATATGAGCTCTCGCCGGCTGATTGCGCCAGGGCTGATGTGTGTGTGTTTGCTCCTGTCGCGCGTTGCGGGCGGGCCGGCTTCCGCTATCCGATTCGATCTGAAACTCATCCCCTTCCAACTCGAGCATGGCGAGGTAACCGCGCGCCACGTGCCCGCTACCATGGCCGGCGGCGTAGCGGTGTTCGATTACAACCGCGATGGGCGTCCCGACATCTTCTTCACCAACGGCGCCAATCTGGCCACGCTGAAGAAGGACGATCCGAAGTACCGCAACCGGTTGTTTCGCAACGACGGCAATGGCGTCTTCACCGACGTGACGGAGACCGCCGGCTTGGCCGGCAGCGGCTTCGACAGCGGCGTGGCGGTGGGCGATTACGATAACGACGGCTATCCGGATCTCTTTGTGGCGGGGGTCCACCACAATACGCTCTACCACAATAATGGCAACGGCACGTTCACGGACGTCACGGCGAAGGCGGGCATCTCGAATCGTCCCGATCCCCAGTTCGGCCCAATGTGGGGCATCACGGCGGTCTGGGTGGATGTGAACAACGACGGGCTGCTGGACCTGTTCGTGGTCAACTATCTGCAATGGGACTACGCCACGGAGCCTCTCTGCGACTACAAAGGCGTGCCCGACTATTGCGCCCCACGGTCCTATAAAGGCTTGCCCAACCAGTTGTTCCTGAACAAGGGCAATGGCACGTTCGAGGATGTGTCGGAGAAGTGGGGCATCCGCGCGCACCTCGGGAAGGGCATGGGCGTGGGTATGGCCGACTACGATCTGGATGGCCGCCCCGACCTTTTCGTCACCAACGACGGCTCTTATAATTTCCTTTTCCACAACCTGGGAGACAAGTTCGAGGAAGTCGCGTTTCAGAAAGGCGTGGCGTTGCCGGAAGACGGCAATTTCATCTCCGGGATGGGTCTGGATTTTCGCGATTGCAACAATGACGGATACCCGGATCTGCTAACCGTGGCGCTGGAGAACCAGACGTTCCCCTTATGGAAGAACTTGGCCGGGCGCGGATTCCAGGAAGTGACGACCGCGAGCGGCGTGCGGGCGCTAAGCATGCACATGGCCGGATTCGGCGCGGGACTCTACGACTTCGACAACGACGGATGGAAGGATCTCTTCGTGAGCCGTGGAGATGTGCTGTCCCAACCTCTGCCGAACACCACCGTAGAGCAGCACAACACGGTGTTCCGGAATCTGGGCCCCAGTGGACACTGGGAGGCGCTGACCGCCGAAGCCGGATTGGATGCTTCGCCCGCGGCGCGGCACCGGGGCCTGGCGTTCGGCGACCTGGACGGCGACGGCCGGATCGATGTAGTGGTCACGGCGCTCGCCCACCCGGCCGAGATCTGGATGAACCGGAGCCCCGGCGCGGGACATTGGCTGGACATCGCGCTGGAGGGCACGAAGAGCAACCGCGACGGCATTGGCGCCAGGATTCAGGTCACTACCAAGAGCGGCACTCAGTATAATCACATGACGAGCAGCGTTGGCTATGCGTCGTCGAGCTGCGGGCCGGTGCATTTCGGATTAGGCGCGGACGTGACGGCGGCATCGGTGGTCATCCATTGGCCTTCGGGAATTGTACAGACCCTGAAGGATGTCCGCGGCGATCGGGTGCTGAGCGTGAAGGAGACCCAGTAGCCATGTGGGGCGGGACTCCAGTCCTGCGGCGGGCGTCTACGCCCGCAGCTTGCCTGTCTGCCACGATCCTTCTGGTTGCTTTTCTTGGGCCGCTCGCCGCCAGCGACACGTTTGACCGCGTGTCGAAGCAGGCCGCGGAGGCGCGCGCGCAGAACCGCATCCAGGACGCCGTCGGGTTGTATCGCCAGGCAGTCAAAATGCGTCCATCATGGGCGGAGGGCTGGTGGTTCCTGGGTGAGCTGCTTTACGACCAGGACAAGTATCCGGAGGCCCGGGATGTCTTGCGCCGGCTGGTGTTGCTGGACCATAAGACCGGGCCAGGGTTCGCCCTGCTGGGCCTCTGCGAGTACGAAGCCAAGGAATACGGCAGGGCGCTGGACCACATCAATGCGGCCCGCCGCCTGGGCCTGGGCGAAGATCCGCAAGCGCGGCGTGTGGTACTGTATCACGCGGTGCTGTTGCTCACACGATTCCAACAATACGAATCGGCGCTGCAGGTGCTGGAAAAGGTCTTGCAGGCGGGCGAGGCCGGTCCCGCCGTGATCGAGGCCGCGGGGCTGGCCGGGTTGCGCCGGCCCATCCTGCCGCAGGATGTGCCGCCCGCCGACAAGGATCTCATCGACGAGGCCGGGCGGGCAGTCTGTGCGATGGCCGGGAAGCAGCCCGTGGAGGCGCAAAAGTACTTCGCGGAATTGTTGGCCAACTATCCTAAGGCGCCCAACGTCCACTATCTCTACGGAACGTTCCTGTTGGCGAGCGATGCGGACGGGGCCCTGCGCGAATTTCAGAAAGAACTGGAGCTGAACCCGAAACATACGGAGGCCTTGGCGACCCTTGCCCTCGAATACGAGCAGCGCGGCGATTCCGACAAGGCGATTCCGTATGCGCAACGTGCGGTAGAGGCGGATCCGCAGTTTTTTGCGGCCCACGGTGTGCTTGGCAGGCTGCTGGCCAATGCGGGCGACGTGGAGAAGGGCATTAAAGAGCTCGAGATCGCCAGACAGCAGGCCCCCGACAGCTACCAAGTCCACTTCTCGTTGGCGGCGGCGTATGCCATCGCGGGCAGAAAAAGCGATGCAGCCCGGGAGCGCGCGGAGTTTTTGCGGCTGAAGCAATTGACCGATGAGACGATGAAGTGACGAATATGTGGCGCCCCCTGTGGAGGGCGGGCAATCCTGCCCGCAGCCGCCTTTCAGGCGGCCAGAGCCGGTTAAGAGCCGGCAACACTGTGGCGGTAATCATGGCTCTTGTAGCGCCCGGCTTGTGGGCGCAGCAGCCCCAGGCGGAAGATGTCGACAGCGCCATCCGCGCATATCGCGAATATCTGGACGCCCATCCGGATGCGGTGGAGGTGCGTTCGAATCTGGGCGCCGCGTTGGCCCGCGCCGGCCGCTACGGCGAAGCCATTGCGGAATACGATCGGGCCCTCACCCAAAGCCCGGAGAATCCGGCCCTGCTGCTGAATCTGGGGCTGGCGTATTACAAGACCGGCCGCCCCGCCGAGGCCGCCGCCCGCTTCGAACGGGCCGCCTCGCTGGCGCCGCAGTTCAAAGACCAGGTCACTCTGCTGCTCGCCAGTTGCTATAACAGCCTAGGCAAATACAAACAAGCCATCGCGCTGTTGGCCCCGCTCGGGCCACTGAAGCCCGCCGACCAGGCGTTCGACTACCTGTATGGAACGGCTCTCATCGGCGATGGCCAGAACGCCGCTGGCGCGGCCGTGATCGATCGGATACTCAGCCGGGGCGATTCGGCCGAAGCCCGTCTGCTGCGGAGCACCGTGAAGATGAGGGCCAACGACCACGATGGCGCGCAGGCCGATGCCGAGAAGGCCATCGCCCTGAACGACCGGCTCCCGGGCGCGCATGCCCGATTGGGCGAACTACTGATCGCCGCTGGAGAGACGGACCGCGCCCGCACGGCCTTCGGCCACGAACTCACTTTGGATCCCGACGAATTCACAGCCAACCTGAACATGGGCGTGTTGGCCAAGCAGGATCAGGAATACACCGAGGCGCGCCGCTATTTCGAGCGCGCCCTCAAGACGCGCCCCAACGATCCCGGCGTTCGCTATCAACTGGCCAACCTCGACCTGGCTACCGGCAATGCGGATGCGGCGCGCCAGGCGCTGGAAGCCTTGATCGGCGAGTCGCCCGATTTCGCGGAGGCGCACGCTACCCTGGCCACTGTCTATTACCGTCTGAACCGCCGCGCCGATGGCGATCGCGAACGCGCCACCGCGCAGAAGCTCATCGACCGGCGGGACTCTGCGCAGACGGGAATCAAACCCAGATGAGGCGCTGGCTGAAAGCTGGTGGCTGGTGGTTGGTGGCTGGTGGCTGGTGGCTGGCATGCGGAGGCGAAGGGCCGGAACCGCGGCGGCCGCACTTCACCGATATCGCTTCCAAATCCAACTTCGCCTATCGCACGGACAACAACTTCACCGGCCGGAAGTATTTCCCTCAAACCATGTGCGGCGGAGTGGCCGCCTTCGACTTCGACAACGACGGCCGCATGGATCTTTTTTTCACCAACGGCGCCAAACTTCCGGAAATGGAGAAGACCGATCCACGCTTCTACAACTGCCTGCTGCGCAACCGCGGCGACGGCACATTCGAGGATGTCACCGCGCGCGCCGGCCTGCTGGGCAAAGACCTGGGGTTCAGTTTTGGAGTGGCAGCCGGCGACTACGATAACGACGGCTTCGAGGATCTGTTTGTCTGCAACGCCGGACGCAACGTCCTTTACCACAACAACGGCGACGGCACTTTCACCGACGTCACCGAGCGCTCCGGCATCGGCGGCAAGCCGAAGGACGTGATCAGCGTCGCCGCCGCCTGGTTCGACTACGACAACGACGGCAAGCTGGATCTGATTGTTTCGAACTATACCGAGTGGACCCCGCAGACGGACAAAATCTGCGCGTCAAACGGCCGCGAATACTACTGCCATCCCAAGGTGTATGCCAACGTGGCGCACCGCCTCTATCACAATCTGGGTAATGGGCGCTTCGAGGATGTCACGGAGGCTTCCGGCTTCGGCAAGGAACTGGGCAAGGGGATGGGCATCGCCATCGCGGATTTCAACGGCGACGGGTATATGGACGTATTCGTGGCCAACGACACGGTGCGCAATTTCCTGTTCATCAACCAGCGGAACGGGACGTTCAAGGAGTCCGGCTACGAGTGGGGCGTGGCCTTCGACGAGAGCGGCAACGCGGGTTCTTCCATGGGCGCGGACGCCAAGGACTACGACAACGACGGCTGGCCCGACATCTTCTACAACAACCTGAAGGGCCAGATCTGGGGCCTGTTCCACAACGCAGGCGGCAAGTACATGAATTATGCTTCCGGCATTTCCCGCGTGTCGCGTTTGAGTATGCGCAGCTCCGGCTGGAGCAACGGCTTTGTGGATTATAACAACGACGGTTGGAAGGATCTGTACTCGGCCAACGGAGAGATCGACAACATGGGCGAGATCTCGCGCCAGCCCGACACCATGTTCGAAAACGTGGATGGCAAGGAGTTCCGGGATGTCTCCGGCCTGCTGGGCGCGGACTTCAACCATGCGGGCTTCCAGCGCGGCTCGGCCTTCGTGGACCTGAACAACGACGGCTTCATGGACCTGGTGGTGACGTCGCTGGACGAGAAGCCGCGCATCCTGCTGAATTCGGCCGATAATGGCAATCACTGGCTGCTGGTCAACACCATCGGCCGCCGCAGCAACCGCGACGGAGTCGGTGCCGTCTTGAAGCTGACCACCGGGTCGGGCCGCACGCTATACAATCACGAGACTACTTCCGACGGCTTCATGTCGTCGAGCGACAAGCGGGTACACTTCGGGCTGGGGGCGGAGAAGGTTATTGCGTCGCTGGAGATTCGCTGGCCAAGCGGGATCGTGCAGACGCTGAAGAGGGTGCGGGCGGACCGGATCTTGACGGTCACGGAACCCGCGCGCTGACGCGGGAACTAGCTGTTGTTCACAGAGCGGTAGGAAGCCGGCTCCGGCACCGTATTTTGAAATTCCAGATCGTCGATCCCGAACGCGTTGTCCGGCGCCGCGTCGGGCCGCAAGGTAGTGGTCTGCGCAAGACAGACCGGGACCAGCAGCCACAAACCGGAAAACGTGAATCGCGACATGCATCGAGTATAAGACACTATCGCGCCGCATGCTTGCAGATCGGTTCATAATTAAAAGTGGTGCCGCAATGAACCTCACCCGCCGCCAGTTTATCGCCGCTTCCACCATGGCTCCCCTGGCCGCCGCGGCCGGACCCGCCCCCGTGAAGGACTCCGTGCAGCCGCAAGCCCAGCCCTTCGACCTGGACAGCGTCCGCCTGATCGAAACCTCGCAACTGGCGTTGATGGAGCACAACCGCGACTTCCTGCAGGGCCTCGAAACCGACCGGCTGTTGCACACCTTCCGTCTGACCGCGGGCTTGCCCTCCTCGGCTGAACCGCTGGGCGGCTGGGAAAAGCCCAATGTGGAGTTGCGCGGCCACTTCACCGGACATTTTCTATCGGGCTGCGCGCTGATGTCCGCCGGCGCCGGCGACACCATGCTGCGCGACAAAGGAAACCTGGTCGTGGCCGAACTGGCGAAGTGCCAGAAGGCCAACGGGACCGCAAGCGGAACGCCAAATGGCAATGGCTATTTGAGCGCCTTCCCGCCGTCGTTCTTCGATCGCCTGAAGGCCGGCCAAAAAGTTTGGGCGCCCTGGTACACGCTGCACAAGATTATGGCGGGCCTGCTCGACATGTACGTCCTGGCCCGCAACGAACAGGCCCTCGACGTGGTGCGCGGCATGGCCGCATGGACCAAGCGCTGGACCGACTCGCTCGACGACGAAGACATGGCCCGGGTGCTGCGCGTCGAGTTCGGCGGCATGAACGAGGTGCTCTACAATTTGTACGCGGTCACCGGCGTCGAGGACTACGCCGCGGCCGCTCACCGTTTCGACGACGAGCGCCTCTTCGGTCCGCTGGCCGATGGCCGCGACGAATTGAAGGGGCTGCACGTGAACACGCAGATCCCCAAGATCATTGGCGCAGCCCGGCGCTATGAACTGACGGGCGACCAGCGCTACCGGCGCATCGCGGAATTCTTCTGGACGCAAGTCACCCAGCACAGAGCCTACGCCACCGGCGGCACCAGCAACGACGAACACTGGCGCTCGGACCCGGACAAGCTGGCCGCGGAACTCGGACACGACACGCAGGAATGCTGCTGCACTTACAACATGCTGAAGCTGACGCGCCACCTGTTTTCCTGGTCGCCCGAGGCGTGTTATTTCGACTATTACGAGCGCGCGTTGTTCAATGGCATTCTGGGTACCATGAATCCGAAGGACGGGCTGACTATGTATTATGTGCCGCTGGCTACCGGGTATTGGAAGGTATTCGCCAGCCCGCGCGGGTCTTTCTGGTGCTGCACCGGCACGGGCGTCGAATCGTTTTCGAAGCTGGCCGATAGCATCTATTTCCACGACGAGAATAGCGTGTATGTAAACCTGTTCGTGGCCTCGGACCTGGTTTGGGAAGAGAAGGGCATCCGCCTACGGCAGATTACGGCGTTCCCAAACCGCGGCGAGACACGCCTGCGGATCTCGACCGCCAAGCCCGTGAAACTGGCGTTGCGCATCCGCGAGCCTGATTGGACGGGCGGCGGGATGACCGTGGCGGTGAATGGAAAACCGGCGGACGCGGCGCGCGCGGCTGGATACCGGGTGGTCGAACGCACTTGGGACAACGGCGACGAGCTGAGCGCCACTCTGCCGATGAACCTGCACGTCCATCCAATGCCCGACGACGACACGCTGCAGGCCATCATGTATGGGCCGCTGGTGTTGGCGGGAGACTTGGGCCAGGAGGGCTTGACCGATGCGATGCGGCAGGGCGGCGACAACCCGCCGGACATGCCCAAACCACCGGCGGCGCCGGAATTCGTGACCGAGTCGCGCTTTCCCCAGTCCTGGATCGAGCTGACCGCCAAGACGCCGCTCACTTTCCGGACCCAGGGGCAAAGCCGCGACATTACCATGATGCCCTTGAACCGAATCTTAAATCAGCGATACGGAGTGTATTGGCGGGTGACGCCAAAGCAGACGTAAACATTATGTAGGGCGGACCTCCTGGACCCGCTCTACGCTGAACGACGAGGAATAAAATGACGAAGGCAATCTGGGAAGGCGCGGTACTAGCGGAGAGCGACGACATCGAGGTGGTGGAAGGCAACAAATACTTCCCTCCAAGTGCCATTCATAGCGAATACTTCAAACCCAGCAGCCAGACCACCATCTGTCCGTGGAAAGGTACGGCGAGTTACTACGATATCGAAGTGAACGGCAAAACCAACGCCGCGGCCGCCTGGTATTATCCCGAGCCCAAGCCCGCCGCCAAACAGATTCGCGGGCGCGTGGCGTTCTGGAAGGGCGTGCGCATCGAGTGACCGCGCCGGCCGCCGCCTACTGCACCTTCTTTGCCTTCTGATCCATACCACCCTGGTGAAGAATCAGACCGTCAGTCAGGAAAGTAATCCGGGCATCCACAACTTTGAGGAAGAACTCCGATTCCGATTGCGCGAATATCTCCACGCGCGGCTGCCCCGTGGCCTGAATGAACAACCGCGCCCCGTCGCGCGTCACTGCGATCTTGAAGGCCGGAGTCATCTCGTATTCGCCCACATACCGTTCCAGCACGGCCGCACCGACTTGTGTCTCTTTGGGGGACGCGGCAATCGGATAACGGCCCTCCAGCACATGCCTGCCAAGGTCGTCGTTGTCCATGAACGTGTTGCACAACACCACCACGCCTTCCTTCTTCGCCGGATTGAAACCCACGAACGAGCGATAGCCGTACGTCCCGCCGTTGTGCCACCAGATCTGCGCGTCGAACTTGGTCAAGGCGTGCCAAGCCATGCCGATCTCCAAATCCGGCGTGCCCGTTTCTTTCCTCACCGCGCGCATACGGCGCATGGCGGACTTCAGCGGCGTATCCGTCAGTTCCAGGTTCGCCGCCACGAACTTCAGCATGTCGTTCACCGTGGAGCGCACCGCGCCGCACCCCGCCAGCACCGCGAAATCCCAGTTCTTCGCGGGCTTGAGCGCAGCGTCGTACCCCGGCGCGAGACGCTTCTTCTGCGCCTCCGAAAGCGTAATGGAGGTGCCGCTCATGCCCAACGGATCGAATATCCGCCGCCGCAGCAATTCTTCGTAACTCAGGCCCGACTTAAGAGCCAACGCATGTCCCAAGAGACCGACGGCCAGATTGGAATACTCATACTTCTCGCCGGGATCCCGCGTCAGCGTGTAGCGCGAAAGAAAGTCGTACAACTTGGCGGCATCGTAGTCCAGGTAAGGATTCGCCGGATCGTCGGGCTTCAGGTTATCCGGCAAACGCGGCAGCCCGGACACCTGCATCGAGAGATCCAGCAGCGTGATCTGGCGGCCGTTGCGGCTGGGCACTTTCACCGTGGCGGGCAGAAACTTCGAAACCGGATCGTCGGCCTTCACTTCGCCCTTCTCGATCATGTCGGCGAGTATCAGCGACGTGAAGACCTTGGTGATCGAGCCAATCTCGTACACCGTGTCGCCATCCGGAGCTTGCGTCCCTTCGAGCGATACCTTGCCGCTGGCGATTACCTGGCGTCCTTTTTCGTCGATGACGCCGGTAACTATGCCGACGGCCCTGCCGCTTTCCACTCGGTTGGCCATGATCGAGCGGATTTCGGCGATATCCGCCGCACGCAGACTAACAGTGGACGCCAGCGCCATGCAGATCCATCGGGCTTTCATCGTCATTGTGGGGCCGACCTCCAGGTCTGCGCGGGTCCTCCAGGACCCGCTCGGTTCCCCTAAAACGCACCGAGATACTTCTCTTTCAAAACGTTCCGGTGATGCAACTCATGCCCGGCAATGATATACGCCACGGCCCGCACCGAAACCGGGTTGCCGCTGGCCACGCCGCGCCGCATCCAGGCTTCCGGGCTGAATCCCCTGAACAGCCACACGGTAGCCCGCCGCACGCAGACAAATTCCTCGACCAGGTCCGCCAGCCTGCGCTCCCCAAAGCCGCCCGCGCGCACGTAGCCGTCCTGTTCGAACGATGCCAGCGGGGTGCCATCGTTGCGCGCGAAGCGCAGCGCCCGGTATGCGAACACCCGCTCGGCGTCGATCACGTGTCCCAGCATTTCCTTGATGCTCCACTTGTCGGGAGCGTAGCGGTAATCGCCTTGTTCCTCGGTCAGACCGGAGAGCAGCGCCAGCGTCTCGCGCGGCTGGTCTTCCAGCGCGGCGACCACGTCGTTGCCGGCGACCAGGGTAATGTACCGGCCATAATACGAGGCGTACTCGGAGGCGTCGGGAGCCGCGATGGCTTGTGCGCTGGCTTGCAGAAACGCTTGCGGGAATGCTTGCATAGGGCCAGTATCGCAGATCACTGGACCGGCAGCGTCACCGCGTTGCTGAAGCCGTTATTCAGCGGCGGCAAGCCCCGAAGCCAGCACCCGGGCGCGAAGATATACAAACTTGTGGGACCGGCGGGCGTGGAAGCCGGCAGTTGGACATCACTTGGTAGATGCCCACGTATCCCGGCGCTAGTCCCGCATATAGGATGTTGGCAGGTGTGCCGCCGAAATTCCCCGCCGTACCGCCTAACATTACACTGGACGGTTGGCACAATTGCTGAACCGGGTCGGCCCCGGGTGCCGGTATACCGTCCGCAACCGTAGTGCTCACCGGACCCAGGCCCGTCGCGTATATGACGATCGTTTCGCCGGGCGCAGCGGGATTGGCAGCCGTCACCAGGCTGTAATCCGACGCGTGCTGGATGGCGCCCGAGCCGTCGGCCAGCGTGAAGATCCCCGGTCCCGCCTCCTGTGGCAAGACGAATGTGGATAGGCCCTGATAGCGCACCTCCACCAGGTTCGTTCGTGTTTCGAAGGGCACTTGGAAATTGATCTGTTGCATGCCCAGTGGATTCGAGACAGGGATGTTCGCCACAGCCAGCATGGGCGCGGGGAAACCGCCGACGAAGATGGATACACCTTCCAGTTCGGTGGGCAGCGGATCGCCGGTCCCGATCACCGTCCCCGATACACTCAAGCCGTAAAGGAAAAGACTGGCAAGCCCGCCCGGCGCCGGCAAGCCCGGCAGAAACGATGCGCCATTTGTAAGGCCGTCGGCCGGAAACTGCAAGGGATTGCCCTTCGGTGCAATCTTCACCACGCCAATGATATCGGTAGGGCTGGAGACCACTATGCGCTCACCGACGCCAATGCGCTGGCCCGTCACGTAGACATTCGCGGCGCTATCGAGCGTCACGGCGGTGGCCGGACCACGTGGCTGGGCCATGAGGGAGGCCTCTCCTATGGCAATTCCTGTGTAGCCGCTGCCGGTGCCCAAAAAAGTCGACCAGACCAATGCGCCGCCGGCCGGATTCAGCACGCCAAGAAACCCGGCCCATGAACAGTAGCCCTCGCCTATGGATGGCTTACCGCTCGGACCGAGGCCGAGATTGAAGGTCTCACAGGGCGTGTTAGCGGGGCCCACCTCAATCGCATTCAGCATCGGGAGCGCCGGGGTGTATGTCCCTCCCGCATTCCCGCTGACATCCACCGCGATACCCAATACCTCGTCGGCCGTGCCTCCTCCGAAATATGTCGCGTAAACCAGCACGGTGGCGTCCGGATTCAATTTTGCTACAAATCCGGTTTGCGAAAAGAACCCAAAGCCTACTGAAGCAGCCGGCTGGAACGCCCCGCTGGTAGTCGGGAGATCCGTCGAGGACGTACTCTCCGCCGATGTACGCGTTGCCGGACTGGTCTACAGCCAGACCGCCCACCGTCTCCGGGCCCGACCCACCGAATTAGCTCATGTAAAGCAAGCTGCTTCCGTTGGGGCTCATCTTGAGGGCCACCGCGTCGGCGCAGCTCTGGCCCGCGCATTTCGCTTGGACCACCCCGGCCGTGGCCGTCCAGGCAGTCGAGGTCGTCGAGGCGGATACGTAAGCATTGCCCGAGGCATCCACGGCGGCAAACGGCGAGCTGCCGGGACCGAGGTATGTCGAATAGACGATCAGTTGCGAGCCGGCAGAATCGCTTATCGCAATTCGCGGATTGATCTGCATCAGGAACAGATCCTGCCCATCCTGCAAACCGACCGGTGCTGTGCGATATGCGCCCGGCGTGGTGGGGAAGTTCGGCGAGGCAGTCGTACCGGCGAGGTATAGGTTGCCATCCGGCCCAAACGCGATGGACGTTCCCGCGTCATCACCGCTGCCCCCGAAAAGTTGGGAAGCCAGCAGCACTCCGTTAGGATCGAGCGCTAATAGGAATGCGTCGTAGCCGCCGGCGGTGGCAGCGGTACCGCCTTCTGATAGCGGGAAATTGGCGCCGGAAGTGTTTCCGGTTACCCAGGCATTCCCGTTCGAGTCGACGGCAATGGCGGGTGGCGCCAGGGCGAATATGCTAGTGGTATCCACGGCAATGTAAGTGGAATACAGCAAGGTGCTCCCATCGGCACTCAGTTTCGCGACAAAAACGGCCGAGAAGCCGGCCTGGGACGGCGCCGCTTCGAGGGAGTGAATGAACGGGAAGTCAGTTGAATAGGCTAACCCCGTGATATAAGCGTCGCCACTCCGATCTACAGCTATTCCTGTAGGATTATCCCCGAAGAAGTTAGGCCTCGACACGACGCCAGCCTCCTGGCTACCGCCGAAGCCTGTAGAGTAAACCAGCGTGGGATCGATCGCCAGCGCCCGTTGTTTGTCGTAAGCGCCCACCCGAAAACGCACCTGTCCGTGATGCGCCAACACAAATCCGCCGTCGATCTCGCGGCGACGCCCGTCCACGACCTGATAGATACAAGGCTTCCGATGCCGTATCTCGCGGTCCGCCGCCTCCAGCACCAGGTCGCCGTTCGTATCCACGCGCACCCCCGAAGCGCCCGTGAACGAGAACCGGATCGTCGATGGATCTGCGCCCGCCGCGATAACCCAGTCATATTCGATCTCGTCTTGGTTTCCGTAGATAACCAGGTCCACGCCACGATACAGCGACCGGTAGCGCACGCGCGCATAGTGAGGAATGCCGGTGCGCCAGGCGGCCGCATCGGCGCCAAGATAGTAATTGGTCCTTCCAGGCAGGCGATCGGCAGCCTCCGGCGCAGCGCGTGGTATGTTCATCCGCAACGATCCGCCGTGCAGAATTGCATTTCGATGGCTGTGTCGGAAAGGGCCAGCCGGTACTGTGGCTCCACAGGCATGTAACGGGCCTGTGGCTCCGCCGGTCCCGCAATTGGTTCAAAATGCGGGGGGATGGTTAAGGCTAACGCCGCTAGAGCGAGCATAACTCCCGCCACGTTGTAATCCGACACCCGTTGCGTCGAATGCCGGTCACGCTCCCCGAAAATAAAGTTCGTTCCCGCTTCTCACTGTTT
>Ga0302324_100007096_pt1 | contig 23930 bp, 20 predicted proteins | sample Palsa_T0_1_FD_201949 | JGI IMG/M metagenome (GOLD analysis project Ga0302324, IMG submission 201949) | Peat permafrost microbial communities from Stordalen Mire near Abisko, Sweden - Palsa_T0_1 | ecosystem: Environmental > Terrestrial > Soil > Palsa > Peat permafrost | place: Sweden: Abisko... | reverse complement strand
GGGAGTACCGGGCGATCAGGACAGGACAGTGGGGAGATCCGATGGCCACCCATGGGGAGAACCGGTGACCGTCAGTGGGGAGATCCAGCGGCCGCCTACGGGGAGGTTTGCATGGCCGCCGTCACTGATCCATTCCGACGGATGCCGGTTCATGAACCGGGTCACGGTCGCTGGGAAGACGTACTCCTACCCGCGCTACAACTTCACGAACGCCTCCGAGGACATCCGCAACCTCTTCACGGCGACATGCGACGCGCTGGAGATCGACTGGCGGCCGATGAACGCCCAGAACATCTCGATCGCGAAGCGTGACGCGGTCAGCCGCGTCGACAGCTTTGTCGGCCCCAAGCGCTGAGACGGCGATCGGGCGTCTCGAACCGATGCAAGGACAGTTGGCTCAGGCCGGCTGAGGCGGCGCGAGCTGGCCGAGGTCCGTCCCCGCCGTCGGCTCGCGGCGCTCGAGCTCGACGTTCCAGCCCTGGGAGAAGCCGCGCAGGGCGAACGTGACGAGGAGGATCTGCACGGGCACGATCAGCAGCGTCAGCACTCCCAGCAGCCCCGCGTTGAGCGTGGGCTGGGCGAAGCCCGATTTGTCGCGGTCGAACCAGCCCGGCGCGGCGACCGCGGCGAAGATCAGCAGCAGCACCGCGAGCACGGCGGAGATCGGCAGCACGCCACGGTTCCAGCGGGTCGCGAAGAACGCGAACGTCAGATACACCGCGACGTAGGCGATCTGTACCGGGATCGCTCCCTCGAGCAGGTTCCAGCCGCCGACCGTCACGATCAGCACCAGCGCCGCGCTGACCAGCAGCAGCACCACGACGGTCGCGCGTGTCGCCTGCACGACGGGCTTGTCGCGGTTGGGGTGCGTGATGATCACGCCTTGCTGCCTCTCCGAGCCTGACACCGAGGACATCGCGAACATGACGATACAAGCTCGCGCGGGCGTGCGCGCAGGCGAGGTAGGCTGAGGACCCACGCGGGCGTGGTGGAATTGGTAGACACGCCGGCCTTAGGAGCCGGTGGGCGCTAGCCCTTGGGGGTTCGAGTCCCTTCGCCCGCATTCTCGCGCTTGTCTGCGACGGCTCGTTCGGCCGCCCCAGCGAGCTACCCGCCGGTTGGCGCGGTCTCGCGCACGATCACCCAGCCGGAGTCGAGCGGCGAGAGGAAGTACGGGGGCTCGTCGGTGGCTAGCCGTTCGTCGTAGTTGTAGTCCTTGATGTAGCCGCTGGTATTGCCGGCCACGCCGACGACGCCACGGAACTTCTGCGCGATCGCGCCATAGATGTTCAGTTCGCCCATGACGTTGCCGCAGTTGTAGTTGTCGACGAGGATCGAGTTGCTGGTGGAGAGCATCGCGGCGTAGATGAAGGGGTTCGACAGGTACCCACCCGCTGGGCCCGACGACTGGTTGGACCCCGAGCACGGGTGATAGACGCGCACGAAACGCGTCGCCATCAGTCCGAGGACGGCGGTTCCGGAAGGCGCCGGTGGCGTCGTTCCAGCGGTGACGCTCACGCCAGTTGGGAGGATGTTGCCGTTGATGACGACGTCCGTTTCCGCGGCGATCGTCAGAGACTTGCTGTATTTGCCTTCGACATACACGCTGCCGCATTCGGCTTCTTCTTCGTAGGTCGCCGTGGTGTCGGAGCCGCCCGATTTGTTCGAGTAGATGTAGTTGCACCCGCTCGTGCCGGTGCTATCGAAGATCAGCCCGTTTGCAGGGAAGGGAACCCCCGACTTCGCCACGCCGCCATTGAAGTTAGCGTTTTCCACGGTCATCGTTTCGCCGGTCAATTTGATTTTCGTGCGGCCGGTGAATTCGTACCCCGATTCCACGTATGCGGCGACGCTAGCGTCGCTCTGCGGCGCCCGCAGTTCAGGGCCCTCGGTGAATTTGCCCGTCGTCGTGAAGTACGTCGGCCCGTTGCCGCCGCACGGCGATTCCGTCGGACCCCTCGCGGTCGTCTCGGAGCCCGTCCACGTGCCATGGTTGATTTCGACGATGTCTTTGGGGTTCTGGAGTTCGCGGCCGAAGGTCAATTCGGAGCTGCATTGGACAAGGGCGGAGTCATCGGTGTGGACAGGGCCGTTGACGCTGTCTTCGGCCACGAACTCGATGTTCCCACAGTTGCCGCTGCGCTTGCTGCCGGATTCTTCGTAGTAACGTTCGCATTCAGCCGGCGATCGTTTGCTCAAATATGGATCTTCGTCCTCGTACTGGGTGAAGTAAGCGAAGTCGAGAAAGCCGCCGACGCGGAAAGTGGCGACCAGCGAGCGGTGCAGGCCGCCCGCCGTGCCAACCGATTTGATGCGGAAGGTATTCTCGCTGGCCCCGGATTTTTCGATCATCGTGCCGAATGGGTTCGCCGTGCTGCAAGCCGACTGTCCGTTGGCGGGTTCGACCGACGTTTTGTAGCTCTCCGTCGGTTCTCCCGAGACCGGTCCTTCAGGGCCCGTGCACGCGGTCTCCCAGTAGTCGTCGTTGACCTGGAGCTTGTGCTCATATTCCTGGATGCCGGTGGCCGCCGCCAGAAAGGCTTGCTTCTGGAGGGTGTTGCGATAGGACAGGTGCAAGTCGTTGGTCGTGAACGTGAACGTCGCGAACACGAGCAGGCTCGTGATCAGCATCGCGCCGATCGCGAAGATCAGCGTGAAGCCGTCCTCGCAGGTACCGCGGCGGCGGAGGTGTTCAAATGTGGCGCTCATCTGCATGGGCCGTCCGTGATCGTGGTTTCCGAGGTGGGAGCGGCGAACGCGAACGTCGTCTGGTCGCTCAGTTCCGAGCGCACGCTTTCGCGCGCTTTCGTTTCGTTCGCGAGCAGTTCCTGGTGGAGCGCGCCGGCTTTGAACGTCACGACCACGGCGGCGACCAGTTTGGCAGCGGCACTCCCCAGTTCCGTGGTTTCGGTGGTCGGTTTAATCTGTTCGAGCGCATTCTCGGGCGTTTCGGAGGTGCCGATCGGCGTCGCGCGGTACTTGTAATAACGGAAGATCGGGACTTCTTCGCTTACGGGATGTCCGATCTTTTCGCCGATTCGAGTTCCGCTTGAGGATTCCTTGGTCGTGCTGAAGACGATGCCGGTGTTTTCGCCGCTGCTGCCGGCGTATTTATATTCGGTCAAGGTTTCACCCGCTTTGCTCCAGACGATTTCGTGTTCGGCCGCTTCGGAGGCTTTGATGTTCGCTTCCTTGCTGTATGCGGCGGCAAAGCGCAGGACGTTGTCCGTGCTCGAGCCTCGGATGGGGGCGAATTCGCGACCAAGACACGCGGACTGGAGCTCGTCGACGATCCTCGTCATCGTCGTCCGACCGGTCTGGTTTGCCTGCGCGGTCTCGTCGATCCGCGACGTCTGGTTGATCGTGACTTCGAGGATCACGACGAGCGCGCCGAGCACCACGACGCCGGCGATCATCGCGACGAGCGCTTCGATCAAGGTGAAGCCGCTCGGGTCGCGCAGGCGGGCGATGCGGCGGCGGGTAGGGGTCATGGGCATGTCGCCGTCCCGCTGAAGAGTTTTTGGACGATGACTTCGTATGTTTCCGAGCCACCAGGGCCGGTCACGGTGGGTTTGTAGGTCGCGGTTTCGCCGAGATAGATGTTACGTTCGTATTGGCCTTCGTCGCTCAGCGTGTATTTGGTCGTGTAGGTGTAGTGTTTGGAGCCGGAGTTATATGCGAGGCAGAGCTGACCCGGCCCGAACGGCAGGAACGGATGTTCGAGGTGGCCGCCGTATTCGGGCCAGCTCGTCGAGTTAGTCGTTTGGTTCTGCGTCTCTTTGGGTTCGTTGATTTCCGTCTCGTTGTTGGGCGTGACGCTCGTGCAACCGGTGCTGGTGATCGTGACGGGGTAGGCGGTCGTTTCCTGGAATCCGCCGGGAGTGGTTTTGTTGCCGGTATAGACGTTCAGCTTCATGTAGGTGACGGGGACGGTGACGGCCTGGGTTTTGCCGCCGGTCACGTACGCGGTGGAGTCCGTGATGGCCGAGTTCAGCGTGTGCGGGTCGTTCGCCGTGCACGCGCCCGCATAGACCCGCCACGCGCCCGGGCTCGGGAAGGGGAAGAGGTTGCCGTGGGGGTATTTCGTCCCGCTGGATTCAATCGGCGTCGTGATCGCGTTGGCCCAGGTTTCGGACGCTGTCGTGCCGAAGTCCGGTGTGTAGGTGCCCGAGCTGAAGCCGCCGCTCTTTGCGCTCCCGAGCTCGAAGTTCGGGGCGGATTCCATCAGTTCGTTGTAGACGACGAAGGTATCTCCGGTCACCGCTTCTGTCAGTTCGTTGCTGGTACCGCCGCCGTTTCTGGGGTGCGTTCGTTGCGACGCGTTTTTGTAGCGCAGTTCGGCTGTGATCGCGCCGCCTTCGTTGAGCGTGACCGGGTAGTGGGTCGTGTAGTTGGGCGCGATCGTGATTTCCTTCGTGGGCCATTTCGAGCTGCCCGCGGGGTCGACGTAGCCCGCCCTTTCGCCGATTTCGACTTCCGCCGACTCCGCGGCTATCGCAGAGAAGACGACGCAGCCCGGAGCTGCGGTCGTGCCGGTCAGGCTGCTTTCCGTCGCGCCTTCATCCGCGAAGTATTTGACCGTTGTCGAGACCCCGGATACACCTTCCGTGGGCGTCGGGTAGTTGCCGACGTCGATCTCGAGCGCGGACGCCGTGGGGGGCGTCGTGACGCTCGAGACGGTCACGGGCAAGCGTTTGGCGGCGACCTGCTGGGGCCACGTGACCGTTGAGGTCAGCCTGAGAGAGTTGGTTTCCTGGCGGGTTGTGTTCGTCGCGCTGCAGGCTCCGACTTCGCCGCCACTGTTGAGGAAGCTTGCCTTCTGCGTGACCGTGTAGGGCTCGCCGGCGAGCTTCGTCGTGTAGACATGTTCGTAGATGCCGGTGGAGCTGTCGAACGTGCTTGCCGGATCGCTGCGCAGAGCCTCCTGTGATTCGGAGGCGAGCAGGATCGCCTCGTTGTGGTCGCGCTCGGAGATGCTCGTGCTCTGGGCGACGTCGATGCCGGTGAGGGTGCCGACGACGATCAGCCCGACGATCAGGGCCGATATCAGAACTTCCAACAGGAGCACGCCGTCCTCGGCGCGCGGATCCACCCGCGCCCACGCTCCGCGGGACGGCGTCGTGCGCCCTCGTGCCGAACTCGCAGGGGGGCGCTCCCGCCTACGGCGGAGGTCTGCCAGTAGCGTCACGAAGAATGAAGGCATGTCGACTTTCGCCGGAAGGGCTGGGAGTGGTGTCGGCAGCCCGGTCAGCGGGCTTTAGTCGCCAGGCGGTGGACTCAGCGGTCGATCTGGCAGCCGGGGCGCGAGACGGGGGCGAGTGGCGGTCGGCGGAGCGCTCGCTTGGCCGCGCGCTGCGCCGCCCGAGTGCCACGCACGCTCCCTACAATGCCCTTTCCCCCGGGGGACTGGTGTATCGGTAACACGGTGGTCTCCAAAACCGCAACGCGAGGTTCGACTCCTCGGTCCCCCGCTTGACCGCAGCGCGAAATCGCCGCGAGCGCTCGTTCTGGCGTTCTGGCTGACTCGAATATCCGTCCGGCGTGGGGCTTCCCGCTCAGTCGCCCCGCCGATTCGCATGGGCGCGAGGCTCTGGCGCCAGGTGCTCGCGCAAGGCGCGTTGCATCGCGTTTAGAGAGCCGCGAACCTGCTAATCTCCACAAACCAGATCGGAAATCTGATGAAGATCGACGTACACCAACACATCTGGACCGAGCCGCTCGTGCAGGCGCTCGCGACGCGCAGCGAGCTTCCGTTCGTCCGCAGCGAGAACGGGCTGACGGTTCTGTATCTCGCGGGCGAGCGCCCGTACGTGATCGATCTGGCCGGCGAGGAGCCCGCTCAGCGCGCCGCCCTGGTCGAGCGCGACGGTCTCGACCGAGCGCTGGTGTGCCTGTCGAGTCCGCTGGGGATCGAGTGGCTTGCGCGCGAGCAGGCGCTCGCGCTGATCGACGCCTACCACGAGGGCGCGCTGTTGCTGGGCGAGCCGTTCGAGGTGTGGGCGGCCATCGCGCTGGAGCGAGCCGATCCCGACGATGTCGATCGCGAGCTCGCGCGCGGATGCGTGGGCCTGTCGCTCCCGGCCGGCGCGCTCGCGAGCGTCGAGGCGATCGCCGGGCTGTGGCCGGTGCTCGCACGCCTGGAAGCCCGCGGCGCGCCGCTGCTCGTGCACCCGGGGCCGCGGATCCCCGTCTTCCCGGGGCATGTCGCCGCCGAGACGTCCCTGGGCGACCCTCTGTGGTGGCCCGCGCTCACCGGCTACGTCGCCGGCATACAGGCCGCCTGGCTCGCGTTCCTCGTCGCCGGGCGCCCGCGCCACCCGCGGCTGCGCGTGATCTTCTCGATGCTCGCCGGCCTCGCGCCGCTGCACGCCGAGCGCCTCTCCGCCCGCGGCGGCCCCCACCCGTCACTGCCGGATCCGCTGGTGTTCTATGAGACCTCCTCATACGGCCCGGCGGCGGTGCGCGTGCTCGAAGATCTCGTCGGCGCCGAGCAACTGCTGTATGGATCGGACCGGCCGGTCGTCGAGCCCGGCGAACTGGGCATGCCCGACGGGCTCGCGTGGGAGCCGATCGTCGAGTGCACCCGTCGCGCGCTCGGCACCACGCACATGGCGGTGGCCAGATGAGCGCCGTCTCGCTCAGCTCAGTCGGGACGCCATTGTCCGCCTCCCCGGCGGCGCTCGACCCGCGCGAGCTCGCCCGCATTCCGCGTCCGCGTGGACGCGACCTCTCGGGCGCCGAGCTGCAGGCGTTCGTGACCGAGCTTGCCGACAGGCCCGAGCTGTGGATCCAGCTGGTCAAGCACGACGCGACGCAGCGCGTGTATGAGGAGCTCCTCAGCGACGAGCACCTGACGGCGTGGCTGATCTGCTGGATGGACGAGCACGACACCGGCTTCCACGACCACGACGTCTCCGCTGGCGCGGTCGCGGTGGTGAGCGGCGCGGTGCGCGAGGAGCGCCTGGCGATCGACGGCCCGACGCGCAACGGCGTCTTTCGCGCGGGCGCGAGCTTCCACTTCTCCGCATCCGACATCCACCGTGTCAGCCACGCCGGCTCAGAGCCAGCCGTCACGCTGCACGTCTACTCGCCGCCGCTGCTGCGCATGGGCGCGTACGCGATCGGCGAGGACGGCGTGCTCGTACGCCACACGATGTCCTACCGCGAGGAGCTGCGCCCACTCGAGCAGGACGCCTAGTCAAGTCGGGGCTTACCGCCGGCGCGGCGCTCGATCGCGCCTTCGCCGGCGATCACGATCAGGCTGACCATCTCGGGAGCGAACAGGCCGTGCTCGACCACGCCCGGGGTCGCGCTGAGCCTGGCCGCGAGCCCGCGCGGGTCGTCGATGGGCCCGAAGTAGTCGGCGATCAGGCCGCCGTCGGGGCTCGGCTCGACATCGCGCAGGCGTGCCGGGTCGAGGCTCAGCAACGTGCGCTTCACGCCGAACGGCACCAGCTCCAGGGGGACCGGCGGCGCGAGCTCGGAAACCGCCTTGTTGGCTGAGGCGATCACGACGAAGCGCTGCGCCGAGCACGCCACGATCTTCTCGCGCGTGTGCGCTCCGCCTCCGCCCTTGATCAGCCAGCCCTTGCTGTCGATTTGGTCGGCACCGTCGATCGCCAGATCCAGCTCGCCGACCTCGTCCAGCGCTTCCACCGTCAGGCCAAGAGCGCTCGCCGCGAGCTCGGTCATCGGCGAGGTGGCCACGCAGCGCAGGTTCTTGTACCCGCTCGCCGCGATCGCGGGCAGCAGGTAGGCGACCGTTGAGCCCGTGCCCAGGCCCAGGCGCATGCCGTCTTCGACCAGCTCGGCCGCGGCGCGCGCAGCCGCACGCTTCTGCCCGGATCGGGCGGACTCTTCGCTCAGCGAGGATACGTGCTGCCGCGGAGTCGCACGAGAGGACGCCATGGTGCGGACGTTACCGACCCGGTCGCGCCCCTGAGGCGCACGCGGTCCGCCGAGGCCGGTCCGTGCAGCAGGAATCCCTGCCCCACCGCGCAGTCGAGCTCGCGGGCGAGCGCCAGCTGGCGGTTGGTCTCGATTCCAACCGCGACCGCCGTCACGCCGGCCTCTTTGGCGAGCGCGATCGTCGCCGCGAACATCGCGCGGCGGTCCTTGTCCTGGTGGAAGCTGCCGGTCAGCGCGCGGTCGAGCTTGACGAAGTCGAGCGGCAGGTTGCCGGGCAGGCCGAGCGAGAGCTGGCCGACGCCGAATTTGTCAAGCGCGATCAGCACGCCGAGCCGCTTGAGGTCCTTCAGCGCCGAGCGTGCCCGCTCCGGGTCGCGCAGCACCGCCTCCTCGCTGATCTCCAGGCACAGGGCGCGACCGGGGAGCCGGCAGTAGGCGAGCTCCTCGCGCACCCGCTCGACGAGGTCGAGCTCGGTCAGCTCGCGCGCGGAGATGTTCACCGAGACCGGGATCGAGATGCCGCCGCGCCGCCAGATCTCCGCCTGCGCACAGGCGGCGTGGAGCACCCAGTTGCCGATCTGCACGATCAGCTCGCTGTCCTCGGCCGGCGGCAGGAACGTCGACGGCAGCACCGTCGCGCTCGCCATGTGCCCGGCCCCGGCCGGGCGCCAGCGGACGAGCGCCTCGCATCCGATCGCCTGGCCGCCGGCGAGTCGCAGGATCGGCTGGTAGGCGAGCAGCAGCTCGTGCTGTGGCAGGGCGTCGCGCAGCCGACCCTCGAGCTCGTGGTGTTCGCTCAGCTCGCGGCGCAGCCGATCGTCGAACAGCTCCAGGCGTCGACCGCCGGCGCCCTTGGCGCGATACATCGCCACGTCGGCCTCGCGCAGCATCGTCTCGGCATCGGTGTCCGCGTGGTGTGCGACCGAGATGCCGACGCTCGCGAGGATCGCGACTTCCGCCGAGCCCAGCGGGAACGGCTCCTCGAGCGCGTCCAGCACGCGGTCGGCGAGCGCCAGCGCCTCGCTGTCGCTGTCGATGTCCTCGGCGAGGATCACGAACTCATCGCCGCCCAGGCGCGCCACGGTGTCGCTGTCGCGCATCAGCTCGGCCAGCCGTTCTGACACCGACAGCAGCAGGCGATCGCCGACGTCGTGCCCGAGGTTGTCGTTGACCGCCTTGAACTTGTCCAGGTCGACGAACAACATCGCGACCACACCCTGGCTGCGGTGCAGGCGCGCGAGCGCCTGGCGCGCGCGGTCCATCAGCAGCAGTCGGTTCGGCAGGCTGGTCAGCGGATCGTGCAGCGCCTGGCGCTCCAGCCACACGCGATCGGTCACGTCCTTGGCCGCCGCGTACCAGCTGTCCCCGTCGCGGCGCGCGCTCCACAGCAGCCATCGCCACGAGCCGTCGCGGTGCTGGTAGCGCGTGGTGATGTTCTCGAGCTCGGTCGTCTCACCATCGCCCTCGAGCATCAGCCCGAGCGCCTGTTCGGCGTCCTCGGGGTGCACGAACTCCCGGATCGGTCGCCGGTGCAGCTCCTCGTGAGTCCAGCCCAGCAGCTGCTCCCATGCGGGGTTCAGCAGCGTGAAGTGTCCGTCGAGCGAGATCGTCGCCAGCAGGTCGCTGGTCATCTCGAACAGCCGCGCGATGCTCGTCCTGCCGTCGAGCGCCGGCTCGCTGCCTGCGTGGACCTGTGTGCTCGTCGTGTGGTAGCCCATTGCTGCAAACCACGTCGGCTCGCGGCGCCCGCTTGCCCGGGCCGGCCCGCCGCCAATGGACGGATTGGCACGCGCCGATTCCAGATCGCCGAACTCGGCGGTTCTCGCGGGGCGTCGGGCGGGTTTAGCCGACACACGGAGCTGAGCGGCTGTACGGCGCCAGGAAGGAAGCTCAGGAGGCGCTGCCGAGCGGCGAGGCCGGCTCGGTTGAGCCCGGCATCGCGGCAGGGCCCGCGATCACGGCGGCGGCCGCATCCGGGTCGCCGCGCAGGAACCTCCAGACCGACAGGCAGACCATGATCGTCATCACGATCGCGCTCGACACGCACTCCTCGCAGATAGCGTGGATCGAGAACACCTCGCGATAGGTCAGGTAGACGCTGAAGGCGAAGCCGCCGAGCGTAAGCGCGGCTGTCGCGAACCTGCTCGTCTCGCCTTCCGGAGCCAGCAGCGAGGCGAGGATCGCCACGTAGCCGATCAGCCCGATCAGCGCGACGGGCACGCCGAGTAGCTCGGAGTAGCGCGAGGTCTGCACCTTCGTGCAGCTTTCGCCCGCCGTGCACGCTGGTTTGATCCCCGCGTAGTGGACGTAGGTCACGTAGCTGGCCACCACGAGACCCAGGACCGTGAGGACGATCAGCGTGATCCTCAGGGCGCGGGCGCTCATCGCCGGCCTACGCCTTCAGGAGTTTTTCGACGGCTTCGTCGAGGAACGTGGGGTCGCTCGGCGCGCTTGGGTATTCGAGCTTGCTCATCGCGCCGCCGGTTTTGCCGATCAGGAACGACGGCGTGCCGGTGAAGCCGTTGTTGTTGACCGCCTGGGCGTCGGTGGTGATCTCGTTGGCCAGTTCCGGGTCGCCGCGGTCGCTGGTCCACTGCGCGAGGTTCAGCCCCGGTACCTGGCTGGCGATGCCCTGCAGGTATTTTTCTGTCACGTAGCCCGATCTCTCTTCTCCCTGCTCGTGGTAGAAGGTCTCGATGAAGTACCACGCCTTGTCCTGCTTGCCCGCCGCATACGCCGCAACCTGCTGCGTCTTGAATGTTTCTGGTTCGGGCGTGGCTGTCTGCATCGAGTGGTATTCGATCCGTAGCTTGCCCGTGCGCACCCACTTCGGGATGACCGACGGGAGCGCTCCGAGCGTGAACTCCTTGCAGATCGAACACTCCAGGTCGCCGAAGTACTTCAGCGTCACCGGCGCCGTCGGCGATCCGAGGACGTTGCCGCTCTGTGGGATGCCGGCGAGTAGCGTGCCGATTTCTTTGGTCACCGAGTTCTTTTCGGTCTTCGAGGCGGGGATTCCCGTTTTGGAGCCGCCGCTCGTGACGATCAGGACCACGACGATCGCCACCACGACCACCGACACCACGATCCCAAGTTGTGTCAGGCGCATCCGTCGTGCCGCGCCCGCGGCCGCCGCCTCCTCCATCGCTTTGCGTTGCGCGCGCGCCTGCTCGCGGCGCTGCTTGCGCGTAAGGTCCTCGTCGCCGAATTCAGAGCTCATGATGGGAACTTTTACAGATTTCGGCTCAAGCGTGCCTAAGTATCGTTCTTGGCAGCCTTTCCGAAGGCGTATGTCCGCCCCTGTAGCTCAACTGGATAGAGCGCCGGCCTTCTAAGCCGGGGGTTGCTGGTTCGAGTCCAGCCGGGGGCATCGCCAGACAGGGCGCTGGCGGCACGATCGTGCGTTCGGCGCAGTCGCGCTCTAGCATCGCGCCGATGTTCGTCGCGACGGTGCTGCTGTACCCATGCGCGCTCGCGGCGCTGTGCACGGGGGCTGGCCTCATGGTCGACCGCTGCAGCGGTTCCTGGCTGCCCGCGCCGCTGCTCCTGACCGTCGGCGCCGCCGCGCTGATCGCGCTCTCGCAGCTCAGCACGTACATCCACTTCCTGGCGCCGGCGACGCCCTACCTGATGCTGGCGGTGGCGCTCGCCGGGTTCGCGCTCGCGGACGGGAGGGTGCGGAGCATCGCGCGGCGCCTGCGTGAGCGCCCGTGGCTGGCGCTCGTCCCGATGCTCGCGTACGCGCTGGCGCTCGCGCCCGTGCTGCTGGGTGGCCGGCCGAGCTTCTCCTCCTACATGGCGCTCGCCGACTCGGCGGTGCACCTGCTGGGCGCCGACTTCCTGATCCGCCACGGCCAGAGCTACGCCCACCTGGACCTGCGCAACTCCTACGGGCAGTTCGTGCACGACTACTACGACTCGAGCTATCCGTCCGGCGCAGACACGCTGTTTGGCGGCAGCGCGTTCCTGCTGGGCCTGCCTCTGATCTGGGCGTTCCAGCCGTTCAACGCGTTCATGCTCGCCAGCGCCGGCGGGCCCGCCTGGCTGCTGGCGCGGCGGATGCGCCTCGCGCGCGGGTGGGCCGCGCTGGCGGCCCTAACGGCGATCCTGCCAGCGCTCGTGTACGCGTACGCGCTGCTCGCGGCGGTCAAGGAAATCACTGCGCTGTCGATGCTGCTAGCGCTCGGCTGTCTGACGGTGCTGCACCGGCGCTGGCTGGGCGCGGCGCCCAGCCGTGCGATTCCCTTTGCGCTGGTGCTCGCCGCGGGAGTCTCGGCGCTCGGGCTGGCGTTCGGCGCGTGGGCGCTCGCGGCCGTGGCGGTGCTCGCTGTCGCGCTCGTTGGCGAGCTCAGAGCGGGGCGCATGCGCATTCGCAGCACGTTGCTGGCGATCGGGCTTGCGGTGCTGGCGCTCGTGATCGCCGCCTGGCCGACGTGGGCGGAGCTCTCGCAGGCCCTTCGCGTCGCCGGAGCGATCGCCTCGACGAGCAACTCGGGCAACCTGCACACGCCGCTGCGCTTGATCCAGGTGCTCGGCGTGTGGCTGAACGGCAGCTACAAGCTCGCGCCGGTCGGCGCGGCGCTGCTTGCGACCCACGTGCTGATCACGATCGTGCTCGCGTCGGCGCTACTCGGCAGCGTGTATCTGCTGCGCCTGCGCGCGTACGCGCTGCTCGGCTGGCTGGCGCTGATGCTGCTGGTGTCGCTGGCGGTGAGCGAGTCGGTCACCGCTTGGGCCGACGCGAAGACGCTCGTGCTGAGCTCGCCGCTGGTCGTGCTGCTGGCGTGGGGCGGGGTGGCGGCGTTGCTGGCGTCGGCGCGCCGGTCGGTCTGGCGCCCTGCCGCAGTCCTGCTGGCGCTCGCGCTCGCGGGTGGGGTGCTGGCGTCGGATGCGCTGCAGTACCACAGCTCGGATCTCGCACCGACCGCGCGCTACGACGAGCTTGCGTCGCTTGACTCGCGCTTCGCCGGCAGGGGGCCGACGCTGTTCACGGACTTCGACGAATACTCGATGTACGAGCTGCATGACCTGGACGTCGGCGGTCCCGACTTCGTCTACCCGCCGGATGCCGTCGCGGCCGCCGCGGGCGGCTACGGCCAACCCGTCGATCTGGACCGGGTGGCGCCCGCCGCCCTGCTCGGCTATCCGTTGATCGTCACCCGGCGCGATCCCGCGGCGAGTCGCCCGCCATCCGCGTACAGCCTGCTGTGGCAGGGCTCCTACTACCAGGTGTGGGGCCGTCGTCCGGGCGCCCCGGCAGCCGCGGCACACGTCGCGCTGGTCGGCTCACCGGCGCTCCAGTGTGCGCGCATCGGAGTCGTCGCGCGGCTGGCGAGCGGGAGCGGTGAGCGCCTGATCGCCGCCGAATCGCCACAGCTGGTGAGGATCTCGCTGGCGCGCTCGTCGCGCCCGCGCCGCTGGGGGCACGAGCGCGAGGGCCTCGTCATGAGCACGCCCGGACGGCTGTCGGCGAGCTTCACGCTGCCCGCGCCCGGCGCCTGGGATGTGTGGGTTCAGGGCCAGATCATGCCGAGCGTGCAGCTGAGCTTGGACGGGCGGCGGATCGAGACGATCGCGGGGCAGCTCGACGGCAACTCGCTCGTGCCGGACACGGTGCCACCGGTCACCGTCAGGCTGGGTGCCGGCGAGCACCGCGTGTCGGTGACGCGCCCGGGCTTCACGCTCGCCCCCGGCGACGGCGGCGCGGCTGTCCTCGACGCGATCTTCCTGACGCCCGCCGTTGCGGCCGCGCGGGGCACGCTGCGTGCGGCCGCGCCAACGGACTGGCGCACGCTCTGCGGTCGCAGCTACCAGTGGGTCGAGCTCGTGCGCTCCATCGGCGAGTGAACGTAGGCTCTTGGCGGTGAGCGAGCCGAGCGAATCCTCCGGAATCGGCGACGCCGGGACCGACCGTCCAGGGACGGGCCTCCCCGGGACCGATCATCCCGGCATCGACCGGATCCTGCTCGGCGACAACCTGCAGCTGCTGCCGGCGTTCGCCGCCGAGTCATTCCAGCTCGTGTACGTGGATCCGCCGTTCAACACGGGCAACGTGCAGGCGCGCAGGACGCTGAGCGCCGCGCGCGATGAGAACGGCGAGCGCACTGGGTTCCAGGGACAGCGCTACACGACGCGGTTGCTCGCGCAGTCAAGCTACCGCGATCGCTTCGAGGACTATCTCGCGTTTCTCGCGCCGCGTCTCGAGCACGCCCACAGGCTGCTGGCGCGAGAGGGCACGCTGTACTTCCACATCGACTACCGCGAGGCGCACCACTGCAAGCTGCTGCTCGATGAGGTCTTCGGGCGCGAGTGCTTCCTCAACGAGATCATCTGGGCGTATGACTACGGGGCGCGCACCAAGCGCCGCTGGCCGGCCAAGCACGACACGATCCTCGTGTACGTGAAGGACCCCGCGGCGTACTACTTCGACTCGACGGAGGTCGATCGCGAGCCATACATGGCGCCTGGCCTGGTCACCCCGGAGAAGGCTGCCATGGGCAAGCTGCCGACGGACGTGTGGTGGCACACGATCGTGCCGACGAGCGGCCACGAGAAGACCGGCTACCCGACGCAGAAGCCCGAGGGGATCGTGAGGCGCATGGTCGGCGCGTCGACGCGCCCGGGCGATTGGTGCCTTGACTTCTTCGCCGGCAGCGGCACGCTCGGCGCGGTCGCGGCCCAGCTCGGGCGCCATTACGTGCTGATCGACTCGAACCCTGAGGCGGTGGCGATCATGCGCGCACGGCTCGGCGGCGTGGAGGGCGAGGCGCGCGGCGGCGAGCGGGCTGGCCTCTCGGCGGCTGCCGTTGCGCAGGCAGCCAGCGGGCCGCAGGAGTAGAGCGCGGCGCGTGCGCGGGCGAAGTGCGAGCCTTCCTGGCATGTACCACGTGGAGCTGCACCAGTTTCCCCACAACATGTCCCGCTTCAACCTGACCGACGTCGAACTCGACGCGATCGTGCAGCCGTGGGCGCGCGAACAGCTGGTCGAGTTCGGCGAACGGAAGTGGAGCCCGCAGCAGGCGAGGCTGACGATCCTCGATGGCCCGCGCATTCCGCTCGAGCAGCTGACCATGGGCCGCGGCTGGCGCGCCGCGCAGCGCCAGAGCGAGGATGTCACCGAGGCGGTGCTCTCAGCGGCCAGGGAGGCGCTCGCCGCTCCTGCGCCTCCGCCGCCCGAGCAGAACGGCTCATCGCAGCTGGCCGCGCAGACGCCGGCCGGTCCACCGCAGCAGCGGGGGCAGGCGGGGCCCCTCGCCGACCCACTCGCGCTGGGCGTCCAGCTTGCGTCGCTCCTCGGCGAGGACCCAGAGCGGCTGCTGTCGGCGTGGAAAGAGGTGGCCGCGCGGTCGAGCGGCCTGTCCCCGAGCGAGAGCCTCGCACTGGCCGAACGGCAGATGCGCTCCTGAGCGAGCGCACGCGCGGCAAGGCGCCCGGTGGCCCCCGCGGCCGCTAAACTCGGGGCCTCAACTCGTGGTGGGCGTAGCTCAGTTGGTAGAGCTCCTGGTTGTGGTCCAGGCGGTCGTGGGTTCGAGCCCCATCGCTCACCCTCAAGAAATAGCTGGAAATAGGCACTTTTCGCTAAAGCGACCTCCGTCAAAGTGGCCCCACGGGGAACAAACGGGGAACAAACTTTTTCGAAACCTGCTTCTGGGGGTTCTGGCGCGGACGATCGCCGGGATGCACGAGCCGCTCCTTGAGCTGGACGGCTCCGGCGCCAGTCCGTCGACGCCGGCGTCGTGGTTCGTGACGGGGGCAGGACGAGCTGGAGGGGGGACTTCCCCGAGCTCGTGCTGCGCGCTGGCGCCGACGTTCATCGAATCCAACTCCGCCGAGCTCGGCGCGTGGCGCTTCAACGGAAGGGACGCGTGGCGGTTCAACCCTTCTCCGTCACTGGCCGGCTACGCGTTCGTCGACATCGCCGGCGAGGCCGCCGCTGGGGCGCTGGCCCGCCGGGCCGCGACGCACCGGGCGGCGAGGACGTGCTGCGCGAGGCCAGGGCCTGGGGGTGGGGAGCGTTCGCAGAGCGCGCCGACGGGAGTCGCGAAGCGACCGGTGTGCGATTTTGCCGCGTAGCCGCCGTGACGTTCGCTCAAAGACGCTGAAGGTGACTGTTGAGCTGGGGTCAAGGCCGGCCCGCAGGGCCGCCCCGCAGGGGCCGGAGGGCCTTGACGCCGGCGACGCCGAGCCCGCCACCAGCCCCACCATGCTCGCAGTCGGCAGCCCCGCTGCCGACCTCACCGCCATCCTCCACGTTTCGCGCCCTCAGACGGGCTCACTGGCCAGCAAGCTAGGCTTCGATGCGCTCGAGCTCGTCGAACGCGTCATCGGGCACCTCGATCGAGACGTCATGGCCAAGGCTCGTGAGCTGCTCGAGCAGCACCTGGACGTGCTCGTATGCGCACTCCCGTGCGCGGATCATCGGATCGAGGCTCTCGTGCGCATGATCGTGTGCGCTGATCTCCGCAGCCTTGCCCGGGGGACCCAGCGCGAGATGAGTGGCGTGGGTCGCGACGTCGCGGTGCCCCACGAAGCTCGAGACGAGCTCGAACGCGAGCCCACGCTCAGGCAGCACGGTCGCGACCGTCAGCACATATGCGCCAGCCCACATGCACGTCGTCTCGCTCTCCACGCGACGTCCGTCGAGCTTCACGTCCAGATCAACGATGCGCCGCGCCGGTCTCACGCAGAGCACCGTAGCGCTCGCCCGAGACAGCAGCGTGCGACGCGAGCGGCACCCAAAAGGCAGCGCCGCCCGCGTGCATCCCGTGCCCGCTACCCGAGCGCCTCTGGCGTGAATGCCGCCAGGTACTCGAACTCGCCGTTGAGCAGCGGCACCTGCTCGGGATAGCGCGCAGCCCATGCCGCGCACTGCTCAAGCGTCAACTCGCCACGGCGCATCGCCGCGACCCGCTCACTCTCAGTCAGCTGCCACAGGGACCTCAGCCGCGCCTGCCGCGCCCTACGTTCCGTGGCGATCTGCTCTGCGATGTCTGTTCTGTGCATCTGCTGCGCTCCTTCGGTCGGTGGTGGCAGTTGCGAAGCCCACCGCCGCCAACCCGCCCACGCGCAACACCCAGCCTCAGCCGAAGCACAACGCGACGCTCCCTCCCCCCTGCCCCGGGATAGGCGGCGATAATCGGCGAGGAACTGGCACCACCGACCCCACACGCCACGTGCAGCCCCCGCTGGACGACAGGCACCCGATGACAAGCGGAGCCTGCAGCGGCGAGCCACTGCGGCGCCTCGCGCTACGTGAAGCCGTACAGCTCGATAGGACGCGAGCGCTACCCACACGATCATCCCCGGATGGACGGCCACCGACATGGGCGGCGGCGGCCACCCATTCCCGACGGCGCGAGGAGCGTCGTGTGGGCCTGCCTGCTCCCGGACGACCGTCCGACGGGCGGTTTCTTCCGAGACACCGCTGCCGTGGTGAAGAGACCTTGACGGGAGCAGACTCGGCCGCGGCCGTCACGCGACCGGCGTCGGCGGTTCGCATGAGCGCCAACGTGACTGTGTCAACATTCGCTGGTGTCCGCGCACAGAGAGGGCTTTCCGTCTCGAGATACATGCGCTGCGCCGACGATCTGCCTGTGCATGATCGTGAAGGACGAGATGGACTTCCTCGCGCGCTGCCTCGCTTCGGTGCGTGACTTCATCGACTGCTGGGTGATCTGCGACACCGGGTCCACGGACGGCACGCAGGACTTGGTTCGCCGCGAGATGGCTGGGATCCCCGGCGAGCTCCACCAGCACGAGTGGGTTGATTTCGGCACGAATCGCACGCGGTCGGTGGAGTTGGCGCGCCGCAGGGCGGACTATCTGCTCGTGATAGATGCGGACTCGAAGCTCGAAGTCGGCGAAGGCGCGCTTGACGGACTGACCGCTGACGCCTACGCGCTCTGTCATTTCGATGAGGTGAGCCGCGGGTATCGAACCTGCCTGGTCCGTGGTGACCGCGATTGGCACTATGTCGGTCCGCTCAACTCGTACATCGACAGCAGCCGCCCCTACTCTCTCGAGATCCTCGACGGCGCAAGGGTGCGCTCTTGGTCGATCGGCGGAGCACGGAGCGGTCGCCATCTTCACGAGCTGACGCTGCTTGAGCGTACGCTCAAGCAGGAACCCGCCAACGCTCGCATGGTGTTCTACCTGGCGCAGACTCATCGGCACCTGGAAAACGTGGCTGACGCCATCAAGGACTATGACCGCCGGGTCGAGATGGGTGGGTGGGAGGAGGAAGTGTTCTTCTCGATGCTCCAGGCCGCCGTATTGCGAGCTGATCAAGGGGAATGGCCCGCCGCCATGTCCGGGCTGCTCGCTGCACGGGAGTTCCGCCCGTCGCGGGTCGAGCCGCTTTATGAGCTGGCCTCGCGGCTGAGACTTCAAGGCGATCACCACGGAGCGCACAAGTTCGCACTACAGGGCCTCGGGCAGCCGGTTCCACGGGATCTCCTCTGCGTTTCGCCCTGGATGTATGAGTGGGGACTGCCGTTCGAGTACTCGATCAGCGCGTATTGGGTGGGTGACGTCAACAGAGCACTCGAGACGTGTCGGCACCTGCTCGGCATCGCCGACCTACCAGACAGCTATCGCGAGAGCACCAAGCAGAACATGGCCTTCTGCATCCGAAGGCTCGCAGAGAACGTCACGCTCCCCGCAGCTTCCGTGCGTCCCAGTGGCGTGAAGACCGACGAGTAGCCTCGACGCTCCGTCGGCTGCAAATGCGGTCCAATGCTCCTCGATGGTCATCACCGGGACGCGTTGACAGCGGCTCATCGGCTTAGATAGGCTCGAGCGATGGTTACGGGCCGGTGGCGTATCCACTTCAGCAATCGGGCTTTTCGGGCCGGCCTCATCCCGGTGTGTGGCGTTGCCGCATGGCTGCAGGGGTCGCAAGCGGTAGCCGTGCCGGCGCCGCCGGCGGCGGGCCGCCCACCACATCAAGCGAGCGCCGACGCGCCGGCGGGCGGCCCACCTGAAACCTTTCACCCGGGGGTACCGCTAGCGGGGTCGGCTATCGGGCCGACGGGGCCTACCGGGTTCGCGACCGCTTACGCGACCAGCTACTCGTGCGCATTCGAGTTCCAGCCCTGCGACTTGGCTGAATTCTCTGGCGTTTCGTGCGCGACCGCCAGTTCGTGCAGCGCCGTCGGGACAGCTCTCGGAACCACCTCGCTGGCCGAGGGCTGGGACGGCAAACAATGGACCATCGAGCCGACCCCGCCGCCCAACGGTTCGACCTCGAGCAATCTCGCCAGCGTTTCGTGCACCGCGTCGACCGTTTGCCTGGCGGTCGGCTCCTACTACGGCAGCGGCGAAAGACTTCCGCTCGCCGAGTCCTGGGACGGATCGAACTGGACGATTCGACCACCGCCCGCCCCACCGGGAGCGTCCAACAGCGAGCTCACCTATGTCCAATGCGCTTCCTCTAGCGCGTGCATGGCGGTGGGCTCCTACTACAGCGGCGCGACCAACGAATACGAACCACTCGTGGAGTCCTGGGATGGCTCCAGTTGGACAATCGAGACGGCACCGCTGCCGGCCGAGGCGGAAGGTGGCGAACTTTACGGCGTGTCCTGCCCCGGCGAATCCGCGTGCACCGCTGTCGGCTCGTACTACAGCGCCACGACCGGCCAGACACCGCTCGCCGAGGCGTGGAACGGAACAAGCTGGGCGACTCAGTCCGTGGCGGTCCCGATCGGATCGACAGGCTCTGCGCTGAAAGCAGTCTGGTGCGAGTCGGCGAAATCGTGCAAAGCGGTCGGAGTCAGCGCCACCGGCACCGGGGAAAACGTCACGCTCGCTGAGTCCTGGGACGGTACGAACTGGACGATCGAAACCACCCCGAACCCGATAGGCCAACGTTACGACGGCTTGGCGAACCTGTCGTGCGCGCCCGTCGGCGAACCGTGCACGGCGGTCGGCTTCAGCGAAGGCGCCACACTCACCGAGCACTGGGATGGCATGAACTGGACCATCCAATCGACGCCCTCACCCCCAAATTCCTCCCAGTCATCGTTCGCCGACGTGTCATGCAGAGCCGCCAGCGCGTGCACGGCCGTGGGTCGATACCTGGACCTCTCTGAGGGCCCGACTGGCGGGTATGTCACGCTGGCCGAGCGCTGGGACGGCATGAACTGGACGATCCAACCAACGGCCAACCCTGCGCTCGCGGAAACGACTGCGGCGACCGGCATCACCGCAACGTCAGCCACACTGAACGGCACGGTATATCCCGGTGGCGACCCGACGACCTGTTACTTCGAATATGGTCCGACATCCGCCTACGGGGCGACGGTTCCCTGTACACAATCGGCGGGCGCCGGAACCGCGCCTGTCGCGGTGTCCGCCAACCTGACCGGACTCTCGCCGAACTCCACCTACCACGTCTCGCTCGTCGCAACCAACGCAGGCGGAGGCACCGTACCGTACACGGCGAGCGACGCCTCGTTCACGACGCCTGTCGCTCCGCTGCCGCCGTCACCTGGCGGTTCCCCTCCTGGCACGACCAGCACCTGTGCCTCGGGCTCGCAGACGCCGCGGTCCGTTGTGATCTTGATTACCGGGATCGCGAGCTCGCTACCCCTCTCGGGCTCCTACGACCCTGCTGCGCAGGACTATTGCGGCCTTGCCCAATACGGCCTGCTGAGCTCACTCACGAGTCCGCTCGCGGACCTCGTCCACATGGCCCAAACCACATACGACACAACGCTGAATGGTGCGATCACGCCAACGAACTTCACGGATGCACTCGCGGCAACCGGAGCCGTTCTGCTGCCATACAGCTATACCGGAGCTCAATTGACGGGCACACGCACGCACCCGGTTTACTCGGTCAACGCGTTTGGTGAAGAAGCTCCGGGCTCGGCATCCCCCGAAGCGCAGGCCGACTCGTATCTCCTCACACTGATTCGCGAGGCCCACGCGATGTGGCCCACCACGCCCATCTACGTCATCGGGCACAGCGAGGGGGGCTTGGTTGCCGAGCAGCTGTTCGAGCGCCACTCGCTCGCTGAACTTCAGGGAGTTGCACGGATCGTCTCTCTCGACAGTCCCATAAACGGCGTTCTACACACCCTGGCGCCGTGGCTCCAGGGCGTGACCCACATCAGCCCCAAATTGTTCGACATCTGGACTGCTCGTTGGTATGAGCGCGAGGGCCTCGATGCACGCCTAGTCGTGCGCGACGCGCATATGGGCGACATATTCCTGCCGATCGGCACTCCGGCGGACCCGGTGTATGAACTCGGAGACCTCACGTTCTCCTCGAACAATTGCCTCGGGCTCTATTCGCAGCTGTTCTTTCTTCTGTCTCAATGCGGCAGCAATTCTCAGCAGCCGATTGTGCAAGGTCCTCCGTGGTGGCTCACGGCTGAACCGGCCAGGCATGGCACCCCGCACTGGCCCTACGAAAACGTTTCGGGCGCCCTAAACCAGTTCTTTGCCGGGCACGAGTTCGTGATGAAGTCGGCAGAAAACATCGCGTATGTCGCCGGCTTGGTATCGGGTAACACGGTGGCCACGGCGGCGCGAGCGCACGTCATAGGCACTCTGCCCCTTGCAAAGGTCGCCAGCACGACGGTGCCCGGCGCTGCTCGCTATGCCCCGGCTGCATCAGCGCGTCTACTTCAGGACGCTACGGTACCCGGCGCAACTGTCCAGGTGCAAGGTTCGGACCTGGGCTCTGGAACAGGCGGCGTAACGATCGTCACCTCCAGGGGAACCGTGGGGCTACCGGTCACGCAGTGGACGCCGAAGCTCGTGACCGTCACGATCCCGCCGGGCACTGAAAGCGGCGCGATACAGCTGCTGACCGAAGAAGGGCAGGCGCTGTGGGCTGGATACCTCGCTGTCAGCCCCCCCACCACGCGGATCGCCAGCCTGAAGCGCATCGGCAGGATCCACACCGTGCGCAACGGCGAAGGCGCCGCTTTTGCCGTAGAGGCGCTCGATGCGAACGGTCGCCTCGTCCGCGACGCACCAATTCAGGCGATCGTCGGGGGTGAAACCAAGCGAGGCACCACCAACGGCGACGGCGCGGTGGTGTTCTCGTCCGACATCGAGGGCTGCCAACCGACGATGGCGTTCGCCGGCCGCGCCAGTACGGCGTTTACGATCTGCCTGAATACTCGAGCACTGCCGCGTATACGACTGACCGCGACACATCGCCGAGCCTATACGCTGATCACGGCCGCCCTCAAGGGACACGGACCAACTCGCGGGCAGCCGATCGGCTTCGCCGCGATCGCCCCACCGTGTGCGCACATCAGCGCACGAAACGCGCGGACGAACTCGCACGGACTGGTCAGAATCAAGCTGGTGAGCACGTGCAGTACCCCGGTACTCGTAGAAGCCAGCGATGGGGCTCGCAGCGCCGGCGTCTTGGTGTCGGGCTAGCGGAGCGGAGCAGTCAGCTACGCGGCCGCCTGCGCGGGCGACCTACATCAGCTCCGGGTAGGTTGTTCCCGCTCATGGTCAGGCCATCGGTGCGAGGGCCAACGAAGGGATTCGTCCGGGCGGCTTGCAGTCAGCTCGTATAGGCGCAGCATGTCCCGAGCAATGAGAACCGGGATGTCGTCGTCCAGCGCGCTGATCCAAACCGCGACCGCTTCCGGAGAGCAGTCATCGTTCTCGTCATCATCAGCACCCCCGCTCACAAGGCTCGAAGCGATGCGGTGCGACAGGTTCCGCTCCGACTCTGTGCGAGTCGGCTCGGGTCGGCTACCCAGCCGCGGAACCTCGTATAACTGGCGCCGTGCCAGACCAGCGGGTCCTGTTCTTCGGCGACTCTCACATGGCCGGCGTCGGCGCCCAGCAGGCCTCGGCTGGGTCGGGCGGGTGGCCGTTGCGTCCTTCGCTGCAGGTACGCCGTTGACCGCCTACAACCTCGGCGTCAGGGGAGAGACGTCCCTGCAGGTAGCTTCACGCTGGCGGCTGGAGACGCGGGCGCGTCTGTTGCCGGGAGCGGACACTCGGATGGTCGTGTCCTTCGGCGCGAACGACACGACCATCGAAGACGGCGTGCAACGCGTCGAGGCGGAGCGCTCCTGTGGCGCCCTGGACGACATCCTGGAGCGAGCGCGATCGATCGATCTGCCGACGCTCGTAGTCGGCCCCGCGCCCGTCGATGACGCTGAGCAGAGCCGGCGCATCCACAGTCTCTCGGCTGCCTTCGGCGAGGTCTGCGCCTCGCGAGCAGTGCCCTTCCTCGGCGTTGCCGAGCCGCTGCTGGCCTCCAACGTGTGGAGCCAACAGGCTGCCAGCGGGGATGGCGCTCATCCGGGGGCGGCTGGCTACGAGGCGCTGGCCGAAATCGTGCTCTCGGGCGGATGGCTCGACTGGCTCCGAAGCGGCTCAGGGGCAAAATAAACAGTCACGGGGACGCCATAGGCCCACAGCTATCGCCCCTGTCTATCGGTATTCTCGATCTCGATGCAGTCGCCGATAATCATGGCCGGGTTCGCTGCTTTGGTGGTTTTCTCGGACCCATGGAGACGATGAGGTTGGCAGACCGTCGAGCGCAGCGTGGCGCGCTGAGCGAGTCTGCGCTGCGCGTCTGCCGTGCGCTGCTGGCGCTGCTGTCGCTCACGGCGATCGGCTACGACGTGGCTGCAGGACCGGGTGTCAGCGACGGCGATTACTTCAGCTATTTCACCGTCCTGAGCAACCTGTTCGCGACGGCGATGCTCCTGTACGGAGCGCTCCGCCCCGCGCACGCGCGCTCTCGCACGGTCGAGCTGCTCAGAGGCGCCGCGGTCGTCTACATCCTGACCACCGGCATCGTGTACCTGGTGCTGCTCTCCGGGAAAGCTCCGGTATACCCGTGGGTGAACGCGATCCTGCACTATCTGATGCCTTTGGCGGTGACACTCGACTGGCTGCTCGACCCGCCTAGGGCTCACGACCGGATTAGTGGAGGGGGTTTGGTGGGCGTGTTGAATTTGGTGGCATGGCTGATGAGGCAGCGATCGCTGAGCGCTATCGGTTGTTGACTGGCGGGAAGGCGCTGAATGAGCGCA
>Ga0302324_100007095_pt1 | contig 23934 bp, 16 predicted proteins | sample Palsa_T0_1_FD_201949 | JGI IMG/M metagenome (GOLD analysis project Ga0302324, IMG submission 201949) | Peat permafrost microbial communities from Stordalen Mire near Abisko, Sweden - Palsa_T0_1 | ecosystem: Environmental > Terrestrial > Soil > Palsa > Peat permafrost | place: Sweden: Abisko... | reverse complement strand
ACATAGATGCAGGTCAGGTCATCGTTGGTGGGCCAGACCAGGATGAGCTGGCCCGGGCGTGCGCAAAAGCGTGCCCCGAAATGGCTGAGGCCGCTCCAGTAGGAGTAGAGAACGCCGGTGAGAGCAGGGTGCTCCTGGTAGGCGTTGGCGCTGGTTGAGCGGGCCACAGTCGAGTGCAGACCGTCGGCGCCAACGACGATCCGGGCTCGCAGCATCGTTTTCGCCGCACCCCGGAAGTGGCCCTCCACACCCACGACGCGGCCCTCGGACCACAACATCTCATCGACCACGAATCCGTCGATCAGCTCCGCTCCGGACTCGGTAGCAGCTTCGACTAGCACGGCATCGAGAACGGTCCGCCGCGGGCAGTAGGTGTCGGTTATGCCGCCGACGGCCGGTCCGGTGCCGCGTATCTGCACCGGACCGACGTCGAAGGTTATCGTCCGAATCGGTGCGCACCCCCGGGCCGCAAGTCGATCGAGCAGCCCCCACGCATGCAGCTGGGCCGCACCGCGCTGCCAGAGAAAGTGGGTGGACACGGTGTCGCTCGGAAAGGTCGCCCGGTCGACCAGGGCGACCCGGTGCCCGGCGCGGGCCAGTCGCATCGCCACAGGCGCTCCCCCGCAGCGGGCGCCGACCACGATCACGTCATACATTGCCGCCCCGAAACCGCGATGGGAAGTATCAGCCGACCGGTTGGCCAAGCGCGAGCGCCCTCACGTCGGCGGTGCTCAACGGGTTACCGGCGATACCCCAGTCGCCGCTTTTCACTTCCTCGACGACCACCCAGGTGACCGGTCGCATGTTCTCACCCTCGATCTCTACCATGGTGTCGGTCAGCCGACGCACCATATCCTGCTTCTGATCGGCCGAGAAGACCCCTTCGATGACTTTGACGTTGACGAACGGCACAGCGCATACCTCCTGTGAAGAAAGCCGGCGAGGATGTCAGCGGCGGTAGAATAGCACGGTCGTTCGTACTATACAATAGGGCTGATGCCGACCCGGAACACGACCAAGGGAGCCCGGACGAGAGGTGACATCTTGCGTATAGCCGCCGACATCGCCACGGTCGACGGGCTGGACGGCCTCAGCATCGGGCGACTCGCTACCGAGCTGGGCATGAGCAAGAGCGGTCTGTTCGCACACTTCGGCTCCAAGGAATCCCTCCAGCTGGCCACCATCGCAGAAGCTCGCCAGCGCTACGTCCAAGAAGTGATCGCTCCGGCCCTGGCGTCGGGATCTGGCATCACCCGGCTCCATGCCCTGTGCGAGGCATTCCTCTCCTACATCGAGAGAGAGGTGTTCCCGGGTGGCTGCTTCTTTGCCTCCGCCATGGCCGAGTTCGCCGCCAAGGAGCCGAGCCCGGCACGTGACCTGATCTCGGAGTGCCAACAACAGTGGATGTCCACCCTCGAGCGCGCCGCCGAAGACGCCCAGGCCAAGCGGGAGCTACGAGCCGACAGCGATCCGTGCCAGCTCGCCTTCGAGCTCGAAGGGGCGCTGTTGTCAGCGAACTGGTACTTCCATCTCTTCCAGGACGCCACCAACCTCGAGCGTGCCCGGCACGCAGTTCGAGTTCGGCTTTCGAGCGAAGCCACCCCCGCCGGCCTCAAGTCCCTGTCCGCCTCCCGCACGGAACGGCCTTTTACGGATAACTACGGTCAAGTGAGCCGCACCTAAGCAAGGGTGCTGACCTGGGCTGCGCCCCCGCTCGAGAGCTGGCGATAGGCGGCCGTGTGGCCAATAGTTGACCGGTATACGGAGTCGAGGATTGCTCCCGGGACGGCTACGCCGAGGGCGGCGCCAAACTCACGCGTGGTGTCATTGAGGGCGGAGGCCACGCCCTGCTTGTAGTACGGCAGACCCTCCGTGATGGCCTTGGTGCCGATGACGCTGGACATCCCCGCCCCGGCACCGACAAGCACCACGGAGACGGCGATCCATAGGTAACCGGAATGCTGTCCAAGCGAGGCGAAGACCAGGCAACCGAGGCTGGACAACACGGTCCCCAAAGCGACACCCGTGCGCAGATGGCCGGTCTGGTTGACCCGGTGCGCTATCGGGACGGCAATGACGCCTCCGACGCCGATCAAGGCTGCCGCCGCCATTCCAGTCACTAAGGCGCTGGCTCCGCGCAGGTATTGGAAGTACTGGAAGTACTGGAAGTCCAGCAACATAAACCCGAAGATGGCCATGAACTGAACGATGAGTAGCAACGTGCCCGCCGTGACCGACCGCTGAGCAAAGGTCTTCGGGTCAAGCATCGGTACCGGAGTCAGGTGCTCGAAGCCGATAAAGACGGCGGCGTAGATGACGCCGACGACCATGGCGCCAATCGTGAACCCCCCAAGCCAACCCCGGATCGGGGCTTCGATGGTGGCGTAGACCAGCACGCCGACGGCTGCGGTGGCGATCGGCGCACCCCCCGGGTCGAGCCGGACGGGCCTGAGGTCCTCCTGGGTGGGGAGAAACACGACGGCCAGGAGCAGGCAGACCCCGCTCATGACGATGGTCAGAACGAAGAGCGATCCCCACCACCAGAACTCCAGGCAGGCCCCCGCTCCCACGAACCCGATTAACCCGCCCGTGGTTGTGGCGACAGTCCAGACCGCCGACGCCTGGGATCGCTTGTCGGCTGGGAACGTGGTGGTCAAGATGGTGAGCGTGACGGGGAAGATGAGTGCTGCCCCAACCCCCATGAAGGCTCTGACCGCGATCAGTTCAGTGGGGCTTCCCGCCTCGGCCGCGACCGCCGACGTGCTGGCGTAGACGACGAGGCCGATGAGGAGTATCCGTCGTCGGCCGTACCGATCGCCGAGGGCGCCGAAGAAGAACAGCAAAGACGCCAGGATCACCGTGTAGGCATCGGCGATCCACTGGAGCTGGCTCTGCGAGGCGTGCAGCTGGCTGGCTATGGCGGGCAGGGCGACGAAGACGGACGCGACGCCGCACTGGACCAGAACCACTCCGAGACAGGCCACCGCCAGAACGCCAAAACGCTGGAAGCCCTCCGAGGAGCTGACGGTCCCTAAAAGAGGGAGGGCGCGAGTGGCCGGCACCGGCCCGAGTTAATCAGATTCACTCGCCGATCCGCCGCCTCGCCAGTACAACGGTTTGGACCCAACGGAGCATGCCCTTGCCGCGTCAGGCCAGATCGCTCCATCTCGATGGTCCCGACGCAGGAACCAGTCGTGCCCCCCGCGTGCCCCCGCGTGCACACCCCCGCGTGCCCCAACGAGTGGCACGGAACGGTGTTTTACGGATAACTACGGTCAAGTCAGCGGACCAAAAAGAGGCGCTGACCTGCACTGGAGCCGATTCTGAGAGGTGGGCCGTAGTCGCTCGTATTCGAACTTCGCTGACGTGCGAAAACGGCTCCTCGCACTTGAGGACTGGCGCTGTAGCGAACTGTAGCCTTCAGTGCTACAGTGTCCGCTGTGACGCAAACGATCGCGCAGCGGGAGCTGCGCAACAACAACGCCCAGGTGATCGACGCGGTAGCCGCCGGGGAAAGCTTCGTCGTGACGCGCAATGGCGTCCCGGTGGCCGAGCTCCGTCCGATTGCGACGCCCCGGCGGAAATTCGTCGCCAAGGCAGATCTCATTTCGCTCGGAGCTGGCGGACCACATGTCGACCTCGACGCGTTCAGGGCCGACCTTGACCGCATCGTCGATCAGAACCTGTAGATGTCCGTCGGCCTGCTCGACACGTCTGTGGTCATCGACTGGGATGACCCAGCCGTCGCGACGGCGCTCCCCGACGAGGCCGCGATCTGTGCCATCACCCTTGCCGAACTCACCGCAGGGCCGCATCTCGCCTCAACCGGTGACGAACGGGCGCGTCGACAAGCTCGCCTGCAGCAAGTCGAGGCGACCTTCGACGCCGTTGCCTTCGATGCCCCCGCTGCCCGCAGCTACGGTCAGGTCGTCGCCGCCGTCGTGGCGATCGGTCGTTCCCACCGTCGCCGGATTGCCGACCTGCTCATCGCCGCCACGGCGCACGCCAACGGGCTACCGCTGTATACGCGGAACCCGGACGACTTCGACGGCCTCGAGGGACTGCTCGAGATCATCGGCGTTTGAGGCTGTCGACACCGCTTCGGCTTTCCCCCTTGACGAGCGGGTTCGAATAGCGACCTACGGTCGAAAATTTCGTGGGCGGTAGTCGCTCGTATTCGAAGCTGCCGGACCTGCGCTCGCGGCTCGACGCCCTGATCCCGAGCGAGGACTCCTTACGTCACCTTCAAAGTCGTCGTCCCCACTGAGGTGCCGTCATTAGCCGACCCCTTGTAGGTAGCTGTCACTGTGTCGGAGCCCTTTGGTGCCTTGGTCGAGGTGCACGTGGCGGTTCCTGACTTGAGCGCGGCAGTGCATATAGTCTTCGACCCGATGGTGAAGACGACCGTCCCTGTGGGAACGCCCTGCGATGAGGTGACGGTCGCCGAATAGGTGACAGCCTGACCCTTGGTGGCCGACGTTGGATCTACGCTGGCTGTGGTGGTCGTGGGATCGACGGTTACTTTCACGGTAGTCGAGCCCGTCGAGGCGGCATAGGTGTTGTCACCCGCATAACTGGCCGTCACCGTGTCCGAGCCGGTCGGGGCCTTCGTTGAAGCACACGAGGCCTCGGCCGATTTCAGGCTTGCTGAACAGATGGTCGTGGTTCCGATCGAGAACGTTACTGAGCCGGTTGGCGTACCGGATGACGTAGACACGGTGGCCTTGTAGGTGACCTTGGAGCCGCGTGTTACCGAAGTGGGCTTGACCGTAGGTGTCGTGGTCGTGGCCAGCCCGCTGACGGTCAAGGTGAAGTCTTGGGTCGCGTCGGGTGCCACGCCGTTGGAAGCGGTGATGTTGATTGAGTAGGGGCCGACGGTCGCCGTCGAAGGTGTCCCAGCGAGAGTTGCAGTTCCGTTCCCATTGTTAATGAAGGTGATCCCCGAGGGCAGCGTCCCTGATTCTGAGAGCGAAGGGGTCGGGATGCCCGTGGTCGTCACGGTGAAGGACCCGGCACTGCCAACGCTCATGGTGGTGCTGTCGGCGCTCGTCAGAGCGGGGGGCTGGCTGGAACTCGCTGCGAGCTGGGCGTTGCTCCAGCCTGACGAGTCGAAGTACCAGTCGTAGACCTGGCCGTTGGCCCCGACGTAGTAGACGTTCTGGTTCCCGTCGGACTGGAGGACGGCAGCGAGCCCGGTGCCCGACGCCACCGCCTCTCCGCTCCCGAGCTGGGCGTTGCTCCAGCCTGACGAGTCGAAGTACCAGTCGTAGACCTGGCCGTTGGCCCCGACGTAGTAGACGTTCTGGTTCCCGTCGGACTGGAGGACGGCGGTAATACCCAGAAGTGCGGGCGGTGGCGGTGGGCTGTTCGTTGACGGCGCCACCAGCACCCATTGCTCGCCGGAGGTGTCCTCCGCGGCCGATGCGTATTGAGCGAGACTTGAGTTGGTTTGCTCGTAGACCCCGATCGTTCGGCCGGAGTTGATGAAGAAGTCCCCGTTGACGGTGGTGACCGACGAGCCCGAGACGCCGACGATGATGCCGACGTGGGCTGCATAGACACCGGGTCCGGGCGTGACACTCGGGGAATAGAGAACGACGGCGTCACCCACCTGGACGTTCGTGCCGTCGACAGTGAGGGTGTCGCCGTTGTCCTGGCCCCAGGTGTAGAAGCTGCTGGCGTCCCCGTTCAGCACATCGGTGTCGGGCTGTCCCGCCTGGGACCAGACCCACTTGGCGAAGTCGGAGCACCAGAACTCGGTGTGGTTCTGAACGGTCGTGGTGGAGCCGTCCGCGTCGGTGATCGTGCTATCCGCATCGCAGGCAGGTTCGCTCGGGCTCTCGATCGCGGTGTAGGGGTTGCAGTCGTTGCTCGCCGAGTAGGTCGACGAGGTGGCCGCCGGGTTGTCCAGGACCCCGACCTGGGACGCGGCGATTGCTCCCACGCCCGAGACGGCTTCGGAGGAGGCGCGGGCCTGTGGCTCCTCTATGCCGCACGAAGACGGGTTGTCGAGCCCCCAGGCCTGGTTCACCGTCTCGGGCAGCCCCACCGCACAACCGTTCGATACCGCCGCCTTGGCGTAGCTCCAGTCACCCGCCCTCTCGACGAAAACCCCGATGCCGCCTCCATCCTGGAAGTCGACCTGATCGGCGGTCCCGGTCGGATCGAACCGTGCCTCGGCCCACGTCACCCCGTCGACGGTGTCCTCGTGGAAGGAGCCAGATCCGACACCGGCCACCCAGGAGACCGGCAAGCCATGGGCCTTGGCGAACAGCTCGACCATGGTCGAGCTAAGACCAGAAGAGGGCACTTGGGTAGTGGCGACCAACTGCTGTCGTCCCGGAGAAGCGGTCGAATTGGCTCCGGCCAGTGCCGGGGCGACGAAAGTCGACCCCGCTACCGCGGTCAGGAAGACTGCTGCCCATCCACCAGGTCGCCTGCCCGCGAACACCGTATGCGCCTCCCTGCTGCTCCTCAGATCCCCGACGGCATCCGGCGTTACCGTAGCCCAACGGACGGCCAATCTCCCTGCTCAGCGTCCCCGACGGGGCGCCCGGCGAGAGAATTCCGAGATTTTCTTCGAGAACCCCTTGACTTCTGGGCGGGATCGAGGTCTCATCCGCGGTCCAGAGTGGCGCGCCTCCCGGTCGTGGGCACATCCCCATGTCCAGTTATCCAACCCCCGAACCCCGTTCCGGTCGGTCCCCGGAAGTCCCGTCGCGCCTGGACACGAACTCAGCATCCCCCGCTCCTCGCGGATCGGTCGTGACCCGAACCGCGAGGTCCCCCGTCGCGAAGGCGCCGGTCGGGCCGCAGATCCGGCGCCTGTAGGTGTCGGCGACTGTAGGGATGATCTTGCTGTTGCTTTTCCTCATCCCGCCTCGGGCGGCGGAGGAGGCGGACGTCGTCGCGTAGCCGCTCGTCTGTCGCCCATCGACCACCAGCTGCTCGTCCTGCTGAACACGCACCGGGTGCTGACCACGCCTCATCTGATCGCGCTTACCGGGCGTCCGGAGCGGACCGTCGACTACCGGCTGTCCCGGCTTCGGTCCGCTGGGTTGGTGGATCGCACCCGCTCGTACGCGGAGTCGGGCTCGGCGCCATTCTTCTGGTGGCTCACCCGCAGCGGCGCCCGGCTGGTCGAGGGGACCTCGCCGGCGCCGGGCAAGGCGACCCCCAACTCGTTGTTCCTCCGCCACACGGCGTCCATCGCCGGGCTCTACGTGGCGCTCGTCGACGTCGGGCCGAGCATCGGGATGCACTGCGAGTCGTGGCTGCGCGACGAGCTGGCGTGGGAGGAGTGGTCGCCGACCCTCGGTCGAGCCAAGCACCTACGCCCCGACGCGTACGTGGAGGTGTCACTTGAGGTGGACGACGAGGTCGGCCGGGCCGGCGCGTTCGTGGAGGTCGACTTCGCCACCATGGACCAACCGAGGCTGCGCGCCAAGGTGGCCCGCTACCGCGACTACGCGTCCGACCGGACCTGGTGGGACCGTCATCCCGGCTGTCCGGCCCTGCTGCTGCTCACCACTTCGGAAGCGCGGGTCACCCGCTTCCTGGCCCACGTGGAAAAGGGCCGTTCGCGCCAGAACCGCTACGACGGTGACGATCACGAGTTCGACTGGGAGGAGCTGGTGGCGGCGGCCGCGGCGGTCGGTTCGCCCGAGGCGGCGCTGTCGGCGCCCGTGTGGCGCACGTCGCCAGCTGACGCACCGGTCACGCTGTCGGCGCTGTTGGCGGGCGAGGTGCGAATGTACCGGCGCCTCGTCGCCAACGTCCGGGCTCGGCGCGCCCTGCGCGAGCGCTACCAGCAGGCCGAGCGCGTGAACGTCCTGGCCGAGGACCCCGAGGCGCTCGCCTCCGCTCTGGGCGACCAGCAGGCAGGGGCGGCGGTTCGCTACGTGTTCGAGGACTGGGTGAACGCCTACTCCCGCCGAGTGTGGGCCGAGGACCACCTGGAACTCGTCACCGCCACCTACCGCTGGTGGGTGGACGCTGACGGCCGCTCGGGGTGGCCACCAACACCCGCGCCGGTGGTTCATGGCTGGCAGACCCTCTACCGGGAACTTTGGACCAGTCAGGCCCGCACCTTGCTCGCCAACGTCGAGGCCATCGCGGTCGACGACCCGCGCCTGTGTCGGCCCGCGGCATGTGTCGCGGCTGGTGAACCGGTGCGGGAGTGGACCCTCACCAAGGAAGGGGTGACGGACCGCGGCGTCGTAGAAGCCGAGGCGACGGCCGACTACGAGACACGGCGTCAGGCCGCCTTGGCCGATCACCTGCGCCAGCTTCCCCTACACCGGCGCCTCGTCGCCTCTGAGGCGGCGCTGGCCGGCGACTACGACGCCCGGCACCTGGTCGTCTGCACCGACTGCGGCATCGCCCGCCACGAACGCGACGACCCCTACGGCTACCAGCACGACAGCTGCCCGGCCTGCGGAGGCTCGCTGGTGCCGGCCGTGCAGCAACCGGATGTCCTGCCGTCGCTCGCCGAGTCGATCGCCTGCATCCAGGCTCGTCTCGCCCAGACGGGCGGCTGCCGATGACCCAGGCCAGAACGGTCAACCATGACAGCCGCGGGGGACCACCTGAGAATGGCTCCCCAGCGCCCGTCCCCCGCCATCCGCGAGGAGCCGCGGGGGACCACCCGCCGCAACCGCGCGCGACGGAACAGGCCACGTCGCCAGTCCCCCGCCATCCGCGAACAAAGTCCCCCAGGGGTTCCGTCGAAATGGCGGTACCACCGCGACCTACAGATCACCTCCACCATCCGCGAGGGGCGCACCCTGACCGGGGGTCCGGCCCCTCGGGGGACGGCAAGGACGGGGGACTGCCCGCCCACGACCGGCACGCCCGGCCGTCCCCCGTATCGCTGCGGCCACTGGCCCGAGCCCTGGTGGCCCTCGCCATCGAGGTCCGGGCCGAGGGACTTGAGGTCGGTGCCGAATCGAGGTCTCATGGGTCGGTTGGCAAAGGAGGTGGCCGATGCGCTGCTTGATCTACCTGCGGGTCTCGACCAAGGAACAGGCCGAGAAGGACCTCACCGAGGAAGGATTCTCCATCGCCGCCCAACGCGAAGCGTGCGTGCGGCGCATCCGCGACGAGGGCTGGGAGCTCGTCGACGAGTACGTAGACCGGGGCGAGTCGGCGCGCACGGCCGACCGGCCCCAGCTGCGGGCCATGCTGGCCCGGATCGGCGAGGAAAGCGACGTCAAGGCCGTCGTCGTCCACAAGGTCGACCGCCTGGCCCGCAACATGGAGGACCACATCGCCATCAGGGCGCTGTTACGCCGTCGGGGCGTGACGCTCGTCTCGGTGACCGAGAACCTCGACGAGACCGCCTCGGGTCGACTGGTCGAAGGCATCCACGCCCTGATGGCCGAGTTCTACTCGGCCAACCTGGCCAGCGAAGTTCGAAAGGGCATGGGCCAAAAGGCCAAGCTCGGCGGCTACCCCCACAAGGCGCCCCTTGGCTACCTCAACATCCGCGAACCGATCGGCGGCCGCCAGGTAGCTCATATCGTCCCCGACCCCGAACGCGCCCCGCTGGTGCGAGCTGCCTTCGAGCTGTACGCCACCGGCGAGTGGACCGTCGAACGGCTGGCGCATGAGATGGCCGACCGCGGGCTTCGCAACCGAGGACGCGACGGCCACTACACGTCCAAGCCCGTGACCGTCTCGGGTCTCGCCCACCTCCTCGCCCACCGGGCCTACGTCGGCGTCGTCGGATGGGACGGCGTCGAGTATCCCGCCAGCCACGAGCCGCTGGTCGATCGGTCCACCTTCGACAAGGTCCAAGAGCTGCTCGCCGCCCGGGCCATGCGCGGCACCCGAGAGCGCCGCCACCACCACTACCTGAAGAGCCTGCTCGTCTGCGGGGTATGCGGCAGACGCATGTCGATCCAATACTCGAAAGGCACCTACACCTATTTCTACTGCTTGGGCCAGAAGGACCGCCGCAACGGCACCGGCTGCCAGGAGCGCTACGTCGTCGCCGAGCAGCTCGAAGCCGAAGTCGAGGACCTCTACAGCCGCATCGAGGTGCCCAACGACTGGGCCGACGGCCTGCGCCAGGCCATCGCCGCCGAGGTGGCCACCCACCACGAGGACACCACCGCCGAACGCGACCTGCTCGCCCGCCGCCGCGAGCACGCCGAGGCCGAGCGCTACAAGCTCATGGAGGCCTACTACGCCAACGCCATCGACGTCACCATGCTCCGCCGGGAACAGGAGCGCATCGGTGCCGAGCTACGGGCCGTCGAGTCCCGCCAAGGCACCCTGGACGCCAACCTCGACGACTGGCAAGAAGTCATGGACCTCGCCATCCGCTTCTCCACCCGCTGCGCCACCCCCTACCGACGCGGAAGCGACAGGACCAGGAGGCTGTTCAACACCGCCGTGCTCGACCAGGTCCACGTGCGCGACGGCCACGTGGTCGAAGCGGCCTACAAGGAGCCCTTCGATCTCCTCTTCTCTGTGCCGAAGTTCGAATACGACGATGTGGTGGGCGCTAGAGGACTCGAACCTCCGACCTCAGCCGTGTGAAGGCTGCGCTCTAACCAGCTGAGCTAAGCGCCCGGGTCTTGTCGACGACCTGCGAGAAGGTAGCACCGTGGACTGATCGTGCGATGGCCGCAGTCGGGAGAGCCTCCCTTGTACCTTGGGAGGATGACATATGCGGCGGTAGCGCGAGTCAACGCCGACCTGGTCCACGCGCGTGTCAGCGTCGCCGACTTGCGTCGGGAGTTGGCGGCGATCGCCGAGTCGACTGTCCTGGTACCCGACGACGAGCACGACGCCGAGGGCTCGACGATCGGGTTCGAGCGGGCCCGGGTGGCCGCCCTGCTGGCCCAGAGCCAGCGTCGGGTCGCCGATCTCGAGGCCGCCGTCGAACGGGTCAGGGCCGGCACCTACCAGTCCTGCGAGCGGTGCGGTGGCGACATCGGCATCTTACGGCTGGAAGCCCTCTCGGCTACCCGAGTATGTCGGTGTTGCGCCAGCCGCTGCCCGTGATCCGAGATCAGACGCCTGGCTGAGCAGTGAACCTTGGCTACGGTCCAGTGACCCAGTTGTCGCCCGTTCCCTCGTGGGTGTTGGATAACTGCGACGTGCCGAGCGTGGCAGGAGCATCCCACTTCTGGGCGTAGGACCCGTTGCACGTGTCGACCTGGATCGTCGACCAGTATGTATCTCCGCCCGGGTTCTGGGTGTTGTTCGGGTTGGCCTCCATGCAGGAGCCCCAGTTGTCGGTCCAGGTGTAGTCATTGTCGAGGCCGCCATTCGAGCTCCACGCGGTCCACAGCTCGTTCACCGGCGGAGTGGCAGTGAGTGAGCACGACGTGACCGTCACGTAGGCGGTGCTACCCCCGGACGCGGATGCCAGGGTCTGAGGCGACGTCGCGCAAAACGCGCCATCACTGCCCGGAGTGCAGGTCGTCTCGCCTTCGTCCGTGTAGAGAAGCCCCTGCTGGTTGCCGGCGACGGTGTTGACCTTTAGGAAACACCAGCGCTGATTCCAGGCCGGGTAGTCGGCCGTGTCGGGGAACTGCTTGCAGTCGTAGTCGATGAGGTAAGTGGAATCGACCTGCTCGTTGGTGACATCCATGCACAGGCCGAACTGCTGGTAGTTGACCATCTGGGCGGTCAAGCCGAGGAGGCTCGGCCCGGTCGGCGAGGCTCCTCCGGAACCAACCGACGGGGACAGCTGCCAACTCCAGTCGGGGGAGAAAGCGCCACCACAGTTTGGTGTGTAGGTCATCGTCGCCGCCTCCACGGTCCCCGCGGCGGCGGTGCCGCCACCCATCGGGTTGTTTAGACACCAGCCGTTGGGCCCCCCCGATGGAGTGCTGGTTGGGGACACTCCCTCGATGCCGGCAGTGTCATTGATGCCCCATTGGTCGACCGCCGGATTGGTCGGGATCCCGCTGCATGCCACCAGGGCCACGGACACGCTCTCCGGCAACGAGTTATCTTCTGGGTCCTGGATGCAATACAAGGTGTTGCTGAGCTCGATCTCCAGGTTCCAGGTCGAGGTGTACTGGAACTGCTCCCTGCTGGCCATGGAGTTCCCGTTTGCACAGGAGTTGGTTACGTCGAGGCTCACCCCTGCCGTGATCGGGGTCTGCGGGACCGCCACTAGACACTCCTGATCCTGATAGCTGTATATCACGCCACCCGCGATGTTGACGTTCGTGGTCTCGAAGGTGTAGGTGCCCACCACTCGACGCCAGATGGGCGTGCCCGCCGGGGTTCCCGATGACGGGCAGTCGCCAGCCGGGGCGCACGCCGTGATGACCACCCGCGACAGGTAGTCGCCGGCGACCGTGACCTGCGGGCCTGAACCCGGGCTGCAGGTGATCGGCACGTAACCGCCGGACACGTTCTCGGCGTAGTACTGCATGCTGACGCTGTAAGTAGGGGTTCCGGTGTTGTTGGTGACGCCGCTGAAGGTGGTGCAGGGCAGCTCCGTCGGAGCCACTAATCCGGCGGTGCTGGCCGACCTTATGTCGGTCACGGCCGCCTGGACTCCGGCCGTGGCGGCCTGAAGAGTGTTGTTGCGCGACGCGGACGAACTGCTCAGGTTGAGCCCCCCGATCGCCCCTGTCATCGCGGTGATCAGGACGATCGTCATGAACACGATCATCAGCATGACGAGGATGATCGAGCCCTGCTCGTCCGAACCGGACCGGTCGGCTCTCCATCGCGGCGGGGCGCCAGTCATAATGGGTTTCCTCCGCAGACCTGGGCTGGGACCGAGACCGAGGTGCTGGTGATGTCGAGGGCGGTGATGGCGAAGGACGACGCGGCGGTATCCGCCTGCACCCCTTTACCCTGGGTGGAGGAAAGGGTGACGCTCAGTTGCCACGGAGGGGTTGCCGCTACCGTGACAGGCGGGGGAGTGGCCGACGCGGTGGTCGGAGGTGTGCTGGGGTTCAGGAGGCTCGCCGCCGTTTGGGACAAACTGAAAGGATTATGGGCCGGCGTGGTCAACGTGGTCGACAGACCTGAGGCGAGCACCAGCCATCCGGTCGGAGGAGTAGCACCAGAGAGCCAGGTCCGCTGCTGCAATGTGCCCGCCGTGGTGTTGTACTCGAGTTGGGTGCACCGGGCGGCGCCTTGGGACGGGATGGTCCAGTCCGACTGGAACTCCACCCAGTAGGAGCCGGCGTAAGGGGAGGCCATCGACTCCGCCGGGGTGCTGATGTCGGCGGCGTAGCGAACCTCCCCATCGAGGGTCATGAAGGCCGCCTCGACCGCAGCCGACGCCTGGCCCCCATTGGTGACCCTCCGCTCAGAGTTGACCACCCAGTCGCTAACCGCGTCGACGACGATGCTCATAATGATGACCATGACGGTCATGGCCACCATGAGCTCGACCAAGGTGAAACCGGACACAGGGCGCGCCGTCCGGCGCGGTGAGGCGGTCATGGCTTGGCGTTCACGGTCGGGGAGGAGGGCGAGGTGCCGCCGGCGTAGGTGGTGACCACGCCGAAGGTGTAAGTGACAAGGTTGCTCAGCCCGGACACGGTGCAGGTGAGCAAGGGCGCCGATACGGTGCACGAGCCGGCGTTGTGACCGGCCGCGGTGGCCGTGACCGTGTAACCGGTGACCGGAAGGGCCGGCGACGGCACGGTGGGTGCCGTCCATGACAGCGTCACCGAGTTGCTGGTGGTGGATGGCGCGGTCAGACCCGTCGGGGCGCCCGGGGGGGGCAAGGGGGTGGCGTTGACCGCCGGGGTGGACGACGGCGAGAGACCACCAGAGGAGGTGGCGGTGACGGTAAACGAGTAGCTGACACCGTTGGTCAGCCCGGTCACCGTGCAGGTGGCCGCAGGAGGGGTCGGGGTGGTGCTCGTGCACGATCCGCCGCTGCCGCTGGCGGCCGTGGCCGTGACCGTGTAACCGGAGATCGGGTAGGCCGACGGCGGCGACGAAACTGCCGTCCACGACACCGCTACGGTGGTGTTACCGGGCGTAGCCGTCAGATTGATCGGGGCGGCCGGCGGATCGGTCGGGGTGGCGGTGACCGCTGACGCCGGCGAGGTGCCGCCGGACGAGATGGCGACGACACTGAAGGTGTAGCTGTCACCGTTGGTCAGCCCGGTCACCGGGTAGCTGGTTGACGATGTCGTCCACGAGCCGGCGCCGGTGCCCGTACTGGTGGTGCTGGCCGTGACCGTGTAACCGGAGACCGGGTAGGCCGATGGCGGCGACGTCTCTGCCGCCCACGACACCGTCACCATGTCGTTGCCAACCGCGGCCGCCACATTGCTGGGGGCCAGCGGCGGGTCGGTCGGAGTGACGGGGGGGGTGGCGGACGAGGGAACCGAGGTGCCCCCGGCCGAGGTGGCCGTGACGGTGAAGGTGTACGCCGTGCCGTTGGTCAGGCCCGTAACGGTGCAACTTGTGGAGGTAGAGGTGTTGCACGACTGCGCGCCGCCCGTCACGGTCGCGGTGTACCCACTGACTGGATACTCGGACACAGGAGCGGTCCACGACACGGTCACCTGGTCATTGCCGGCGGCCGCGGTCGGGCTGCCTGGGGCCCCAGGGGCGGCGTTGGGGTTGATGTTCAAGATCGAGTCATTGCCGTTGGAGATGAGGGTCGACGCCACGTAGGAGCAGTTGCCGCACCCGGGCGCCGACCAGGTGACGTAGGCGATGACCCGGATCATCGGGGTCGGGTTCGAGGGGGCGGTGGTGGTGCACTGCCCGGTGGCCTGCAGATAGCAGCTGCCGGCGTAGAGGTTCGCGGTGAAGACCCGGCTATCGAGGGTCGTCGTCTGCGGATCCAGCACCACAGCGTTACTCGTGTTGGTGAGGACCACGTTTGAGGACACCGTCCCGGCGGCGGGCCCCTCCAGCAGAAGGTTGCTGGCCGGAGTGACCGCCCGAGCCTTGTCGAGGGCAGTGTCGGCGACGGTAACCGCCACCTCTTTCATCTGAGCGTCACCCGACGCGAACAGGGCCCCTACAAAACCGTTGGCAAAGGCGGTGATGACCACCGTGAGCAGCATCAGGGCGATCACCATCTCGATCAGCGTGAAGCCGGAGTCACCCGCGGCGCCCCCTTGTGGACGGGACAGGTCCACGCTCTCGTCGCTGCGACGCCTCGGCACCCCCTCGACATCGGCTCGCCGACCGGGGGACTGAACCGTCCAACCTCGTGCGCGCCGCGTCACCATCCGAGCTCTTCGACCCGTGCCCGACCCACCGGCACAGCGCGATGATGGCCATCTGCGGTCATGGCGGAGGCATCGACACTCCCGGGGACCTACCTAAGCCGGGCGTTTCCCCATTTGTGTGTCGATGACAGATATTTCCTGGTGACTAGTCCACAATGACCAATCGGCCGTCGGACTCCCCGACTCAACCCGCCATCGGCCCCTCGGGGTGCGGTCCAATTTGACGAGCGCCGCCTGCCGACATCGCCTATCCTTGTCGCCTACGGCAAGGGCCAGTGGCGTCCCTTCTCGCGAGGACCAGTAGGACAACGATCCCCGGAAGGACGCGCATGGGTTTATCCTCCACGCCTGTCGGCCTGTACCGCCCCGACTTCGAGCACGACGCTTGCGGGGTGGCTTTCGTCGTTGACATGCATGGCGGGCGCCGGCACGAGATCGTCCGCATGGGGCTCGACAGCCTGTGTCACCTGGAGCACCGGGGCGCGTCGGGGGCGGAGGTCAACACCGGCGACGGCGCCGGCATACTCCTCCAGGTGCCGGACCGCTTCTACCGGGCGGTGGCCGGCTTCAAGCTGCCCGAGTCGGGCTCCTACGCCACCGGCATCGGGTTCCTGCCGTCCGACGCCGGCGACGCCCGGCGGGCACAGGACCGGATCGAGAAGCTGGCCGCGACCGAGGACCTGATAGTGCTGGGCTGGCGCGAAGTGCCAACCGACGATTCGTCGCTCGGGAGCATTGCCCGCGGCGCCATGCCGTCCTTCCAGCAGGTGTTCCTGGCCGGAGGAGCAGGGCTCCAGCCCGTACCGACCGACCTGGACTTGGAGCGGCGAGCCTTCATCCTGCGCAAGCGAATTGAACACGAGGTCGACGGCACCTACTTCCCCTCGCTCTCGGCGCGCACCGTGATCTACAAAGGGATGCTGACGGCGCCACAGGTCGGCACCTTTTTCCCTGATCTGAGTGACGAGCGCATGGAGAGCGCGCTGGCCCTGGTCCACTCCCGCTTCTCCACCAACACCTTTCCGAGCTGGCCCCTCGCCCACCCCTACCGCTACATCGCCCACAACGGGGAGATCAACACCCTCAAAGGCAACCGCAACTGGATGCGAGCCCGGGAGGACCTGCTGGCCAGCGATCTCTTCCCCGGCGACCTGGAGCGGATCTTCCCCGTCGTCACGGCGGGCGCCAGCGACTCGGCCAGCTTCGACGAGGTGCTCGAGCTCCTGCATTTGGGGGGTCGTTCCCTGCCGCACGCGGTCCTGATGATGATCCCCGAGGCGTGGGAGCAGCACCGGCAGATGGATGCCGCCCGCCGGGCGTTCTACCGCTTCCACGCCGCCGTCATGGAGCCCTGGGACGGGCCGGCGTCGATCGCCTTCACCGACGGAACGGTCATCGGGGCGGTCCTCGACCGCAACGGGCTCCGCCCCTCTCGCTACTGGGTCACCGACGACGGCCTGGTCGTCATGGCCTCCGAGGTGGGTGTCCTTGACATCGATCCGGCCCGGGTGGTGCAGCGGGGTCGGCTGCAACCGGGCCGCATGTTTTTAGTGGACACCGCCCAGGGCCGCATCGTGGCCGACGACGAGATCAAATCCGCGCTGGCGGCCGAGCGGCCCTACGCCGAGTGGCTCGCCAGAGAGCAGATCTACTTCGACGACCTGCCCCCCCGCTTTACCCTGACCCCGCAGCACTCGTCGGTCGTCGCCCACCAGCGGCTGTTCGGGTACACCACCGAGGACCTCAAGATCCTCCTGGCGCCGATGGCGCAGACGGGATACGAGCCGATCGGCTCCATGGGCACCGACACGCCACTCGCGGTCCTGTCCGACCGGCCCCGGGTCCTCTACGACTACTTCCAGCAGCTGTTCGCCCAGGTCACCAATCCCCCCCTCGACGCCATCCGCGAGGAGCTGGTCACCTCGCTGTCGGGCACCATCGGACCGGAGCGGAACCTGCTGGCGCCCGAGCCCGCCAGCTGCAACCAGATCGTCATGCCCCGGCCGGTGCTCACCAACGAGGAACTGGCCAAGCTCCTCTACATCAACGAGGACGGCACCCAGCCCGGATGGCGGACCTTCGCCGTCGACGGCCTCTTCCCCGCCCGGGCCCCCCAACCCGGCCGGGCCCTCGGGGAGACGCTCGACGAGCTGTGCCAGAAGGTCGACGCCGCCATCGCCGACGGCGCCAAGGTGATCGTCCTGTCCGACCGGCACAGCTCGACGGACCTGGCCCCGATCCCGGCGCTCCTGTTGGTCAGCGCGGTCCACCATCATCTCGTCGAAAAAAAGTCCCGGACCCGCGTCGGTCTCGTCGTCGAAACGGGTGAGGCCCGGGAGGTGCACCACATGGCGCTCCTGCTCGGCTATGGGGCGGCAGCCATCAACCCGTACCTGGCCTTCGACACCATCACCGAGCTCATCGCGGCAGGCGAGCTGGCGGGCGCCACACCCCGTCAGGCCATCCGCAACTACATCAAGGCCTGCGGCAAGGGCGTCCTCAAGATCATGTCCAAGATGGGGATCTCCACCGTGGGGTCATACACCGGGGCCCAGGTGTTCGAGGCCATCGGGCTGTCGTCCGACGTGGTCGACACCTACTTCACCGGCACCGTCAGCCGGATCGGGGGGATCGGCCTCGACGAGATAGCCGCCGAGGTCCTGGTTCGCCACGAACGGGCGTTCCCGTCTCGGCCGAGCGAGCTGGCCCACCGGGACCTCGAAGGGGGCGGCGAGTACCAGTGGCGTCGGGAGGGCGAGTTCCACCTTTTCAACCCGACGACGGTCCACAAGTTGCAGCACTCCACCCGGACCCGTCGATACGACATCTTCAAGCAGTACTCCCAGGCCGTTGACGACCAGTCGGCACGGCTCGGGACCCTTCGGGGCTTGTTCCGGGTGCGCGCCGCGGCGGAGATGGGGCGCGCCCCCGTGCCGATCGAGGAGGTCGAACCGGTGTCGGCGATCGTCCGCCGCTTCTCGACCGGCGCCATGTCCTACGGGTCGATCTCGGCGGAGGCCCACGAGACTCTCGCCATCGCCATGAACCGCATCGGCGGACGGTCCAACACCGGCGAGGGCGGCGAGGACGCCTCGCGATATGTCCCCGATCCCAACGGCGACCTGCGCCGCAGCGCCATCAAGCAGGTGGCGTCGGGCCGCTTCGGCGTGACGAGCGAGTACCTGGTCAACGCAGACGACCTGCAGATCAAGATGGCCCAAGGGGCCAAGCCCGGCGAGGGCGGTCAGCTGGCGGGCATCAAGGTTTGGCCGTGGATCGCCAAGACCCGCTACTCGACGCCCGGCGTGGGCCTCATCTCTCCCCCGCCGCATCACGACATCTACTCCATCGAGGACCTGGCCCAACTCATCTACGACCTCAAGAACGCCAACGACACCGCCCGGGTGCACGTCAAGCTGGTCGCCGAGGTCGGGGTCGGCACTGTCGCCGCTGGCGTGTCGAAGGCCCACGCGGACGTGGTGCTGATATCTGGTCACGACGGCGGCACCGGGGCCTCGCCGCTCAACTCCCTCAAGCACGCCGGCGTGCCCTGGGAGCTGGGCCTGGCCGAAACCCAGCAGACCCTTATGCTCAACCGGCTGCGGGACCGCATCGTGGTGCAGGTCGACGGGCAGCTCAAGACCGGCCGCGATGTCATCATCGCGGCGCTGCTCGGAGCCGAGGAATACGGCTTCGCCACCGCCCCGCTGGTGGTGAGCGGCTGCATCATGATGCGCGTGTGCCATCTCGACACGTGCCCGGTGGGGATCGCCACCCAGAACCCCGAGCTGCGCAAGCGCTTTACCGGCCGTCCGGAGTTCGTCGTCAACTTCTTCGAGTACATCGCCGAGGAGGTTCGGGAGCTGCTGGCTTCGCTGGGCTTCCGTTCCCTCACCGAGGTGATCGGCCACCCGGAGCTGATCGACATCACCGGCGCGGTCGGGCATTGGAAGGCGCACGGGCTCGACCTGTCCCCCATCCTGGTCGCGCCGGACGTGGCGTCCTCCGAACCTCGTCTTTGCGTGCGACCGCAGGATCATGGTCTGGATAAGGCGCTCGACCGCATCTTGATCGAGGCGTGCCGGCCGGCGCTGGACGACGCCGTCCCGGTGCAGCTCTCCATGCCGGTCCGCAACGTCAACCGCACCGTGGGAACCCTGCTGGGAGCGGAGGTGACCCGTCGTTACGGCGGAGCCGGCCTGCCTGACGGCACCATCGACATCTCCTTCACCGGGTCGGCCGGGCAGAGTTTCGGAGCCTTCCTGCCCCGGGGGATCACCTTGCGACTGGAAGGCGACGCCAACGACTATCTCGGCAAGGGCCTGTCCGGGGGCCGGCTGGTGGTCCGGCCATCGCTGGCTGGGCCGGTGTCGTTCGTCGCCGAGGAGCAGATCATCGCCGGCAACGTGATCCTCTACGGCGCCACCGCCGGCGAGGCCCTCATCCGCGGCGTGGTCGGCGAGCGGTTCGCGGTGCGTAACTCCGGTGCGGTGGCGGTCGTGGAGGGCGTGGGCGACCACGGCTGCGAGTACATGACGGGCGGTCGGGTGGTCGTCCTCGGTCCGACCGGCCGCAACTTCGGGGCCGGCATGTCTGGAGGGGTGGCGTACGTCTGGGACACGACCGGGAGCTTTCCGGCGCTGGTCAACCCGGAGATGGTCGACCTCGAGGAGTGCGACGAAGCGGATGTGTCGTGGTTGGCCGAGATACTGCGTAGGCATGAGGCCGAGACCGGGTCCGCGGTCGCGGCCCGGGTGTTAGCCGGATGGCCGCGGTCCGCGTTGCGCTTCGCCAAGGTGATGCCCCGGGACTACAAGCGGGTCCTAGAAGCGATGCGCGCCGCGGAGGAGGCGGGGGTGGCAGCAGAGGACGCCATCATGGAGGCCGCCCATGGGTAAGATAACCGGCTTCCTGGAGTTCGGCCGGGAGTTGCCCGGCCGGCGGCCGGTGCCCGTGAGGCTGCGGGACTGGCAGGAGGTCTACCAACCCTTTCCGTCCGCCCGGTTGCAGGTGCAGGCGGCCCGGTGCATGGACTGCGGTATCCCGTTCTGCAACGACGGTTGCCCGCTCGGCAACCTCATCCCCGACTGGAATGACCTGGTCTACCGGGACCACTGGCACGCGGCCATCGAACGGCTCCACGCCACCAACAACTTCCCCGAATTTACCGGGCGCCTCTGTCCGGCGCCCTGCGAGGCCGCCTGCGTGCTCGGCATCAACGCCGACCCAGTCACCATCAAGCAGGTGGAGGTCTCCATCATCGACCGGGCGTGGGAGGAGGGGTGGGTAGAGCCGGTCATGCCGTCGGTCCGGAGCGGCAAGCGGGTAGCCGTCATCGGGTCCGGTCCCGCCGGCCTCGCCGCGGCCCAGCAACTCACCCGGGCCGGCCACGACGTGACCGTCTACGAGCGCGACGACCAGCCTGGCGGCCTGCTCCGCTACGGGATCCCCGAGTTCAAGATGGAGAAGCGCCACCTTGACCGGCGCCTCGATCAGATGCGGGCCGAGGGGACCTCGTTCGTCTGCGGCGTGACGGTAGGCGCCGGCGGCTCGGCTGGGGCGGCGGGCGCTGGCGGTTCGGTGGGCGCCGGCGGCTCGGCCGCCGACATCCGGGCTTCGTACGACGCAGTCGTCATCGCAGTCGGCGCCACCGTGGCTCGCGACCTCCCGATCACCGGCCGGGAGCTGGGTGGTATCCACCAGGCCATGGAATACCTGCCTCTCGCCAACCGGGCGACTTACGACACGGACCCGGCCTCGTCCACGCCGATCAGCGCAGCGGGCAAGCGGGTCGTGATCATTGGCGGCGGAGACACCGGCGCCGACTGCCTCGGAACGGTGCACCGCCAGGGTGCGGTCTCGGTGCACCAGTTCGAGATACTGCCCCGACCGCCGGACGCTCGCGACTCGTCGACTCCGTGGCCGACCTGGCCCCTGATGTATAGGACGTCTTCTGCGCACGAAGAGGGCGGCGAACGGGTTTTCGCCGTCAACACCATGGAGTTCGTCGGTGACGAGGCTGGCGCGGTCCGCGCCCTGCGCGCCTGCGAGGTCGAGATGACTATGGCCGACGGCCGGCCCCAATTTGACCCGCTCGACGGCACCGAATTCTCACTGCCCTGCGACCTGGTGTTGCTGGCGCTCGGCTTCTCCGGCCCCGAGCCGCTACTCGCCGAGGCGTTCGGGGTGTCACTCACGCCGCGTGGGACGATCGCCCGATCCGCCTCCTACGAAACGGATGTACCGGGTGTCTTCGTCTGCGGCGACGCGGGTCGCGGTCAGAGCCTGATCGTGTGGGCAATCGCGGAAGGTCGTAGCGCGGCCGCGGCCGTCGACAGTCTGCTGGCCGGCGACACCCTGCTGCCGTCACCGCTTCCTTTCGCGTAACTGTCGGGGCCGCCCGCCGCAGCCCCATCGAGTCACATCAATGTAGTTCCGCGCTGGACCACTTAGGTGATCGAGAAATCGTCCCCATGGGTGATTTTGCCGGGCTTGTATCCGCCGGAAGTTGTCTTCACCGGATCGAACGACTTGAGGCCCCGTCCGTTGAACAGCACGTTCGTGAAACTGACGGACGTGATCTTCGGGTAACCGCCCGGTGCCTCGATGACCGCCTCCGCTGACAGCTTCTCCGCCGACGACAGGCTCTTCTTCGTAGTCTCGGTCCATCCCTTGGTGACATCGGAGATCTTAAAAGTGAACTTGGTGCCCGACGAGGTCACCGAAGCAGCGATGGTATCCCCCGTCGAGATCGGGTTGCTGTAGTACGTCGGCTCGGCCGGGTACATCTCGTACCAGGCCGACTCCACTGGTGACCCGGTACTGCAGGAGGTCGCCACCCCGGTTTGCTCGACGGTGTCGCTGTTGTAGCCATCGATGCCGACCCAGGGGGCATACAGGTCATGCTTGGCGAGGCACGTCACGGCTGGCACGGTCCAATCTGCTGCCGCGGAGACGAACTCATCTACTGACCCTGCAGCGACGTAGCCGGCCCAATTGCCTCCGAACCGCACGGTGTGGGTGGGCGCAAACGACGCGCCCGCGGCCGCGGTGCCGCCCAGGGCCGTTAGGGAGAGGACCGGCGGGGGTGGTGCCCTCTGCTGCGACCACCAAGGTCTGTCCGCTACGGCGCCAGTTTCGGCACTCACACGGACAGACCTCCAATCGAGGTGCCATCGCGGGAGGTCTGTCCGGTTGGACGCTTCTGACCACGACGCCGGCACCCGCACCGCCGGCGCTACCGTGGAAGGGTGGTGTCCGACGAGCGCGATCCCAATCCTTCTGCCGACCGCGAGTCGGAGACCTTCGGCGCGCTCCCTGGGAATAACGCGGCAGGCTGGTCACCTGACGATGCTGTCGTCACTACAGGCCCTGCCAGTGAAGGCGACCTCGACGTCGAGTCCGACGACGGTACGCGCCACGAGGGGGCCGGCGACGACTGGGCGGCCGACGACGATGCGGGCGACGACTGGGCGGCCGATGGCGGTGCGGGCGACGGCGTCGCGCCGGACGATGGTGCGGAGGACGGCGACCAACCAACAGATCCCGACGAGCCCGCCGACGACAGACTGCACACCGCCCTCCCTCCGAAACTCGAGTCTTGGCGCCGGCGTAGTGCCACGGGCGCCATCCTCACCGGGTTTGCGCTGGGGTTGCAGCAGGCGTTCGAGAAGGAGCACGAGCAGCCGTCCATCATTATGCAAACGTCCGGGGATCCGCCCCGGGACCTGCCGGTGGAAGCGGAGTTCGAGCATGCTCGACCACGCCAGAGTGTGGTCAGCATCCGCCCGTGGCTGCTAGCCAACGCGGCGCCAACCGAGGACCCGGAGAGCGGCGCCTCCGACACCGACACCGACGGGGACGGGGAGCCGGCGCCCGGGCGCGACTCGGATTCCGAGGACAGCTGAGGTGGCCGGCCGGACGGGGGCCGGCGGCAGGCCGACCGGCGACGATACAGACCGGACGACCAGCGCCACGGATGATGGCGCGGCCGGCGGCGACGTAGATACCAGCGACTACGGTGAAGTGGCCCCGGCGCGGTGGCGGATCTGGTCCCGTTGGGGCCGAAGCGCGGCCCTGTCCGACGACGGGGACGATGACGATGCGGAGGACGCCGGCCACGATGATGACGCCGGCGACGCCGCCGGCGCCGGCGAAACCCGTATCGGGGACCGCAACGCTCCCTCCTCCTCCAAGTCCGACGACGCCGCTGCGGACGACCTGACGCTGAAACCCAGCGCCATGAGGGGATCCGAACCCATGTACGGGTATCTGGTGGCCCTCGAACTGATCGTCGTTTCTGTCCTCAACATGACGGTCACTCACGGCAAGGGGGCGCCCACCGGTCCCCAGCACGTGCTCGGAGCGAGTTTTACGGCCACAGAATTGCGGGCCGTTGGACTGGTGGCCGCGCTCGCCCTGCTCGGCGTGATCCAGACCCGCAACCGCCTCATCGTGCCTTTTGCCGCCATCGTGGCGGCCTTTTTCGCCACGCTGCCCAAGGTCCCCAACTCACTGGCACCCACCCACCTGGTGGCGCTGATCATTCCGGTCGTCTACGCCTTCGTCCTGACGCAACGCCAACGCAAGTCCACCCTCGCCCAGGCCCGGGCCGGCGGACCAACGAGATCGAGAACGACGCCCGAGCAGCGCAGGCGAGAGGCCGGCAACCGCCGGGCCCGGCGCCAAGGTGCCGTCCAGACCGGTCCGCAGGCGAACCGCCGCTACACCCCGCCCAAAGCCAAGCGGC